>Ga0247611_10001027_pt1 | contig 52298 bp, 83 predicted proteins | sample 177DNAGHGhighgp2_FD_192422 | JGI IMG/M metagenome (GOLD analysis project Ga0247611, IMG submission 192422) | Sheep rumen microbial communities from Palmerston North, Manawatu-Wanganui, New Zealand - 1770 DNA GHGhigh gp2 | ecosystem: Host-associated > Mammals > Digestive system > Stomach > Rumen... | reverse complement strand
GAATAATATTTATTCCATATAAGTCTTGCAATTTATCTATTACCTAATTTAAATATAGTAAACTATTTACATCATCATCTATAATAGGAGATGTGATATTAGAAGATGGTCTTGGAGTTATATAAATTTTTGCTTTATCATTAATTGTTAATACTTCAATTTCCTTATCTCTATATTTATTATTCAATTTAGGAATAGCCTCTTCTATAGTATTAGTGTTAGTAGTCTATAAAATAGTAGAAGAATCGGTAATATTATCTTTATTTAATTTTAAATTATCTTTAATAGCTGGTTCTGAATTAGCGTTCTCTAATTCATCCAAATAAGGATATCTCCCCAATTTTTCTAAAAATCTTCCAACTTCAGAAGCTAGAATGAAATCAGGGAGTCCAGACTCCTTTAAAAGAGCCTGGTACTCTCTAGTATTTTTATTTACACACTGCATAATTAACCACAATTAATTAAATTATCTATCCTTGCGGATATAGCATCTAAATCATAATCCATAGTTGTTCCATTTGAAGTAATGGTCAGTTTCATAGGTAATTTTTTAAAGTATTGTTTGTATTCTTGCGGAATTTTTATAATTTGTTCCTAACTTATATCTGGATTACCATTAGCATCTAATGGATATTTTAAAATTTCTGTAATTCTTCCCTAAGAAATTTTAGCTTTTACTTTTCCTCCCTATAAATTAAATTCTAAAGTTTTTTCTCCGTCTATAGTAGTTGAAGTTGTAATATAATTTTTTAAGTCTTCACTAGTTAAATATGATAATACAGTAGGTTCATATCCATTTATTGAAGTTTTCTAGAAACCATAATCGCCATACTCATCATAATATTCTCCAGTTATTTTTTCTTCCTAAGACCAAAACGCTAACATTCCACTTCCGGGATGAGTATCATAGAAATTTTTAAGTTTAGTAGTCCATAAATTAGCTTTTGGTGCTACTTCTTTTATTAAGGTTGTTAAAGAAATAGATTTAACTAAATCATAATTATTATCAAAATCATTTATAAAATCTCTAAACTTTCTTACAATTTTATAATCAAATAAATCTGTAAATACTGAAGTTAAAGTATTTTCTCCTAATCTACCATTAAATGCAATTTGATTATATAACCAGAATAATTCAATTAAATCATAACTATTAGATTCTTTAGTAATAGGATTAATTCCTATTTCATATTTAATTGGAGAAGTTCTTAGCTAATTAAAATCATATTTAATTTGTTCAAACAATGCTCTATCTGTATCACTTCTAGGACTCATATTAATATTAGGAGCCGAATTTATAGTAATAGAATATTCTGGATTCTATTTATATATTACAGAAGATAAACTTTTTATAAACTCATTATTCATTAAAGCACTATCCCTGAAATTACCTCTTCCATATTTTCCATTTTGTAAATCTGGAATAATTTTTGTCTCCATTAATAATTTAAATGATGCATTTCCAGTTCTAGTTCCCAATTCAATATAAGTTTCAGAATTTGTTGCAGTAGTTACTTCTAAAATTCCATTATTTTCTCTAATATATTTCTATCCTTTTGGAATCATAATTTTATATCCAGATTGTATTAAGAATCTATCTCTTAACATTCTATCTATAAGTTGTTCTGTTCGTTTAAGAATATTTTCTTTATCTACCTAAGAATAAGCTCCTAAGTAATCTATAGCTTTTTTACCAAGCTCATAAACAGCTCTATATTTAGCAGAAGTTTTTGTCATTGCTTGGTGTAACATATCAGCAGCCTATAAATAAGAGAAATAATGAGGAACCTGTATTGTATCTAAAATATTAAAAAATACTTTAGAAGGTTTTAAATTTTCTTTAGCATCTTGTAACAAGCTGGAAATAATATTTGTTTTTATAGCTCCCTTTAAAGAAGGTAAATATGTTGATATAAATTTATATTTTCTTTCTTCAGTAGATTCAGTAGCTTTAGAATAGTAATTTTTAAAAGCTTTATTATTAGAAAAATCAACAACTTTTAAAATTTCAGCTCTATAAAGGTCATCATCTAAAAACATCTAATCATTTATCAATCCACCATAAATATCAATCCAAGCATTTCTATAAGAAGAATTAGTAACAAATTTATGAAAATTAAATTTCCATTTTCCAGAAGGGGAGGAAGGCTATTCTGCCTTTATTCCTTCTCTTAAATTTAATTCATATATTCTTTTAGCTTCTCTATAATTAGCATATTTTCTAGAAGATACAACGGAGGTGATAGTCTCGATGTAATCAATTGCTTTTAAATACTAGGTTTCAAGTCCTTGATTAATATGTAATAATTTGCCCTAGGTCTATAATTCTTCTCCACCAGCATGTAATTTCTTAAGGTCTCTGTAAACTGATCCAGTCTCTGTTAACTGTTTTCCATTTTGAGTAATAACTAATACCTAATCATTTTTAATTATAGATATTTGTTCAATATAATCTTCTGCTTGTTCTATTAAATTGTTTAAAGCGACATCCTATGCATTAGATTGAGTAATTGGAACTTTTAAGTTTTCAAGTTCTTTTATTTTTTCAGCTATTGGCCTCTAATCATTCCATGCTAAATCCCAAAGTGTATCTTGAGAAATCTAATCATAATTTTTTAAAGCGGTTGGAGATAATGATTCACTAGTATATAATTTAGGTCCTAATTCTATATAGTCAAAAATATCCTACATAGAAAGTCCCCTTTCTCCAGTGAAAGCGTTACTTGCCATTAAATCATTAAGAATAATTCCAGTATCAGAAGAAATAAGATTGGCCAATGTCTAGAAATCCATTCCTAAAGTAATACCGTAAATATACATTCCTAAGAAATTAGATGCATTGATTTTGTCTAAAGCAAGCTCTTTAGCATTATCAGTAGCCAATGATAATAAAGCACTCAGAACTAAGGCTTGATCTTGTCCCTAATCTAACTAACTTAATATTTCTCCTAATAAAGCAGCATTAACTTCATTAGTAGTATATACATTAGCTAGCATTCTGAACTTTTGTCCAGCAATAGTTACTTCTGATTTCAATCTTTCTACTTCTTCTGGCGTTCCATTTGCTAAAACTTCATTATATCTTGCAGTTAAAGCAAAGTAATTTTTTAATCCTACAGCACAAATTCCTACACCTTTTTTACCTGCCATATTCTATGCTATTCCATGAATATTAGTTGCAAAGCTTGCTGTATTTCCTAAAGATTCAGCTTCTTTTTTGGCTTTTTTGGTAGAATTAGCTATATTTTTTGGCTATTCTGTAATAGAATCTAGAGCCTATTGAGATTCAATTAAATTAGCTGGATCAACACCTATTTTATACATTGAAGAAACAATATAATTTTTAGAAAAGTCTTCAACAGAATCGTCATTAATGTACTAATTATGTTCATTAATTTGTTCAGCTATGTACTTAACTATAGGTTCATATATTTTAGATGTAGCATGAGGAACATATCCCAATCTATTACATAATCTAATTAATTCTCCTAATTTTGTTATAGCTTCTGGAGTATTTGTATTTACACTAGCACGTTTAGTTTCTGATTTAAGTAGTAAAACTATAGGTTTTTCAGAATCAGTTATATCAGAAGTAATATATTTAGAATAGTCTAAAGTAGTTTCCCCACCTATTTGTAATACTTCTCCAGTTGGGAAAGGTAAATTTTCTGAAGCTTCTAAAGTTGCCGTAGTTTCTATATTAGCGAAAGGACTATGTAATATATATCTTCCAGAATAATCAAACGCATAAGAAGCAAGTGAAACAGCATCAATATCTAGATCAGATCCTTCAAATAAAAAATGTGCTGAATTTACATAAGCTGTATTTATATCTGGAGCATCAAATGCAACAACTTTCATAGGCATAAAAGATTGCATTGATTGTGCTGGAATACGAGCTGCAACTACTTTCAAAGATTTTAAAAATGAAGAGTGAATTTCCGCCCCTAAACTTCTAAAATACTTTTCTAATGGATGGTTTTCTAAATTATTCTAATTTAAATTATTTAGAATTTCGTTTATAGATATTCCTTCGTTTTTCTAAATTTCCTAAATAGCTTTTAAATATTTTTTTACAGTTTTACTTTTACTTTTTTCTAAAACCTAAAAAATATTTTCCTAATTAGAATTTGGAGAAACATTTAAAGTATTAAATTTCTAAGTTGTAAGATAATGTCCTATATTTTTAGTTACAATTACTTCAATCTCACGTCCATTAACTGTTTGAGTCCATACTTCATCATTTTTATTTATTTGATAAAGTTTCTTTCCATTACTATCCGTTCTCCAATATTTTCCTTTGTCTTTGGATACATAAATAGCTTTTCTTTCAAATTCTCCTGGAACTTCAACAGCTTGATTAGCATCAAGAACATAGGTATGATTCCCATTAATTCTTAATAAAGCCACAGAATAGTTTTTAACTGGAACTTGTACCTAAACCCTTCTTAAAAGCCTTTTTGTAAAGAATTCTGGATCATTTTGAATTTCATTTAAATCATCATAAGTATCTAATCCAAATATATCCTTGAATACTTTAGGCATTATTATTTCATAGGGTTCGATTTCTATAGAATTTGGATCTAACTATATTTCTTCTCCAGTATCAATTATTAATATTCCCTATTTTTTAGATAAGATATTATAGTCGGACTATACTTTTAATAGAAGTTCTTTAATCTACTTTTCAAAGTTTTTAATATCTAATTCATAGTTTTCTACTCTCTGTCCAGAATCTTTTATACTTTTCTTTAGCTGCGCTAAATCTTTTTTTGCTTTAGCTAAATCTCTAACAGATTTTAAATCATAAAAATTAAAATTTCTTCCATCAATAGAACTAAAAGTAGCATTATATGCCGCTAATTCTCTACCTCCTTCAAAATTTAATTCTTCAGAGGGAGCAAACTATTCTCTAATAGAAACAATACTTTCTGGATAATTAATCAGCTAATCCTTTAACTAATAATATTCATTATGAGTTCGTATATAAGCAAGATTAACAGATCCATCAGGATGTACTATTTTATAATATCGTCCGATTTTTAACTAGGAAATGTTATTTCTTAATTCAAATGCTGGATCTAAATCCCTTTCAGTTTGTAATTGTGTTATTTCTTCATCATTTGTAAAACTTCCTAAAAGTCTATCTCCGTAAAGTTTTACAGCATTAAATGAAGGTTGTAAAACTGATAAAATTCCATCAACTTTTATTTTAATAGCAGCTCTAGTTAATGCTGCAGAAATAGTAGAATGTAATCTTCTAAATACAGAAGGATCACTATAAGGAATTTTATTTAAATCTTTGAATTCAATATCTTTTCCTTCTTTCGCTTTATTAAGTATTTCTAATGTTACCATTTGTAACATCTAGGAAGTATTTGTATTATGAGCAAAAGCATCAATTAAAGTATCTAAGATTACCTTTTGATACCTATCCTTAGCTTCACTATTTGGACTCTAAAAATATTCATCAAAGGCATCTAAGTATTCTTTAATTCCAGCTTTAGCTAAAGAAGCCATTGCTCTATACATTTCTTCACATTGTTCCTAAGTATATCCTCTAGCAGCACAAGCAGATAATACCTAAGTCATAATAGATAATTCTTCACCATCAGCATGATGTTCCTTATCTAACTATACTCCAGACTAATTCATTTTTATTCTCATAAAATTAATTTTAGATGGATCAGCAACAGTATAAGCGGTTGTAGGATTTATATTTCCAGCTCCCTATTTTACTGCTCCAACAGTAGGCATTAAATGTATATCAGAATGTTTTAATGGCTACCAAATATCAGACTAATATTTAATTATATCTGACTTCTTAATAACATTTCCAGCCTAATCTCTATCTGGAGCTAAATTCATTATATTTACTACTAAATTTATAGAATGTTCGGTTGGAGTTAAAATGGAATCTCCAATTTTTAATTCCATTGCTCTCTCCCCACCAAATAATTTCCATAATTTGTAATTGGTATTTATAACAAAATTTTCTGAAATTGGGTTTTGTCCTTCTAAAATATTACCATTTCTATCAACTTGTTGAATTGTTCTGGTATACTAGTTATTTCCTAAAGACTATATGGATAAAATAGCATAATATTCACCTTTCCCATTTTGGAAATATAATTGTCCATTTTTCTAACTGTTAGGATTAGTAAATATAATTGCTTTATTTTCATAATCTTTAGTAACATTGACAATAGCTGGAGTACCATCTTCATTTAACCAAATTCTATCAGTCATATTTTGCATCATAACTTGATAAAATTTAGAATTTCTAATATTATTATTAGTTAAAGGAAATTCTGCAGTTTTTATAATACCTCCAGTTCCAGTTCTCTAATCATAAAAATGAGTAAAAGTTTTTTTATTTAATCCTACTTTTGCTCCTCCTAAAGAATAATTTTCTAATATAGTAAAGAAAGGATTTCCAAAAGTGGCGCCATCAAATGGGGCTAAGGTATGGATATCTCCAGAAACAGTTTCAAATACATCTTCAACATCAGACATTAAAGCTATATTTATTTCTCCTGGAATACCTTGAAGTAAATTTTTCTAAAATGAATGCATAGCAGCAGTAAATGAAACATTACGCTTATCCTATGCTAATTTTCTAGACTTTTCATCAAAAAGTGGATTTCCTGTCTTATCCTTTGATGGATGTGCATAGAATGCTCCAACTGTAGAGTTCATAAACTCTGTAGTAAGAAAGTAATTTAATAAATTATAGTTAGAAATTAATGGGTTTAATATAAATCCGTGAACTGCATTTATTTCAAACCCTTCAGCAGAAATATCTCTAGACCTTCTTATAGGATTTAAAATATTTTCTCCAGTATTTGGATCATATGATACTTCATAGGCTAATATTGCTTTTCCAGTATTCTAATCAATCCATTTATTAGCGTCTTCTCCTAATAAAATTTTAAAATCTTCATTAGCTGTAACATTTACCTTATCTTTTAATAAAGTTTTAAGTAAATCAACCTCTTGTTGCTCAATAAAATTAGCAAATTTATCAAAATTTCTAAATCTTTTAATATTTTCTGCAAAAGATGTATTTATAGAAAGATTTCCATTTTTATCAGCTACATAGTGTACCTAATCTATTAAAACTAATGGATTCTAAGGATTATTCTAATTATATTCTGTAACAATTTCATTAACTAACTGTAATGGAGTTTTACCTAATTTCTATGCAAATTGATTTAATGTATCCCATCGTCCATATTGTATTGGAAGAAATCCAGTAAGGAAAGTTTCAGTAAAATTAAGACTTTCTTCCATATCAGGAATAGAAGATGCATACTATGATATCTTCTCATAAAGTAATCTATTTACTATATTCCAGTCATTATTTATATTCTAGTAAGCTTTATTATAAAATTCTCCTATTTCTTTAAATATTACAGGAAGAAACTCGCTTTTAATAGATTTTCCAGTTTTTAATAAATCATAAATAGATTGTTCTCCTATCTATAATTTTTTTAAATCTACTAACATTCTTCCAATATAAGTTTTATCTGCATTTTCAGAAGGTAGAAAAGCTGCTATTCCATCCTTAATAGGAGAAGTTCTTGATTTTTCTGGTCTTAAAGCCTATAAAAAATCTATAAAAACAGCACTTTCAATAAATTCTCTAGGAGAAAATTCAGTTAATGATTTAGATGTACCATTAGAATTATCCTAAATTTCTTTTAATTGCTAAATTCCTAAATATACGCCCTATTTCCATAAAGAAAAATTCTAAGCAGCAGCATCATCTTGTAAAACCTATTGTAAAACTTGATAATTAATAGTTGATATAAATCTACTTAAAGAACTGGATGCAAGAGCATTTCCTTCACTATCTAAAATTTGTGAAGAAGTAAGTCTTCCAGTAACTAAAGCTTTAGCTTGAGCTAGAAGATTTAATATACCTGATTCTTTTTCAGTTAAAACATTTATTTCATTTAACCATTTATTAATAGTAGGTTTAGCGTCAGAACTTCCATAAATCTCCTCTATTTTTCTTTTTAATGATGATTTTGGCAATCCTTTTAAATAATGTCTAGAAACATATTGATTAGCTATAACTCTTGAAACTAACTACATTAAATTCGTTGTAGCAAATCCAATTTGACCTTTATGAAAAGCCTAAAAATAGGTCTAATCAATCGTAAAATTTTGTTTAAGAACTTCCTAAATTACATCCTATAGTGCTTCATAATCAGAGTCGTTAAATCCAGAGATTTCCTAAGCATCAACACTATAAGTAATAATTCCATTTGTTAAATTAACCAAAACTACTAATGGTCTAGAATTTCTAAAATTTTTAATTGTAAATTGTATACTTTCAGGAATACCTTTCTAAGTCTGATATTCTTCTACTAATTTATTTAATAAATCCTATGAAGTTACATTTTCATTGTTTTTAGTTAAATTTACAGCATGAACTTCTCCATTCTAAATAAAAAAGTTGTAGGCATCTCCATTATACTATATTTGAAAAGTATTAGAATTTTCAGGCAAAGGTTGTTTAATCTCCGTAATGTTATATTTAGATTCATCATAATTTGGAGTCAACATTTGACTATTAAGAGAATTAATCATATCCTAAATACTATATTGAATATTATTAATACTCTAATCAAACATATTTCTTACATAAATTTTTCCTTCTGGATCTCTAAAATACTATAAAAATCCAGCTTTATAAATAGAGTCAATAGTTTGAGTTATAAATGCAAAATAATTTGTACTCTTATAGCTAGATTTACTCTAAATTGCTTCTAAACTTTTTTCTCCATTAAATAAACCTAAGTTTAAAGAATTAATAATATCCAAGTCAACATCTAAAAAAGAATCGCTGGATAAGACATTATGACTAATTAACGTATCTAATATTGAGGTATTAGTTAATAATTCAAATATGATTGGTAAACTTTCTTGTGGACTAGTTCTTATATCATTTATTAATGTAAGAAAAGATTTTCCTGATATAAAATCTACAGCTTTAGAAGATAATCCAATTAATTCTGGATTTTCACTAGAGAATACATAGTCTTCCTAAGCATGATATGGAAGATCTTTTATTTTACTTATAATATATACGAATTCATTAAATTTAATGTTCTATTCCGTAGGAGTTGTAGTTCCAAAATGAACTAAAGGAATAGATGTAATAATAGCTTGAGTAATATTATTTATTTCTTTAGATAAATTAATTTCTTCAGAAGTTCTCCATGTATTATAAACATTACTTCCTCCGGCTATTATATATTTATTTAATTTTGCAGTATATTTTGGAGAATCAGGATTAATGGCTAATGCCTTTCCAAATGTCTAAGATAAAACTGAATCAAAATTATTTAATATTACCCATGAACTATAAGCATCTAATCTCTAATAATTTTTATTATTAAAATCTTTGTTTAAAGACATTATATCAAAGTTTTCTTGTCCTAAAAATTTCTCATATAAAGACTTAATTTTTTCTACTATTCCAGTATATAATTCATCTTTATACATTTTTCCTTCAAAAATTTCAGGATTTTGATCCTCTAAGGGAACTCTTGTTTTCAAATATTTAATTACATTCTACAGTAATTTCTCTTGTTGTTTTTGTATAGATATATTTAAATCATGGGTAGAATTTATAATACCATCTTCATTATATAATACAGATTCTACTCCAACTTTATTAGCCTACTATTTAGCTCTAATTTTAGCATTCATAGCACTACCATAGATAGATTCCCATATATCATTATTGAACTTTTCAACTCCGTCTTTATTTAATCTTTCACTTGAAGTATCTTCCTAAATAGTATTAGGTTTAGTTCTCCATTGCGTAAAAGCAGCTCTAATTAAATTAGTATCTGGTTTCTGTGAGTCATTTAGATTCTTAAATATAGAATTGACTATATTTAATCCTTCTTCAACTTCATTAGGAGAACCTATCTCCATATTTGAAGATATTTCAGCAATTACTTCAAGTAATTTCTATCTTTTTACAACATCAGACATATCTGAATTGTTAATGATAGGAGTTACTATCTTTTTTAGCAACTCCTATCTAAATGTCTTAAAACTACACTTCATCATATAAATTGAACATTAAATTTTGGTTTACAAGTTGCTTCCTCAACTTGTTCAAATTTTAATATATCAGTAAATGAGGCTTTATCAAAATCATTAATACTCATTTCTGCAATTTCGGTCATTATTCCAAAAGCATTATTAAAGAAAGCAGCTATGTCTTCTGGATTTTTAGATTTTAATAATTTCTAAGCTTCGGCTATAAGATCTTCATTTTTTACAGGATTTGTTAATGGATCTTCATTAGCGATTATCTACAGCAACTATTCATATCTATTTAAGTTATCTTCTACAAATTGCGGGGTAACTTCTTCATAATAAGAATCAAAATTATAAATAGTTTGGCCAGCAACATTTGTTCTACTCTAGAAAGAAGCTTCTTTTGTAATAGGATCATATATTATATCATATAAATCTCCATCTATTTCTGCTTCGAATTGATACTACTAATTACTTTCAAATGGATTATTATTATAAATAAATCTTATATTATTTTTTATAGGAAGATTTATTGATCCAATAACTAATTCCCCATTTGGAAGAACTGTAGCTACATGGCCAGTTCTATTATTATTAATTTCCTCAGCTATAGCCTATTTTAATTCTATAGAATTATCATTTTCTCTTGAGGGAGCTATAGAAGTACTTAATCCAGCCTATGTTAATTTACTCATTATTGAATTAGATATAGAGAATTTAGCAGGATTAGACTACTAAGAAGAAGTATTTTCTCTTTCTAAAGTTGTCCATCCACTATATCCTTTTGGATATTTATTTTCAATTCCAATTCCTATATAATTTCTAGTATCAGCAGAAGTAACCATTCCCAAGTTATTAATATACTAAGATTTAGTAACTAATTCTTGTAATAATAAATTAAAATCTTCTTCAGCTAAAAAAGTTGATGAAGATAAATTTCCATTTATTTGAAATTCTTTGGTAGCCATATTTGGATCGCTAATATGTCCCTAACTATCAGTCTATACTTTAGTAAAAATACCAAGTATTCTTTTACTTGAATCTTTATTAGCTCTAACTTGATAAAATAATTTTTGATTAGATTTTTCAAATATTTGATTAAGTCTATTAAATATATCTTCATTACTCTATCCGTTATTTTTAAGATGAATTCGACCTTCAACATCTACTCCTCCAGGAAATACTAGTTGTTTAATAATATGTTGTAAATGTTTATAAACATTTGTCTTTGTAGTTAAACCTATTCCGTTAAAATTTGGCCAAGTTTCAACTTTTTGAAGTTCTTTAACCTATTCTGCCACACTTAAATCTTTAATTCTGGAAATAAGTTCACTTATTTTATTAAACATTTGTTGTCCAGTTTCTTCTCCAACTGCTTCCTTAAATACTTCCTATACAGTATTAGAGTCAGTATTTAATAAAATTTCTAAAATTTTATAAGCTGTTCTCTGATTTCCTAACACCCTACTTTTTTTATCCACATCCATAAATTGATGTAAACTATTCATATATTCTCTAAAAGTAAACGTAGGAGGCAAAACATATACTAACTTAATAGATTGAGTGATTTCAGGATGTTGTTTTTGATACATATATTCCTCTATTAAGTTGCTTTGAGTAAGTAATTTCTTTCCTGTATGGTCATAAATACTATCAGTATATAGAACAAATGGATGTTTTGGCTAAGCTAAATTTAAATTCTATTCAGCCTTATCTAACAATTGATAAACATCAGATACTACTAATGTAGGATCAGCTCTAAGAGTGTCTAATGATATCCATTTAGTTTCTTGAATATAATCTTCATTATCATATTCATCTAAATATTTTTCTCCCCTGTGTTTATGTAATTGTGGGCCAAAACAATGTAAATTATTAGAAGGAGTCCAATTTTTATCTGGAATAAATACTATATTTCTATCAGTTCTTATATATAGAGTAATTAAGTTTAATAATCCTTTATAATCTGGATTATTTTGATAAGTTTGTAAAACAGCCTATAATCCAGCTATTTGAGCGGCTTTCCAACCATTTTCTTCTTTTACAGCATTATAAACGTTAATATAAGTTTCATAAGCTTCCCCAAATTTATACTTATTATTTTTATCTTTAATTTTAAGTAATGTAATTGGATTATTTAAAGTTAATACAGGAAGTTCTATAGCATCTCCATTTTCTTCAGTACCTATAATAGCTACTAAATTTCGAGGATTTACATAATTAGATTCAGAATTTGTATTTTCCTAAGCTCTAGCATATGGAAGAGTTTCTGTTTCTTCTTTTTCTAACTTAAAATATTTAGTTTTATTTATTCCTGTAATTTCCTTTTCAGAAGTTTTTATAGCATATCTGACATAAACTTTAGATTTATCTCTAAATAAATATTCAGATAAAAATTTTTCTAATTCAGATTTATTAGATATAGTTAATAAACTTCTAGTTATAATTCCTAATGCATCTTTAGAAGCAGATAAATTTCCAATACATCTTTTTAAGGCTGGACAATTTTCTATTCCATTTAAGCAATCAATTCTATTTTCTATAGGAGATTTCTGATAAGTATTTCCTTCTTCATCTATATTCGTTGTTCCTAATTCAAAAACTGCATTACTAAATAAGAAGAAATTAAAAGTAGATATTGATAATCCATTTGGTTCTATTTCTTCATCAGCTTTTGGATTATCTTTAAAAGTTGCTTCTTCCAATATTCTTTTAGCTTCTTTTTCTTCAAATACATCAAATGAAATTAATTCCTACACATCTTCAGTTGAACTTTGTTCTGGTTCTTTTTTATTTTCAACAGGAGCAGGTTCAGATGAAGGTGGTGTTTCAACATCAGGTTTTTGTGTTTCAGTTGTTTCAGTTGTTTCAGAAGCTGGATTTATTTCTTCTGGTTCTTTAGTATCAGGTGTGGAAGTATTTGATTGTCTAGGAATGTAGGATATATCATTAGTTTTACCTAAAATATTATTCAACATATCCTTTCTTTTCTAGGCATACTTTTCAATTGCTTGTGGAGAATATTCAATTTTATGAGTTTCCTAATCCTAGGTATTATTTAAAGTTATTTGTCCACCATTAAAAGTACTAGGAGATATAACTAATCCAGCAACTTTTGATCGAGTTACAACTGTGTATAAATCTGAAATAAAATCTTCGGAATCAGGTGCTATAGCTTCTCCATTTGAATTTATAGAATAATCAGGTTCAACTATCCAAAAGTTTCCTTCCTATCCTAGGGCAGTTCCTTGAATAAAATTAATTCTATCAGAATATTTTTTATTTGTTGATAAAATTTCATAAATTTTAGAATCTTTTTTAGAATAAGCATAATTAATCTATTCTCCCTCTTTTAGATTTACAATAATTTTATCAATATATTTTAATACTTTATCAATATCATTTGGAGTAATAATAATATCCCCAGTTACCTAAGTATCGTCTTCATAGTAATGTAAAGTTATGTTTCCTTTACCTTCTTCTAAAGCAGCTTCTAAGGCTGCTTGATTAGCATCTTTCTAGTTATTAGCAGTTCTCATGCTAGTTCCTAATTTTGGAGTATGCAAAGTCTAATTTCTAGTAAGATTAATTGAAATACTTAAATTTTTCTAGTTAGGATCTTTTAATACATTTTCTAAACCTTCCGCTAATTCAGTCTTCTTCTATTCTTTTAATTCCCCAATAATTGTCTGAATTTCTTTAATTGGAAGAGTAAATTCTCCTTTAGCTTTTGATTGCTATAGGTCTCCTGACATTATTACTGGAATTCCATGTTGTTTAGCAAATTTATCAATAAGCATTAAATCAAACTAAGTAAATTGCTAACCTTCATCTATGATAATGATAGAAGGAAGTTCTGAATCTTCTATGTTATTTAATTTCCAAGAAGGAGTTATTCTTCCATTTTCCCAAATAAAATCAGATTCAGTTATCTGATAAGTTTTTCCATCAGTTGTTTTAGCATTAGTCCAATCTTGTGAAATTTTTTTCATTAACTGAACTTTACTAAAACTTTGATTTGGACTATCAACAAGTCCTATATCCTTTCTAAATTTATCTGTAAAAGGATGTTCTGAAGATTCATTATCTCCACCATGGCAAGTCCAAACGTTTTTTGTCAGATTAAGATAATATCTCTATAAAAACTTAATTACTAATGCATCTACTGCTGCAGATTTTCCAGCTCCTGGAATACCATCAATAAAAGTAATATTATCAAACTATGGAACTGAATCATGAGCAGAATAATATTTTGATCCTGTTTTAGTAGCCAATATTTCTGCAGTTGCTTTACTAGCCCCATACTCTTCTAACATTTTTACCCTGTCATCATAACTTGAGTTTTTATATTTGTCTACTAAAACTTCTCTATAAGCTTGAGTAAATGCTGAAATAACATTTCCATTTAAAACATTTGCTAACTATAAAGACACTCCTATTTCCTAACTAATAATAGGAGCAATTTTTCCATCTAAAATCTCTTTATATTTTCCATGAAAATCAGAAGATTTTATAGCGGCTTTAGATGCAATATATCCTATAATGGAAGTTTCATCAATATCAGTAGCTCCAACTGATAATAATTCAGATTTTATACTTAATAATTTAAAATTATCACTTAAAAATATTTTTAATTTTTCTATATCTGTGGCAAGGCCTGGATTATCATTATTAAAAAAATTATAAATGGCGTCTTCTAATTGTATTCTTTCTTTTTCAATCTAAGTTTGTTCTTCCTAACTTAAATTAAGATTCCAATCTTCTTTTTTACCTGAAGTTAATTCATTCAATTTAGAAAGACTTTCTATAGTTTGTCGTAATTCTGAAGTATTAAATTGTTTTTCTTTATCTAAATCTATATTATTTAATAGTCTTTTAATTCTATCATATAATAAATAAGATGTTTTAATAGCAACTCTAGTTTGAACGTTTAATTTCTAACCTTCATTAATATTAAATAATCTTTTATAGTTTAAAAGAAGTTTTTTAATAGAACGTGCATCTAATAACATCATATCAGCAACTTTTCCTTCTATTTCAGGTAAATCTTGCCAAGTATCATTTTCTATTTTTGGAGATTTAGCGTGAATTTCGTTTAAAGTTTTATTAATTCCCCAAATATTAGACCTATCTATAGCCTCTCCTTTTGCATTCATTCCTACTCTAAATGGATCTACTGTATCAGTTCTAGCTCCTTCTAAAGCAGAGATATATAAATCAACAACTCTTAAAGCTTCATTTAACTATTTATAAGTATCTCCCTATAAAGTAAATGAAGATAAATTTCCTCTATTTGAATCTATTTGTTTTCCTAAACCTTCTAATAATCCAGAAATATTTCCACCATTTACATTTAATGCAAAAGTGTCTAAATTCTATAAAATTGGAGTATATGACAGTTTTTTAATATTTTCTATTTTATCCGATAATACCTTAGCTTCTTTAGTTAGATTTTCAGATAAATTTAAATAATTATCAAGCTATTCTCCAGGAACTCCTTCATAATTGATATCATCTATAATTTTATTACTATATTTTATAGCTGAATCAACTGCATCCTATAATTGAGCAAGAATCCTGGATTTAACAGCTCCATTAATATATCCAAGTTTTAGAATTTTATCTGCCAAATTCTATGCACCTTGAATTTGTCCCTACATTAAAATTTCTTCTTGTTGTTTTATATGTAATTCATCAAGGGCCCCTATTTCCTTATCATATTCCTAATTTGCAATTGCTATAGTATTATTCCTTGTTTCTTCATCAATTTGACCAGATTCAAATGCCTAATTAGCATCTTCAACCATTTTACTTCTTTTTTCTTCAGATAAATTTTTACCTTCAGTCATAGTATTTTTCAATAACTATAATTGATTAAATAATTTATCCCCAATTTTTGCATCTTTAGCAAATTCTTGTAATTTTTCTACCCAAGTATCATCATCCATCTGTCCAAGATTCTAAGAAAAAATACTTAGTGTTTCATTAAATGTTTGTAAATAGTCATTTATTTCTGTATCATTGAGAGAATCCTATGCAAGTTTCTAAGTTTCCTAAAAGTTATCCTTAATTAATCTCGCTAAACTTAGATAACCATAAGTAGCAATTCTTAAATCGTCTTTTTTTGAAGTTCTTAAATATTCTTGATATTCTATTAAATATTTTTCTAATTCTTTTTCTGGAATATTTTCAAATTTTGTCTTTGCTTTATCTTCTGCAAAAAACCTAAATGTAGAATTCATAAAGGATGAAGATAAAAATGGAGTAGTTTCCAATAAAGCACTAGTCATAAATAATGGAGCTAATTTTCCAGAATTATAATCATCAATTTGTTTATCAAGATTTTTAATTTTCTCTTCTAATTGTTTTCTATTTTTTTCTAAATCAGGAGACTTTTCATTTTTCTAATCTCCCTCATTTGCTTCAGCTTTAACTGTAGCAGAATTTAGATTATTTAATTGTTGAGTTGTATCAACTAATTCAGTAATTAATTCATTATAATGTTGAATCAACTAACCAGCAGTTGTAGAATTATATAAAGCTCTAAATCTAATATCTCCCAAAGTTTGTGCCTCTAATAAAGATTGGTCTGATTTATTTCCACCATGAGCATTAAGAGTATTCTAAATTAAATCTAGTTGTCTTCTAATATTCTATTTGATAACAAAATCCTAATTATCATTTCCTTCAGCCTATTGCCAAATAGGAGTACCATTTTCATCTGTTATAATTTTTTTAGCTGATAATTTTTCGTTTCCTATAGAATCTGAATCTAATAATTTATAAATGCCTCCCAAATCATTATTTCTAGCCTTATAAATTAATTGCTACATAGCCTAATTATAGTTCATATTTACAGCTTTTCTAACTTCAGAAAAATCAAAAGTAGCAGAAGATACCCCACCTCCTAAGAAACCTCCTAGGAATGACATAGAATATCTATCAAATGCATTTTTAAAAGGTTTTAATCTACTTTCTTTTCCTCTAAGTTGTTCTAATCCATTATATAAAACTCTAGAAAAATCTGCAAGTAATTCTTCAGATGTTTCTTCTATGGCTTCTGCAGTAGCACCAGCTATTAATGACTAAAAACCTCCAGCTAATAATCCTGTTCCTCCTTCTATTGAAGCTCTTTTTCCTATTCCAGAAGCAAACTCTCCTTTTGCAACTGATTTTCCAAAATCAATTAATTTCTAAAGATATGTTCTTTTTGCTGCTTCACTAGTTCCAGCTTCTTTTCCCAATTTATTAAAAGCTTCTAAAGTAGGTTTAGATAAAGCTTTAAGCATAGCTTTATCTTGTAACCTCTAAGCTCTTAATTCTGGAAGAATCCATTTACCTATATCAGTACTTAAAAGCGCATATTCCATAGCAGCATATCCTGCTGTAACAACAGCCGCATCAAAATCTGCTGCTCCAGCTGCTTTAGCCTCACCATAAATATCATTTACAGTAAGCATGGTCATATAAGCTTTAGAAAGTTCTTCTCCAACTTTATAATAGTTTTTCATATATTCTTCCACCTAAGCAGCAGCTTTTCCAACTGCATTAGCATGTAATTCAGCAGCTATTTTCTATCCTCTTAAAGTATTTATAGATTCTCCTAAAATTTTCTTATTTTGTGCTTCTAATTCTCCTAAAATTTTAGTTCTTAAAGCTTCCTAGTTTTGTTCAGATATACCCCATTTTCCTTTAAATATAGCTGGAGCATACTTAAAAAGTAATCTTTGTTGATAAAGCTATCCTATAACATCTCCAGTCATTCCCAACAAATTTTCTATAGTCCAATTTGTCTATTGAGAATATTCTGAACGAGTCTCCATTGGATTAGTTGCCTAAACCAAACCTTCTATCCAATTCATTGTTGGACTATCACTTCCTAATGCAATTTTACCTAAAGTAGCACCTAATCCAGCAGCCTACTAAAAGATTGTGGCCCCAGCTATAGCAGTACCTACATAAGGAAGAAAAAATGCTCCTATTAAAGATGCATCTTTAACAAAAGATCCAAATGGAGTTTTATGTATATCATCACTATCTAAAAAATCAATAGAATTTAAAGTTGAACCTTCTTTAGTTAAAATATCAGAGTAATGAAGAATCTATTTTCCATAAATATCCTCTCCTGTTTTTAGGGTTCTATAATAATAGGTTCCATTATCATTAAGTTTATATTCTCCTTTATAATGCTCTATTAAATTTTCATTAAAACCATTTTCTCCTCTCTGTATTCCATTTATATCTACATCTTCATCATAAGTTGCTAATACTTTAGTAGATTCGAAATTATCAGAAAAAAATCCTTTTAGATCAGAAAATAATTTTCCAAAAGAAAACATATCTTCTGGAGTATCCATAAGTTCCCCAGTCTCACTATTTAAAATCTTCTAAGACTAAGCTATTTCAGCAGGAGTTTTTTCTCTAGGTCCTGATTGACCTAAAACTAACATACTTTTAGTTAATCTGTCTGGATTTAAAGCTTTTACAAGTTCATATTGTGGACTAAAATCAGTTTGATCTAATGGGGCAAATATATTATATTTACTATATGTAGCTGTAAATTTTTGACTATCTTCCAAAGACATATTTTGTAAAGCCTAAGCAGCTTCCAGATATTTCTAATGAAATTTTACTTTATCAAACTCTCCGCTAGCATTCTGAAACAAAGGATTTTCAGTAATAATTGTAGAATTTAAATATGTTTTTTCATCTTCTAATGAAGTATTATCAGCGGAGAGGCCAACACTCTGGAAATCCCCAAGATTCATATGGGGATTTGCCAGAATATTAAGCATTAAATCATTTTGTTTTGATGCCATATATTATTTAAATATTGATGCGTTTCCTATTGGATTTCTATATCCAACTTTTAGAGCATTATCTCTTTGTTGCTACAATCTATCTATCTCCATATACTCTCCAGCAGTTCCTTTATATCCAGTTCCACCTAAAGCAGAAATTGTACTAGATACCATTGGTATATAAATTGTTCCTTTATATAAATCAGTTCCTCCAAAGAACCCTCTATCAAGTTTATACTTTTCGTTCTTAGTAATCGATCTCATCATTCCTTCAAACTATTCAAAAGTTTTATCATCATCTACTTCTACTGCTCCATCATTGAAAGTCATATCACCTTCAAAAGCTTTTTCAGTAGCATATCCGTTTAATATAGCAAATCTTCTATATTCATTTGTAAGGATTGGTTTTCCGGAACCATCCATATTATACACAATTGGAAGATTATTATCTCTGTATACTTTATTAATAGTATTTATCTATTCTGGAGATAAATTATCCCTATTAATAATTCCCATTTCTCTTAATTGCTAATCAGCTTTCTCAATATTTTTTAAGAAAGAGAAATCAGGTTTAATAATACCATTAGATGCAGCTTGTTTATCAATAGGAAGCTCTGTAGAGTGAATCATTCCATCACTTATAAGAACTTCATTTAATCCCGCAGGAGCAATTTTAACATCTCCCATAGTAGCAGAATTTACGTCTAATTGACTACCAAACATACTTTGTTTAACTCCTAATAATGTAGAAGGGCCTAAATTGTGTCCTTCTGCATTAATTAAAGACATACTATTAGTATTAATTTTAATACCGTCAGTAGTTTTATCCTAAATAACAAAAGTATTTCTATCCCCCATTCCCATATAAAATGCCATTGATGGAGTTAAATCTCCTACATTTCCATCTTTGGAAGTTCCATTAGAATCTTTTGCAGCTTTTCCAGTCAAAGGATCAATATCAATACTCTAAGATACATCGGTTTGAGATACTAAGAAATTATATATTAAAGCTTTAGTTCCACCATGAGCTTCCAAAATAGCTTTCTAACTTGGAGATAACATGTTTGTAATATAATTTAAAGCAGCCTAAATTTGCTAATTGGAATTTTTATTAGTTTCAGTTATTTTATAATAACCAGCCGGAGCATTAGCTAATTGCTGTAATCCAGCTTTAATTTTATCGGATTCAACTTTAGTTACTCCTTCGATTTTAGTTTCAGAATTACCTAAACTTCCAGCTAAGGCTTTAATTTGAGCACCAATTTTATTAACTCCCATTCCGTTGTTAATTACATTTTCAATCCAAAAATCTCCTTTCTATAAAACTAATTGTGGGGAATATTCTCTAAGATATAATAATTGCTAATTAGTTATTGGAGCACAGCCTTCTTTAGTTAAAGTATCAGATTCTATTAATTCTCCATCTTTATTTCTTAAAATATACTATCCACTAGAAGTAACAGCAAATTCATTTAAAGCATCATTTTGAGTAGCATAGGTTTTAGCTTTATCATAAACTTCTTTACTGTGAGAAATATTAGCTAATTGTTGCATAGACTAAAGATACATAGAGGCAATATCTCCAGTATCTAATTCTTCTCCAAATGCCTTATATTTTGCCATTAAATTACTCATGGAAGAATATATTGTACTAACATCAATTGGAAGTCCCTTATCAGCTACTTTATTAAATAAAGTTTTAATTAAATCTAATGTTTCTTTATCATTATTTTTAGCCTTACTTGTGGTATCAGTTGATGTACTAGCTTGAGTACTTGTAGTAGTTTCGCCTCCTAAAGCGACTGGTTTGTAAACTCCAAATGGAGCAACTCCACCCTATTGATATTTCCTAGTTCCTTTAGGATGGGGAGCTAATTTTTCTATTTTAGGTTTCTTTCTATTCTAAGCATCAGAAGAAATTTTAGACATTTTTCTAAAATGTTCTACTGTATCTTTTGCAGATTTATAAAGTAAATCATCTTTTCTCTTGCGAGTAACTTTGACTTTAGTTCCTTCTTTGCCAAAAATAAGTGAATTTCTATTTTGATAATAATCTTTTTTCTTTTTATACGTATCAATAGTTACTTGATACTAAACAGCCTTATGTTCCCTAATGGCTTTCTATACTTCAGAATTATCATAATCTATTACTTTATTTCCATAAGCATCTTTTGTAGTATGCTTATCTAATACAGATTGAAGACTCTATTTACTTGCTAAAATTCTAGGATCATAAAGTAATTCCTACTATTGTTCTAAAGCAAATATTTGATCGTCTAAAGCCTACTACTCAGCTAGCTACTGACGTTTTCTATATTCAATTCCTTGTAAGAAATTATCAACAGAAGCCCAATTAGCAGCATGTTTCTATGCTTTAAGGTTCTACTTTAAGGCATTAGCTTGATTAATAGCTGCAATATTGGCATTTGCTACTTCAGTTGCTCTTTGAGTATTTGCCCATTGATGTTGATTAGATTCATCAGATGTTCTTCTAATTTCTTGATTATCAGCTATATCTCCCTAAGCTCTTAATTCATCGCCTATTCGTTTAGCTTCATATTGATAAGCCATTTGTCTATCAGCATCAGAAGTAAATGGTTGAGCAGCTTTGGTCTAACCTTGTGCAGCTCTTCTATAATAAGCCTATTTAGTAGCTTCATCGCCAACTACTTGCCTATGAGTATAGTAAGTCTATTTCAAATCAGGACGAATACCTTTTAATGCAGCATCATATATTCTGCCATTATTTATTAACTGCCCAATAAGCCTGCCTGTAGCATATAAGTTAGGATTATTAAGTATTCCAGTTGCAGCTTCTTTTACTTTATTCCAATCAAATCCATATTCTTTATGCCCAGTTGGAACTTGTGTTCCAGAATCTTTTGAGTCATTTGGATTAGAATTATTTGGATTAGAATCATTTTGATTAGAAGGAATCTTTTCAGTTCCTTCTGTAGTATTAAATAATCCAATATCTCCATTAGCTTTCTTATAAACCACTGCTTTATTTCCATTGGATAAAGTTATCTCATGAAGTCTATTTTTATCAGGATTTGAAAAGTCGAAATCATGTTCATACTAATCCATTCTTCTAAGCCATGTAGAAGAACCCTCTGTTTTTTCCTAATCTTCCTAATATCCTATATTATATATGCTTCTTATATCTGGAGACTGGTCGCTTCTACTTTTAAACATTCTTCTAAAAAGTTGATTATGCTATCCAGCCTAACGAGTATTATATTTTTGATTCTATGCCCAATGACTTCTTATTTCTTCTGCTCTATCATTATAAAATTTTACAAAATCTTCAGCAGACATTCCTTTTCCATCAGAATTATAAAAACTCTGAATATCTGAAGATATGGCACCAGGAGTTCCTATGTATGCCATATTTTTTCTATATACTGTGTCTAAATTTCCAGCGTTTCTATGGTCATTAGCATTAAGATTTTCATTTGAAAGATCATATCTTTTATTTAAATCCCATCCTAATAAAGATATTCTATTTCCATATCTATCTAAATACCATTGAGGAACTCCTCCGTTTTGAAACATTGGAATATTTTTAGGTCTTATTTTCATTTATATTGTTTTAAAAAATTATCAATTTGAGAATCTGTAATTTTGCCGCCTTTTTGAAGCCATCCTTTTTTCTTTAAATCCTAAAGAATTTTTCCTACTTCTTTTAAAGACATTTTTTCTTTGGAATTTTTATTAACAGACTTTCTTGTATCCTATATTATTTTTGCAATCTATTCTTTTAATTCTTTTTTACTTAAATCTTTAAAAGTATTAGTTTTAGTACCATTAACAAAAATATCATAAAATCCATTATCCTATTTTTTTACCTAAATAGTTTCTTTATTTATATTATATGTTCCTTCTACAATATCCCTATTAGAAAATCTTTCTGTAGGAGTTTTTCCATTTTCACCTCTATTTAAAATAGTTTTTTTATACCTGTTTATTACAGCTCTTCTAAATTGTGGTTCTCTAGAATGTTCACTAGGCTATACCTATTCCTTAGGTTGAGAAGTTGATTCCTATACTAGATTTTCATCTGATTTTGGATTAACCCCATAAATTCCCTCTTTTAAGAAGTTATCATTAAATCTTCTAAGAGATCTATTTGATCCATAAATTATTTTATCTAAAGTACCTCTAGTTTGTAAATATTCATTAAACCTTTCCTAATTAGCTATATTTGAAGTCTAAGTAAATTGTGTTCCAAATGTTTCCTATGTAGGCCTCATAAAACTAGGTAGACTTCTTCCTCCAAGATTCTTATCTCTCCATGAAGGGTCATACTTTATTGTAGCTTCTTTCCATTCTTTGGTAAAGTTTCCATTTTCATCTTTTATTTTTACTCCAGCTTTTTCAGCTGCTTTCTAAACTTTACTGTCTTCTCTAGTTACTTTACTTCTTGCTTCTAAATCATTTCCCTATTTATTTAATTTTTTAGATAAATTTTGTTGAACTTCTTTATCTATAGGTATATCGACATCATTTTCTCCAATTTTCATTCTAAGAGTGGGAGTAGGAGTTTCTCCTAATACTTCTGTTCTTGTAAGACCAACTTTTTCATGCCACTTATTTGAAACTTCTATTCCATTTTGTTTCAGTACTTTTCTAGCTCCTCTGTTAGATACGTTTAATTGTCTATGGCCTGTTATTCCGGCTATCAATGCTCCTAATTTTCTCCAATCTTCTACTGTCATTCTCTTAGCTGTATCAATTGGATGAGCAAAATCTATTTTATTCCATACTTCAGGTAATCCAGAAATTCCATATATAGTACCTCCCCAAGCTCCTGCTCTAGCAATAAGTCTTCCTATTTGTGGGGCAAATTTTGCCAAATTTTTAACTCCTTTAACTCCACTAACAATGTTACCGACTCCATGAATCCACTATATTCCATTTAATCCAAAATCGAAAATAGAAGCTCCAATATCTTTTAAAGTCATGCCATCAGCATCATTCCATCTATTATAAGTTCTTAAACCTGAAGCTGTTAGTCCAGCAGCTGTACCCAAAACTCTAGTTGGATCAAACATAGAACCTAAATCTAATCCAATTCCCCACAATTCTCTTTTATCAGCTGCTGTAAAACCATCTTCTGGATTTCTAAAATAATTATCCTGTTTTTCTTGATTAGTTAATACTCCTTGAAATAAATCTTTCGGAGCATTTTTACCTGCATTATATTGTTCTCTATTTTGAATTTGTATAACTTGATTAGCTGCACTATCCCAAATATATCCATCAATTCCATTTATTTTTTTAAATCTATTTGGGGAAGCATTTTTATATAAACCACTAGAAGAAGACTAAAGTTGTTTTAATAAATTATTATCAATAGGATCTTTAGCTAAATACTTATATGCTCCATATATTTCAGAATATTCATCTGGAGTTAAAGAATTTAAAGATTTCAATGAATAATTCTATAAAGTGGAAAGCAATCCTTCATTAGTCTAATATTTTTCTTTCAAATATTGAACATTTTTTCCTGAAAATTTATTAGAACCTCTAGTAAAAAATAAAGTATTATTATATTGATTTAACTTATCCTACTTAGCTTTTTCTTCTGCAAGAGTCTATTTTCTTTTAGCTAAATCAGCATAAGTTATTTGATTTCCTTGTTCATCAGTTGTATAATCTCCAGAACCATTATTAAACCAATCAGAAGTTCTTATTCCTATAGCATTAAGAGCATCTTTATCTGTCTAATCAATAGTACCATCATTTAAAGCCTAAATAGCTATTCCTATTCTATTTTTTAAATCATCTAAATTAGCATAAGGAGTATTTTCAAAATTATAATCCCCCTCTTTTAAAGAATTCTAATATTCCTATAAATATTGTGCTAATCTAGTTGCTCTATTTTTAGTACCTCTTATTCCACTAGAATCTCTCTCATCAAGGTAATTCCAATCGTCTTCTTCTCCTTGTCCAATTCTTATTTTATTATTTCCAAAATGCTATTTACTTATATAATTTATAAAATTATCTTGAAAATTGTCAAAAGTAGGTAAGTCTTTTTTCTTTTCTTTTTCTTCTTCTTCTTTTGAACTTTTAGTAGGCAATCCTGACATCTATTGTTGAATAAAGTAAGCAGCTTCTTGATACATTTCTTTATCTTTTTCACTCATAGAATCCCAAGGAAGTGGGCTACCATTAACATCTAATACCCACTATCCAGTACTATTAGAAGCTCCCTAAATACCTCTCTTCATTATATCTGTATAGGCCGACATAAATTTTTCTTTACGTTTATTACTCCAAGGCTATTTGGCTACATATCCTTGAACTTCATTTGCCAGATTATTTAATAAAGCCTACTATTCTATTTGCTAATCACCATAATTTAAATATTGTATATCAGCCATATTCAATTTCATTTTAAATAATAAAAGGCAAACACGACTTTGCGTGTCGTATTTGCCTTTAGGTTAAATTTACTTTTTAACCCATTTAACTAATCTACCGCCTTTTTTATAAACAGGCTCTTGTCCTTCTGGAGCTGCAGGAGCAGGTTGAGCACCTCCGCCACCAGCCATTTCAACCAATGCTTGACAAACCTATAAAGCCAGTTGAGCATCTTGAGTCTAAACAGCCTGTGCAGCAGCTTGAATAATCTATTCTTCAGGGGAACCACCTTCAGCAGGTGCTTCTGCAGGAGCTTCAGCAGGAGCTGGAGCCATTTCACCACCCTCCTAGAACTTTAACAATTTGTTTAATTCTTCATTTTGAATGTTAATTTTCATAATATATATATTATTAAATTAGTTAAATATAGAATATAAATAATTTTATTCTATTTCTAATAAATGTATCTATTAAATTAAGGCAATCAAATTTTAAGATTTATTTATATTTTTGGTCCAAAATGTAGGAACTTTATCAATACCATATAAGCTTATCATGCCTATTAAAAGAGTTTCTCCAAATTCTGGGACATCTTTTTCTAATATAAATGCAACAATAAAAATTATAATGCAAGCTAATATTCCTAGTACACTTAAAATTCTTTTAGAACTTAATCCTCCGCTAGTTTTTTGAAAAATAGTATACCAACCAGGCATTTTATTTATTTTTTTATTCATGATAAACAACTTTTAGCGTATCTTAACCTAGCAGCTAAATTTGCATATTTTTCGTTAGGTTTCTCAAATTTTCTCATAAAAGCAACAGTGGCTTCATCAGAGTTTTTAGACTGTAATATTTCATCTAGAGCATTTTTATGAGTAGAATTTAACTCTTTCCAAACATATTCTAACTAAGTATTTAAGTCAGAAATATCTGTTCCTCTTTCTTTAGCAAAGTTCTATAACCCTTTTCTTCTATCTCCATTCCATTGTGCTATTCCAAACGATTTTCCACCGTCTCCTTTTATAGAAGTATTTAAATTACTTTCTTGAATTAAATTCCCAACTATTCCAGCTGCCTAATGGGGAGATAATCCTTTTTCAATAAAGAATTTTTTAGCGGCTTCTTTAGAACCGTTTTTAATTTTATTATTCTAAGAAGTAGTATTCTAAGAAACAAATTCCTAAATACCCTAAATATCTTCTTCTGGAGAATTATTAATTATTAATGCAGATTCTTCTGGTTTAGTAGTATCCTTAGTGATTGGAACTCCAGAACTTGAGACTCCAGAAGCCCAAGGTGAAATATCTATAGTTCCAAATAAAGGTAAATTTAATTCTACTTTTTCTGCTTTAGGGGTTTCAACATTTTCAAATATCTAAAATGGATTATTATGTCCATTACTTATAAAGTCCATTAAACTAGCCATTATTTATCCTCCTTTTTCTCTGGAGCATTTACATATTCTGGTTCTCTAGAATCTTGTCCTTTTAATACTTTAAACATATATTTACCTAAAGCCTTATAATCTTTTTCATCTTTAGATGAAGCTGCCTTTAAAGCTTTTCTAATAAGGACTTTGGTTTCTTTTCTAGATACAATTCTTTCTCCAGATTCTAATTGCATCTAAACATCTCCAGAAGGACCAAGAACTTTCATTACATAGTTATGAGTATCTTCATCATCTAAATCAGCTTCATCTCCCTTTTTAACTCCACTTCCAGCATTAATTTCTAAAACATAAGAAGCAACTCCTTCAATTTTATCATCCTCAGGTTCTCCTCGTTTTACATCTAATACTTTAAATTCATCATCCATGAATATTAAATCTAATGGAAATGGAACATTATGCATATGGAAAAATGTTTCAACAGGATTAGATTCGTTAATTACAAATAACATTCCTTCATCTTTAGGAAGTGATTTAAAATTTTGTAAACCCTACTTTTTCTATTCTTCAGATTTAGCAATAAATATATCATATTCCTATCCACCTAATTTTATACTTCCAATATTTTTAGTTTTCTTAGCTTCAATCATATTATATATTCTATTTCACCTCCTCAATTAATCCAGTTTTATCATCTGTGTTATTTAATATCTAATCTACTAAAAACTTTCCACACTTTATAGCTAATTCATCTTTTTCAGATGTAGAAGTAGAATCATCTTTAAATTTCTTATAATATCCTTCAATTTTATCAGTAGTTTCTTTAGTAAAGATTATTTCATTCCTTTCTATCTCGGCTTGCTATTCTCCTTGATTATCTACAACAGGAATTCCTTTATGAGTTACTTCGCCTTCTTTAGCTAATTCCATATTATTTTTTCTAGCGTGTAAAGCACCTTCTGGAATGACATTCATTTGTCCGCCTTGTTTAAATTCTTCAATTACTTGCTATTCATTATTTTCAGAAGGCTCTATCCCCTTCTGTGGATTTTTAGAATATGTCCAACAATTCTTTTCTTCATTGAATGTTCTAACATAACCACCAAGTTTAAGTTCTTTTACTAGAGGAATGACATCATTGTCCCAAACTCTAATATCTTTAGCAACTGTATCATTTTCTTTACCTGTATTTAAATACTCGTATTCATCGGATTCTTCATTATATCCAATTGAAGGCATTTTACCTGGAATCTAAGGATTAACAAGTCCTAACCATACAGCTTCTTCATAATTCTTAGGAGAACCATAAGCTTTCCAAGCTGCTTCTAATCTATAACTATCTCCTTTAAACGATTCTAATTCTTCAGGAAGAGAATTTTTAAATTGTTCAAAAGGAGATTCTCCAACAAGCTATTGCTTGTTAGAGAGTTCCTTTGATTTATTTATAATATTTTTTAATCTATTGCGCCGCATAATATCATTTGTTTACTGTCTACTAATGCAGCTCCAGATAATAGTCTCATTCCTATTTTATGGTTAGTTGCATTATTAAATATCTTCATTCCTTGTTTTCCTCTATATACTGGATTCCATCCACCTTGAATATCTTGTGCATATCTTTGATTATTTATAGAAGACATAAGCTAACTTCTAATATTCTACCATTCATTCTAATCAGTCATATTTAAGATTTTATTCCAAGAATTATTAGCTAAATTTAAATTAGCCTATGCTTTATTATATGCATTTCTACTAAAAAGTCCATAAGTTTTTCCAGCTTCTTTTCTAGCTTTGTCAAATCTCTCTGATAAATCTCCAAAAGCATTCTACATAAAAGCATTAGTTCTTTCAGTATTTTGCCAAGATTGATTTTTAAATGTATCAGTAGTTCTAGCTCCGGACATATTTATCCAATTTAAGAACGGAATACCTCCAGTAAGTAAACCTGTCCAAGAATTACCAACTATTGTATCCTACAATGTCATTCCATCAGTAGAACCAAAAGCATTAGTTAATCCTTTATTAAGTGCCATTGCTCCAGAAATTAAAGAACCAACTGGACCAAAAAATCCAACTGCTGTTTGTGCAGCATCATAAGCTGCATCTGCAATCTAAGCCCCAGTACCATATTCTCCATTATAGGTTTTAGAAGGTCCAAAAGCAGCAGATAAACCAGTTCCAACTGCAGAAGCAGCCAATCCACCCCAATTTGCGGCACTAGCAAATTTGGCTTTTCCAGCTATATCTGCTACTTTAGCTACATCTTTCGCTTTTTTTGCGGCTTCTAAAGCAGTTGAAGTTGCTTTAGTCATCTATCCTAATCCAGCAAAAGCTTTTTCTCCATTAAATAAATTTGAAACTACTCTTCCACCTACTCCACCTAAAAAAGATCCTACTCCAGCACCAACACCCTTTCCAACACTTGAGTTTCCCATAGCAGAAGTGATGCCTTTTCCTAGATATCCTGAAGCCAATCCAACTCCGGTTCCAGCTAATGAAGATCCTATATTATTACCAAAATTCTAGAATAAAGCACTTCCTTTTGCTAAATTATTTGAAAGTGTATTTGTAGTAGAATTTATTATAGAACCAATAGTACTCCCGAAAACCTATCCAACATCAGAATTTTCAAAGGGCCCAGAAAGATAATCAGTTAAATAATCAGAACCTACATCTAATCCTAAAGCTGCAATATTATTTAATCTAAGATTATTTAATCCAGGACGCGTAACAGTTGTACTCATAATTAACTATAACTTAAATTATATAAGGTAGCTACACTGTGAATTATAGCTAAATTCTTTCCACTATATCTAATTCTAACTTTCATCCATTTATCTCTAATATTTGTTTCTTTTCTATAAGTCCAAGATGATGTATTTACATATTTAGCAGGAGAAATTTCAGTATGATTTTCTGTAATATAGTTTCCCTAAGGATCTTGATAATTCATATAATCTTCTGTATAATTTAATCTTCCTGTATAAATATTAGGTAAATCTTCTATTTCTAATTTATTTTTATCTAAATCATTTGGAACATATTGTGAATTAATTACAATTGGAGGAATTTTATAAGAATTTCCAGCCTCTTTTAATGGCCCATCTTCAGTTAAATGGTTTACTTCGAGTTCTTCTTCAGTCTAATTATAAAAACTTACAGTTGGCCATTCGTCTTCATTTTTCTACATAAATGAAATTGAAGGAATTTGAATATTCCATCTTCCTTCTCTATAACGAGAATTTCCTCTTAATCTTCCTACTAAATCTATTTGATTATTTTTAATATGTGTTACTATATTAAACTAATTTAAATCTCTATCCCATACTATTTCGGAACCTGATAGATTCTAAAAATCATAAGTCATATCATTACTATGCATTAAGTGATACTTATGATAAATATCATTATAAGTATCAATTCTTTCATAGTATAGAGGGAATATAGTTGATTTTACCTATTGTACCAATCCATCATGATAATGTATTGGATAATTTTCATAAATAGGTTTAAATCTAAATTCAGTATTATCACTTCCAGTTATATGAATTATTTCTCCATTTGTTTTTGGCCTATAATAAGTTTCCTATGTATATTTATTAGCTGCAACATCAGTATATTTTCTATTATATAATATATCAGAACCTAAATTCTAGAATAAATTTTTAGTAGCCTCCTATCTAAAATACATATTACGTTTATCAGAAGAAAATTCATAATTATCTCCCTCTATTTCAAAGTGGAATGATTCTGGTTCAGCTTTATTAGAAATAATTATTAAGTTTTCAAATAATTTCTACTATCCAATTTTATCATTTACTACAAATTCGAATTCAAATGGATGATATTCTCCATACCAATATGTTGGGTATAAATTTTCAGCAACATCAAATATTCCAGCTTGTCCATGCAAATAAAAATCAGTAGTAAGTCCTGCTCTATTTTTTTCTTCTGTTGTAAGAAGAGGATTTTCTAATATAGAATCTAATGTTAAAGCAACTAATTCTGTCTAAAATAAAGCAGATTGAGTAGCTTCAGTTATATATGGTGTGATATACAAAAGTATAACTTTTTGATAATCCAAGATTTTCTTAACCTTATTTATAGATTTAGATTTTGGAATTAATTTTACTCTTTTTGTTATTTCATCATTTATAGTTTCTTCTATTTCTTCTATATCAAATAATTTATAATTTTTCCAATGGTCTTTTTCTAGTTTAAATGATACATCTTTTATTACATACATTCCATTATTTTCTTTAGTATTTATATTTATACTTTTTTCAGAAGTTGTACCATCAGAATTAAATATTGTATAGGTAGCTTTGCAAGTACTTTCTGGAGAAACATAATATAAATTAACTCCTTCCTCTAAATTATTTTCTTTTAAAACTGGGTTATCAATTAATACTCCAGTATTTTCTGGAATAGAATAATTAGATTTCTATAGTAAAGCTAATTGTTTAGCTGTATCTCTGTTAAATGTAAAGAATTTTGTATCAATATTAGCTGAATAAGAGGGAATCCAACTATAAAAAGTTATAAACTAGTTAAGAATTTCATTATAACATAAGCTCCATGCTTTTTCTTCATCTTTATAAACATCATCATAAAAAGTAAATATTATATCTTGCTTATTGGCATTATAATGAGTTTTTACATTTCTAATACCTATTATTGGAGATAATTCTCTTTCTTCTAAAGATATATTGTTTATTAAAAATTTATTTACTTTAAAATCAGATAAAAGTTCTAACTGCTATCCTTTAACTCTCCATATTTTTTTAGTTGTAGTATCAACTCCATAAACTAATCCAGCATCAGATTTTATTACTGAATCTCCCCATTGTGTACCATATGTATCAGAAAGGATAATTAATTCTTCAGGCAATACATTTTTAGAATTAACAAATACTGGATCATTTTCTCCTCCTCCAGCCAAAATTCGTTCATTTATTTTAGCTATTCCTATACCATGTTCAAATATTACTAATAAATCACCATTTACTTCTAATAATTTCTATATAGAGCCATATTCAGAAGAGTAATCTCTAAAATAAGTAGATAAAGAATATCTATAATTATTTTTATAAGAATCCTATATAGCAATAGCTGAATACTATATTCTATTAGAAAAAGTATCTTTTATATAATTAACATCCTATAAAGTAAAATAACATTTATAACCTAAGGAAGCTCTATAAGCATCATTATATAAATAAGAATCTGGCAATTTATTTTCTCCCTTTTCTAATAAATAACTTCTAGGAAAGAAACTTCTGGGCGCTCCCATTAACGCTTCTTCTGAAACATAAGAATGGTCTACTGAACGAAGAGCATAATTCATAGCACTCCTTACTTTAAAAGTAATCCAACTTCCTAATTTAACAGCATTAACATCAGAACGTATGATATCTTTCCATTTTTCTGGATTAGATATAACATAATTTTTTCTCCAAGTATTTTTGTCTACAATTTCATCATTATTTGGCAAAGAAGGATCATTAAAGTTTCTATTAAGTCTGTGTGTATATTGATTTATATAACAATCACCTCTCCAGCATAAGTATTTTTTATTCTGTGTTATAAGATTATATCTATCGCTAATAGCATAAAAAGGTTCTGATGAATCCATTCTATTCTAAAATTCCTATGACATTCCTACAGAGATATCTTTATAAATATTATATAAACAACCAGTTTCTAAATTAGGGCTTTCTGTATAAATTGCAAGATATGGAGAGTATTTTCCTCTTACTAAATTTGCGGCCTAATTAGCTTTTGTTACAGGTGAACCTTCTTTATTATATTTTACCTCTTTTACATTTCCTTCTTTGTCATACGAAATTTCATAGAACTAACTTGTTTTTCCAGATTCATAAGTACCATTATCTGTTCCTGCCCATCTAAATCTATATGCTTCTTCAGTTTTTCCTATTTCAAGTCTATAAGTTTTATCTTTAATTGCAACAGTTGGAACATCATCTGTAACAGAACAAATGGTAACTTTACTATATCCATTATTTATATTATATTCAACATCAGAATTCTCAATATAAAACCTTTCATTACTATCATCATTACTTAAATAAGAATTCTAACTTACTTTTTGTAATCTAAATTTTCCACCATTAAAAATTTGATTATAATAAGGTTGATTTAATATAAAATCAGGACATATGCCAGCATATGCTTTTTTACTAATATTTAAAAAATCACTTCCACCATATTCATATAATCTATCTTTATAATTATTGTCGAGTTGAAGTGTTTTAATACCTTCGTTATGCTTATTTGTATAAGAAGTATTATTTAAAAAACATTCTGAATAATATCTTTTATTAATATTCCCAGTTTCTAAAATTGGGGCCTATAAAAGATCATCTAACCGTAATAAATAACACTAAGCTATAATGTTAGGAACACACTTTTGTCTTACAAAAAAAAGTCCTCTTATTCCAAGCTCTTCTTTTAAATATTGAGAAACTTCTTTTGGAACTTCGAATCTAACTGAAAAAATTGTATTATCAGTATAAGATTCGGTATAATTAAATAAACATACTCCTTTAGCATTTATTTGTGACCCTTTAATATCATAAAGTTCTTTATCTTCTTTAATCCAACCTCTATCATCGATTTTTATATAATTTCTAGATAAAAATGCTTTATTTTGTTTATATAATTTTCCAGATAATCTTAATTCAGAATTTTTTTCTAATACTCCTCCTAAAGTATTATATACATTAGAAAGAGTACCATTATTATATATAAATACAACTCCAAATCTATAATATTCCTAATTGAAATATCCTACTTTGGAATATATATTTTTTGAATTATAATAAGCATAATCATCCCCAAAATTAGAAAAATAATTTTGATCTATTGATTCAAAGTTACTAACAACTTCCAACTGAGGAATTATTCTTAAAGCTAAATCTGTTAATTCTTTATAATTATCAGAATTTTTAACTATATTTCCAAAGAAAAGCATATTTTTACACTATGCTTGAGTTAATATATTTTTAGGATTAAATCTAGATATATTTAAAATATTTGGATCTAAATCTTCTGCTTCTTCATATCCAGTTATTTGCAAATATAAGGTATTAGAAGTTATAGGAAATTTTTTATATATTTTTTTACATTCACATACTCTATTTTGCTAATAATCAGCAAAATATCTAACATAATAAACTTTTAAATAATTATAAGATTTATCAATATCTGTAAGCTTTAACTAAATACCTTTATTAGAATTTTGATTTTTAATTCCTCCATCCATAGATCTAGGATCTCTATCATCCCCTATGAAAACAGGAATTAACCCAGTTTCTGCAATGTAATCAGATTCATTATCATCAGAATCACAATATGTAAAGTAAAAACAATATTGACCAACTAATAAAGTTCCCTTTGAATATCCTATATAAAATACACTAGGATTATCCTCATATTGAAAATATAAAGAAGTATCTTTATCAAAAGTTTTTGAATTATAGATATTTGTGTCATTTTCTCCAATTCTATCTATAATTTCATAAGTATCTTTTTCTTTAACAGAAAATCTAGAATTAATTAACCTAGGAATATTTTTATCATCGTTAAGAATTATATTTACAGATCCATCATATGATGGCTAAATTTCAATTTCAACAGGATGTTTTAAATCAAAATTAAGTTGTTCTGTATCTAAATCTATTAATGATCCAGCTTTAGCCCATAAATCTCCTTCTCTAGCTGTTTTAATATTTTCTTCTGGAATTATATTATTTCTTTTATCAATCCATACCTACTCATTACTAATATTTTTTAATGTAAGAATTTCACCATTTTTAATATTAACAGCTTTATTAGAAGGTATAATATATTTATTATCAATTATATATAAATCTTCATTTGTTTGATAATTATATAAAGGGTTATATTCATAAGCTAAATTTCCTTTTTGCTTTAATGTATTTAAATAAGTGCTAAAATCCATTTCTATAAATTATTAAGAGAATTTATGTATTACTCCTAGGGTTTGAAGTCTGCACACTTCCTCTTGGATGTAAAGTTAAATTAGTGACTAAATGGGTTCCTATTTTCGGAAGCTTCATAGAAACAACATAAGATCTAGATCTAGATGTATCTGGATGAAGTATAATATAGTAGTCATACAACCCAAATGTATTAAGTTTTATACTATTTATTTCTGATTCATCGTCTATAGTAAAATATTTACTAAGATAAATAGGAATTAAATTATTATTATTCTTATAATATACTGTATTAGGTTGTAAAGTTTTTTTATTTATATCTAATAATATTCCAGAATTTATTTCTATATTTTTATAAGATTTATTCATTACAGTTAACTATATTAAATCTTTAAAATTTTCATTCTAAGTAATAGGTATATTAACTGATAAAGGAGATATATATAAATTTTCAGAATTGAAATTTAAATTTCCTATATTCCAAAAGTCTATATAAGTACTAGTTTTTAAAACTACAGGAACACTAATCTTCATGTTAATATTATAAGTATCAGAATAAATATAATTACCGTCTATTACATAAAAATCTTTATCCTTATAAATACAATAAATTAAGTCTCCTCCAAAATAATCTAAAATTATATTTTTAATATTAGAAGAAACGTCCTATCCGTATAAATATATATTATTAGAAATACATGTCCAAAGAGAACTATCTCCAACTTTCCACCAAATTAAATTTTCACTTCCATTTGCAAAAGGAGTAAAACTGTATGAAAATACCTATCCTTCTAAATTAGTATTAAAAATTGAAGATAAATCTTCTATATCAGAGAATGTTCCACCAGTTAAATATACTCCAGAAGAATCTTCTATTCTATATACTCTTTTATTTTCTAACTAAGATTCTTCATTATAATATACTCCAGCATGATTTCCAGGTCCAAAATGATTAAATACTGTAGATAAAGAATCAAAACAGTTACTTATTGTAGTTGGAAGTGAAGAAGATTTTCCAAAACAAATATCATACCAATTTATATTTCCAATAAATTCAGTTTTATCCTAATTAAAACCTATATTAAAATCAAATAAAGAGGGATTTCCTAAATCACAATTTCCTTCAAAATGTAAATATCTTTTAAATACTTCATTAGGAGTATTATTCTCATCTAATAGTGTGTTGTTTAAATATACATTATAATTACCTTTATATTTTAGCTGAATATCTGGAAGAATAATTGGATATAATGATAAATCTAAAGAAGAAATTTTTAATTTTTCATTACAACTTATTATGCAAGAATTTTTTTGTTTAAATGAAATAGCAGAGCTAGGAGTATCAGATAATAAATTTCCTTCATAAAAAGAATCTTTATGTTCAATAGTTTTATTAACATTAGAAACAGATAAATTTAAAGGAACATTCATTTTATTTAAAAAATCCTAATTATCTGTTGTACAAAAATCTTGTATAATATTTGAATCATAGAATTCATTAAACAGTTCTGTAGTTATTAACCATCTAGTGCTAACATTAGTTTTCTTTAATTTAATTTTTTCTTCAGACAATTCCTAAATTATTTCTTCTTCTTCTAGTTCTTCATTATTGTATGTTTCCTATTTCTAAATATTTTCTCCATACATTAATATTTCTTCTTCTGTTATATCAAATACAAATTCTTTATATAATAATCCTCTAGCATCTCCCTCTTCTACCCAGTTTTCATAAGCTTCCTAAGCTTCTATAGGAAAATGCCAAGTTGTAATATCTTTTCTAGATATACATAATCTTCCTACTCCTCTAGGGACTGTATCGTTAGGAATTTCTGGTGGATTAATATTATAACAATATATATCAGTTAAAGTTTCTGGAGTAGGACCATTTGCAAACCAATATCCTATTTTATTAATATTTGGGCCTAAAAACAAAGTTTTTAAAGATGTACATCCTTCTAATACATTTAAAACGGAAAAATCTTCTATACTTTCTGGGAGAAATAAAGTTTCTAAAGAAGTACAATAATGAAAACATGATCCATTAATAGTAGTTAATCCTTCTGGTAAAATTACAGATTTTAATTTAGTACATTCTGAAAAAGCATATCCAGGTAAAGAGGTAAGTCCTCCAGGTAAAATCTCTACAGATTCTAATTCCATACTACCACTTATATTTCCCATCTATTTAGTTTTAGATCCTATTACTAAATTTTTTAATATATAATTAGGATTATTATACTAAAAGTTTTCAGCTAAAGGCTAAATATAAGATGCTAATTCTTCTATTAAAAGTTTTCCCATATGTGTTTCATCACCATCAACTTTAACACTTTTAATAGTATCTCCATCTATATAATCTGCTTTCCATCTGAAATCATTATTAGTAACTAAAATTTCCTCTGACTCAGTATTTGACTAAGAAGATTCTTCAGTTTTAAATAATATTGATTTACATATTATAGATCCTTTTATATCATCTAATACAATATCACTTTCAACAATTTCTCCATCTTTATATTTATCATATTTAATATCTACCTAATAGATTTTCTAAGGCTCAAATTTGTAAAATTGCCAATCTAAAGAAAGTGTTATAGGACTATTGGAGATTTTTATACTATCAACTGTTATTGTTTTTACTTCATTAGTATTGATGGTTGAAATATCAGTAAAAATTAATTTTAAATTATCGAAAATTTCTCCTAATTTAGGATATGTTTCTAACTATAATGTTAAATTTGTAAAAGCATCTTCATTTTTAAACTACCATTTAGAAAGAATTATTTTTCCAGAACCAAATAATTCAAAATTTATAAGGCCTTTATGAGATAAATTCTTTAAATATAAATTTGAAATATATTTATCAGCATTTACTCCTATTATATAATTTAAAGTACTGTTAGATTCAGTATATTTTACATTATAAAATTTAGTTATCTATACTGAATAAGTATTTGAAACTTTATTGTACACACTATTTCCAATAATAGTATTTGTAGGAGACTATATAGTTAATGTATTTTCGTCTAAAAAGTCAAATGCATTTAAATTGGGATTTCCTTCTTCAAAAGTTATATAAGTATCATCTATAAAATCTGGTGAAATTTCAAAAACTCCGTCTGGACAATTATAAGTAATATACCCATCTATTCGTAAAGTTGCTATTTTTTCTTCACTATTACTTTGAGAATCTTCAATTTTTAAAATTTCTAAATTATAATTAAAATCCTAAATATGATTTAAAGTAATTTTTAAATACAAAGGTCCAACTAATTTATAAGCATATGTATTTGTAGCAATTTTCTATCGTGTTTTAATTAGTTGAGAATCATCAATTGGTTCTGAAAAAACATCATTGCTAAATTCTTTTGAAATAAAATATCCGTCATTAAATTTATATAAATCAGAATATGAAGAATCATATGGAATTATATTATTATTTTCATCCCACCTACATAATGTTTTTGTAATATCAACAAATTCATTCTATGAATTTAATATTCCTACAGATAACGTATATCTTTTATTCTTAGGTGATTTTATTTTTCCGTTAGCAGTATTCTTATAATTAGTTATATACTAATATAAAAATTTTTCATAATTTTCTCCATCTCCATATAAATCTGGAGAATATATAGTAAATTTATCACCAGCTCTAAGATTATAATTTCCAGTAAGTGGGACTAAAAAAGAATCAGACTTTAATATATCAATATGTAAATAATCATCTTTTTCAATATTATAATCATTAAAAAAATTATTAAAATCAAATGTTGCAGGCAAAGCATTTTCTCCCTCAAAAACTTCTCCAATTTTTCTTTGTGGTGATGGAAAACTTCCTATCTATGATTTATTAGTAATAGGATTATAAGCAGCTACATAAATAATTCCACCATATTCTTTCATTCCTACTGGCTAATATCCAGAAGGAAGAAAAGCATTGTTTACTCTCCTATTTCCCATATCATTCTACAAAACAACTTCATTTCCATTCATAGTAAGTAGAGTTCCATTTAAACAGTCGGATAAAACATCAGTACCCTAGACCATAGGATGAGTATCTAATTGTAATCCCTTACTAAATGTATTTACTGCCTATTCCATATTACTATTGTATATATTTAAATTTATTTTCAGATGTAAGTATATCTTTCATCTTTAAAGGATCTCTTTGAATAATTAATTCAGCGTTTTTAGTCTTAATTTCTTTATAAAACTTTGATGTCCAAGCAGTTTTATCTTCATTAAGTCTAAATATATATGGTTTAGAATGTTCCTTTATTTTACATTCTTCAAGAAGTTTATAAAGTTTAACATTCTCGAAAATTTTATATTTCTTTTTAGATTGTTTTAAATAATCTAAATACTAATTTTCAGTTCTAGAAAAATAATAATATCCATCCCATTTAGACTTTGTTCTTTTAAACATATATTGTATTCTTTTTGCTAATTTATAACAATATGTGTTAAAAGCAGATAAAGCAGAAACAGGTATTCTCCCTATAAAAAAGAAAATTTTTGAAGAGAAAATATGAATATCATTTCCAAAACTTACATACTATAATATCATCTTCCATCCATAAACTAAAATTCTTTTTATTTCTTCTCTAGAAAGTTCTGGATGTTGTTCCCATACGGCATCTACATAATCATCAATATTAGTTAGTTTCATTAACCATAAGTTTTTCCATTATTAGCTAAAGTCTCAAGTTTTTCCTTATAATGATTGCTCATATAAATTGGATATTTTCTTCTATGTAAAAAGTTATCATTTTTTCCATGCAAATATAAATATAACTAATATCCAGTAAATATGGTTTCTAAGAAATCAATTCCAGAAAACTTTCCTTTAGCTCTTAATCTTTCAAATTCAGAACCAGAAACAGGCTCAAAGTGAATTTCTCCACCATAATAGCCAAGTGGAGGCAAATTAAATGTATTGTTATTTTCTATTATATCATTTAAAATAACTTCAACTCCAGTTCTAAATACCTATTTTATTTTTTGTCTTCGTAAGTATTTAGTTTTATATTGTTTAATGAGGTTTTTACACTTTTCATAAGGAAACCTAACAAATAAGTCATTAAGATTACATGCCCATCCTAATGCAAATCGTTTCATTAATGAATAGGTTTATAAGACATTCCATAATTTGATCTATTCCAACTGTTTCTAATATTTAGAATTTCATTCATATCATTTTGACTTAACTTAGAAATTCTTGCCTAATCACAATATTTAGCCCATTTCTATTCAAGATTAGTAGCTAAATTAATTGTATTTGTATTATTAGTTACAAGTCCGTCTTTATATTTTTGTACAAATGCTATATAAGTAGCAATAGCTAAGGCTTCTTTATCAGATATTTCTGGAAGACCTTCATCATCAGCTAAAATACCTTTATAAAGAACATTTAATGTTCCATAGTTTCTACTAAAGTATAAAGTATCTCCAACTTGTTCATAACTAATAATTTTGCCAGGAATATAATATTTACTTGGATAACTTTTCTCTGCTTCTATTTTAGATTCTATAAAAGCAGACCTCTAATCTCCATTTTCAGAATAATTAGTTACTCTTCTCCAATCTTCATAAGAAGCTGTTACAGCTTCAACAGAAGAAGCATTACATGGAAGCTTTATAGAATTATCTTCTGGATTTACACAAGTACTATAAGTATATAATCTAGTTCTTTTATTTCCAATATGTTCCCAAGCTAATAAACCAAGTTCTTCTAAATCTTCGTCTTCTAATTCCATGCCATACATCTAATCAAGAAGTACAGCTACATAGTGAAAGTTATTGTATTCCATAATTATCCAGCGTTATATTCTTGATTATTTGGTAAGATAGGAGTAGCATATTGTCTATAATAACGAAGTTTTTGCTAAGTTAGCCTATCTTTAATAACAATATCTAAAAAGTTTAAATTCATATCTGCTAAAGTATCAGTGCCATTTTCATCACATTCACATTGGAATCCTTCTAATTGACGAGGATCCTTAAATACTGCAACTACAGATACCTACTTAATAAGAGGTGCTCCAAATATATAACAATCAATTAATCCTTCACTATTTGGAGTTACATCAACATAAACCCAAGGTTTATTCTTACCTCTCTTACGATATTTTTGATAAGTTTTAATTTTATCTATAGGTTTTGTATATACTAAGAAAGAATGTTGTCTATCAGAAGACCCTATATATTTTATAGAATGATTAAGTCCATAATCAAATAGAACTTGAGGAATCTAAAAATGAGCAGTTGGCTCTCCACAAGCAGTTCCTCTACATTTACATTTATCCAAAGTATCACAATCTACGGAAATACAATTAATTGAAGTTAATAAATCTTCAATAGGTAGTATTCCTTTTAACATATATTCTTTGATAACAGCTAAACGCATCTGTACTATTTCTTCTTCAAGTTGTTCTTTGGACATAGACATATTCTAGTGATATCCCCTAAGTCCAGAAACAACATCATTGAATACAGCATCAGCTAGCCGCTTAATTGATGTCCAAGCCATAGTTTAAATAAATAAAAAAGCTAGACTAGACCATATAGGTCCGGTCTAGCTTTAGTTAATAGTTTATAATTAATTAAGGATTGAATTAAATTATACAAAAGGTTGGCCAAGTTTAGTATCAGCTTCTGTTTTTTGTTTATTTCCAGGAGCTATAACATCCAATACTTTGGTTTTAAAATCATTATAACAAACACTGTTTACATAAAGAACATGAGTTGTTACAGATTTAACTTTTGCACCAACAATTTCTCCAACGATGCCTTCTCTTTCCTTACACATTCTGATAATAACTTGTACATAAGATGCACCAGGAGCAGGCATTTCTTCTTTCGTAGGAGCCCAGAAATTGGTATTTGCTAAAGTAGGAAGTCTGAGATTGTGGATAATCCAGTTGTAATCACCAAATGCTTCAAGTCCAGGAAGAATTTCTACTTCAGAACCATCCTAAGCTAAAGAAGTACCATTAGCACCATCATATACTTTATGTAATGACACTACATCTCCAACTGCAGGATCACCATCGTTTACTGGTTCTTCTGCATTAATTTCATACATTACAGGAACGCCAGTTACTTTGTCAATATAATCACCTTGATTAGCGCAGCAGTCAATAGACTTAGCTTCTGGATCAAATACTTGCAAAACAGCTTTCTTAATTTGTTGATAACCGTTTACACCTTTAAAAGTAAGGTTTCCGTTATCAGCTACAACATCAAGAATCTTTTCTTGAGCAGTAAACAAGAAATATTTCTTAGCAATAGCTGCTGCTTTAGCTGCTATAGCAGTAGCATTTTCACCTTTCTTTACAGGAAATTCTACAAATAAAGGCTTTCCTTTATATACTAAATCATTAGCATAGAAAGAATCTTGACTATTCATAGAAAGACCTACATAAAGAACTACTCTTGCTGTAAGTTCATTTACATCACTATCTTGAGCGATAACAACTGCATTCATGTCAAATGTTACAGAAGCAAGATTTTCTGCTGTAGGCATCTTAATTTGAACATCTAAAACATCTTCTGCATCAAATCTAGTGTTACCAATTCTTACTTTTGGTTTATCATTGTTATTATCTACAATCCATAAATTTCTTTTAGAATCGTTCTCTGTATCACTAAGATAATTATAAACTGTTTGAGTTGTAAAATTAAACATAATTTAAAAATTTATTAAAATTAAGCAGATTGACCTGTTGCAGCAGGAGCCTATGCCTGAGCTGGATTAGCAATAGACTAACTAACTACTGGATGAGTTTGGAGTCTCTAATCAGAGATATTCTCCATAATAATATGAACCAACTCATTTAAAATCTCTTGACATACATAATCAGGAAACTCAAGCATTTGAGATTTATCCATAGTATAGTCAAGTTCTTCTTGTGTAAGACGTATATGCTAAGGTGTTTTTAAATAATCAATATATACACTTCCTTCATCTAAAGAAAATACTGAATCATCAGTACCATATCGTATTTCCATACGAACTTTAGATACATTACCATATCTTATATTTTGACCTCTTTCAATATTACTAACTGTTTGTCCTCCGATAATAAGAGAAGTTGGATTTCCAGAACCCTAAACAATTTGATTTCCATAGCTATCTACATCATTATTATTCTTAATTATATTAGTAGCTGAATCAGTTCCAGCATTTTCTTTTCCATTACCCTAAGTAATGTTAGTACTAATAAGATTTCCTTCAGAATCATATGTAGTTACTATTGTTTTTATAATATTATTGTCTAAGTCCTTATATATTTCTGTTTTTTGTGTCCTTTCCTAATTCCATGTAGTTGTTATATTGGCATGGGGATTAGTCGGAACAGAACCATCATTTACAGTATTTATATTATGAATATAAAAATAAGGTCTTTTATAAGTAGGTTTTAGCCAGAAATTATCAAGTACTTGTGAATATGCGTCAGCAGTTAATCTAGTTGCTGCTGCTCTCCAAGTATCGTCTTTATTATAACATTTATATGTCTTCTTAACTTTATAAATACAAATACAGTTAAGTATATGCAAATAATCCGAAGGTAAATCAACATAATAAGTAGCCATATTAGCTAAACTAAGATCATTATACTCAGTCATTTTATGTGGAGTTAACATAGCAGTAGCTTTTAAAACTCTCAAATCATCAGTAGTTTGTTGATTTACATCATAAATGTTATATCTTTTATTTATATATTGACTAATGGATTTATTAGCAAAATAATTAAAGTCTTCAAGAAGTATATTAGGAGCATTTTCTTTATGTAATTCTATTAATACTCCTTCGTACAATTGTCTTGCAGTCATTAATCTTCTTTCTTATCCGATTTTTTACCCATCAATTCGGGATAAGTATCTTGTTTAATGAGCTTATATACATTAGCGTTTTTAGGATCTTTTAAGAACAATATAGCAGCTTCATCAGTAGCACCTAAAACTACACCGTCTGCATATGTGAATAATTTATTCTTATATAAAATGATATTTTTATCTCTAGCTTCAATGAATAGCAATCTAACAGCTGTATCTCCTCCAGTATAGATATTTATAATCTTTTCTGGATCTCTTTCTGCAACTTGCAACAGATAATCTGTTACATCAGCATCAGCCATACCATCCATTCTATGTCCAAGAAGTCTAGCTTTAAGAACTCTTCCATCGTATCCTCTTTCATCATTGTAGATGAAGGTTTCTGCATCATGCTTGAGTTTCTTTCTAGATACTCTACGATTAGCTTCAACACCCGGGCGTTCTACATATAATTCAGCAATTCCAAATCTAGGAGCTTTAGAATTCCATCCAGGTGTTCCATTGATTAAAGAGTTACCATTTCTATCTTTAGCATAATAATCGGGGGCAATCAAAGGACAATATTGAATTGCTTCCCAAATAAATCTCTGCCTAACATTTTCTAAATCAAAAGTAGTTCCGTCTACAATATCAAATGTATCAGTTTCCTTAATAAAATAAGGTCTATTTGGATCATTTCTTTCAGCCTCTGAAAGAATCATATCACCATTGGAATCTACTCTTTTTACACAACTTGCATATTCGCTTGTTTCAGGATTTTTACAAGGCTAAATCTTAACCACAATACCTACCTTACCACGTACACTTCTTAGTACGACTTTCTAAGATAAGTCAATTTCTTTCTTTTTTTCTGCCATATTATTTCATAAAACATTAAAATTCATCAAAGTAGGCTCCCCCAAATTGGAGGAGGCTACTTGACATTATCTATTGAATAAATTAGTTATATAATTTATCAAATTTCTCTCATTATGTAGCTTCTGTAAGGATTGAATACAGCAAGAGAGCTATAACCCCACATAATAAGTTTAGAACCAGCGACTGGGCTAGCAACTTCACCAGAAGTTAAACCATTCAAGCCACCAACACCTAAGTACTTATTAGAAATCATATCACCACCCTTAAGAGTGAAGAGAGCGATAGGAGGTTGAGCAGAAGTCTTGTCAGCAGTCAAGTCCAAAGCTAACATGTAACCCTTCTCATAACCGAATTCACGAGAGAAGGTTCTGTCTACCTTGAAGGTAATTTCGTTACCACCATAGCGATAGGTATCGAAGCCCTTAGCACCTACAGATACATAGTCACCAGCCTTTGCAGACCAGAGATATGTTCCATCAGTATGATATTGAGCAAGATATGTATCGAGTACATCTTGAATGTCATACCAAGCCTTTTCGTTGCAGATGAACATATAGTGGTTTCCAGTTGGCTTTTCAGCCTTCTCATTCAAAGCTTGTAAAGCAGTCTTGAATACATTGATAGTGAGTCTGTTGTAAACATACTTGCTAGCGAAAGCTTCTACTTGAGGAATTAAACCATCAGAAATATAGATAGGTCTGTTGGTATCAGGATCAACGATAGTTGGTTTCTCAGTGCGAGGATCAACATTACCCTTAGAGAAGAGTAAAGCCTAGTTACGACCAGTGAGGAAGGTGTCAAGTAAGTTCTTTTGAACCTTATCCATCTTATAGATAGTTTCGGTCATGTTACCTTGATCCTTACCTTCAGCAATCTTGATGAATACATCTTCTTGAGCTGCATAGAGAGCAGAGTAAGAAGCATCGAAACGGTGGGTTTGGATATAACCACGATGTTTTTCAACATTAGATTGCCACTTTGTATAACCTTCTTCGTGTAATTCAGGCATGTGAGCACTAATCCAGCGAGTCTTATCACCAGGTTGACAAGCACTCTTGTCAAGGACTGTATCATAGTTGTTATCAACTAATCTTACAACAACTTCCCAGTAGTTGTCACCCTTACGAACGGGACGACCAACAACCATACATTGTTGACCAGAGTTTTCAATCTTGAAAGTATCATACTTTTCGTAATATCTTTCACGGAAAGCCATAGTGATTTCAGTGCCACCTGCACCATCACCATCAGGAACAGCTGCAAATTCAATTCTCTTAATATAGTTAGTGCTGATTTCCCAATCATATGCCAAAGCATTTACAGATTGATACTTGTTACCACTACCCTTTGCATCTTGATAGAAGATATTCTTAAGAGATTCAGTAAGGAAGGATGCAGTCAAATCGTCATACATTCTTGATACAACTCCTAAACGAGTTGGTTTTACACCGAGGTACTTATAGAAGTCCTCGTAAGTTCTTGTATCACCCATTGTGGGGATATTCGAGGTAAATGAAGCAATTTTCATAAATTCTATTTATACATTTTTAATCATCATCGTCCAAATCATTTATACTACTATACGAAGGACGCTGAACGTTTTGTTTTTTGTCTATAACTACCTAAGGTCTTGAAGGCTATTTTCCATTTTTACCTTCTTCAAAACCTTTTTTGTATTGATTCTCTGAAACCAATTTAATCTAATTTATAAAATAATCTGATATACTATTAAAGGCCTCTTCACCATTAAGAATAAACCAAGCTGCTCTTGTCAAGGTTTCTGGATCCTATAGAGCCTACCACAAATAGTTGTTTCCAGCCTCATCTCTCGAAAGCATAAACTATGCTAACTCTTCCTTATCTGAATCATCAAAATTCAAATCTAAGTTTCCAATAGAATTGAACTAATCAATAGAATTTATAATAGTATCCTAAAATTGATTATAAGCTTCTTGCTATTGTTGAGCAAGTTCTTCTTGTTCCTATTGTAACTAATAATCTTCTCTTTCTTTATATTCTTTACGAATTCCTTCTACTTGTTTATTAAAAAGCTCCTCATTTTGTTTAGCATTAGATAATGCCTGAGCAGCCATATCATCAGTTAGTTCTCCTACTCTAGATTCTAAATCTAATAAGAATAATTCATCATCTGATAAATCATCAATCTTATACTAAGGTTCTTGAACCACTGGCTAACCTTGAATCTATTGCAGATATTGTGAAGGAGTTAAATTACTTTGTCTAATCTAATTAAGTAATTGGATTTCTTCGTCACTTAACTAATCTGAAACCTATTCCTACTGTTCTATGGGAGTATTTAAAATATTAAGTTTTTCTTCGTTAGATAATGAATCCCAACTTCTTTCTTCAATATTCCCCTATTCATCTTCAAATTTAATTTTAGAAGCATCATCAATACCTCTAGTTTTCAAAAAATCTGACAAGTAATCATTACTTACAGGTTCTTCAACCTGAGGCTCCTAATGGTCTGCTTCAAGTTGTTGAGGCTCTGAAGGTTCAAATCCCATGCCAAAATCATCGTCATCTAAATCATTAATTCCTATTTGCATAATTTATTTAATTAAAAATTTATTTAAGTTTCTCTTCTAATGCAGCTACTCTAGCCTCTAATTCGGCTAATCCTGCTATTTTTCCATTGTTGTCAAACAAATCTACAAAACTATCTCCCCATTGGAGCTTAATTTTTCCTGAGTTTTTTAATATAAGACCTCTGTCAGAGAGTCCTATTTCCTCATAATCTCTTCCAAACATGTTAATCATGACTTTTCATATTTAGATTTATCGGGAAAAAGATTCTATATTAAAGTATCTAATTTAGAATCAGATTCAAAATCATAAGTACTAAATACTTCAGTAATATCAGGATTTACTTTTTCCCAGTTATTTTCTGATTTTATTTTTATATCTTTTACAGGTATAAAAGAAAATTGAGTCTATTTATACCTATAATTTAATAAAAAAGCCATAGGCTCACAATCTAATTTATTTTTTACTATATTATCTAGTATATCTCTACACTATTTTATAGTATCTTTAAAAACATGCATATTTCTATGTAAAGTAAAGAAATATGTTGGCAAATTTAAACTTTTTAATAATTCTTTAGTTTTAAGAATAAATTTACCATAATTGTTTGGAGGATTTTTCTTAGTATCTAACTAAGTATCTCCTCCAACAATTTTGGCATATATAGGATAATTATTAAAATCTGTTTCTCTTATATAAAAGTGGTCATCCATACTAATTAAAAATTCATTTCCTATATCTGTATTATCTACAACATATAGTATAGAAGTAATAAAATTAATATGTTTTTCAGTAATTCCTGAATGTTTTAAACTCTGAGAATCTAAAGGAATTTTAATAATTTCATCACTTAACCATTCTGGACAATATCCTACAACATAGACTCTATCAACATTTTTTCCATATTTTTCTATACTCCTTAAAGAATATCGAAGTTCATTATAATTACATTTGGAGTATCCTTCTCCTACTAAATATAATATGTCCATAAATTATTTTACCTTAGTTAATATACTTGTCTAATTATTGTAATAGTGCATTATATCCAGCACTAGAACAAGTCAAATTTGTATTTTTATCGTGAAAATAGCTTACTTCTTTCTATTATTAATCATTTGAATCTACTTTAATCATCACCTCTAAATACAATCCAATAATTGCCTGCACAAATTACAGTAACTGAATATCTATCATACCAATGAGAAGATTGTGGTCCAGAATCATTACCATCTAATAAATAATTTGCTTCATTACTATCTCTATCAGTTGTAACTAAACGCAAATTTCCACTATCTATTTTTTTAATATAGAATCGTTTTCCATCCCACTCTGGACCAGGATAAGGTAAGAAAAGTCCAAAGTTACCATCTTTATCACCTGAATCTATAACAAATATATCTGTTATCATATCAGAATCAACCACTGTATATCCTGTACCAGTATTTATATAGTTTGTTCTTAGTTTATTACAGAATAATTCTTCCCATGTTCTATCATAGGCATCACCTTGGTAAGAATACGTTACCCCACCTGGAGAGAAATTTACTGTTCCATTAGAATTGTTCAGTAATATTTCTCGACTGTCGATCTACATGTAGTTGTTCTGGTTGCCACGGTCGTATAATGTAAGTTGTCCAGAACGTTGACCAGCAGTAGCAGTAAAGTCTAGTCTCACTAGATCTATTTCTTCAGCATCAATATTAGGTAGACCAGTCTGTGTGTCTATAGAATCAGGACCTCTCATTACTAACCCTTGATTATGTGATGAGTTAGTATTGATTATAGTTCTGTTCATATATTGAGCATTATAGCTTTCAAAGTTACCGCCAATGTTCAAATTACCTTGAATATCAGTATTCTCAGCATTTAATGTAATCTGACCATGTTCAATATCTATACCTGTTGTCTATAAGTTTGATTCTAAAGTATCAACATGTAAGCTTATGCTATCTGCTTTTTGATCAATCGTAGAAATACTTTGTCCTAATGTTGAAGTAACACTAGAAGTAATTCCATCTGCTGTTATTTTTAATGCTGCATTATTTACATATCCTCTAGGACTACCAAATGTTTGTAACAATATACTATTGCTCCAGTCTCCCCAATCTTCACTATCAGATGAAAGACCTTCCTAAGGCAAATTTATTTCTTTTGTCCTAACACTATACCAAACATATTTATAAGTTTCTGTAGCCTCTATATTATAAAGTGTCCACTGATTATATACTTCTGTATTTGTAGTTATATCACCACTAGGTTTAGTAGGAGAAGTAGATGAATCAGTACAATAATAAACATATTGTTGATATTCATTATTTATAGGAAAACTACCATTAGCAAAATTATACATATTAATTACTTCAAGATTGATTCCATCTGCTGCCTAATTAATTTCGCTTATAGTAGATTCTAAAGTATTAATATTATAAGTCTAACTTGCTACAGTACTATTTATCCTATCTACTTCTTGTGTTATAGCAGAGTATTGTGTTTGTCTAGTATTTGCCTCATCATTTATTAATGTTGTATTAGCTTGTATACTTTGCATAAGTCCTTCTTTAACAGTAAATAAAGCTGTAGGTTCATTTACTACTGTTATTAAAGAGGTAGCTAATATATTCTAATTACCATCTAATAATTCTATTGTATAATAAATAGGTCTAAGTCTAGAAGGTTGGTTATACCAATTATAAGAAGCCTCTGAAGGGAAATTATATTCCCAATGATAAGTTGGATTATAATCTGAAGCAGTCATAGTAGTTATTAAATCTTGAATCTCACCCTAGGCAATATTCCATCCTCTTATTTTTAAACTCTAATCACTTGGAATGATTACTTCAGTAGTACTTCCAACAGTACGGTGTATCTGATATCTAAATTTGCAAGCAAAATTTCCATCAGATCCAACTACAGCATATTCTATTTCTTTATGTAATTGCCATAATTCTCCATCTAATCCTTCCATAGCTGAGGTTATTGTATTTACTTGAAGAGATTTTCTTATAGAATAATTAGTCTCATTAATAGTTACTGTTCCATAGAAATCTATTAAACTTCCATTTTGTATAGTTTGATTATCTCCTCTAAAATCAAATACAATATTTAAACTGTCACTTCCATAAGTAACATTATCAATATATATTCCATATGCTTCATCTGGAGTTGGCAATAATCTTATATTTCCAGAATCAGGATCAATATCTAATATTGTTACTGTTCTTCCAAATAAATCACAGTATATGCTTAAAGGAGTATAACTTTCTTCAGTATATATAGACACAGATATATGTCTTTTACCCTATCCATCAGTCCATCCAGGAAAATTATTTATATCATGTATTTGATTAAAACTATCAACCTACATTATACACGAAACTATTTCACTATTTCCATTTCCAACTATTATTTGTGCTGGCATAATAGTAGTTTGATCCTAAATATACTAATCTAGAGTTCTTGTTTGATTTCCAGCTTGAATTAAAAATTCTCCCATAAAGTGAGCACCAGTAGCATCAAAATAAGATTTTCTAAAGGATGATAAATTATAATTTATAATATCCTAATAATGAGCATATGAAGGAGGGAATAATTCTGTATCTGGAGTATCATACGAAGATATTATAATAGCACTAGCTCTTGCTATTTCACTTTTATGAGAATTTCTCCATTCTGCTGTATTTTGATATCCAGGTAATTCATTATATCTATATCCTAACTAGCATAAATTATCTCCTACTTCTGGTACTGGAGATTTGGATGGAATAATAGCTCCTAAATCAGAGAATGATAAATCTATCCAATTACAATATTCCCATTTATCTAAAACATCAAACAATATTTTTATTTTAGATATATTTTTATTGAAGTCTGTCTAAATTACATATTGATTAGAATATTCAGAAGTATAAGTTTTAACCGAATTATCATTATAGTAAATATATATACTACATTTAGCATCGTCTGATAAATTAAAACTAAAAATTCCTCCTGAAATTAATTCCTAATTAGGTACAAGTATTAATCCACCTTTAGGAGAATATATTGTAATTTCATTATTATTCCAAGTACTATTCTCTTCTGCTAAAATATTAAAGTCTGAAAATAATTCGTAAGAAGTTGGTATTACATACTGTAACTAATTAATAGTTCTAGACATTTCAGAATTTGATTTTTCAGACTCATTATTAACAATTTTTCTATCAAAACATATTTGTTTTTTATTTCCACTATCAGTTCTTATTACTTTTCTCCAATAATATTTATTAGTAGATATACTTTCAGAATTGTTAATATTAAAAGAAGCACAAATAGCCTAATCTAAAGGCTGCCAAGTATTAGAAATTATAGTATTAGAAGTATCTTCATTTTTCCAATATACTCTATAATAAGATATATTGTTGCTTCCTATAGTTGTTAAAGTGTCTTCTGAATCATAGGCTTCAACATAATCAATAACACAATTTGCTGCAGAATTTATTTGAATACCTTGAACAGATTTAATTTTATCTACAGTTATTTCAAAAAAATTAGCACTTTTATTTACAGTTAGATAATCTGTTGTAATGTTCTCTGACTATAAGTTTCTTATACTTGAATTATTAATTTCCGCTGTTCCGGAAACTTTTATATTTTCTGTTAGAATATTATTAGAGGTAAGATTATTTATTTCTCCATTTTCATAGGATAAAGTTGTTCCAGAAATTTCATCTAAATTAATTTCCTAATCTTCCTCATCTTGATTTTCTAAATTACTTATTCGTTGTTCTAACTATGTGTCTTTCTACGCTAAATTGTTAGAAGTTCCTTCTATCCAATTTAGTAAATCTCCTGTTGTGTTTAATTCAATATTTTCCCCAACATTTGCACCATTCCAGTCAATATCAACAGCATTAATAAATGGAACAACACTTTCAATTCCATTTCCATTGTATTTTATTCCTTTCTATCCTTCTGAATTATTTCCGTTTTCAGAATATTTTATTCCTAAAGGACCTTCATTAAACAATGTCTAAGGAAGCTTTACAGAAGTAAACTATATACCACTATTTGTATCTTTATAAGTCATATTATTTTTTTCTATTTCATTTGTTTAAATTTATCCAAATCTGATTTATTCCAAAGAAGTGGAAGACCCTATCTTTTCTAACCTTTAGGAATTAAACCTTTTTTTACATAGTTATCAAAAGTAGCTCTGCAAACTCCAATATAATTAGCAGCTTCTATTTTACTTAATTCTTTCTAGGAAATTTTCTAAGCTAACTAAATAATTTCTTCTTCTTCTGATTCTGAAATATTGGAATTTCCAGAATCCATATCATAAACAATCTAATATAATAAATCTCTTATTATCTTCATTTTCTTTTCAATTTATATTTAACATAATAATAAGAATATCCAAATATTAGCATAGCTATTATAACAGAATGAATAGCTAATAACTATAAA
>Ga0247611_10001026_pt1 | contig 52357 bp, 71 predicted proteins | sample 177DNAGHGhighgp2_FD_192422 | JGI IMG/M metagenome (GOLD analysis project Ga0247611, IMG submission 192422) | Sheep rumen microbial communities from Palmerston North, Manawatu-Wanganui, New Zealand - 1770 DNA GHGhigh gp2 | ecosystem: Host-associated > Mammals > Digestive system > Stomach > Rumen... | reverse complement strand
ATTCCCAAATATATCATCTGCATAATTACAATATCTTGTACTTTCCTGAGAATAACTAGCAATCCTATGCCTTACTATTTCATGGGAGACGCCTCTATCACAGATCACTCTAACAGTAACAGAAACATGCTCAATTACAGATTCATGTCCTCTTTTCAAAATCCCCCTAATAAATGTTTCTGCTGAATCCCTTTTGATTTTGTTTTCACTTTTATAACAAACCCTTCCAGCTCTTTCAATCAACATGATAGCATCCTTCTCGGAAATATCACTTTCAATATAAACCTGTGGCTGTATTACTTTCATTTATTACACCTCCAATTTGTTTTATTTATCCATAAAGGCATTTAAAGCGCTTATAAGGCTCTGTAAGGCGTTTTAACATCCATATTAGGAAATATACCAGAAATCCATTACAAGGCATTACAGAGGCTTGTAGAGCCTTTTAAAGGCATTCTGGATTGATCATTGAAACACAACTCCCTTTGATTCAAGCCAGTCTTCCAAATCTGCCATATATAAGGTCAATTCCTGCAGCCTATCAACTTCAATACTAACTTCCCCATCATCTGTCTTTTCTGTAAATCGTTTTGTTGGTATTGGACATGTCTCCCCTTTTCCAATTTTATTTGCAAACTGTTTTGTGAAATAAGATAAAAACAATCCAAATAAAATAATGATGCTCACTATTAAAAGATTTAACAGGGAGCACCTTCCTAGATAAAAACATATAAAAGGCAAAATCCAATTTAAAACAACTGAGACATTTTTTAAATTACATGCAACAGCATAAATTATGCTTTCTATCAATTCTTTTAAAATTGATTTTGATACAAACAAGAAATCCCTGATCATTGTTACTTATCCACTTCCCTTTTCCTTCGAGGCTTTCAATGTTTCCTCCTTTGCAAGCTTATCAACAATTTCATTGTAGGTTATTCCAGAATGGCCTTTTATCTTGGTAAATATGATTTCACATTCTGGATTTTTGTTATTTATCATACTTATTAATTTTATTGATTGCTTCCACAAATCAATGTTCTTTACATCCCTACCATTTTTGGTTTTCCAACCACTACTTTTCCAATTGTACATCCATCTATTCTTAAATGAATTTACTACATAAGCTGAATCTGAAAAGATTTCAAAAGCTTTATATTTATTACATTTTTTTATTATTTCCTTTAATGCTTCTACTACAGCAATTAACTCCATCCTGTTATTGGTTGATTCCACCTCATATCCACTTAAGCAAGTAACCTTATTTTCATATATGATCAGTGTTGCCCATCCACCAGGACCAGGATTTTTTGAACATGACCCATCAGTATAAATATTTATCTTGTTCCCCATTATGATTTCCTCATAATTTTTATTTTAGTCCATCTTTGCGCCGCAATACCCGCAGAAATACAGATAGGGTACACGCTCTTTCTGAAACCATGTTGAACAACGGCTACAGCTCACGGTACCATTTTTGTTGTCCTTCCAATGTGCATGTACCACCGGAGCAACATCAACAGATGATAACATCCCAAACACGGTCTCTATATCATCAGCATCCAATATCCCAACGTCTTGAACTGCACAATTAAACATATCCACCACATCCTGTTTGCGGACATATTCATCCTTCATTATTCCATCCCCACTTCATTTAATTAATTGATTGATTTCCTTGTGATTCTGTCTCCCATTCCTCACAAACCTCTGTGAAATTTGCAATATACCCAATATAGTGCCCATCTTTATCACAACGACAAACACAACCCCATGCAACATTTATTGATCTGATATTATGTTTGCACGAACAGCAACATTTGGATTCATCAGTTACTTCTATCAGTTTCATTTTTTTATTTCCTCATAACCCTTGTTTTACTAAACAACATGATTGCAGATTTTGCTAATACCTCATAAAATGAAACACCATAGCAAATGCCAATCCTTTCCAGATTTGCAGCGTTTACAAATTCAAACTTCCACACTATACCATCATCTGAACTAAACTCATCTGCAAGAATCCCTCTCGGAAGAATGTTATAATTTCTGCACAAAACAAAAATACATTTCTCAATTTTTTCAATCGGGACAATATCTTCCTTGCATTTAGCCAATGGCTTTATTTGCCTTAATACCTTTTGGATGATTTCTTTGTTTTCATCAATTCTGCAATCCAAATTTAAAATCTGATTTGTATTCATTACAACTCTCCTAATATACAAACAGGGCTTGTTTTCCAAGGCCACCCTTAAACCTCATCCAACAAGCCCTTATAGCAGATCATTAAATAGCGCCTCATACGCTTGTATTATTTCCCCGAAGGTTTTGATTTACTAGAACAATGGAACCACCCCTTTCAAATTACCTTACCATGGCTTTATGATCATTCCGGAACATTCATGTATTTAGACAGATCAATTATCAAATGTCCCAGTCATCATCCTCATCATCATCCTCGGCTTCCACCTCCGGAGCAGGTGCCTTTGCCTTTTTCACAGTTGCCTTGGGACGGCGTGCCTTCTTTACAACAGGCTTCTCCTGTTCTTCCTCAGCATCCCACTCATCCTCGTCCTCGGATTCTGCAGCAACTTCCTTTGCCTTCTTTGCATCATCCTTCTTGAGGAGGTCAATGTAAAACGCCTGAGGCTTCTTCGGAACAGCTGCCTTAATCTTGCGTTTCTTGCATTCCTTGAACAGCTCAATTGCCGTCATTTCCGAATAATCCTTTTCCTCATCACCATCCTCATCGGATTCATCTGCTTCAGCTGCCTCGGCGGCTTCCTTTGCCTTTTTTGCCTTTCTGGCTTCCCTGCGGGCCTTGGCCTTTTCTGCCTTTGTCATTTCCTTCTTTTCCGGCTCATCCTCTGTCTCATCCTCAGCATCAGCATCAACCTCGGATTCAACAACCTCATCCTCATCAACAGAATCAGAATCCCCCTTGATGAGCTTTGTAACTCTGTTGGCAGAAACAAAATCAAGATATTTTGCCAGATCAGCAAATTCCTCAGCTGCCTTGGAAGTAACCTTTGTGATTTTGTAAGTAAGCACAGGGAACCTCTTTCCCATTTCAGCAATTGCTTCGATGTCCTTGCCTTCCACCAGAACATCTACCATCTCTGTAATCGAATAATTCTTTGCCATGATTTTTACCTCCTTGATTTAAAATTTTAATCCAATGGCTTTTCATATCTATATCTTTCTGGAAATCCAGATGATACCTATTTAACGATTATAACACCTCTCCTTTTGTTGAATTTCACAACGGAATAATTCCTTTTTGCATATTTGATCAATTCATTCCAAGTTAAATTTAACTCTTCCACAACTTCAACATTAACAACATAATCAACATCTGTAGCTGCATATCTGATTATAGAATACATTTCCATTTCTCCTTTCAAAGGTAATTTGTAATGTTCATGTTTGATTGTTTTTATTGTTTTATTTAATTTGGAATTTCATTATATCAAACTACAATGTATTTGTAAATAGGTTAGAAAAAATATTTTCAACAAAATTTGTTGTCAATCATCCTCCCAGCCATCATCATCCTCGTCAACAGAATCATTTTCCTTTTCCGCTTTTTCAATTGCAAGGTTTATTGAATCCCTTAAAGCATACATTGCATCAATATTCTCAAGCTTCAATGCACCTTTCAGAAATACATTTATATTCTTTCCGGTATCCTCATCCAAAACATTAAGCTGCTGTGCAATATAAAAAGCTCCATTGGATGTTTTACTAATAACAATATTCCTTATCTTTGAAACTTTTGCCCTACACAACTCTTCAAAATTAACCTTACTCTTCATTTTCCTCATCCTCTACATTTGATTCACATAAAATCTGAAACTCATTTGTCTCCTCACTGTTCTTAAGTGGAAGCAGATTTAAATTATCCATTTCAATAAAATCATTTAAACCATTAAAAGTGATTTTAGATTCTCCATCACCATCAATAACAATCTGTTTGATTCTGAAAATTCCAAGCTTCATCACTTTTGAACCAGGAACCTTTGCTTTGATAGTAACATCATTGTTTAACATCTGCATCAACTTAATTGAGTTGACCAGTTCTGAATAACTGGCCCTCAATTTAAAATTAACAGAACCATTTGAAGATAGACTATGTCCATCATATTTAACCACTTGCCTTACTTTGATAATCATTATTTTGCTGACCTTCTTTCTTTTTTGTATTTTGAATGGATTTCTGCCCTTATATCATGCCTAGCACTATCTGAGGATTTGATCATTTTCCTTTCTGAGGCCTCTGGAAGGTCCTGTAAGGCGTTTAAATCGTTTTCTGGTACATTTATACGTTTACCGGTTAAAATTGATTCTGAGGCCTCACAGAGCCTTTCAGGGGATATAACAATGAAAACCTCATTCGTTTTAAGAAACTGGATTGCAAAAACAGGGACCTTATGGGCCACAATTGAATTATATTCAAGTGTATGTAAATCCTGCAGATTTATCCTGATTGAATTTGAATCTGTGCTTTTCAATTGGCATATTGCTAAATCATTTTGGCCATCTTCCTTAACAATCCATCCAGAACCAGAATTTGGAGTAGGGTCAAACCCTAACAATTTCATAACTTCCTGCTCATTCCTTCTGTAGAATTTACCGGACCTTTTCATTTTTACATTCCCTCTGTGAAATCTGAAATTGCAAAATCCATTAACATTTTTTTCATCATTTCCTCTTTCAAGCAATTTTGAAAATATCTTAACCCAGTAGCACAAATCAGGGTTAAATCCAGATTTCTCTTTGGCATGACAAATTCTTTTGTATACACTTGGGATTCTCTCATCCCCGATTGCAGCAATATTATTTGCATAACCCAAGAATCATAATCATCATTGCCATTAAAGGCAAATCTGGAAACAAACAAAATTTGATCATTTCCAGATTCATCTTTTGTTTTACACTTATACTCAAAGTAGATGCATTTCTTTTCCAAATATTCCCTGTGCTCAAGCTCTCTTAATTTTATCATTTTGAATTTCCTTTTGATGTTTTATAATTCCGGAGAACAACCATTGCTATTCCAAACAATCTTTCTCTGTCAATTTTGTTTAACTTACTCTTTATATAAAATCCAGTTGAACCATCAAAATCTTTTAAACAATAATAATATTGTGAGTTCCTTAAATCATCCTTTGATGCACTCCTTTGCATTTTCACAAGCTGCCTTGATAAATCATCAAAATCCTTATCTGGAATAACCGATTCATTTAACTCATAATAAAGCAAACTATGAACTATGACCTGTCTCTGTAAATAAGAAATTTTTGTTGATTCATTCCAGTAAATAAAAGGCATTTGATCAAAATTAATCATCCTCGGGAATTTCCTCTTTTAATACATCATTTACAGAAACATCCAACTCACCTTTTACCTTCAACATTCTTTTCCGGTTATTTATTATTTTCATGTCTTCAGCAGATTTCAATTTACCATTAACAATACAGCTTGCTTTCAATGTTTTTCTAAACAATTCATCAATGCATTCATCACACAAAGTAAAAAGAACATTTCCTATGCAAACATCAAACATTTCCAATGACTCTTTCCTTTTTGCATTACATGAACTGCAATAATAATCCTTCTTTGAAACTCTCATTTTAATTCTTTTTTTAGTTTTCATTTTGCTTTTCCTCGTTTTATTTATTTAAATAAATTCTGCACCTGCAGGAATCATTGAAGCAACCTTCTTAAATTTTGTTTTTTCGCAAACATGGACAATCTTATCATAAACAATTCCATCCAGTTTATATTTTATGGATTTACCAATTGCTCCCTGTTCACAAACAACATTTATCTGACCATCACTCATAAAATTAAGTTCTGTTCTTCCACAAACATCATTTGGAATTAGATTAGAACATTGCTGGTAGACCTCATCCGTTTGTTTTGTTTTAGGGTCCTGCCCTATTGAATTTAATGGCCAGCTTTTCCATCCAGTATGCAAAACATAATCCGGATTGATTTTACTAACAAAGCTAAGTTTATCCCCGCTATATTTACCAAGCTTCAATCCATGATGGGAACTGCAATAAACCTTGACCTTTTTATCATAAACAAATCTTGACTCCCTACTTGATATATAATGATCAGCTGGCAACAAAATATCATTTCCATTGCCAGGAAATGAAACAAGGATTATCAAGCTTTTCATGTTTATAGAGTCTGTTGTTTTCGGGTCCTGTTGAAAAACAACATTCACTTTAATATCACCCCAATAAAATACAGAACCTTGATATAAAACCTCAACCGGTACATTGCTTAATTTGCAATCTTTTAAAAATTTATCATAACGGTCTTTGTATTTAGATTCCCATTCATCATCCCTTGCAGGAACATAAACCTTCTTGATTAATTTTGATTTAACAAGGGAGTTCATGTTATTACTTAAATGGTCTGCATGTGGATGAGAAACTACAATGCAATTATTTTCTGTTCCTTTAATTTCTGATTTTATTTTATCAAGGCCCCCAGTTTTATAACCATCATAAATAACAGAATGATTTCCAGATTTAAATATCATGCAATTGCCTTGTAATCCATCAACATCTTCATTAGCTCTTCCTGCATCCCTAAATAAGCTTATCATTTTCCCAACAGATTTTGGTTCATCCTTTGGTTTTTTCTTAAGAATTTCATTAACCTTATTCTGTACATCCAGAGCATTATAGCCACAAAATCCAAGCAATGATTTTCTAACCTCATTTGTACCAAATTCATCATCCAGAACTAATTGGGCTGCTTCATTAATTGATTTATTTCTTAAGCTATAAATGTGGTCAACTTCATCCTGAACAGAATCCCTATATGTTCCAAGGATTGTTTTCCGGTAAGGGTCTTTGCTTGCAAATCCGGAAATTGTAAAAACAGCTAAATTGAAAATTGTTTTTTCTGAATCATGAAAAACCCTATCAACTTCTTTTTGAATCCTGTCAGCATTTTTGCCAAAAACAAATGGCATTATATTTGATCTAGTTTGTCCAGATGCATAAAAGTTCAGAATAACAAAGCTTGAAAATATAGCATCATCCAAATTATTAAAATCAGGCATTGGTTTATATTTGGGCCTTACATATCCAATAATTGTTCTCCCTGATCGTTTTCTATAATACACTCCATTGTGGCCATTTAAAGTGTAATTTCCGGAAACATTCATTGATGCACCAATTGCTAATTCTGAATGATTTGTTTTCCCATTCTTACCATATAAAACAATATCCCCCGGCATTATTCCATAACTGCCATTATGATAAATTCCTTTAGCAATTGCTTTCTTTTTAACACTACCTGAAATCTGTGAATAACCACCAATTAAATCAATACATCCAGCTTCCTTTAAAACGGCCATTATAAATTCAGTACACCAAGCATCATCCATATCTGCCTTTATCTTTTGGGATTTTAGATAATCCACAACTCTTTTATGGGCATCCTTTTGGCCAATATATTTATTTAAAACTTTTAAAACATCATAAAAAGTACCAGCCATAAATCAATCTCCTTTTAAGGTTTTATGTTTGGAAATGTAAAGACCTTTGTAACCATGATCAGAATAAAATCTTTTTACTTCTTTTATTCCTGATGCAGATTTAACATACTCAATCCCCCTAACATACAATCCATTATCCAAACACCAATTTAAATATTCAACCAAATAGGCAGTTTCATATTTGTTTTGCTTTTTAAAGTTGGAATATAAAACCCCTTCCTGAATTACCGTTTTTATATAATATCCCCAGCCTCTGTGAAACAGCTGCCTAACAAAAACATCTGCTCCATTTGGCATAACTATCAATCCAACTTCAGTTGTAATTTTTTCAACAACATACTTCAAGGCAAAAAACACTTTTTCAGGGTCTGGAATTGGTTTAAGCATTTTTGTTTTGTTTTCCTTAAATCCTTCAATGCACTGCCATAAAATATCCCCGTTGTCCATATACAAACCAATTGCACCTTTTTCCTTCTTTTCCTTAGCCAGCTCAATCAATTTGTTCTGCCACCTTATATCAGTAACATCAATCCAAAACTCATTCCATCCAGAATATTTTGCAATCCTCAAATCTTTGAATTCATCATAGTATTTTCTTGAAGGTTCGATTGAACCAACATTCAGATAATCATACAAATGAACATGTCTTTTCTTAGCATCTGTAATTATACTTTTATCAATACCATCACTATCAAAAATAACCAAGTCATTCTTTTTAGCTTTCCTAAGTGTTCTGCCAACATATCCACTTTCAAAACATACATACATAGCCATAAAACATAACCTCCAAAATTATTAGCAGGGATAGTTGGAATCGAACCAACAAATATGGGAATCAAAATCCCAGGCCTTACCTTTTGGCTATATCCCCATACAAAACAAAAGGGGCAGGTTTTCACCTGCCCAACTCGGGAAATCTGTTTCTGCATTATGCAGCTTTGACCTTTCTCAGTGCCTGATGATATTTTGTATAACCATTCGGATTCAATGTATTGATTGTATCTTTGTCCATTCCTTTAACAACAGTAAATTTAATGATTTCTGCAAGGTCCATTCCTGCGGCTTCCAATTTTGTTACCATTGTGATGCATCTGTAAGAAAACGTTGCACGAATTCCTTTTTCTTCGGCTTCCTTCCGGAGTGAATGGATGAAATCAACTAAATCCGAATTGTTGTTGGAAATTGACATTTCAATCTTTCTAGAATAATCAAAATCAATGATTGCAAATCTGTCAAGTGTTGCCTGGTCCAGAACCATTCTTCCTGAATACATTTCATCAGCACCAGACCCAACGGTGTTTCCAGCAGCAACAAAATGAACATGTTTCAAATCAACTCTCCCAGTAGGGAATTCAAAATATCCATTTGCAATTGCAGCATTCAGAAGCACAAGGACTTCTGGTATTGAAGCATCCATTTCATCAAGGAAGAAGATGCAGTCATGATCATCGGTGCACGCCTTGTAAAATTCCGTTTCATGGAATTTTCCACCGGCATCAATAAATCCAGTCAATTTGTATTCCTGCTGTACCGAATTAGAGAAGTAGAAATTCCATCCAAGCTCCCATGCAATCTGTTCAACAGTGAAATTCTTTCCAGAACCAGCAGGACCAGCCAGATAAATCGGAATATTGCATTCAAGCATCATTTTGATGGTGTCATATCGTTCGTGGTGGATTTCTCCTTCTTCAACGACTTCAACAACTTCCTGTTTTGTTTCCGGAATTTCCGGAACAGAAACAACAACATCATTTTCTTCATCTTCCTGAATCTGGAAAACCTTTTCCTCTTCTTCGTTGTTTCCGGTCTTTCCAATCATTCCTTCAGATGATGTTTTGTTGACGCCTTTGACATCATATTTCCTTTTGATACCGATCAACTGGAAATCCTTTGTGAATTTGATTTTGCATCCAGAAATCACAGTGTAGCATGTATCTGTTTTTTCATCAATGAACCATTTCCGGAAATAGGAATAAACCTTTTCATTTCCATCAAACTTAAGGTCTACATGGACAATTCCATGTTTCACACCAGCTTCAATGTTCAGAACGTTGATGTTAACTTCCTGATTCCTTGTTCTCCTTGCCATTTTTGTTTCCTCCTTTTTCAAAAGATTCAATTGATTTATTGATGTTGTATTGTTTTTATTAATTGTTTATTGGAATTTCATTGTACCATTTATTTGGTAGTTTGTAAATAGTTTTGCAAGATTTTTTTAAAGTTTTCCAATTTAAAAAGGCGGGAGGTTTTCACCTCCCAGCCGTTTATTTTGTGATCATTTGATTATTTTCTGGAAATCAGAAGCTGTATATCCACTTTCCAAATCTTTGAGGTCCTTTATTTCATCCATTGACATATCCATGAAACTAGGAATGAATATTTCCTTTTTCGGGTCAATTGCAGCAATATTTGAAGCTTTATCATATTCAGATGCACCAGCATTTCTGCCACAATGTTCAGGAACAATTTCCCTAAATCTGAAAACCAATCTCCTTAACATTGAAGGGTGAGTAAGCGGGAATGCAATTTTTGAAATGTTCAATTTCTCATTTGCCTTTTTGATGTTAACCTTCAATGTAATGTGATTTTTACAGCAATCAAACCATGTATTACAGATATTAAGATTAACACGGTATCCTTTGTTTTCTAACATCTGGATTATTGATAATGTTTTAAGGGATTCCTGTTCAATCTGTACCGGGGAAACATTACCACGATAACCAATGGATTTTGTAATGGTGATGATTTTCTGTTTCTTCTGTTCAAATCTGGAATTCATCATATTATTTGGAACCCCTGCAAGGTACAGCGGAACAATTGGCTGGTAACCTGCCTGAGAAATAAATCTTTTCTGATATTTTGTAAAATCAGATGTTGTTGTATAGGTTTTGATTTTTGCAGTCAATCTTTTTGCCTTTTCAGTCCATCCAGATTCACAGATTTCAATTGCATCATTCAGATTTGTTGAACCATACCAACCCATCCTTGAATTTGTACATGGTCTTTCATATTCATTTGAGAAATCCTTTTCAACATAATCATTATCCTGCAGATATTTGATGAACTCCCCCATGCTCTGGAATTCAAATTTGTAGTGGTTTGTTTTTACAAGTTCTTTTTTCATTTCATTTCTCCTTTCAAGGAATTTGTTGTTTTATTGTTTTGTTGTATTTATATTTGGAATTTAATTATACCATATTCAAACACAAAAGTAAATAGCTCATTCTGGAAGTAATTTGATCATTTAGGTTATTTTTCAGATAGTAATTTGTCTTTTTCCCCAATAAATCCAAACATACAAATAGCAGCTGAATCAGCTGCATCATTATCAAACATATATTTACAGCCATTCTTAGTAAAGGTATTTTTGGTCTTTCTTGAATCACTAACATCAATCAGGATTTCTTTTCTATATCCCTTTCTGCATAACCATCTTACAGTAGGCCATTTTTCATCCGGAACACCATAGGAATTTGATTCACCTTTACTAGTTCCTATTATCTGTGATTTCCAACATCTAGTATCTACTGAATACACTGGAATATTAAACCCTTGCATAACATCCACTATTAAAGCATTTAGTGCTCCAATTGATTTTATGTAGTCTATGTTTAAAAATCCTTTTGACCTTAACCTAATCCTTTCTATTATACATATTATATTATTATATAATATATTATATTTATTATTTATGTTGTTTATTAGTTTAAATAATACACCTCTAAGGGCTTTCCTCTTTTCTGTATTGGAATTATACTTAGATAAATCAACAGATTTTATTAAAACCAGATTTCCATTTATACCTACACTGATACCGGTCCTTTTGTATGATTGATCAATACCTATAACTATTTTCTTAGGTTTTTCCATTTTACATGGTTTTTCATCACACTCGAGACAATCCATGTATATAGCTTTTCCGTAAATAGGACAATTCTTACTCAAAACTCATACCCTTCCGATATACAAAACTCATAATAACTATACGGAACATATTTTTTAACACTTGGCCTGTAAATAATCTGATGATCATGTACCAAGCATTTTATATATCTGTTTTTCATTTCCCTCAGGAATGCAACATTAACTTTATTTTTGATAAAATTATTAAACCTTGACCAGTTCTTGTTTGCAATCTTAGCAAGTTCTTCCTGGGATAATGGTTCAACACAATTGTCTTCAAATAAATTATATAAATCCGGAGAACAATAATAGTAATAATGCAAATTCGGAATTTCACCAACATACTTTGTTTTATAGACAGAAATCTTTTTAGTTCCTGACCAATGAGTTATCTCGTATTTATCCAGATGGCACATGTAACAAATAGGTTTATCTAAAGCATCTGTTGACATTCCACCATTCTTTAAGCTTTGTCCCCAGTCGTTTCTTAATATACACCAGATTCTACTTCTCAGTTTATATCTGTTTGCATGTTCCATTAAGTCAGCATGTTCCTTCGGATGTTTACAATTCCTGTCACCGCAGATTATACACCATTCTCCCTGATGCTTTTTATAATTTGGCCTTATATGGGCCTTTAATTTCTGTTCCATAATTCCACCTATAATAACAAACATCACACAAGGCCTCTGTAAGCCTCTGTATTGGATTTTGACATTTAATCGAGGAAATATACATAAACATCAATCAAACGCAATACAGAGCCTCACAGAGGCCTTAAAATGGATTTTAAATTATATCCGTACACCACCGCCATTGATATTCCAACAGGCATTTTTCAATGCACAGGATTTGCATCGTTTACAATCACTTGATTTAGCATCAGGTGGTCTTTTGATCATTTTGCCTTCAGACATTGCTTTCTTATATCGGAACTTTATTTCTTCCGCTCTGTCAATAAATGGAGCAACTACATCAGGGTCAAAATCATAAACCTCAATTTTAAAGTCTTGTGTATTTTTGTCTTCTGATAAAACAAATCCTTTTTCAATTCCGGTTAAATACATATACCATTGGCATTGTTTCCAAGCTGAAGGGTGTTTTGTCATTTTCTGGAATTGATAGGTATTTACTGATTTAATTTCACCAATCATCTTTCCAGAGTAAAATTCCGGAATACAACAAATAATATCAGGGGTAAAGCTTATTCTGTACTTTTTATTAAACTGAGTAACATCCAAATCATTAGCAGATGAATAACCGGCCCTTATAAAGAGCCTCTGCCATTTTTCATGGATAGCATTACCCTGTTCAAAGATTCTCTTTAATCCAACATTGACCTGCTCACCTTGTAATTGTCTGTACATCAAGCTCAGGACCTGTTGTCTTATACAGAAATCCTTGTCTCCAACAATCAAACTTGAAGCATGTAAACCAATCCTTTCTTGTGTCTCCTGACCTCGAGTCATAACGGAATTAACAAACTTAGTTTCTTCCTCAACATTCTTATTCAGATAAAAGGTATTGTTTAAAATCTTCTCAAGCTTTTGTGCATCACTTGACTGAATCTTTGTACCATTTGACTTTGCATTTCTTTTTATATCATTAACTATTCCCATATCACAACTATCCCTATATCACTCCAACATCCATTTTTCTAATCTTCTTGGAGGATTAACCTCGTTACTCCAAATATACTGACTTAACAATCCAGAATAAGCTCTTGCCTCATCATCCATATACCAGTCTTTGAAATCAATATAAGGAATGTCCATCTTCTTAAAAAACTTATTTGTATGCTTATCCAATAAGAATAAGTTTATAAATCCAAGGGAACTAAGGCAAATGAATTTTACAGCCCAATCATTCAAGTAGTCAAATTGAATCAAATAATTATATGCATCCTCATAGCTACAAGTCAGTTTTTGTAAATAATCCAAATCAAGCCAACCAGAAACAATATCTTTGCAAATGGAAATTATATTATCCTTTTGATGCATCAGCATTTTATTGTCAAGGGAAAATTCATTTTCAAGTATTGTCTCCGGTGATGGAAATTCATGCCAGATCAGTTTCCCTGATTCCTTAAATGCCTGAACATGTTTAACACCACAGCTTTTTGCAATTGAATCAACAGCCATTCTTGACCGATCAACAGAAAACAATGATTTGATGCAGGAATAAATAATTGATTCAAAAAGCGGAACTTTAACAATCCTTAATCCCTTATTCCTGTTTGCTGCAATTTTAACCTCATCATCTAAGTTTTTCAAAACCCAATTCATTCTGGAATAATCCCTCTTAAGGTCAAAATAATCAAACCACTTAGAAAAGAATTCATCCTCAGAACAATCAAATAAAAATCTGCTATTTGTATTTTCTGTTACTTTAACAACATCATTACCAGACTGGATTAAATATTTTCCATCAGTTATTTTAATCCACCTAACACATTGATTTGAATTATAAATATCATCCAAATGCAAAAAGGGAATTCTCACATAAAACATTTACTTTCTCCATTAAATATTTAAAAGAACACCATCCGGACAAACAACCCTGCTAATACCAGCATTACAAATCATTCTTTTACATATTGGGCATGGTTCACAATATGGAATATCAATGTATTTATCATCAATGCATTCCTCACAAACTAAATATAATGTTGAACCAATCATATCTTTCCTTGCAGCTGACAACATAGCATTTTGTTCTGCATGAACACTATAGCAATCAGAATAATCCCCAGAATTATGAGGCTTCATCATTCTATTGCAAGTCCCTCTATCACAGCAATTTTCATGGCCCCTTGGATTTCCATTATAGCCTGTTGAAATTACCTCTCCATTTTTGACAATCACACAACCATAGTGTCTTTTTAAACATGTACTTCTTTTTGAAACAGCCCTTGCAATTCCTAGATAATATTCATCCTTAGAAATCCTCTTCATATTTAAATTTTTCCTCCCTTTGAATTGCACACAAGGCAAAAGAGATAAATCCGAAAAATCCACCAATAAACAGACCTAAAGAAAAAGCCATAATCATATCAAACAATCCAAAATTCATAACCAACCCTTTCTGTTAATTACTATGGAAATTCCAAGAAAAACAACTCCAATAAAACAAATCATGATAGGCAAAAATAAATTTTCAGAATCCAACATGCAACCACCAATAAAGGAAAACATCATTCCGATAAATGCACAAACATAAGCAATCATAATTTTAAATTTATTCTTCATATCCATCATCCCAATCTTTAGAAATTCTACGGCCATATTGTTCTGCTCTTTGTTTCATGATTTCAGCCCTGATCGGCTTAACATCATCAAATGAAACAAAACCCCTATCAAAGAAACAAGGTATCTCGCATTCTCCCATTGGATTGCTAACTTTTGATTTTATCACTTTACATTTCATGATAAAACCAATCTTTTCATTTGTTGCGCTATTCTTAGGATTTTTGTTTGGTATTTCTATCCAAGCTCTTCTAGCAACTTGAATTCTGATTGATGCAGAATGTTTTAACTTATGCCCGCCGGGAGTATCTGTTTTTTCACCAAACAACATAGCATTCATTTTATCCCTCACCTGATTGACAAATATCAATGTTGTACCGGTGTTTTCAATTATCTCCTCAATCACTGGCAGATATTTATTCATAAGCCTAGCAGTTCCACCAATCCTCTGTTCCTCGATTGAATCCCTATCAGCAGATTTCAAAACCTTCTCGGCATCTTCCTTTGGCACCAGACTCGGAACACTATCAATACCAATTAATGGAATTCCTGCTCTTGAAAACTTAATTGTTTTATTAAATGCATCCTCTCCATACCTTGCCCTATATATCAGCAGCTGCTTCGGTTTATTTCCAAATATCTTAGCTCTGTCAGAATCAAAGGTCCCTTCAATCGGAATATCCAAACACAAATTATGTAAACTAAACAGATGATACAACAGTGTAGTTTTCCCAGAACCTTCGGGGCCATAAATTTCAATAACCCTACCTTCAGGCATTCCACCGCCAATAATATCATCCAAATCCTCAATCCCTGTTGACCACCTCTTTATATTTAAATTTGCATTCTTGGAACCAATGGAGTAAATACTCCCTTGACCTTCCTTTTTGTTGATCATGTTACAAAGTTTTATGATTTCCTGTTTATTTGTTTTTGCCATAAAACACTCTCCGGATAAACCTAACCAAGCAGCTGAAAATGTTTTACAAATTCAGCTGCTTGGAATATTCAAAACAACATCAATTAATCATTCACCAAATCCATCCGGAAACATTTTCTTAGCCAACTCATTGGCGTCAATAATTCCAGATGATACCATTGCCATAAGAAGGAACTCATTTTTGCGGGTCTGGCTCATATTTTCATGCTCGGAAACATATCCTGTAATCATAAGGGAATTAAGTTCATTTGACATTGTACCGAGGCAGGCAGTAGCAAATGATGCAAAATCATCCTCCGGAATATCCTTAACTGATTCACCAACCTTTTTTCTGAACTTTTCAAACTCCTGGTGTTTCTGATCATCCAGCTCCTTGATTTTCTTGATGAAATCAGCTTCTGCCTTAATGGCATTATCCCTAACAATACCGAACATCATTGCCTTTGTGTGCAAATTCATAGCAACTTTCTCCTTTCAGAATTCAAACTTAAAATTTTGTTGGTTGATTTTTGATTAATCCAGAACAACCCTTAAAACAAACTGGAATGCTTCAAATTATGCAATTGCAAACTCCGGACCAACCCAAGCGGAAATTCTCGTCTTGTGAATGTCCTTGTGATCATTCTGGTAATTCTCCCCCATTTTGTAAATGTTCAATGTGGAAACACAACCACGGCCGAGGGAATGCAGCTTCTTGATGAATGCCTTGATTTCCTTGCATGTTGTCATTGTATCATCAATCTGAATTTTGCCTTCCTCATCTGTCTTTAATGCAAAATAAACAACATATCCATTACCGGATTCTTTTGTAGCTCTTGCAGCATTCTGCTGTTTGGAATTGTTTGTCTTCCTTGCCTTTTTGGACTTCTTCTTCGGAGCTTCAACAACAGCTTCCACAATTTCAACAGATGCGAACTTTGTCTTTCCAGATGCATCATAAATATTTCTGACATTTTTGTTCTGTTTGGAAACATAAACCTTTGTTCCAAATTCCAAAGATGCAAGTGCATCTGTGAGCTCCTGCTCAGTCATTGTAGCCTTAATTGTTGCGTTGATGATTTCCTTTCTGGTCATGATTTTTCTCCTTTTCAAAAGTGATTTAATTGATGTTTGATTGTTTTATTTAATATTTAATTTTGTAATTTTATTGTACCATATTTCAAAGATGTTGTAAATGCCTTTTTTAAAATTTTATTGCATTAATTCCTTGAATATAATGCAGAATTATATTTTGTAACTCTGGAAATATAAACCTTCTTATTAAATTCAAGTGCACCATATTCTTTCAAAATATTTATCACTCTGGAAGTAACCACTCTTGATTTACACCGATCAACAAAATCATCATAAGAAGTAAATATTCCATTTTTGCGTCTTTCATCAACAATATATTTTGCAGCCTTTTCCCCAATTCCTTTTATTTCAGAAATCCCTCTTTGCAAACATAACTCTCCGGATTCATTTCTGATTCTCATTCTCTCTGTTGATAAATTACAATGAGGAAGGAATATAACTACATCATCTGCACTAGCATAAACACAGTATTTTTCATAATCAGAATCAGAAGGGGCATATTTTATCTTAGCATACCAAAACTCAGTTGGATGATAAACTTTATAATACATTTCCTCGACTGAGATCAAAGAATAACCTGTTGCATGACCCTTATTAAAGGAGTAAACCAAAACCATGTTAAAAATCTGCTCTGCCTCAGATTCACTATAACCATTTGAAACTGCACCAGCTACGAATTTATCATGCATTTCTTTTTTGGTTCTTTCAAATTCCGCCCTTGCATCTTCTGACTGTGATTGCCCGCCAATCATCTTCATTACTTTGTCAGCGTCTCCCCAAGACATATTACCAACATTAACGCAAATCTGCTGAATCTGTTCCTGGTAAATGATTGTTCCATAACTTTCTTTTGTATAGTCATAATATGGGGATAGTTTTGCTTCTTCGATATTAAATTTATTTTCAGCATAAGCCTGAGGCATTTTTAGGGATAATGGGCCAGGACGGTTCATTGCATTAGCGGCAACAACATCATTGAAACAATCACATTTGATACCTGTCAAAATATCCCTTACAGATTTTTTATCAAACTGGAAAATTGCCTTTGTATCTCCGGAACCAAATCTTTCCAAAACTTTCTGATCATCCACTATAGTATCATAATCAACAACAACACCAGTTGCTCTTCTAAGTTCGTGAATTTCCTCTTCTGTCTTGAGGCCTAACATATCAAACTTAATAACATTGATATTTTCCATGTCATTAAGATCATAGTTTGTATATATATCCCCAGACTTATCAATCCTCAAGGAAGTATAATCAAGGATGTTTCCACCAGTAACAGCAACACCAGCTGCATGGGTGCCGATAAACCGGACCTTTTTATATAACTTTGTAAAATGGATTATTATGTGATCATACATTGAATTGAATGTTTTTGCTTCTGGATTTTTAAGCAACTCCGTAGCAGCTAAATTTCCATCCTCATCAATGTAAACATTAACCAAGGTTTTAATTGCAGCAATTGTCTGTTTATTAGCTTTTACTTCCTCTTCATCAATACTTTTATCTGTTGGTAATCCACAAACCTTTGCAAGGTCATTTATTAAGTTATCAACTTTATACAGACCATAAGAAGCAATCCTTGCAGTTTTACCTTTGTATTTATCCACAACATAACGAATAACATCATACCTTCTTGATGTTTCAAAATCTACATCAATATCAGGCATTTTCTTTTTGTCTTCCCTCAAGAACCTTCTGAAATCCAAACCAAACAATAAACTATCAACAGCAGTAATGCCAAGACAATATGCAACCAAACAGTTACATGCAGAACCTCTTCCTGGGCCAACGGAAATGTCTTGGGATTTTGCCCAGTTTACATAGTCCGCAACTATCAAGAAATAATCCTCAAAGCCAAGTGTTTTTATTACATGCAACTCCTGCTTTATTCTGGAAATATATTTCTTATTCCACTTTCCATGATCAATAAGGAATGTTTTAATTTTCTTTTTCAAAAGCCCCATTGAATCATCCGAATAAACCGGCAATGTTTCTTTCAGGTCCTTGAAAATATCCTCTTCAACTTTATCCTCTATTTCTTTGAGGTTTGAAATCATCTCCATCCCTCGAGGCCTGAAATCATCAAAGTCTTTTGAATGCATTTTGCAAAACCTTATAAATAGCTCCTCATCCGAAGGCATATATCTTTCTTTATATGTTCCCTCAATATGCTCCAAATCATGGCCAGCTATTTCATGCATTTTTAAGTAAGTAGGAAAATCCTCTTTTCTCCCCCTATGCGAATCAGATGTTAAAATACACTTTATATCAAGATCATCTGCCAAATTGATCAATTCAACATTAACCTTTTCCTGAAGACCTTTCTCTGATATTTTATATGGCTGAACCTCAATATAAAAATCATCCCCAAAAATATCAACCATTTTCTTCAGGTATTTAACGGCTAAATCCTTTCTGCCTGCCTTTAAACATTGACTTGAATAACTTGCAATGCAAGCTGAAGTGCATATTAAACCATCATGGTATTTTTCTAAGAGTTTAAATGTCCAAATTGGATTATAGTATTTTTGTTTTTCACCTTCAAATTGCAATTCATTTAAATTTCTATATCCTTGATGATTCTTTGCAAACAAACACAAATGATAACCTCTATGTTGTGGAATATACTTCGGCAAGAAATATCCCTCACACCCAAGGATTGGCTTTATTCCAACTTCCTTGCATCCCATATAGTGCTGAACTAATCCGTTTGTGTTTCCATGATTTGAAATCCCTAAAGCAGTATGGCCAAGCTCAGATGCTATTTCTGCCAATTCCTTAGCTTTTCCAAATCCATCAAATGAACTATATTCATCATGTCTATGTAAATCCATTTTAACTCTCTTTTCTTTTCAAATATCGTTTATAGCTTTTCTGTACTAACTTGATAGGTTGCCATCTTTCATAAAATTCAAAATCAATGTGATCAGGGAAAAATTCCTTAGACATTATAACAGCCTTTGCATATTTTTCATCTTTAGGTTTTTTAAACCTAACACCATTCATTTTGAAAATTCCGTATATGACAACAATATATTGATAGGCCCCTAAAATCACCAATCTGATTTTTTTATCTAAAAGAATTTTTGACAAAAAAACAAGATCAGCTGCAAACCTAGCAAGGAGTTCCGTTTGTCTCCATACTATAGTATATTCATCATTTCTATTATCATACATCAAACAGATTAAGCAATTGGCTTTTGGCAACCCTGCATAAACCTTTGATGATTTAAAATAATATATTGCATTCTTTCCAGATAAAACTAAATCATTAAAAACATCCCATTGTTCCTGATCAAAATACTTATTATAAAGTAATTGCAATTTTCTATCCTGATAACCAAAGTTATTCAAGTCCAAACTACAACCTTTATTTTCAACAGAACAAATTATTTCACCATCCACTATAAAGTGTCTGGAAACAGAAATTGATTTACAAGGGACCTTTCCAGTCATACAGCCAACATTTATCTTTCTCCAAGCATCATCTAAGTCTTTTGCTTTCAAATACATTTTAACCACCAACAAAGCCACCTAAATATCTTCCTATCTAGGTGGCTTTGCATTTACAAAATTTATATTAAATTACAGTTCCATCATAAACATCCACATTACTTCTTCAACAGAATTTTCAACATCCAGATTTTCACCAAAGATACTATAAACAAGTTCATCTGTGATTTCCGGAACTTCAAATTCTCCATCTCCAGCTTCTTCCAGTCTTTTAAGTGCCTCTGCAATAATTTCCTTGCATTCCTTGAATTTTTTATTCATCGTTTTGCCTCCTTCTGAAGATTTTTATTAATTAACTTTTTTGTTTTATTCTATCACAAAAATAGTGGAAAGTCAACCTCAGAAGACGCCCTGAACATCCTTTCTGTAAATATGCAAGGAAAACATTGTATGAGTAAGGCTGCCAGTTGGAAGTTCTGCTTTGTCAGCAACATATTCCAGAAGCTTTGCTGCAAGATAACTATCGTTTACAAAGTGTGTTTTGAAATCACAAGACCGCATTACATAATGGATATTTAACTTGCCATCCCTGAACTGAAAATTATATCCAAGGGAGCAAGGCACTCTTGAAATTCCCCCAAGTTTATCAGGGTCCTCAGCCGGGTTCCATACGGACAACCAAAGCTGCCTTGAATCGTGATCATTCTTTAACCTATCAATGATTTTATTTAACTGATCATTAAAGAAAAACCTTTCATTGTACGAATAAGCCATTTTGCCATCATGCATGAATTCACACCAAACATCTGGTCTTAATTTCCAAGCATCCCCAGGATTAACATTGCCAGAGGGATTTACTCTTTCCAAAAATTCAGCATCTGCCCATGGCTGAGTAACTCCGGTATATTCGGATGATTTAACATCCAGCAAACAATAGGAATAATTCTGCAGCTCCTTTGTTGCATATTCCAAATTACCTTCAATGTTCTTATCCTGCATTGTTTTCGGAAAAACATCAATTCCCATTTCTGCGAGATCACGTCTTGTTTCCTCGTAGCACTCTTGCCAATTTGTATATATCCTCATTTACTTACTCCCTTCTTGGAAATGTTTATCTATACCAAAATCATCTGCATCTAAACTATCATAAGAGGTTAACCCTAAAGCTAATTTCTGCATCCTAGCCATGCTTTGGTATGTTGTTATTCTTGAACCAGGAACAAAGCTCCTTTTATGAACACTAATCAAGGATTTTATCCAAGGGTTAGAATCATCCAAATTTTCCCGAGGCACTCCAAAATAATCATAATATCCATTTATAACCATAGCTGAAATATATGATTGAGGCATGTAAAAAATTACTCTTTGTATATCACAGATTTCTTTAGGAAGTTCCTCTATAAAATGATGAATCATTACAAGATCAGCTGCAAATCTTCTTTGGATTTCTGTTGTTCTGTAAAGAACATTTACTTTAGTCCACTTTCCCTTCCTGTCCTGCCTGCTTAAAACAATTGCAATCAAACAACTACCATTGTTAATTTTCTTCTGTTTAAAATAATATGTAAAGCTAAGGCCAGACATATTTTTAATACGCTCTCGGAATTTAACAAGCTGATCATAATCTATGTATGTTCTCATTAATTGGTTCCATTTGTTTTTAGCATAACCAAAATCACCAAGGTCTAAGGTACAATCCCAGGATTTTGTAGCAAGCACCATGTTATCAATATAACCGAGAATCCCAGATGAATAATCAATCAATTCATTGGGATTCTCGAGTATTTCCTTGGTAAGGTTTAAAAACAAATCATCAAAGTCTTTATATTTCCGGACTAGCATTAATAATTGCTACGCTGCCTAAATTTATTAACCTGGGATTTTCTCAAATATGTATCACAAATTTCTTCAGCATCCATTGTTATCATCAAAATAGAAATATAAGAAATCCATGTTGCACCAAGAGATTTATAAAAAGCTTCCTTATCTGTTATCATGTTGCTTTGTTTCCAAGGCTTATTCTTCAAACAATTGCAAGTCATTCCAATATGCATGACAAAACTAGAAATTCTTTCTTCAAGTTCAAAATCATCATACAAATAACCAGCTAAGTGAATCAATCCTTTCAGCTTATCCAAATCATAGGCCTCAGCAACAACAGATTCCCAAAGAACACCAGAAGCCCAACTATTCCCTTCCTTTTCTTCCCAATAATCAATTCCACTTCTAATGATGTTATCAACACCAATTCCAGAAAGAATAGAAAGTTCTGTCAAGAAATGCAATCCATCAATCAACTCCTCTTTGAAGTGCGGAAGATCATCTTGTATTCTTGCATCAAGTGCCTCTCCAAGCTCCTCCGTTACTCTCCAAGAATAATCTTTGATTCTTGCCTGTCCTCGCTTATCATCCAGATTAACAGGGCAGTCTTCTGTTTGCATCAATCCAGACCTGAGCTCAATATCGTGATATTTGATCATCAATTCATTCTGTCTTCCAAAAATAGCTTCAAGCATATCTCCGGAAACATTCTCTTCAATAGCGTGGGTGATATTCATAAAATTTTAATCCTTTCCTTGATTGATAAAAGGCCATTAGCTGCAGTGTAATCATAACACACAACAGGATAATTGTCAAAAACCAATTTATCATGATAATCGTCATACATTGACCTAATCTTTTCTATGTTCTCCTTTACACCATCCATCTGTTCCCTAGTTCCCCAATTGCAAATGGTGTTTAAATTTGGATTGCAATAAATAAAGAGGTTTACCCTTTTCAAAACACTTGAAATATATTTCTGATCAAAACAATCAAATTTGCTAGAGCCCCTTAAAGCTAAACCATAAATTGATTCTTCGATAATCGGAAATCTATCAAAAACAACATCTTCATCATTTGATAGCAGATCATTCATAAACCGAACCATTTTCTGAACATCAACAGGACCAAGGCTATGAATGTAGGAAAACTTAAATTCCCTTGAAATCTGATTTGCCAATGTTGTTTTTCCGGAATTATCAGGGCCAAATATAACTATTTTCTTTGCCATAAACCCCCCCTCTAAATTTATTCATCCTCCCAGTCGTCTTCATCTTCATCATCCCAATCATCATGGGCCTTTTCATAATCCTCAAGCTGCTTAATGTAATACCTCTGGGATTTTCTCGGCTGAACATCAATCTTCTTTTCCTTGCAAATCCGATAAAGCTCAATTGGAGTCATCTCGGAATAATCATTCTCATCTGCCTCATCATAGTCATCTTCATCATAATCATCTTCAGGCTCCTCATATTTCCTCTTATTAACCTTAGATGATTTTTTCACAGGCCTTTCATATTCCTCATCTTCATCATTTGAATTTTCTGCAGGGTAGGCCTTATCAAGCATTTTAAGAATGGACTTTTCAGAATAAGGCTTTGCCTTTTCATTCCGGAATTTTACCTTATCCATAGGAATTACTGTAAATGTCTTATTCTGTGCTTTCCCAGTAACAGAGATGATATAATCCCTATCCACCAAAGTTCCATAATTTTCATACATTGCCATCAATGCAGGAATGGGAGAGCAATTGTTTACAGGGAACATAAACAGCTTAACTTCTTTTGCCTCATAATCCCAAACAGACCAGATATACTGACTTCTTGTTCTGAGGCCTTCCATTTCACAATAGTCACAGTCTCTGCCAAAAATTTCCTGGCAAGGTACATTTATGCCATTTGCAAAACTATCATGAAAGGTCACTTCCATGCCATCATCCATATCGGTAAGAAATCTGACCCTTGTTTTTGTTCCCTCCCTGAAGTACATAAATTTGCTTTTATTCTGACCAGCTTTCTTTGCATCCCTTTTGATAGAATCAACTAAACCCATTTTAAATTCCTTTCAATCGTTTTAATTCTGCCATTGTCTTGTTAAACATTTTTTCAAATTTATCTTTTCCCATTTCTCCTGGGTCCTTAAAACCTTTGAGATATTTAAATCTCACTGTTTTAAACCTTGTTTGTAAATATTTTGTCCCTTTCCTTCCAGATTTATCATTATCAAGTGCTGAGATTATATATTTAATTCCAGCAGATTTTAATTTTTGTTCTTGTTCAATGGACATTTTCCAGCCAAAAATAGCAACTACATTATCCACTCCAAACTGCAAAAATTTCAGCCTATCCATAAAACCTTCAACAACAATAACCCAATCTTTTGAACCATAATCTCCAACAACAGTATTGCTGCGGTGAAAACCTTTGTTATATAAATATTTTCGCTTTTCCTCAATTTCCTTTTTTGTTGTTCTGCATACCCAGCCCTTAAATTTTCCATTATCCAATATTGGAAAAATCACTTGATAACCAGGGTTATATGTTACCTTGCATTTTGATTTAATTAACACCTTGCAATCAAATCCTCTGCTGATCATATACTCTTTAGCTTCAACAATTTCCTCTGTAAGGCCTCCAGAAGCCTCCCAATTGACTTTTGCCAATCCATGGTAATAATCATAAGCTTCATTGTACAAATCCCTTACAGAGCCTTGTAGAGGCCTTCTGTGGCCTTTTATTTTGATTGAGCTACATTTGTCAGATTTCAGAATCCTCAAAAATTTCTGATATGATTTCAAATCATTTTGATTTTCCATCAATGCAACAAATTTACTTGCATCTCCGGATAGTCCACAACCAAAACAATACCAACTGCCATTTTCAAGATTAATGATCATGCTCGGATTTACATCTTCATGAAAAGGACAAACTATTTTAAATGTATAGCCGTCATATTCTGGAAGGATATTATAATACCACAAAACCTTTGCCAATTCTGTTCCGTTTTTATTTTCCATCTCATTCTTTCTTTTCTACGGAAAACCAAGGCTTTGAAAAACTTAAATTAAAACACCCTTCCAATTGTTCAGCTTTAACTTTTCCAAGTAACTCTAAATTATCCAGCTCCGCTTCATTCAAAGAATATTCAACATCAATATATTTTTTAAAAATGTTAGGGTCCACATTGCAAGATTTAAGGTACTCGATTAATCCAAGCATATCATTAACAATGTATTTTTTATTAACAACCTGCTTGAATAATTTATTGCCCAGATTTTTAGCAAGTTTCTGGAAATTCCATTTGATATAAGTTCTGCATCTTCTTTTAACAATAAAAAATTCATTGCCATAATCAGAACCAACAGAAAAAGAAACAGAATCAGTTTCACTTTCTGCAAAAACCAATTCCATTTCTTTTTCAAAAGATTTCTTAAGTTGATCAAATGCCTTTTTTATATCGGAAAATTCCCTTTGTTTGTTGTAAAAATTCCGGACAACTTCTGTCCTATCCCTCAAGCTTTGTTACTCCCTTGAGTAAATTGTAAATACTCCTAGGCCAACGGGACCCTGTTTTGACCCAAAGAACATTCTCAAATGGAACAATATAAAATGCATCATACTCAGTCTGTAAACGCAACTTCTTCTTTGAAACATTCCGGCCAACAATCTTTGCAGATTTAACCTTCTTTTCCCCAGGCCTTACAATTGCTGTATCAGGAACTTTGAAAGCAACCAGTGTTCCAAGCGGTGCCCCTTCCAAATAGGCCTCTTTTGATTCTGCTTTCTCAGCTTCCTTAATCTGTCTTTCTGCCTCCCTTTCAGCTTTCTGGAATTCCCTTTGATATTCAAGGATTCTGTCTATACATTCTCCCTTCCTCATATCATAGGCCCCTTTAATTTCAAACTCCCTTGAAGCAACTTTCTGAACTTCCTTTGCTTTCATGCCTTCAAGCTGATTTTTTGTATACTTCATAAATTAATGTCCTCCTTGACTAATCAATGTTTTGTGGAACTATTACCACCGACACCCTTTTTTAAGGGTGTTTCGTCTCAATTTCCAGAGACTCGTCAGGGCGGCTTTATCATTCATTTGCAAGCCTCGTTAATTGCTTGTTGTATTTGATCAACCTTTTCCTTACACAATACTTCTGTTTTTCTGTCAGAAAACCTTTTTTGATAAGGAATTCAGAAACACTTGATAAGAACTTTGAATCTGCCCCGTTAAATCCAACACCATTATAGTGTTTTGTTTGTCCAGATTGCTGCTCATCCTTTGTCTGTTCATTGTAAAGCTTTTTCAAAGCTCCATACAAAACCTTATCATTTTCCTGAATCAAAACCTTGATTTCTTCTTCCGTCCAAATTCTTTTAGCCATTTCATTCACTCCCTTCTGAGAATTCCAATTTTTTCGTCATCCGACAAATTTTGCCATTTTTCCGGATTTGCTAATTCTGAAATATTTTTTGTTGATCATGTTCTGAAAAATCTTATCAACCTTTTCAATTTCAACATCTGTCAATTCAGTAGTAACATAGGCACCATGTCCAGTTCCTTTGTATCTGCCTGCCTGTGCAGGATGCCATTCATAATAAATTTTTCCATACACTGCAGATGCAATAACATTTTTCCATTCAGTAATAAAATTGTATTCATACTTCTTATGATTGAGATTAAATTTAGCACGGTCTTCAAAATCCTTCTTCCAATAATCAGAAGTTTGGATTGCTGCCTTTCTCATATTTTCATCATGCATTTCCTGAATCATCACATCAAAATCTTTAAGTCTCTGTCTTTCATTTTTGAGTGCATCCAGAATTTTCATTTCAAGGTTTGTCATTGTTGTTCTCCTTTTCAAAGGTGATTGTTTATTGATGTTTAATTAAAAGTATTTTGGAATTTTATTATACCATTTTGACATAACAATGTAAACACCTTTTTTAAAAAATTTTCACAGAAAATCATCTGTATCATGGGCATGTTTATATGCTTTTTCCACTGCATCTATAGCCATAATGGACCTTTCATTTTTAAACAAAGGATGATCATCACAATACTTCTTATAAAATGTTACATCATCCAGAATATCATTAAAATATTCCTCGCTATGTTTTACCCTAGCCCTTATTTCATCTGCACACCTTAGGATTCTTCTACGGGCTGCCTTGGCTTTTTCCTCTTTATCTTTTTCATCCTGTTCTTTGTCGTGCTTTTCTATTTCATTAACCTTTTTTTCAAGATTATCCAATTTCTCCAGTGTTTCTTTATTTATTGCTTTTCCAATTTGGATTGCTACATAAGTCCATGGCTTATATTTACTGCTGAGACCTTGTATCAATGTTGTAATAGCCACAGCAACAATTCCTGACAACCAAACAATATTCTGAAAACCTAAAATTGAAAATATATTCTCCATATGATCAACCGAAGAAAAAGCCAAGTAATGTTAAACCAAAACCTATTGCATCAGATATTCTTAAACCAGACAATTTACTACTTGCATTAGATTTCATGTAAACATCAAAATTTCTGGCGTGATTCTTCCGCACTCCCTTCTAGTTTACACATTGAATCATCAATAGTTACCCCCATATCAATCATGATTGATTTAATATGATTTTTATGCAGATGCTCCTCTTTTGCAATGTCTTTAAATAATTGTGCATAACCGGAGTTAGGATATTTTTCTGCAGCTTCCTTTGCAAGGTTATTATATTCAATAACCCCATTACATTCATCACAAAAAGCATCTTTTAGCTTCTGTTCAAACTCATCAACACTTTTTGTTTTAACACCTTCATCTTCTTCCCAAGTCGCTGTGCTTTCCATTTTCAAGTCCTCCAAATAGCATAATCAAAAAAATCATTCAATCAACAATATAAGATTTTAACCTGTCAACATCTGCAGCAGAAAATTTCAACTCTTTTTCATTTGGTGAAATAAAACTAATTGCCGGAATTTTAACAGGAAAATATCCACACTTTGAAATACTGTCTTTTGCAATATTACAAAGTAAATCAACATCATATGTTTTGTTTTCATCATCATAATTTGCAAGTGATTTAAAAATATCATTTTCAAATAATTTATCCAGCAGTTTGTTATTTGCCTTAACTGCACTGATGCCAATTGAAATCACTACTTGAAAACCTCTATCACTAGAAATCTCCGGCATAACATCTTTTTCAATATATTTTATAATACCATCAATAATTTTCTGTTTTTCTACATGCATTTTATTTTCCTCATAATGGTTTGGCCCCAAATACAATTAACAATCATATCCAGAGCCAAACCATAATTTTATTTTTGCAATTTACTTTGATTTACTTTAAAACCAAATGATCAATTTCCTGTTGCTTCAGTTGTACCACCAGAACTAGTTGCCGTAGGAACTACCGGAGGAAATGGAGACATGGGACGAACTTCCGCCATACCATAGCCAGGAGCAAGTGCATAATTGGGCACATAAGGCTTTACTACCTGACCAAGCTGGTACTGAAGATTCTGAATGTTTACCATCTGTGCTGCATTCCAAGCATTCTGATTTGAAATCTGCCCCTGAATGCCCATTGCAGCCTGATCAGTATACTGCTGTGCTTTAAGAAGTGTAATTTCATTATCCTTTGCAATGGATTCCTTGATAAGACCCATTTCATAACGAGTAACAGGTCTATCGCCCTCGGACATATTTCTATTACCGAGCAGTCCAGAAATACCACCGACACCTTCAAGCGCTCCGAGTGTTGTGCCTATGATGCCTGTTGTAAGTGCGGCTGTTCCTACACCTTTACTAGCATACTCCATTAAATTACTCCTTCCTGTCTATTTAAAATAGACTTGAAAATGAAAATTAATACTTAACATCTATTTCCCAATTGAAATCTATGTGCACCTAAATTTCAATTTTGAAATCACTATTTAATTGCAATTATACCTTTCATCCAACTTATGACGATACCTTTCATCATCCACAACACAACAAAAAGAATACCATATATAATTAATATCTTTGTTTTCATGTTCTTCTTGTGTCCATTTAACGAATTTAACTCCTAATCTCATTGTTCCATGCAATCAATTCCATGTTTTCTATTGTATCTCCACTTGCTTCTGATACACAGTATGGTGCTGACCCGACAGAGCAGCCGCTCACTGTCATAGTTGATACCTTTGTGCTTGTACCATGCCATGATGCTTTTACCGTATCGCTTCCCTTAAAATAACAATCTTTGATAATAATATCACTTCTTCCAGTTCCGCCATTATGATAACTTACAATTCCTGTCCCACTTGTTCCGCTGTTAACCACTGATTCAAAAACGCAGTCACGAATAATAATTTCACTTGCAGAACCTAATCCGCCGCCAATGCACTGCCGTGCTGAAAACGCAGTATTATTTCTATTGTCTACTTTAATGTTGCAGTTGAAATATTTGTTTTTGTAGGGCAAGTTTGATGCATTTGATTCATCATGAATTCCATAACGCACATTTGAGCATTCAAGATGTAAATTTTTAAGCGTAAACCCTCCAAAGTAACCTGCTGATTTTTTTAAATTAAATGGAGAGAAATACTGCATGACATTGGAATTGTCCCCCGTGTAATGACAGGTAACCAGCGTATTGCTTGTAAATTCGACTATAATATCGTTGTACAGTTGCAATCCCGAATTTCCAACAGCTCCAAGATTTGCAAAATAATCTGCACCAAATTCTTCTATCAGATCAAAAATGCCTTGTCCCACTTTTACAATTGAATTCGGATATAATACAGCTGTTTCGAGTACTTCTTTGATGGTCGCAAAATCACCTTTTCCATCCTTTTCAACTGTAAATACAGGTTGTACTTTTTCACTATATCTGTTGCTATCTGGTCTATTAGCAAATAATCCATACACTCTATTATTGCCCATTGAATAATATGGATAATTGCTCCAAACAACCTTGCCATAACTCAGGGTATCATAGGTGGCATTAGCTGTTATGTATAAATAAAAATCATATTCAATAGTAACAGAACCAGATACTCTACCTGCACCCACCAAACTTGATAAACTTGTCCTAACTCCTGTTGATTTGTTTACCACATGGCTAAAATCGGTGTAGATATTTCTGAAATAATACGTTCCCGCTTTTAATGGTATGGAAGGAATTGTGAAATACCCATTTACACTTACTGCTGTAATGTTTGTTGTTCCGTATCTTGTATTAGGAACAAAATCAGATTCTTTTAAATACTGAAATCCATTTATACCAAACAACGCACCTACTGAACCAGCATCGGCACACAATCCACTTCGTGATAATGTATCATCAACATCAACCAACCCATCTTTAAGTGATATATAGTATACCCCATAAATATAGCTTTGTGGCAAAACATCATCCGCAAACATTACATTCCCGTAACTAATGTTACTCGTCAGATATATAACTACATCCGCTTCGAAAGTGATAGAACCGCTTATTCTGCCGCTACCACTAAAAGTATTGAGCGTTTCTTCCCCGGTATAAATATAGTGGCTAAACTCAGCAAATATGTCTTTATAATAATATGTTCCTGCCTTCAAATTAATTCCAGGGATTGCATAATAACCCGTATTATCGTATAGACTTACATTGATAGCACCATATCTTTTATTATATATAGCTTTCGATATATCAACATATTGCCGTGAAATATAAAATGCACTTTCCAAAGCGGAATTTAATCCATCTATTTTATCCCCAGTTACCTTTGCATCCGCCGCCTGGCCTGGGACGGTAAATGTGGGGTCAGTTTCAAACGCAGTTGAATTATATACACCACCAGAAGTCCAAGCAGAACCATTCCAATAATACCAATTGCCATTTGTATATCCAGATTGCGAACCAGTATAAACATAAATTTTATTATGATCAGTCATTGCTGATACTGTAGATGCTACCAGCGGGGAACCAACCATTGATCGAAGTTCTGCAATGTCAGCACTAACAGATGCAGCTTGTGCTCTAATATCATTAAGCATCTGATTAAAGATTTCTTCTGCATCAGTATCAATAATTACACCTTCAGAACTTGAATCAGAATCCACATTCAAAATAAACTTTGCTGTTGCCAATTTCTGCTGGGATGAATTTGTAAATTTCAAAACACAAATTGACTTCCCAATAATATCAGTCATATCATCAGCCAAAGCCATTGTAACAACATTACCTGAATAAGAACAACTATGCGAAAAATAACTTTTATTTGATTTTATTCCCTGTACAGAAACATTTATTGATGCAGGAATTGAAAATGCATTACCTTGATTTGTAATTTCAAACTCAATTTCCCTTGCCTCATCATCGTGCTGAGATACATAAACAATCACCCAACCACCACTCGGGGCAATATCAAGTTTATATCTTTGTTTTGCTATAACAGCCATAAATTAACCCTCACCATCATTTGAACCAACCCCATCAAAATCATCTGCTGATTCTTTTGTCAAGCAATTAAATAGTGCCTCATTTGATTGCACTGTTTTATATTTTAATAAAACAGATTCAAGAATCATACAAGCAATTGATGGCGGAATATCATTGCCAGTAAATTGGGCATGTACATACCCCGTAATTATTACCTGTAATTTTGCTACTTTTTCTGCAAAATCAATATTACCTTGAGCAACTGCTCTTTCAATTTCTTTTTGTCTTTTAATCTCTTCAATGTCTTTTGAAGCAACCATTTTACCACTTGCCATTTTATTTTTCCTCTTTTATTTTAAGTTATTTGTGTAACCATAAAACCATTTATAAATTTAAAATTCTTCCAAGTCCACTGTACAGTCCCATCCCCATTGTCCTGAATATCAGTAATAAGTTTTTGCGTACCAGATGCACCAAATGTACCTGTACCAGAACCTGTTGCAATTGCAATCTTTGGTGCCTGAATTCTAATTACATCTTTACCAACCAACTTTAAACCATACCTATCAACTTGGTCTGTTAAATCTCTTTCGTCAGCAGTAAAATCAACAAGACCATATTGGGAATTAGTTCCATTTATATTTTTATAACCAATCAATTGACCATTTACATTCAATCTGGTCCAATATCCGCCAGTTGTATCCCCGGCAGTTATTTGACCATTTATAGTAGCATCCTTTGCAGTTAAAACACCGCCACTTGTAACAACAAAATTCCCATTGCCAAGATTAATTGAACCTTTCTTAATTGCAAGTGTTCCATCTTCCAGATTAAAAGTGGTTATATTATTTACATCTGCCAAAACACCTGCCCTAATAACACCTGCATTTAATACGCCTGTTGTTATCATTGTAGCATTAATTTTGCCATCTTTTGTTAATGCTAGTCCATAGGTTCCATTATATCCATTATTTGAATGGCCTAATCCGTTTTGGTTCCATCTCCACACCTGCTGGGCTGTATTTATATCTTTAGAATCACCAAGGTTTACTAATTCAATAGGCCTTCCATCATCATCATAAATCCACTTAAAGTAACCACCTTGATTTCCTGTTATTAAAGCAGTTGCAGCATCAACCTCTTGTTGGATTAAATCATATATTGTAGTTCTTTGTGCCTCGATTAAATCATTTGCAGTTTTTGAATTACTCTTAACAATTTTTTCAATTGATGGAGCTTGTGAGCTAAGTGTAATTGAATCCAAACTATGATCATTATACTCCCTATATTTTACACACTGATGCTCAACTCTTGTTTTGCGTCTTTGATCAACAATTGTAACTATTTTATATAACCAAATATCCCCATCAAAATTTTTGATGCTGCATGTATATGATTTCTGAGGCATACACTTTTCATTTAAAACCTTTTGAGCATATTTGAGCAGATTTTCTTTTACTGTATATCTTTCATCTGTAACTACATAGTTTATTACTTTATTGGAATATGCTACATTTTCAACATATTCTTTATTGTTATTAATGCTAGCAAATGTAAGTCCATCTTTGCCATAGGCATAAACTCTAGTAACAAAATCCGAACTATCCCCATTATATCCAAGTTCTGTCATATTCAGGTCTTCCATGAAAAATTCACCAGAACTTGTGTATGAATCCGGATTTACTGCAGTAATTGATTTGTTGATTGCATCAAATTTAAATACAACAGAAAAAGCATCTGCCACATAGTCTAACAATTCATGTGACGTTACTGCCACAAATGCTTTTCCCTCTTGCTTTTCTACAGTTGTATGTTTTGATAAATCAACACCAGACTCGTAATTTCTAGTCCATCCTGTAGGTATTATTGCAAGCAAAACCTGGTCAATTGTTGAATTTGTCATTCTAAAATTTTTATTAAGCTTTGCCTTCCAATCATCCAAATCAAGCTCACAATTTACAGTCGTAAAATCCGAATGCTCATCAACCTTTTTAATTACAAACCTGTTACTAAAAACATCAATTTTTACTTCTTCAGCTATACTTACATGGTTTTCGTTTTTTCTATGGATTTCAAATGTTACTGTATCAGCACCATTTAAATTATGATCACAATAACACTTATCATCCTCGAGGGTAATTGGTATAGCTGAGGATAAATTGTCTAATTCATAAACCCTTAAAACAATCACGAAAAACAACCTCCAAAACTATACCAAAAAAGTGGGATAATATCTTAAAGTAAGTTCTGTTATATCCCCAGATGTTTGGGTGAATTTAATTTTATTATCACCAGGACCAACTACAGGAAATTGGTATAAATCCGTATTAATAAAATTATTCACATAGCCATCAAATATTGGGCTATTTGCAGAACCCCTTAAAACCTTTCCATCTAATCCATCTATTACATGGTAATTATATAAATTTGCATTGCTAACAGTTATTGTTGTATATGATTCTTGGCCATAAGCAAATTTGATTGTATTGCCTCTTTTAGTACTATGCCAAAATGCAAGCAATCCACTTTCAACAGAACCACTATTATAGATTTTTATTTCAGATGCAATTTCAGTAGTTGTATATTTTAATTCAACTAATGGCAATCTTTTAACTGCAATTGTTGAAATGTCCACTTTATAAAAATGCAGCACCTTAGTATCAGAAATTGAAACATCTGTTAATATACAAAGATATTCAAATTCAGAATCTCCAACATTTACAACAACAGGGGCATCCTTTTGGAAATCCCTTATTAATTTATTTATATTTAATTGGGCCTCAGTGTATGTTGCTCCTCCAACATAAAAACTGAACTCTATTCCATTATCCCTATTTTTATATTGGTTAACTATATAACTATATTTACCAATTTTCTTAAATGCATCATAGGATATTTTTGCCGGCTTAAGGTCATATTCAATTAAATCAGCATTATACTCATAAACATTTATTCCATTTACAAATACAGGGTAACCAATTTGATTATCCTGTATTTGAAAGTTTGAATCATAAACTTCTCTATCAAAATAATTACTCAATTTGGTTACCCCTTATTATACATTTCCTGTTGCTTGAACCCTTGAAATAACCGGAGCAATTTTTCTACCAACTCTTTCACTATCAAGCAAAACGTCTCCATCTTCCATTGAAACATTCACATTATTTACAATTGGAGCATCCTTCAGCAAATCATAAAGCATTTCAGATAACAATTGAAGATTTTCTTCTGTAAACAAACCACCAGAGGATTGATTTGCAAAATCACCACCTTTATAATTTATTCCATTTGCACTTGCTTTTGAAGCAGACGAAATATCAATGGGGTTTATTGTATCCGAAACTTTAGCCACCATATCATTAAAATCTTTTACAGTACTTCTGATCATTGATGGCATAGCTTTTTTAATTCCTTGTTCAGCTCCTGGCGGTATATTTTCACCAACCTCTTCTTCAAATACTTTTGACGGTGAACTAATTCCCAATGCACCTTTGGCAGCACTTACAAGGCCAGAAAAGAAATTTTTTACATTGCTAAAGAAATGGTCCCGAGCATTTTGAATTCCTCTCCAAACACCATTTACAATTTCCCTACCAACAGACATCATTTTACTAGGCAGAGATGCTAAACCATTTACAACAGCATTAAATAAACTTCTTGCACCATCAGCACCTTTTTGTCTCATCTGAGATACCCATTGAGCCAATCTGGAAATAATATTTGAAATTATCTGGGCCAATCTTCCCGGCAATTGACTTAGGAAATTAACAACATTAGTCAAGAAATTTCTTCCAGCTTCCCTTGCTTTATTTGCCATGTTTACAGCCCACGTTGTTATACTTGCAAGGATTGAAGAAATTATTCTTATTATGTTAGAAAGCAAATTTCCAAAAAATGTAGTGATTGATTGCACCATTGAAGAAACAATTGATGCTAATCTTGAAACTATTGTATTAAATGTTGAAACTAAAAAATTCCAAATTGAAACAAATACTTGTTTCACTCCATTCCAAACTCTATCCCAGTCACCTGTAAATATACCAATGAAAATATCTAAAACTCCAATTATGGTATCAAATATTGTTTGAAGTAATTGAGACAAAATTGAAAAAGCATCAATAAAAATTGGTGCTATAAAATTACAGAATTCAAGCCATATACCTTTGAAAAATTCAATGAATCCGGAAATAATTGGCTGTATTTCTTCAAATCTCTGAGTTAACTCAGTAATAAAGTTTGAGATTGATTCTTTTACTTGATTAAAGATTTCTGTTACTTTATTTCGGAATTCCTCATTTGTATTCCATAGCGTAACAAATGCCGCTACCAAAATACCTATTACTGCAATCACAGCTAACACCGGTGCAGATATTCCGGCAATTGCAGGTTTTAATAATGCAAATCCATCCTTAACCTGAGTGATTGCTTTTGATATAGTTGAAACATTTTTGATCAATCCAGCAACACCAGAAATAACACCACCAATTGCCATCAATAGTGGACCTACTGCAGCCACAACCAAAGCAATCCTCATTATCATCTGTTTTTGGCCTTCATCAAGATTGTTCATTTTATCAACTAGATTTTGAATAAACTTTGCAAACCCTCTAATGGCTGGCATCATTATATCCCCAAAACTAATTGCTAATTCCTGAAGTCCAGATTTAATAATGTCTATCTGACCTGCAAGATTATCTTGCATAGTTTCAGCCATATCGTGAGCCGCACCTTCGGAATTATTAACAGCATCTGTTAATTTATCAAAATCTTCTTCGGATGCATTCACAATTGCTAGCAATCCGGATAAACCTGTTTTACCAGCAAGTGTAGCTGCAGTTTGGGCCTTAAGTGCATCCTCAGCTGTAAAGGTTTTATTTATCCAATCATCAACCTGAGCATTATATTCCTCTTGAGTAATTTCCCCATTTGCAAGAGCAGCATCAAGTGCACCAATGCCTTCTTCAAATTCCTCTTGTGATATTTTTAAATCACCAAATCCACTTCTTAATTCAACCATTACATCATGTAATGATTTCATTGAACCATCTTCATTTTGAAGGCTAATCCCAAGATCATCCATTGCCTTAGCAACTTCATCTGTAGGATTCAACATGTTTGTTAAAACAGTTCTTAAGCTTGTACCGCCTTGGGAAGCTTTAATTCCAGCATTTGCCATCAATCCAAGAGCAACACTAGTATCCTCCATTGAATAATTCATTGCACCAGCTAGTGGAGCAACATATTTAAAGCTTTCACCAAGCATTGATACATTTGTATTCGCATTTGAACTAGCCGCAGCCATTACATCTGCAAGATGCCCAGAATCATCAGCAGATTTTCCAAACGCTGTCAATGCATCTGTTACTATATCCGATGTTGTAGCCAAATCCTCACCAGATGCTGCAGCTAAATCCATAATACCGGATATACCGCCAAGCATATCATTGGTTTTCCATCCGGCCATGGCCATATAATTCATAGCATCAGCTGCATCAGAAGCACTAAATTTTGTTGTAGCACCCATTTCCCTTGCTTTATTTCTGAGTGCATCAAAATCATCTCCAGTTGCTCCGGATACCGCTTTAACTTGAGACATTGATTTATCAAAATCTGCTGTAGTTTTAACCGCCGCTGCACCTGCACCTAAAATTGGTGCAGTCAATCCCATTGTAAGTGTTTTACCAGCTCCAGTTATTTTACCACCAATTGTTGATAATCCATCCCCAAGAGTATTTTCAAGTGTTTTTGTTTTATTTTGAGCTTCTGCATTTGCTTGATTTAAACTTGCTATAAATCCAGAAATATCTAAGTCTAAATATCCAACAGCAGAACCTACATCAACAGCCATTTAATCACCCCTTTTCTTTTACTCCATCTATCACCCCCAATGCCTTGTACATTTCACTAGCACTCTTAAAATGCTTATTTTTTATATTTTCCTTTATAAATTGAGGTTCTTCCCCGTCTTTCATTTTCATTCTGATATAAGCACAAGCTTCATCAAAACAATATGCATCATATTCATTTTGCAAATTAAGCAATGTACTCGGACGGCAGTTATATAAATTAGCCATTCCGAGTACATTTAAAATCTGTTCACTCTTAACGAAAATTGTCTAATGCTTCAATACCTCTCTGGGCATAATTGAAGATAGCAATCAATTGATTGTCAGATAACTCAATCCCTGAGTTTTTAATATCATTCAATGTAGGCTCCACCAATGCCGCTTCTGCGATTGCCTCACATACATCATAGGTATCAGATAATAAGCTATCAGTATTGGCATTTTTATCGTTACCTCCATTAAATAAATTTGTTGCTGTAGAAAGCAATCTGTTGGGAATTTTCCCACTCTTTGCCATGATCAAAAGACTAGGACGTCTCATTCTTGCAACAAATGGCTGACCTTCTGCAAAATCCGGAAGCCTTACAATTTGACCTTTAGCATATCTTTGCAGATCATAAATGGAAGTTACCTTGCTTTCATCAATATCATTCTGCATTTTCTTTTCAAGAAGTGGGGATGTTGGAAAATCAGAAATTTTCGTTTTCGGTTTATCAATTTTATTATCTGCATTCATAGCAATACTCATAATTTTTTCAATCTCTTCTTCAGAATATCCAGCTCTAACAAAATCTTCTCTAGTCATTTTTCTTTACCTCTTTTTGTTTTTATATTTTTATATATTTTTGTATCATGTAGGGTCTGTAAGAGTAGGAAGGGAGTCAACATAAGTAATACTGTAAGGGGCAACTCCATTATCCGGCATTGAATTAATTGTATATTCAGGGGCCCTAAATTCACCATCTACAGCTCCAAATGCAACAGGCACACCCTTGCATGTAGGATAGCTAATTTTCTCATAATTAACAATTTGACCAGCAGCATTATATTGTGCAGAATAAGCATTAAGTGTAAAGGTTGAACCTTTATCATCACTACCAACAACAGGCGGGGTATAACTTATAACTTTATTTGCATCTTCCCCAGTTCCATAAACAATTATTCCACCCTGAAGAATTTTTACAAGTTCCGGATTGAAGACATTATCTGTAAGTGTAATCTGGTGACCTGTAATTGTTACATTCTCCGGCTTCTGTGCTTTAAGCTTTCCCTTAATAATAAGCTTAACGGCATCCTGAGTTTCTGTTTGCGGTTCAACTGCAATACTATTAGCAGTAGTAAAACCAATCTCATCTGTTTCCCCTTCGACTTGGATTGTAACCATCTCACAATCAATTGTAGGGATTTCATTTTTTGACTTTTTAACAGACATTTAAAACACCTCCAAAATTAAACAATTAAATCTTTTTATGATTTTTATACCCTATACTGATCATGTGGGCTTTATATGTATCATCATAATAGCTTGGTGTTTGTTGTCCTGTCGGTTTAATCATTGGCTCTATTTCTTTCATTGCAGATTTCACCTCGGAAACAAACACCTCCAAATAACTATAATTGTTTTTCGGAACATAACACATTAAAGCATATAGATCAACATTTGTACTAAATGAATCATGTTTTGACGAACCATCATTTTTTATAACAACATAAGGGGAAGAACATTCCCCAACTTTAATTCCTGGGGAATAAACATCAAACCCTTTGTTTTGTAAATGTAAAAAAATATCTTGCCATCTCGATTGTTTATATACAAATTCCCTTGTATCAATCATAACAAACTACCTATTCTGTCCATTAGGCCTTGAAAACGCTTAACAACCTCAGGACCTTCCTGATTTATTGTCGGGGCTATGATTGCCCAATTTTTCCCGTGTGCTAATTCCAGCCAAATGCCATAATCAACACCATGGGAAAGAGTTATCCTTATTTTGTCCTTTGATGGCTGGGAAACAGATGCTCTTAATGTTGCCTTAGCCATTCCAGTCCTATCAGTCCAAGGTCTATTGATTTTCATTTTACTTTCCAATCTTGACGCCTCTGTACTTGCTAACATCAAAACAGCTGCACCAATTTTTGTAGTTAAATCGGATAAATTTCTATTCAAAGTACTTTTGGAATAATCAATCTTTATTGCCATCGTCAAATACCTCTAAAGAAACATCCCCAATTATTCCCCATTCCTGAATATTCACAATGCCAGTCACTTTAAATACTTTTGAATTTATTTCCACAAAATCCCCAACAGAAAATTCTATTTCATCAAAATCATCATAAATACAAAGAAGCATTGGTATTTTCTTTGTTCTTACCTGAGTTGTATCTCCGGTTGTTATCTGAATATTACTATTTTCTTCATGGTATAAAGCATTTATATTCCCAACATATTGAATATCAGAAATTGGTTCACCAAATTCATTAACTCCTTTTCTAAGTACATTGTAATTACATCCACTTCTTCTTATTTCCCTTTTTATTTTATATGCTTCAAATTTTTTATTAATCATATTTAAACACCCTTGAGAATTCCAGAATTAAAACTCTTATACCTCGAAGCAAGTCTTTTAAAATAGCCTGAAGTATCACTGGTGTTTAATCCACTAACAGAAATTGTTGAATCTTCTGATTTAATTATCAACATCTCATAAATCGTAGCATTAACATCCCCATTATTTTTGTCCAAGTAATATTGAAAGTCTTCTTCTTCAAAATATGGGGATTGCTCTTCTCTTATCTCTTTTTTTATTCTTTCAATATCTGTCATAAATTAAGCCCCAATAAACTGTTTGATGATTTCCTTGGCTTCATTGACATTTTTGGTGCCACTAATATCAATTCCATTTGCTTTTGCAAATTCCTTGACTTCTGCCTTAGTCCACTGACTTACAGGCTTTTCATTTTCAACCTCTTCAAGTTCATCAAATTCATCTGCAGCATCAACTACCGGAATTTCAGCTTCATCAAGAATAATTTTAGGCTCCTCTTTTTTACCATCAACCTTTTTAAATCCTTGATGAATAAAAATCCCTTCAAATGCTCCTTCAGTTACTTCAAAAACATCCCTACCATTTGTAATTTTAACCATTTCCAAATTCCTTTCTTTTGATAAAAATAGCCAAATATTTGAGAAATAAAACAGTAGTAACGAAAACGACTTTGGCAAACATCATGGCGGAGCACTCTCAAATATTTGGCTATTTAATTTTATTATTATTTTTTAATCCAGATTAAGCAGTTACTGTGCTGATAATATAAACCTGATCAGCCATTTCAAAACTAGGGAGACAGATCATTGTCACCTTAGTTTCAACGTTAACGGGGTCTGCTTTCTTAATTGTCGTAACAGCAACACCGGTATCAGTAATGGACACATTTGCAACACCAGAAGAAATGAGATCGGATTCTTCGGGGGTAGTTCCAAACCATGTCTTTCCAAGGTCCCCATCAGGGAACATTACAAAGGTATTGTCAGGCATAAAAGCAAGAGTGTTCCCAGATTCATCCTTATACCTCTTATCATTAACAACAACCTCAATCTCAAGCTCATCCATGATATACTGTCTAAGTCTCTGATCACTGATAGAACCAACTCCATTAGACAGAACAAAAATCTGCCTCTGAATATTGACATTGTTACGAATATGACGCCATACCTTGGAGTTACACATTGCACGGGTGATAATAGCGCCAGTATCATCCTGAATCTTTTCCTTAGCAACCCTAATATCTTCAATAGGGTCTGAGTTTGTGTGATCACTCCAAGCAGTAGAAACATTACTCTTATGTCCTGCAGGAATTCCATAATTAAAAGTAAATGCCTGCCCATTCGAGGCCATGGAAACAACACCAGTAGTCAGGGCCATCATTCTCATTCTTTCCCTAGATGCTCTTGCACCTCTAAGAAGATTTGTTTCATCATCAAAAACACGATTCATAACAGAATCAATGTAGGCCTGATTTCCTGTTTCAAGAACCATGTTAAGTTCCTGCCTCAGCTCTTCATCAATGTAAGTGGATTCTTTGAAGAAAGGCATTTCAGCAGAAAGCTTTTCGAAGCCAATCCTAGGGCGAGGGATTGCATGAACATCAAAAGCGCTTGTTTTTAGAACAATGGGAAGACCTCTTGCTCCCTTAAGCCACTTAAGAGAAAGTCCCTGCTTTTTATCATCTGGAAAAAGTTCCTCACAGGGATAGGGAGCTTCATCCTGAATAAGAGTTTCCCAATATGCTACAAGATTCTGACTAGTCATAAGGTCAAAAATAGTCATATATTAAAATCCTCCTTTAAAACAAAATCCATTAGGCCTTAATAAAAGATACAGCCCCGATTGTGTTTACGCCAGCTGTAACCTTTGCCTGAGTTGCTGCATCAAGACGGTTGATATTAACAACACCAAAATAAAGTGCAGTTCCATTTGCATCACCATTAGTAACATCAACATCATGCAGAAGTACTGCATTAGCATCTACTGCCTCTACAGGCGGGTCCGCCGTTGCATCCCCTGCCGTAGGAGCAACTACAGGAGTCTGTAAATTGCTAAAATCCACAACAATGGGAGTGCCTGCCTTGGCAATCTTCTTACCATTAGAATCAGCAGATGCTACAATTGCATCATCAACAATACATCCAACAGAAGCCTGCAGATCAACATTTGCAAGAATCTGAGTGGGAGCACCATAAGATGCTGTTTTAATACCACTTCTATTAAGCATAAATAAATTTCCTCCTAAAAATCAAAACAAATTATTTCTTTCCCCAATAACTACTTTTTGCACCAGATTTTCTTTTTGCAGCCAACCTAGCGCCAAGGCTCTGTTCTTCAGAATCCCGCTTAGAACCATTTCCGCCCTTTGTTTTTACAGAACTCCCAGTCCCTCTTTTACCTGTAGAATTTTTATCATCATCCTTTTCAAACCAAACAGGATATTTTGATTTAAGTTCACCAAGAGCTGTTTTAATGTCTGTTTCCTCATTCTCAATTTTGGAAATCACAAGGGTAACAGCATCATCAACAAATTGCTTTTTAATTCCAAGCATCATTGCTTCTGCCTTAGCTTCTGCAATAATAACCTTTCTGTTTGCCTCTTCCAGTTCTTTATTAGAATTCTGTTCCGCTTCTGCGGCTTTCTGCTCATCTGTTTTCTGAGACTCAATAAAGGATTTAACCATTGCAAGTGTTTTCTTATCCCCAGGCTTAATGCCGAGTTCATTGTAAACGGAATTTCTCCCCTGATTTTTCTCCTTGGTCATCATTCTGTTTACCTGAGCCTGAGTAAATGTTTTCTCTTCCTTTGAAGAATCATTTCCATCATCACCTGAATCATTATTACCTGAATCATTATTTTCTGTCTCATCAACAGATTCATCTTTGACTTCCTCTTCAATTTCCTGATTTTTCTTTTCTTCTGCCATTTTTAATTTCCTCCATAAAAAACTATCCACATTCATAAGTGGTCAAAATCAAAATTTAGAAAACAACAATACAAAAATGTTCCCTGTTTCTAAATCCATAACTTGCCTTCCAGAATATTCTTTGGCAAGCTCACTCCTGAATTTGCTCAGGTACTTCCGCTCAGCATCAAATTTCTTTCTGCGGTTATTTTTGATAGCTTTATGCCCCTTGCTTTTTGCAATCGACAAACTAACAAAATCTCTTTTACATCTTTCAAGAAGCTCTTTTGATTTCTGATCATCAATTTGAACAAAATGGCGCCTGCCGCATTTGGGGCAATCGAAATATGTTAAAAATATTGATTGTCCATCATACATAAATTCTTTTTGATAAACTAAGTTTTCTTCGGAAACATTAAATGATTCCTTGCATCTTTGACATATAGCTTTTACATTCATAATCATTTGCTCCTAGTTATTTGTTGGATGTTTGCCTATATAATATTATACCAAATACATAATACAAAGTATATGATTCAAAAATTTTAAAATATTTTATATATATAATAATATATACATCAAACACAACATAACATCAAAATCCATTTTAAGGCCTTTACAAGGCTCTGTATGGCCTTTAAATACGTTTTATGAGGAAATACACACAAAACAATTAAACCGCCTTACAGAGCCTTACAGAGGCCTTGTTTCATCCATACCTTTGGGGGCACCTTGTTTTCTTTGAAACTAATCTGTATTTATCCGGACATTTTCCAAACTTCAAACATTTGCTATCCATGTTGTTCGGCATATCAACTCTATTTCTGCAATCACTACACTGGGATTTGATCATATTAACTGCATCTTGCACAAACCTTGCAGGCACTTTTAAATTACTCATTTTATTTTCCCTTTTCAACCAATCTAACAATCAACTCCAAACCAGTAAAATCACTTTTATCACCAGATGGGGTTATCATTTCCTTTGGATTCTTTTTTGAATATTTATTTGCAGCAAGAAATTCCATATCATAGTTTCTATTAAAAACAACCTCTCCCTCTTTATAGTTTGTTGTTGGTAGACATTTTGTTCCTGGCGGGGCTTGAATTGTCAACATAACAGACCTGTTTCCAAAACTATCATGCCCAGTAACAGTAGAGGACAAATATTGGTTATTTTCCAAAATTGAACCAATGTTTGCTTTTACATCCTTTATCTTTCTGCTTCCAAACATCTCATCCAAAAAATCACTTTTAACAAATCTGTGAGTTTCTAATCCCTCTGGTAATGTATATGAACTAAATGCTTTATCCAAATATGGAAAGGCCTTTTTCATTTGTTCATAATATCCTTGAGAATAATTCTGTTTATTTGCCTCAAGCCATTCCAATGGAGACATATTATGCTTAGCAGCTTCCCTTGCAAATGCATTCATAACATTGCTTTGATTTGTATCTATATAAAATGACCTTGCCCACTGTCCAATTTCAGAATCATCTTGATTTACAGGCAAATCTTTTGCAATCCTTTTAAGATCATCAATTGACCAATTTTTGAAAGGTCCATTTGCATTTTCTGTAGATGCATTTTTTAACGGGGATTTATTCAAAACAGAAGGGAGAGGATTATAACCAAAGTTTTTTGCAAACTCATCAAGTTCAGGGTCTGACCCTTCTGGATTTGTTACCCAATTAGCTAATCTATCCAAGTAATTATCATCAATAACAGGCTCCATAGTGCACATACCATTAGGATGATCAAGTGGCAAATTATCTTTTTCAAATATTCTGCCATCCATTTCCATGCATAAGGGGCAAACCCTTGAACCATTTGCAATCCATCTGTAAGATGTTATTAAAGGGTTATCCTTTGTAACAGCAACAAAACTTGATTGATAGCTGTGCTGTACTAATGTCCTAGCTAACCTTTGAGCATTATAATCAACAGATTTTTTATAAATGCTCCTTCCATCTTCCATTACCAAATTCCAATTAAGTTTCCTATTTGGATTAACATAAGATTCAAGATTTTTTGCAATTTCATATATTGGCCTATTCTGTGCCAATCCACTCGCAACAATACTATAAATATCTTTCAAAGCTTTTTCATTATCTGACCAAATAGCTTTTGATAAACTCCATCCCGACTGATAAACCTGCCCTGTAATTAACCTTCTGACCTGTTGATCAGGAACATTTGTAAATGCTGCGCTTAACTTATCCAAATTTGTAAACCCTAAAGATTCAAGCCATTTTGCATTTGATTTGACAACAGAATCAGACATTAAATACATGTTATTTACAATTTTGTTGTTTAGCTCATTTGATACCTGTCTTGATGTTTCTGTCAATTGATTTTGCAATATCCTTAATTGTTGTTCTGCAAGAACACTTGATGGAGTGGTTTTATTCTTAAAATATTCTGCTCTTTCACCAACTTCCTTTGCCCAATCAGAATAAAGCTTTGATATTTCCCTTTGTTGCTTTTTTGTAATTGCATCCCTAGCTTCTTCTGCATCCTTCATTAAAAGCCTGTTTCTTAAAACAGCATCAACATCAGGCATTTTTTATTCCTCAATAAAATCAGAATCATTATCTGTTTCAATTTCCTCATCCGTATTTTCAAGAGCATCACCCTTATCATTTTCCGAAGCTTCCGGATAAGGCTGGTCCCCAAAATTATTGGTAGCTTGAAAACTATCCTCAATCATTTCCCTTTCAAGAGCAATTTGTTCAAGCTCCTCCTGCACTTCATCATCAGTAAGATTTCTCCATTTTTTCATGTAAGATTTCCTACTCATAACTTGTGCTGTTACTTCTGCAAGGTCTGTTTGTTTCTCCTCAATTTCATCTTCAGGCAGTGGTGTGTTTCCGACAACATCAACCTCATAAGCAACCGGTGATAAAGCTTCATCTGTATACTTCTCTATGCAATTCGGATAAACAAGTGAACCTTCAATAATTATCTTAACGATATTTGATAATTGAGGTCCCCAAGTTTTCATCTTTTCTTTACACCTTACAATCAATGGCCAATAAATTGCTTTAAGTGCTTTTCCGGATGTTATACTACCAACCATTGTTTCAAGGGTTATATTCGGCATATCCACTTGCTCATAAGCTGTTGTCTTGATTCTGTCAAGGCTTGTCTTTAAAGCATCTGAATACCCCATTGAACTTTCCAACATTCCAATATTCGGAACGGGTTTATCTAGGTTTTGATCAGATTGCAAATCCCAAAAACTACCAGCACTAGAGCTAAGATTTTTTGTACTCCTTGAATCCATATCAATGGTATATCTTGTGGGATTCATTGTTTTTCTTTCAGCATCAATATCCCCATTTGACATTTTGGAATACCACTTTTCATAATCCTCAAGAATTTCTATTTCAGATTCCCCTTTATCATCCCCGGTCAATCCGTCATTTGTAAAGATTGCAACTGGAATTCTGTCTAAAAGGATTTCCTGCCTTGTAGTGACTTCCTCAATTACCCTTCCAGCTCCATCATACAAAACCTCTTCAAGAAAAACCTTATCATTTTCCACAACATATTTTTTCTTGAAGATCCTTTTGTCACTAAGCCTTTTTGAATCCCTTACAATCATGAAACAAACAAACTTTACAATTTTGCTTTTATTGCCAATTTGTGTTTCATAAAGAAATTGTGTGCTTGGAAGAAATGTAATTGTAACACCATCCTCCTCATTGAAATTAACAAGACCTGCAACTCGCTTACCAATAAAACAATCCTTTGCTGCCTTAATAAGAATCTGTTCAAACTCATTTCCATCAAAAATACTCTTGAGCAAATCGTTGTAAGTGGTAAGCATGTTTTTCGCTTCATCTGTAATTTTACCTACATCCCCTTTTGCATTGATGGTTATATCCGGACTTTCTGCAAACAAAAACCTTGCCTCTTTATTTATCAGACTTGCAGCCATTTTATATTTCAGATTAGCAGGAACATAATCCCCATTTGAACCTTCAACAGAAAAATTCTTGCCTTTGTAATATGTTTTATAAAACCTACAAATCTGAGTGAATTCCTCGAGAACATCATGTGAACCAAATTCAACCTCTTGATTTATCAATGCATAGGGAATTTTATTAAAGGCAGTAAGAACATCTGTACTGTTCTCCATTTCAATAACTTTTGCTTCCTCACTTGCCATAAATTCACACCCTCTTTAAATATCCACTCCAAACAAAACCTGTATATTTAACCCCATTTACATTTGCAACAACATAGAACCATTTATCATCGTTATGCATGGAATAATAGCCATAACATTCAACCTTAGAACACTTTGGAATTACACAAAGAACCTTTTTATTTGTACCTGCACCAGTTCTCATATTCTGATTGACTTCTGTCTTATATGTTCCGGCCCATTTCTTATTAAAGCACCTTGCATAATCAACAGCTTTAACCTCACCAGATTTTTTAACCTGAGAACTATTTGACTTTTTTGTAACTCCAAGGATTTCATTTACCCTTGCTTGTACAGCCTTGTCATCATATCCGTATTTTGTAAGTTGTGTGCTTCTATAATGTTCAGGGTTATTATCATTTCCCCAAGTTCCGGCAATTACTTCATGTGCAACCTCATCAATGGATTTACCAGATTTCTGCTCCGCATTTGATACCGCATTATCTGTATATTTTGGAACAACAAAACCTCTAATGTATTTGCCATTAATGGACATTGTTCTTTTCTTTACAGCACCATCATAATTGCCTTCAACAACAACAAAATATCCAGCATTTGAATTTACTTCAACAACAGTTCCAATATGATCAGGCCAGTTTGTATTATCACCTTTGCCAGAATCATCCCAATCATAAATAACAGCATCTGCGGGTGATGGAATGTAACTATCATTCTCCTGCCAACACCCCATCCTTTTGGCTGCCTCTACAAGATAACCAACAGAAATTTCAATTGGCATGATTTTAGTATAACCAAGATAAATTGCAATTGCTGACCAAGTACATGCACACCAAGCCCAGCCATATTGCATTTTTACACCTCTAGGAAAACTTCCAGAATATGAGTTATAAATGTCAATGATGAATTTATAGCTTCCATCTGATTCTTTTCTGCCAATCCAACTATTTGCTAAATTCACAACTTTCTGTCTTGAATAATTCATAACATTGTTTTCCTTTTTATTTGTGTTTGCATCATACCAAATATCAATATCAACATCTCCAGATATACCAGAAATTCTCCCCTTGCTTCCTGTTTGTTGGAAATTACATTTATAATCAGGTCCACCGGTATAATCTGCAAGCCAGAATATATGTTGATCAATCAGCTCCTTGGAATACATGTTTTTATAATAATCAATATTACTATAAATGCCTGTAAAATATCCGGCATCATGCACCTCATCCAGAAAAGCTTTTGTAAATGCAATGCATTCTTTTCTACCAAGAATTCTTCCTCTGGCTTTTCCCTTCTTTACAGTATCATACTCAAAATCTGAAAAGATAATAGTTGTTTTTGGAAGGCCTGCCTTTTCAACATTCCGGATACAACTCCTAGCTTCTGCCCTTGCCTCATCCTCTGAAATACAATACATGAAATGATAAACACCAGGAATATCTACCTTGTTTTCCTTGCATCCCTTAACATATTCAAAGAACCTATCATCAACCTGTTGTCTATATCCTTCCCTTAAGATTGCAAATTCCACACCATCGGATTTTACTTTCTTAAAATTAACATCCCCCTGCCATTCAGAAATATCAATACCATTTCTTTCCATAAGTTATTCCTCATATTCTTCCGGAATATTTGTTGCATCTGTTAAACCTTCCCCAATTACATAACCAATGACTGTAGCACCAGCCATAATAATTGCAGATACCTGTTCAGCAACTGTTTTATCCTTTCCACATGCAATAATAAGAAGCGAAACAAATGCTGCAACACTCAACCAAAATTTCCTGCTTGTAAGTTTTCTTTTCCAGTCAATATTCATAACAGTTATCCCTTTCTTGAATTAAATTCTTTTTCCTTCAAATCTGCAACTGTAACAGTATCCAATGCATACCAAATAGCTGAAAACGTATGTGGGTCAATGTTGAACTGATCATAAACAACATTCCCTTTTGCATCTTTTTTATAAGTCAGCCATTTTAATTCCCTGATTGTATTTGTGCAGGTCTGGACAACAAATATCTTTTTAAATCGTTTTATCTTTCTTGTATTGGATAGCCTCGAGCCTGCAAATTTATTTCTACATGCCCTTATAGGAAATCCACATTGACGGTAATATGTTATGGCTTTGGGGTCCTCGTTATCTGCTACAATTGTTTTATTATATCCTTGTTCCCTGTAATTATTTATTCTTCTTTTTAAATCCTGCATTTCATCAAGATTTGCAAATTCAGGGTCAGTCATGTGGTTATAATAAATTTCATCCCAAATATACAGATAACCTTTTTTAGAATCAACTGACATACAAACAACAGCGTTATAGCTTTCTTCAAAACCAAAGTCAAATCCGAAATACATATTTTCAACACCAAGTTTTTCAATAGTATTCCAGAAAACACCTTCCCTTGCAATAACTCTGAGTTGGGGTAATACCCTTGTGCCTTGAGGTCCAAATTGTCCCCACCTTGCAACAACATACAGATAATAATCATAATGCTTTAATTCATCTAACCTTTTAAGATAAGCTTTTGGTAGCCAAGGATTATCTGTTGGGATGCTATGATGATAATAAATACCATTTTTTATAACTACCTTTTGATCATAAAGAATTTCTGGATTAAGAATAACATTTTCCTTACCGTTTTCATCCAGACTTACAAAGAATCTTCTATAAACCCAATTATCAAAACTAACAGGATTACAGCTTAGAATAAAATGCATTGAAACATTTGGTGTTCTGATTCTTCCAAGGATTTCTTTATAACCATCATATTTGATTTCAGAACATTCCTCAAACCAAACGATTGAAACACCATTGATTGATTTTACTTTCTCAGGTTTATCCATTCCCTTGAAAATAATTTCTGACCCATTAGGAAATTTAAACCTTAAGGGTGACTTACTTGCCAATACTTTATTTCTTTTTCGTTTGAATTCATAATGGTCTTCAGTTAACAGTTTTAAATCATCAAGGATTTCTTTGATCAGATCATAACAGCTATCAAGGATTGTATCAAACACCTCCCTGACAACTAAGCATTTTCTTTTTTCTTCCAACAATTTGAAAATTATCTTTAAAGCTACATGATAACTTTTACCAGAACCATATCCACCAATTGCTAAGTAAGTTTCATAATTCCAGTCAAAAAGAAATTCATCAAATGTCGGGCCAATCTTTTTACTTATCCTTCTAACCCTGTTGTTTTTAACCATCATTTCATTCCTCAAAATCATCTGGCCAATAATCTAACTCGGCTTGAGATTTTTTATTAACCTTAGTTTTTGATTTCCTTTTTGCCTTTTTTGATTCCTTTTCAATCAATGTCCGTTTCATTTTCTCTTCTTGAGACATTCCCCTGATTGTAACTGAATGGTTAACCTCATCCTGCCATTCTTTATCATCCTCTGTTTCATCATCTGGATTATTATTATTTATATTATTATTATATTGTTGTTGTTCTACCTCTTTACCATTTGCCTTTGATACAACAATCTCAATATTTGTATCTTCATCCAGTTCATCAATTAAACTTCTGTTTCTAGTGTTTTTCCATTTGTTAGGTAATCTGTTATACAACCATGTTTGTATTGCTAATACATTTGGAGCCTGTTCTTTGGTTAATGTTTCTGTTGTCTTTTCCACAACTTTACTACCTCTCATAAGAACAGTTACTTTTGATTCCTGGGTTGTATAACCGAGAGCAGATTTTAATAATGCATTTTCAACTTTATAATCAACAATCTCTCTGCCATTTTTTAAGGCATTAGCTATTTCCGGATATTTTGTTCTCCAGTTAACTAAAGCCCCATTGCTTATTCCGATTTTGTTAGCAATATCTGTATAGCTATATCCATCCCTTGACCAACCTTCTAGTAAAATAAGGTGGTCCTCATCAATCCAGTCTTCAGCAGAAATTATCTTAGTTCTTCCTCTTGCCATTGCTCAATCAAATTCCCTTTCCAAAATTTTAGTCTTAAATAATCTTTGGAGTGGATGTTTTTATTTAATATATATTTATATATATAATATATTATATCATATACAGAACAACAAATACATATACATAACATACATCAAAAATTTTAATATTTTATTTTATATCAATATTTGGAAATTCACATTGAACAATGCAGCAGAATTGATTTTAAGGCCTCTGTGAGGCTCTGTAAGCGATTTAAATGCCATCAATGTGGATTTATGCATAAATGGATTAAAACGTTTTACAGAGCCTTCTGGCGCCTTTTAAACGGATTCAATCATTTTGTGGATAATTCATTATCCGGTCCATGATTTTATTAGCTGTATTTGTTGAAATCCCCTTAATTGATATAAGCATGTTATAAAACTCATCCTCTTCAAAGATTATTTTTTCAAATTCATCTTCTTTCCCTTTTATGTCATTTAAAGCCTGAGTGTATCCATCATTATATAATGATTTGCCAAACTGAACTAACCAGTTTCCAAGTTGTTTTTGATTCATCTTTTTTATTCTGGACATAGTGGCAAAATCAACTTTAAATGTAGCCATAATTTTTATCCCTTATTTAAGCATTTTACCTTCAAAGAATTCCAGGAAATCCATTTCCAGATTTTCAAGTTTTCCATTGTTTTCAAAAACAAAATCATAATTATAATTCAAAACATTATCATCAGCCATATTCCCAAATTCAGAAGGGTTCTGTCCTCTTATGATCAATAATGTTTTGATTTCCGGATATTCAGAAATTAGTTTTGTGATTTCCTCAGGTTCCCTTACATGAATAAATAAAATCTGTTCTTTTCTAAAATCCTTAAAGATTTTTATTTCATGGGCCATTTGTTTGAAAGGCAAGTCATTATATTCACTAAATGCCAATTTAATATCAGATAAAAGCTTCCTTCCTTTCAAACCCTTCTGACCATCCCAGCCACCATAAATAGCAATTGCCTTGATTCTGTCAATTGAACTAACTACCTTGGTGCCATAATGTTTCTTTACAATATCACAGATTGTATCTTTTCCAACACCACCTTGGCCATTGATGATTATAATTTGCTTATTCATTTTTAAACCTCACCACCTATTTAAACTTCAATATCTTCAACAAACAAAGGAAATGTCTGTTTAAATTGATTCAGAATCATGTTTGCAATCTGTCTCATTTGGGGATGAGCTGCAGGGCTGCATCTTAATCTAAAGAAATGCCTCCACTCCCTTAAATTCATTGTAATAAACATTTCTGTTTTAAGGGAATTTGGAAGAATTGACCTTGCCTCTTGCGGGGATGCCCCTCTGCTGATCAGAACATTATAAGCATCTTCTGCCAGTTTACAAGTGTTATACCAGACATAATACATGTAACTATCACTTTCAACATCATTAAAAAAGCATGGCATGATCACAGTTATTTCATTCCCAAATTTATCATCTGCATAATTACAATATCTTGTACTTTCCTGAGAATAACTAGCAATCCTATGCCTTACTATTTCATGGGAGACGCCTCTATCACAGATCACTCTAACAGTAACAGAAACATGGTCAATTACAGAT
>Ga0247611_10001025_pt1 | contig 52387 bp, 36 predicted proteins | sample 177DNAGHGhighgp2_FD_192422 | JGI IMG/M metagenome (GOLD analysis project Ga0247611, IMG submission 192422) | Sheep rumen microbial communities from Palmerston North, Manawatu-Wanganui, New Zealand - 1770 DNA GHGhigh gp2 | ecosystem: Host-associated > Mammals > Digestive system > Stomach > Rumen... | reverse complement strand
TTCAAGATAGAGAAACACGTCCACAACTATCCCCATTGCTGGCGTACCGACAAACCTGTACTTTACTATCCTCTCGATTCTTGGTTCATCCGTTCTACTGCAGCCAAGGAACGTATGATGGAACTCAATAAGACCATCAACTGGAAACCTGAATCCACAGGAACAGGACGCTTTGGAAAATGGCTCGAAAATCTTAATGACTGGAATCTCTCCCGTTCACGCTATTGGGGAACACCATTGCCAATATGGCGCAATCGTGAGACAAAGGAGGAAATCTGCATCGGTTCAGTAGAAGAACTGTATAATGAGATTGAAAAGGCAGTAGCCGCAGGAGTGATGTCTGCCAATCCATTAAAGGAACGCGGATTCGTACCCGGAGATATGTCGCAGGAAAATTACGACCGCATTGATCTCCATCGTCCTTATGTCGATCAGATTCTTCTTGTTGGCAACAGCGGTGCTGTCCTCAAGCGCGAACTCGACCTTATTGATGTATGGTTCGATTCAGGTGCTATGCCATATGCCCAGATTCACTATCCTTTTGAAAACAAGGAGGCGTTTGACAGCCGTAAGGTATATCCTGCAGACTTCATTGCTGAGGGCGTTGACCAGACACGTGGCTGGTTCTTCACACTCCATGCAATCGCAACTATGGTGTTCGATTCAGTTGCTTATAAGGCAGTCATCTCCAACGGACTTGTTTTGGACAAGAACGGACTCAAGATGTCGAAGCGTCTTGGTAATGCCGTTGACCCCTTCCAAGCTATTGAGAACTATGGTTCTGATGCTGTACGTTGGTATATGCTCACCAACTCACAGCCTTGGGACAACCTTAAGTTCGATGAAGAGGGCGTTAAGGAGGTAACTCGTTCATTCTTTGGTAAACTGTTCCAGACTTATTCGTTCCTTACAATGTACGCCAATGTCGATGGTTGGCACTACGAGGAACCCGATGTGCCAATGACTTCGCGTCCTGAGATGGATAGATGGATTCTGTCTGAACTGAACTCTCTGACACTCGAAGTGACACAATGTTATGAAGATTACGAACCTACACGCGCCGGCCGTCTGATACAGTCGTTCGTAGTTGACAATGTTTCCAACTGGTTCGTACGTCTTAGCCGTAAGCGTTTCTGGGGTTCTGCAATGAGCATCGATAAGCTCTCTGCATACCAGACTCTATATACATGCCTTGAGACTGTTGCACGTTTGATGGCTCCAATTGCTCCGTACTATGCTGACCGTCTCTACCGTGACCTTACAAATGCCACAGGTCGCGATACGAATAGTGTACATCTGGCATCATTCCCCGTAGCCGACGATAGCAAGATTGATAAGGAGCAGGAGGCCCGCATGGAGCTGGCACAGCAGATAACCTCTATGGTTCTTTCTCTTCGCAAGAAGGAACAGATAATTGTTCGCCAACCATTGCAGAAGATAGCAATTCCTGCTGTTGATACCGAACAGCAGCAATGCATTGAGGCTATGAAACAGCTCATTCTCGACGAGGTAAATGTCAAGGAACTTGAGTTTGTAGAAGGTAGTGGCATTCTCGTTAAGAAGGTGAAGTGCAACTTCCGTACTATGGGTAAAAAGTTCGGAAAGCTAATGAAGGATGTCAACGCAGCCGTTACTGCAATGTCTCAAGATCAGATAGCCGAGTTGGAACGTCAAGGTTCACTCAATATTACTCTTTCAACTGGTGACACTGCACTCATCGAGGCCGAGGATGTGGAAATCTACAGTGAGGATATTCCCGGTTGGACAGTAGCAAATGAAGGTTCCCTTACAGTGGCCCTCGACATCAATGTTACAGAAGACTTAAAGAACGAAGGTGTCGCTCGAGAACTGGTAAAACGCATTCAGAATTTACGTAAAGAAAGCGGTTTCGAGATAACTGATCGTATTGATATCCAGATTGAGCATTGTGCTGAGACTGACAAAGCTGTAGAACAATTCTCTGATTATATTTGCACTCAGGTTTTGGCTAACAGCCTGACTTTGGTTGACACGATAGCCGATGCTACTGAAATTGACTTTGAAGACTATAAGGTAAATATTAAAATCAAACGATAATGGAAGAGAAAACACGGTACAGCGACGAGGAACTCGAGGAGTTCCGTGAGTTGATACTGGAGAAATTGGCGCAGACAAAGCGCGATTACAAGAAGGCCATCGAGGAAATATCGAAGGGCAACGAGAATGGTGTAGACGATACATCTCCTACGTTCCATGCGTTGGAGGAGGGTAGTGAAGCTCAGAGCAAGGCGCAGTTGATACAGCTGGCAGCCCGTGCCCAGAAGTTCATTCAGGGTCTTCAGGCAGCTCTTGTCCGTATCGACAACAAAACCTATGGCATCTGTCGTGAGACTGGAAAGCTGATTCCAAAGGAACGTCTGCGTGCCGTACCTCATGCAACTTTGAGTATCGAGGCTAAGAATAGTCGTAGATAATATATATTAATGAGTAGAGGGAAAATACAGGCAGTCGTGGCGTTGGTGCTCTTCTTGAGCATCATCGGCATTGACCAAATTATAAAGATTGCGGTGAAGACAGGGATGTATATGCACCAAAGCATCCGTGTTACTGATTGGTTCTACCTTCTCTTTACCGAAAACAATGGAATGGCCTTCGGGTGGGAATTTTTTGACAAGTTGTTCCTCACCTCGTTCCGTATAATCTTTGTCCTGCTCATTTGTATTTACATGTTCCGCGCAATACGGCGTGGTATTTCATGGGGCTATCTTGTATGCCTTTCGCTCATTGTTGCAGGTGCAGCCGGAAATATCGTCGACTGTGTATTCTACGGCCTCATATTCAATAATCCACCAGCACCAATGGTTGCAGAGTTTGTGCCATTCGGTTCTGGTTATGGTTCTTTATTTCACGGGCGTGTGGTCGATATGTTCTATTTCCCTCTGGTGGAATGGAACTGGCCTGCTTGGATGCCTTTGTGTGGCAGTCAGCATTTCGTATTTTTTAGCCCAATCTTTAATTTTGCCGATGCTGCCATCTCATGCGGCATAGTGGCTCTACTGTTGTTCTATCGAAAACAAATAGAAGTTGACAGGTCGGATAATGAGAAAACCGCGTAACGTCGTTGTCATTTTTTTTCTCCTCTTATGGTCTTCATGTTCCGTTGAACTTCCGAATGGAGTGATATCTGAAGGTCGTATGGAGGCTATCCTGCACGATTATCACATAGCGCAGGGTATGGCAGAAGCCGAAGGTGGTAATATTGATGAAAACCGCTATCTCTATGTCCAGAAGGTGTTCGAGAAATATGGTGTCACCGAGGCAGAGTTCGATTCGTCTATGATATGGTATTCGGGCCATACTTCGTATTTGGAAAAGATATACAAGCGAATCGATGCCCGCTTGGAACGTGAATCACGTGAGGCTGGACTAAATATTCCAGAGGAAGACAAGTTTGCTCGTTTTACATCCGAGGGAGATACGGCAAATATCTGGCAGGGACGCGATATGCTTTTTATAAACGGCAATCGTGAACAAAACATCTACAGTCTTGTTATTCCAGCTGATTCTACATTTCATCGTGGTGACTATTTTATGTTCCGTTGTGCCAATCGTTTCATTGTACAGGATGGACAGCGCGAGGCATTCGTTCTCCTGCAAGTTAGATATGATAATGATTCCACCGTATGCAATACGATTATGGTCAGTGGTGATTACGATACGGTACTTAATATAGTATCGGAAAGTGTGCCCAACAACCATAATGTCAAGTCAATCACCATCACTTTCTACTATAGTTTCGATGAAGGACGTGACGATGCATTCCGTATGTGGGTTGTACGCAAGCCTGTGCTTTTGCGCTACCATAATATGAAGATGGATACTATCTCTACTATAATCCCTGACACATTGGCTCAGGATACCATATCGCTGCAGGAACAGACACGAGGCGAACGTCTTTCTCCTGCGAAGTTCCGCGAAAGTCAACAGGTGGATAAGAAAATCAATGTTGTGCAGAAACGTAATGTGGTATTGCCGGCTAAACCTCAGCGCCGTGTCATTAAATCTACACGATGAAAACGCATCTATATGGATATCATCTCCTAATCCTGCCTAATGGGCAACAGGTGGAAATGGCTGTAGTTGAATTTGATCAGGATGATCATTATGTCTCTTATCATCAACTTCAACGTAACTTTGATGATTCCTTCGTAGAAGAACCTTTTGTTGAATGGCATGGTGGAACCCTCAACCTCACAACCTTAAAACCTCACAACCGCAAAACCACATAACCGCATGAATTACACAGCAGACAAACAGCGCTACGAACAAATGACTTACGAACGTTGTGGACGTTCGGGTGTTCTGCTACCCAAGGTCTCTCTTGGAATGTGGCACAACTTTGGTGCCGTTGACGATTTCAACCGTTGCCGTGAGATACTACGTTATGCATTTGATAATGGCATCACCCATTTCGACCTTGCCAACAACTACGGTCCTCCGTACGGAAGTGCCGAAGAAACTTTTGGTCGCCTCATGGACGAGGATTTTCATCCATATCGCGATGAGTTATTCATTTCAACAAAAGCTGGTTACGATATGTGGCCAGGACCATACGGCAATTGGGGCTCTCGCAAATATCTGATATCATCGCTCGACCAGAGTTTGCACCGTATGCATCTCGACTATGTTGACCTCTTCTACAGTCATCGCTATGACCCAGAGACTCCACTTGATGAGACATTGCAGGCACTTGTCGATATTGTCCGCTCAGGAAAGGCTCTCTATGTTGGCATCAGCCGATGGCCCCTTGAGGCAACACGTTTTGCTTTCCAGTATTTGCGCGAGCGAGATGTCCCCTGCCTGATATATCAGGGACGCATCAATCTGCTTGACCGCGCTCCCATCCAAGAAGGCATTCTCGACCTCTGCTGTGAGGAGGGAGTCGGCTTCATTTCATTCTCTCCGTTAGCACAGGGGCTATTGACTGACCGCTATCTGGATGGAATACCTGAAGATTCTCGTATGTCCAAGGGACGTTTTTTGCGTCCCGATATGCTAACTCCGGAGATTATGAGGCAGATACGCCAGTACAGAGCTGAGGCAGAAATCGAAGGGCGTTCCCTTGCAGAGTACGCATTGTCGTGGATACTGCGCCAACAGGGTGTCACCAGTGTCCTCGTTGGTGCCAGTAGTACAGCGCAACTTCAGCGTAATCTCGCCATACTTCATTGATACCTCTTAATATTTTATATTATGAATAGGATTTATATTTACTGTTTTTTCCCCATCTTCATGATGTGTCTTGCATCATGTTGTAACAATGTAAAGACAACGAATACTGAAGATGATTCATCACAATTCGTAACCCTTACGGATGTAGTACCCGATGCCATTCTTGAAATTCGTTATTTCGGCACATATAATTTTGTGGGTGCCCGTGTCGATGGCTATCTTCAGCCAACAGCCCTTTTGACCCATGAAGCAGCTGACAGCCTTCGTGCCGTCAGTGACGACGTCAAGGCTATGGGTTATCGTTTAAAGATTTTTGATGCTTATCGTCCTCAATGTGCTGTTGACCATTTCGTGCGTTGGGCAGAGAATATTCCCGATACACTCATGAGACAGTATTTCTATCCCGACCTCGATAAATCGGTGCTTTTCGGCCAGGAATACATATGTGCTAAGAGTGGTCACACTCGTGGCTCTACGATTGATCTCACTCTTTTCGATATGCAGTTGGAAAAGGAAGTCGATATGGGAGGTACCTTCGATTGGTTCGGTCCTGAAAGTCATCCCGACTTTTGTGGCAATCCTGAAACTTCAGAATATACTGGTGACAACAGTAAAAGTCCTGTAGGTAGAAGCATTACTGCCGAGCAGTTCGAGAATCGAATGATACTGCGTAGTGCTATGATGCGTCATGGCTTCAAACCTTTTGACACAGAATGGTGGCACTTCACGCTAAATAACGAGCCATTCCCCGATACCTATTTCAACTTTCCAGTACAGCAACTCTAAGCAATGTATAGATTTCTCCTTCGTACAGTTGTGTTAATGCTGTGGGTTGTCATTATTTCTGTTGGCTGTCGACATAGACCGGAGTTTCAGAACGAGTACATTCCCGAGGTCCCCGACTATGCCGACACTCTGATGTGGATCACAGTAGATGGGGATACTGCTGCCAATGGAGCAGACATTTTCTATGTTGTGTCAACGTGGGAGGAAGACTGGACGGATAGCCATGGGCGGATGTGTCACTATGCCGACGTGTGGAATCCCATGCACCGTGAGCATATGGCTACGGAAATCAATAAGGTGGCTGCTTATATGTCGCCAGGAAATCGTTTCTTTGCGCCGTATTATCGTCACACGACAATCGATGCATTCCTAAGTCAGAACGAGGATACCATCTTTCATCGTACCCGTTTGGCTATGGGGGATGTGATTGCTGCTTTTGACCATTTTCAGCAACATCGCGACACCAATCGCCCTCTTGTGCTAATGGGATTCAGTCAAGGTGGCTTAGCTGTGGTGGAACTTCTCAAGCATCTTTCGGACGAGACCTATGACAAACTTGTTGCTGCCTATGTTCTCGGATATAAGGTTACGTCCTCTGATACTGCCGCGTTCCATCATATCCGTCCTGCTCAGCGTGAGGATGACATTGGTGTTACCATATGCTACAACACAGTTAAGGATGTGCGCTACATCCAGCCCGTCATTGCCGGTTCCAATGTTATGTGCATAAATCCTGTAAACTGGCACACTGACGACACTCCTGCAATACTCTATGATACCATAACTGTTCGAGTATCACCGAGCCATCATGTACTTGTTGTTTCAGGTTACAGCGGCTCCGAATACCATCCTTATCGCAATTTTTTGAATGTTGGCGACATCCACAGTTGTGAGCCTTGGCTTTATAGCGAGTGCCTTGCTCATAATGTCGCCACTCGTACCAAAGCCTACATTAATGGTTTGGCTAGTCGATGATTATTTATGATTGCCGTATGATGAATAATGTAAAATTGGATGCCCATGGTGAGGACTTAGTGCAACAATACCGTAAACTGCGTCCCACACTTGAAGATGTTTCAGAGGAAGCCTACAATCTACTATGTAAGGCTCTGCAGGAACAGGGCATATATGTAACGGCTCTTGAGCACAGGGTTAAAACCGAGAATTCGCTGGTTGGAAAACTTGAACTGAAAGGAGCGAAGTATAAGACAATAGATGACATTACGGATCTTGTCGGATTGCGCGTAATCACCTTCTATACCCATGAAGTGGACAAGGTGGCAGTCATTGCAAAGAATATATTCGACATCGACTGGAAAGAGAGTGTAGATAAGCGTAAGCAACACGAATTGAATGCCTTTGGTTATAGTTCTCTGCACTACATTTGCCAGCTGCGTAGTGGCGGTCCCCGTTTTGAACTGCAGATGCGCACGGCTTTGCAGCATGTTTGGTCTACCATATTCCACGATACCGGTTATAAAGGCGACGTGAAGATTCCACGCGAATATCTGCGACAGCTCAATCGATTGGCTGGAATGCTGGAACTGGTAGACGACGAGTTCAGCCGTATTCGCATTCTCGTTACCGAACACAGTCGTCATGTTATGTCGTTAGTAAAGAACGGCCAGCTCGAAGATGTCCCGCTATCACGTGAGTCATTCCGCAGTTTTCTAGATATGCAACCTTTCAATCATTTAAATGGACGTATTGCCGCTGTTAACCAAGCTGAAATTTATCCTGTTTCAATGATGCCGTATTTACGTGTTCTCGAACACATGGGTATGGAAACTCTCGGTGATATATTACGTCTAATTGATGAGAATAGCGATGATGCCTACCAATTAGCTCTCTCACAAATTGCTACTACCGATCTCGACATACTTTCGTCGAGCACGGCCTTGCAATACCTATGTTTGGTGTATGTGTTGAAGCATGATGGCGGACGTGAAGGCTTAAAGTCATTCTATGACCTACTTAATGGTGAATCTGAAACTAACGGAATGCTTGCCGACATGATGATGGAGCAAGCTCGGACTATGCCGTTTGTTAAGGGTTGAATTAGTGTGAAATGGGAAAAATATGAAAAGAAACGGATAAGTAGAAATGGCAAACAGACCTTTAAATACAGAATTACTGGACCGAGCCATAGTGTTTGCCGTTCGTGCACACGCGGGGACGGAGCGTCGTGGCAAGGGATTCCCATATATAGTTCATCCTTTGGAGGCTATGGAGATTGTTGCCACAATGACTTCCGACCAGGAATTGTTGGCTGCAGCTGTCCTTCATGACACAGTGGAGGATACGAATGTGACTGTGGATCAGATACGTGCTGAATTTGGCGACCGCATAGCATCTTTGGTCGAGGCAGAAAGCGACGAGCCACATATGGGCAGTGATAGTGTGGAGTCTTGGCGCGTTCGTAAGCAGGTAGCTATCGATAATTTAGCCAGTGCCTCGATCGATACGAAAATTGTTGCCTTGGGAGACAAACTTTCCAATATGAGGGCCATTGCCCGTGACTTTGCAGTTCAGGGTAACAAACTTTGGAACCTCTTCCATTCGAAAGACCCAAAGGACCATGAATGGCGTTACCGTAGTTTGGCCGCTTGCTTTAGGCCGGAACTTAAAGACACATTTGCCTACAAGGAGTTCGAACAACTAATTAATCAGGTGTTCGGTTCTAAGTAAGAAGGCTAAATAGCCATTTTATCTATTCGCTTTTGGTGACGGCCACCTTCGAACTCGGTTGCAAAGAACTCGTCCATAATCTTGCGAGCCATGTCTGTATCGATGAAACGACCGGGCATAACGAGCACGTTGGCATTGTTGTGTTGACGTATAAGATGGGCAATCTCAGGAATCCAGCAAAGACCGGCACGGATACTTTGGTGCTTGTTCAATGTCATATTGATACCTTCACCCGATCCGCAGATGGCTATTCCGGGATATACCTCGCCAGCCTCGATGCCGCGAGCCAAGGCGTGCCCGAAGTCTGAATAGTCGCACGACTCCTCGGTATAGGTCCCATAGTCCTTATACTCGTATCCCTTTTCTTCGAGGTACTGCTTTACGAATTGTTTTAAAGCATAGCCAGCGTGATCGCTGGCTATGCCTATTGTCTTAACATCCATAATTGAAATCAATTATCAATTATCAATTAAGCAAGCTTTACAGCATTGCTTTTACTTGCTTGTATACGTTCTCTGCGGTGTAGCCGAGTTTCTCGTCGAGCACTTTGTATGGAGCAGAGAAACCGAAACTTTCCAGTCCCCATACTTTGCTCTCGGGAGCAGCGCCGATAAGGAAACCCTGAAGGTTGACTGGCAGACCTGCGGTCATACCGAATACCTTGGCTCCAGCAGGAACTATGCTCTGCTGATATGCGGCTGGCTGGCAGCGGAATACGCCCTCTGAAGGAACACTGACAATGCGAACCTTAACACCATCCTTACGCAGCAATTCGGCACCGGCAACGAGGGTAGAAACCTCAGAGCCTGTGGCTACCAACACAACATCGGGATTCTCGTCGGAACCAGCTACTATGTAACCACCCTTGCGAGCCTGTTCGTAGTCGTTACCTTCGGGCAGGTTCTGGATGTTCTGACGGCTGAGAATTAGGGCAGTGGGAGTTCTCATGTTCTCCATAGCCATAGCCCATGCAACAGTTGTCTCCTTGGCATCAGCAGGACGCAGTACAAGACAAGAGTTCTCACCGTGGTGGTTCTTTAGTTTCTCCATCAGGCGGATTTGTGCTTCCTGCTCTACGGGTTCGTGGGTAGGACCATCTTCACCAACGCGGAATGCATCGTGTGTCCATACAAACTTCACGGGTAACTCCATGAGGGCAGCCATACGTACGGCAGGTTTCATGTAGTCGCTGAATACGAAGAATGTGCCGCATGCTGGGATGACACCACCGTGGAGAGACATACCGATGCAGCAGCAAGCCATTGTGAGCTCTGCAACACCTGCCTGGAAGAAAGCACCAGAGAAGTCACCAGCTTTGAATGCGTGAGTCTTCTTAAGGAAACCATCTGTTTTATCGGAGTTGGAGAGGTCGGCGCTGGCGCAAATCATATTGGGCACCTGTTCGGCCAGAACGCTCAGACATGCGGCAGAGGCAGAACGTGTAGCATCGTTGTCTTTCTGAACGCATTTGCTCCAGTCAATCTTAGGAGCCTTTCCTGCGAACCAGTCAGCCTGCTGAGCTGCCTTTTCAGGATTGGCAGTTGCCCATGCTTTTTCTTCGGCATAGCGCTCGGCAGCAATCTTCTTCAGTTCTTCAGCACGCTTTGCATACAGTGCCTTTACGTCATCGAAAATCTGGAAAGGATTCTCTGGGTCGCCACCCAAGTTCTTCACGGTATTCTTGAAAGCATCGCCACCAAGAGGTGCACCATGAGTCTTGCAGTTACGCTCATAGCTGCTACCATCATCCTTCAATGCACCCTTGCCCATGATGCACTTACCAATGATAAGTGCGGGCTTGCCTTTCACTGCTTTCGCCTTCTCGATGGCTGTGCGAATCTGAGCGGCATCATTACCATTAATTTCCTGTACGTCCCATCCGAGAGCACGATACTTCATAGCAGTATCTTCGTTCATAACCTCCTTGGTCTCAGTTGACAACTGAATGTCGTTAGAGTCATAGAACATGATGAGGTTGTCCAGTCCGAGTGTGCCAGCGATGCGTGCAGCACCCTGAGATATTTCTTCCTGTACACCACCGTCAGAGATGTAGGCATAGATGGTCTCCTTCTCGAAAGTGGGGTTGCCAGTGTGAGCTGCCAGGAACTTGGCAGCGATGGCAGCACCTACGGCAAAGGCATGACCTTGACCAAGGGGACCGCTGGTGTTTTCTACACCGCGAGTGATGTCAAACTCAGGATGACCTGTGGTGGGAGAACCCCACTGACGCAGGTTGGCCAGTTCTTCGAGGCTATATTTACCGATGAGGCACAACTGACTATAGAGCATTGGAGCCATATGACCTGGATCGAGATAGAAACGGTCGCGACCTACCCATGTTGGATTCTCGGGGTCGTAATTTAGATACTCGCTGTAAAGCACGTTGATGAAATCGGCACCACCCATAGCACCACCTGGGTGACCACTCTTTGCCTTTTCTACTGCACTCGCAGCCAGGATGCGGATGTTGTCGGCTGCGTGATTCAGAACCTTAATGTCGTTCATAGATTAGTTGTTTTGTATATGAGTTAATAATCAAATTCGAACAAAGATACGAAAAGTTGATATAAAAGCCAAATATATTATGTCTTTTCCGAGAATATGTATCAATACATTATATATTATGTTGGTAATGTGGAGAAAAAATGCTATCTTCGCGCCCAATTATGAAAATAGGAAAGAGACTGAAAGAAGAAAATGTGTGTGAGTATCTGCTTTATATGTGGCAGGTGGAGGACACATTGCGTGCAATGGAGTGTGACATAGACCGCATACGTAAAGAATATGTCGGACGTTTCGGCTTATCGAAAGAGGATGAAAAGGAAGAGTTGAAATGGTTCGAGGACCTTATACGTATGATGCGCTCCGAGGGACATACGGAAAAGGGACATTTGCAGATAAATCAGAGTACACTATTGCTGCTTGTTGACTTGCATCAACAACTGTTGCAGAGCCCTAAACAACCTTTCTATTCGGCAGCATACTATAAGGCACTACCGTTTATCGTGGAATTACGTTCGCGTGGCGGTAAGGATGTTGGAGAACTGGAAACATGCTTCAACTGCCTTTATGGTGTGATGATGCTGCGATTACAGAAACGTGAAATCGGTGCTGAGACACAAACTGCTGTGGAGGCTATATCTCGTCTGCTGGCACTTTTGGCCGATGCCTATCGTAAGGAAAAACAAGGAGAATTAGAACTATGAACGAAGAGATAACAAGACGCAGAACATTTGCCATTATTTCGCATCCGGATGCTGGTAAAACCACTCTTACAGAGAAGTTGCTGCTGTTTGGAGGTCAGATACAGGTTGCAGGTGCTGTAAAGAGTAATAAAATCAAGAAAACAGCCACCAGCGACTGGATGGAAATAGAGAAACAGCGTGGTATTAGTGTGACGACTTCAGTGATGGAATTTGACTACAATGGATACAAGGTCAACATCCTTGATACACCAGGTCACCAAGATTTTGCAGAAGATACCTTCCGCACACTGACAGCTGTTGATTCCTGTATCATTGTCGTTGACGGAGCAAAGGGTGTTGAGGCACAGACTCGTAAGTTGATGACTGTCTGCCGTATGCGTAAGACTCCGGTTATAATCTTTATCAACAAGATGGATCGTGAGGGTAAGGATCCGTTCGACCTGCTTGATGAGTTGGAGACAGAGCTTCAGATAAAGGTACGCCCATTATCGTGGCCTATAAATCAGGGTGCTAAGTTCAAGGGCGTTTATAACATTTATGAGCAGAACCTCAATCTGTTTACACCTGACAAGCAGAAGGTAACGGAAAAGGTTAGCGTGGAACTCAGTTCTTCTGAGCTTGAGGAACGTGTTGGCGAAGCAGACGCGAACAAGTTGCGCGAAGACTTGGAACTGGTGGATGGAGTATATGATGCTTTCAATGTTGATGATTATCTTGAAGCACATGTAGCGCCGGTGTTCTTCGGTTCTGCGCTTAATAACTTTGGTGTTCAGGAACTCTTGGATTGTTTCGTTGAGATAGCTCCATCGCCTCGTCCAACGTTAGCAGAAGAACGTGAAGTTCGTCCTGAGGAACCGAAATTTACAGGTTTTATATTCAAAATAACAGCGAACATTGACCCCAATCATCGTTCATGTATAGCTTTCTGTAAGGTATGTTCTGGTAGGTTTGTCCGGAATGCTCCTTATCTGCATGTCCGTCAGAATAAAACGTTGCGTTTCAGCAGTCCTACTCAGTTTATGGCACAGCGAAAGTCAACAATCGACGAAGCTTGGCCTGGCGACATTATCGGATTGCCAGACAATGGAACATTCAAGATTGGTGATACTTTGACGGAGGGCGAGGTTATGCATTTTCGCGGATTGCCTTCATTCTCGCCGGAGATGTTCAAGTACATTGAGAATGCCGACCCCATGAAGACCAAGCAGTTGCAGAAGGGTATCGAGCAGTTGATGGACGAGGGTGTGGCTCAGTTGTTTGTCAATCAGTTCAATAATCGTAAGATTATCGGTACGGTGGGACAGTTGCAGTTCGAGGTCATTCAGTATCGTCTGGAAAACGAATACGGAGCAAAGTGCCGTTGGGAACCTCTGAGCTTGTACAAGGCTTGCTGGATAGAGAGTGATGATGAACAACAACTCGAAGCCTTTAAGAAACGCAAGTATCAGTATATGGCGAAAGACCGTGAGGGCAGAGATGTGTTCCTTGCCGATTCCGGTTATGTGCTGCAAATGGCTCAGCAGGATTTCGAGCACATCAAGTTCCATTTCACAAGTGAATTCTAAAGATGAATTGCGAAATTGATATAAAAAATGCCGTAGAGGTATTGCGGAAGGGTGGGGTAATACTCTATCCTACAGACACGATATGGGGTATAGGATGTGATGCATCGAATGAGGAAGCTGTGAGACGTGTCTATGAAATAAAGCAGCGTGAGGATTCTAAGGCGTTGATATGTCTTGTAGATTCCGCGAATCGTATGCAGCGATATTTCCGCAATGTGCCCGATGTGGCATGGGATTTGATAGAATATGCTGACCGTCCGTTGACGCTGATTCTTGATGGAGCCGTGAATGTGGCGCCCAATCTTGTAGCAGAGGATGGTTCGTTGGGTATGCGTGTTACTCAGGAGGAATTCTCCCGTCAGCTATGCTATCGCTTTCAAAAGGCAATTGTCTCTACCTCAGCAAACATCAGCGGTGAGCCTTCGCCAAAGAGTTTCTATGACATTCCAAAGGAGATAACCTCGAAGGTTGATTACATTGTGCAGTTTGCACGTGGGAGAAAGTCTGATGGCCGTCCGTCCAGTATTATCAAGCTGGCTGAGGATGGTGCGGTGACTATAATTAGAAGATAATTTGAAATCTGAAATAAAGTGAAGCAGCGAACCTTTTCAGAAAAACTTTCGGCGCGATTGTATATTTGGAGCCGAAGAAGTATAAAGGAGAAGCAGTTCATACTGTTGCTGGCATTGATTGTGGGTGTGCTGACAGCATTTGCAGGATTGTTCTTGAAGTGGCTGATAGCACAGATTCAGTTTATGCTTACCCATCAGTTCAGTATTTCTTCTTCCAACTGGCTTTATCTGCTCTATCCAGTAATCGGTATTTTCCTGACGTCTGTTTTCATTCGTCGCATTGTGCGTGATGATATAGGTCACGGTGTTACGAAGATATTGTTTGCTATTGCACGTAAGCAAAGCAACATTAAAGCTCACAATATGTGGAGCAGTGTTATTGCTTCTGCCATAACCATTGGTTTTGGTGGTTCTGTGGGTGCTGAGGCTCCTATTGTCCTGACTGGTTCTGCTATTGGCAGTAATATTGGACGTATCTTCCATTTGAGTTCTAAGAAGATGATGCTCCTTGTCGGTTGTGGAGCAGCTGGCGCTGTGGCAGGTATCTTCAAGGCTCCCATTGCTGGATTGGCATTCGTTCTCGAGGTGCTGATGATGGACTTGACAATGGGCTCGCTGGTGCCTTTGCTGGTGTCGTGTGTAACTGCTGCCAGCATCACCTATGCTTTGTCGGGATGGGGAGCTGTGTTCGAGGCAAACATCGATTATGATTTCTCGGCAACACGTATTCCGGCAGACATTGCTTTGGGCGTAGCTTGTGGCTTGGTGTCGCTCTATTTCACCCGTATGACGAACAGGGTTGAAAGAATATTCGGGAAACTGAAGCATCCATACGCGAAACTGGCGTTAGGAGGTACAATGCTGAGTATATTGATATTCCTGTTCCATCGCTTTATGGTGAGGGTTATGAACTCATTGAACTGTTGCTTAACGGTAATGGAGATAAGGACTGGCTGACGGCTCTCAACCATTCTTTATTCTATGGTCATGACAATATGCTGCTTGTATATCTGTCATTGGTGGTGCTGATGAAGGTCTTTGCAACCACAGCAACAAATGGTGGAGGCGGATGCGGCGGTATCTTTGCTCCTTCGCTGTTCCTTGGATGTATCAGCGGTTTTGTGTTCGCTCGACTGTGGAATGTGAATGATGTTTTCGGAGTCTATTTGCCTGAAAACTGGTATGCATTGTTGGGAATGTGCGGACTTATGAGTGGTGTAATGCACGCTCCACTTACAGGTATCTTCCTGATAGCTGAACTTACGGGCGGATACCAGATGTTCATGCCGTTGATGATAGTTTCGGTGTGCGCATACCTTACTATTAATGCTTTTGAGCCTCATAGTCTCTATACTATGCGACTTGCCCGTCGTGGTGAACTGATTACCCACAACAAAGACCGAGCTATACTGACTCTGATGAATATGGACTCCGTGATGGACCGCTACAGCAAGTTCCTGACACCGGAAATGTCGTTGGGCGAGGTGGTGAAACAGATTTCCGTCTCGCATCACAATGTATTCCCAGTCCTGAATGCTCAGCGTCAGTTGGTGGCTGTACTGTATATCGATGATATTCGTCACTATATGTTCCGGACCGAACTTTACGACCAACTGCGAGTCAGCAGTATGATGGTTCCGCCTGCCGCACGTCTTTCTACACAGGATGATATGGAGGATGTGGTGAAGGTATTCGGACAAACTGGAGCATGGACTCTGCCCGTAGTGGATTCCGAAGGCCGTTTCGTAGGCTTCATACGCAAGTCGCGCGTCTTCACTATGTACAGACAGATGCTTGCAGATATTAGTAACGATTAAGGACACATCAATAACCTGTGGCTGGAGGTTATATTAACCTATGGCCAAAGGTTATATTAACTTAGACGCATAGATAATATTAACCTATCGGCATAGATAATATTAATATAAGAATGGGAAAAGATAAAGACCTCGCTCAAGGTATTAGAATCATATACATGGGGACGCCCGACTTTGCTGTCGAGCCTCTGCGTCGCCTTGTAGAAGGCGGATACAACATAGTTGCTGTCATTACGATGCCGGACAAACCCGTAGGACGTCATCATGATGTCTTGCAGCAGAGTCCTGTCAAGCAGTATGCTTTGGCTCACGATATTCCCGTATTACAGCCGGAACGTTTGAAAGATGAGGCTTTCTTGGAGGAACTACGTTCGTATAAGGCCGATTTGCAGGTTGTAGTGGCATTCCGAATGCTTCCGGAGGTCGTATGGGCAATGCCGCGTCTTGGTACTTTCAACCTCCATGCAGCACTCCTTCCTCAATATCGTGGTGCAGCCCCAATCAACTGGGCGATTATAAACGGCGATAAGGAAACAGGCATTACTACATTCTTCCTCGACCATGATATTGATACCGGTCAGGTTATATATCGCGAAGCTGTTCCTATTCGTGAGGATGACGATGTGGAGGCTGTACACGATAGATTGATGATGCTTGGGGCCGATTTGGTGCTGAAGACGGTTGATGATGTAGAAAGTGGGGTAGTGAAGCCAATTCCTCAAAGTCAGTTGAAAGTGGACGGTCCGTTGCGTCCGGCTCCGAAGATATTCAAAGAAACGTGTCAGATACGATGGGCTGAACAGACGGCTCGTGAGGTCTATAACTTCGTGCGTGGCCTTTCACCTTATCCTGCTGCGTGGACAACACTCGACGGCACGATGCTGAAGATATACAAAGTTAAGGAGGTGAAAGGCGAAGGACTAAAGGCTAAGGTCCTGCCTGGAACCATAGATACTGACGGGAAAACCTATATGCGAATCGCATGTAAGGAGGGTAGTGTGGACATTCTTTCACTACAACTTGCCGGAAAGAAGCGAATGGCCATTGAAGACTTCCTTCGTGGTGCACACATTAATGCAGAGTGTGTAAAATAGATGATTTTTAAGCAATAAAAGTAAAAAAGTGTAAAATATCTATTGTCAATTGTCAATTAATCTATATATTTGCATCCGTTAAACCTAAAAAACAGACGCCTATCGATAAAACATTACCCCGGTTAATTTAAAATTAGAAAGGTAATGAATAATTACGTAAAGCAGACCGATGATGTACTGGTCCGCATGTACGAAGAAGGCGACTTCCAAGCATTCGATGTACTTTTAGCACGTTACCAAGACAAAGTCTTTGGTTACATAATGTCTATTGCCGCCGATGAGGATATGGCAAACGACGCATTTCAAGATACTTTCGTGAAGGCTATCATGGCCATCCGCAATGGACAATATACCGAATCGGGACAGTTCTCGTCGTGGCTGATGCGCATTGCACGCAATCAGGTGCTCGACCGTAAACGTATTATTGGCAAACCAAACCGCTGGGCTTCTTCAAACGAGATGGTAGATGCCGATGGTGATGTTCTCGACCTCTTCAATAATAAGGACTTGTGCGAACCGAATGCAGAGATGCGTATGGTTGTTGAACAGTCGTACGACGATGTACGCATGATGATTGACCGTCTGCCTGCCGCACAGCAGGAGGTGGTGAAACTGCGTTACTATGAGGATCTCTCATTCAAAGAGATAGCAGCAGCCACAGGAGTGAGCATCAACACATCTCTGGGCCGTATGCGATATGCTATGATAAATCTGCGTCGTATGGCAAGTCATCGCAATCTCTATGCCTCGATATAAATCATAATAATATTACTTGATAAAAAAGCCCTGCCAGACACAATATCTGACAGGGCTTATTCGTTATAAAGTTATCAGCCACACATTAATTCTGATGCCTATGATGCAGACTTTACACCAAGAAAACATGCAGCCAAATCCCGCAGTTTTACAATTCATCCGCAATTTTGCACGAACCTATAAACCCATTCGTTCGTCATGTTAGTGGCACCTTCGTTGCTCGCTGCCGATTTCGGTAATTTGGAGCGAGAGATGGAATGGTTCAATCGCAGCAATGCAGACCAACTCCATCTGGATGTTATGGATGGTGTGTTTGTGCCAAACATATCTTTTGGTTTCCCTGTTCTGGCACATGTGGCACGTCTTTGCAAGAAACCTCTCGATGTTCACTTGATGATTGTTGAACCACAGAAGTTCATTAATGAAGTGGCTCGCTTGGGCGCACGTTATATGAACATTCATTACGAGGCAGTAACTCATCATCATCGCGTTTTGCAGCAGATTCGTGAGGCTGGAATGAAACCTGCCATCACTCTTTGCCCTTCAACACCTGTATCAGTGCTCGAAGACATAATCACAGACGTTGATATGGTGCTGCTAATGTCCGTTAACCCGGGTTTCGGCGGTCAGAAGTTTATTCCGCAGACATTGGACAAGGTACGGAAGTTGCGTCAAATGATTGATGCAGCGGGTTGTCAGACATTGATAGAGATTGACGGTGGTGTGAATATGGAGACTGGCAAACAACTGGCGGAAGTTGGAGCTGATGTACTTGTTGCCGGTTCTTTCGTGTTCGGTTCCGACAATCCTATGGCTCGCATTGACAGCCTGAAGGCTTTGTGATGTGAAGCGCGATAGTATGTTGTTCCCGCTGATAGTCCTGTGCTTGGCTGTCGGCATAGTAATATCAAGGTATGTGGTCGTGTCGTATGGCATGACCATTTGCATTACTATCGCATCGGCTCTTGCATTACTATCGTATGCCATGAAACGTCGAGGCGCATTGCCCTTAGCTTCGCTTTGTATCTTTTTCTGTCTCTTGGGCCTGTTGCGTTCGCAATATAGCGCTTTAACTCTTATCCCCAGTTATATTATCGATTGCTCCCAGAAACTTTCGCTATTGCTGCCCAATGCATTGAAACATGCTCCTATGAGCGAGCGCACTTGCGGGCTCCTTGAAGCTATGTTGTTGGGTATTCGAACGAATATGGATTCCTCGATGCGTGACCTGTTCCGTCAGGCAGGTGCAGCACATGTCTTGGCTCTTTCTGGTTTGCATCTTGGCATATTATCTGGCGTATTCATCTTTTGGTTACAGAGAGTGCTTACCAGTGGTTGGCGTTATGTAGTCGGCATTGTCGGAATTATAATGATGTGGAGCTATGCGCTCCTGACAGGTTTTCCCGTTTCCTTATGTCGTGCTGCACTCATGATGTCTCTGTTGGTGGTGGGACAGATGAGGCTTGTGGGTAATAATACTTGGCACACACTTGGATTTGCTGCCTTCCTTCTTCTGATGCTTAACCCGAATACCTTGTTCGATATAGGTTTTCAAATGTCTTTTGCAGCAGTCACTGGCATACTGCTTTTCTACGAACCTTTGACTCAGATATGGATGCCCTCGAATACGGCATTACGATGGTTATTGAATATATCTATAGTGAGTTTGTCAGCTCAGTTAGGTGTTTTTCCAATTTCACTATATTGGTTTCACCAATTCACTATAGTGTCTTTTATAACAAGTCCGGTTATCATTTTATTCACAACACTTATCCTCTACTTGGCAGTTATATTGTTTGCTCTTTTGCCATTTGGCAAAGGGGCTTTGGTGGCTGTCTGCATCGAATGGTTTGTCATATCTGAATGTTGGTTGATGCAGAAGTCGCTGCTTTTACCCTTCAGTAGGGTAGTAGATGTTTATTTATCAATAGGTGAGGTCGTTCTTATGTATTGTGCATTGCTTTGTATGTTACCTTCGTTGCATGCCTTGAGACGACAACCGGTAGAATTACCTTATCAGCGACTGGCAATGTTCTTCCGAACTTGGCCTTATCTTGCGGCAGTGATAGTTTTGATAATGACCATCATTATCATATAATAAGCCCGATATTTAACATTAAGAATTAATAGATGTTATATAACTACAATGTTCATACTTTATACAACAGTTCAATCCTTATCTTATTTTTAAAGTTAGGATAGTGAGGGCAGCGAGAATTAGAGTAACTATCCAGAATCGCAGTGAGATTTTAGTTTCAAATAGCAGGTGGCTGTCATTTTTGAAGATAAAATCACATGTCGGGTCATTCTCTCTCATTTTTGCTACAGACTTACGAAAATGGTCATGAATAGGCGTACTTCTCCAAATTCGCAAATGACGCCCCCGTTTTTTGTAGAATTTATAAACTCGTGTTTGAATGATGACACTAAGGCTCTCGATTAAGAAAACACCACAAAGCAGAGGTAACACCAATTCCTTGTGGATAATCATTGCAGACACACCGATGATGCCACCGATAGTCAGACTCCCCGTATCACCCAAAAAGATTTGAGCTGGGTATCCATTCCACCACAAGAAACTTGAAACTATATTTATCGCGTCCATTTAAATAATCTGAGACAAAATGAGGTGCTAAATTAAAATAATCATTAAAACATGAGGTATTTTCATATATTATATCTAATTTTGCACAAAATGTCATGTGTGATATAATGAGCAATATGAAATATAATATCAAACTGGCCCTTAATTATCTTGTGGAGCTAACGGGACGTGAGGTAATAGCCAAAACAACCTCTAAGACGGAGGTCGGCCAACTTCCGCTTGCCATAAGTAACGGATATGGATTCTACGACATTGAAATTTATGATAACAAGGTCAAACTTGCTATCCCCAATACGTCTGAAGCCTTAACTCCCATGCTACTTGGTAAGCATCAGGCAAAGATGATAGAGGTGTTTTGTCGCCCCGTAGTTTTTGTTTTGGAGAGAGTGGACTCGTATAATATGACACGACTGACTCGTGCAAAGGTAGATTTCATTGTGCCAGGAAAGATAATATTCATGCCAAGCATGATGATGGTGCTACGTGATGTGAAGAATGCAGCTAAGGAGCTTCCTGATAGAATGCCGCCAGTTGCACAACTGCTTGTTCTCTATCATCTGCAGGTGAAAGGACTTGATGGTATGAACACAACCGCAATTGCCGATATGACAGCGATGGCTTATCCTACGATAAACCAAGCCTTGAAATGGCTTGCGCATTCCAACTTTGTTGAACTTCGTGGAGGTAAACAAAAGCAGGTGCAATTCAAATTGGCAGGCAGGGAACTTTGGGATAAAGCTTTGCCTGTGTTGACCACACCTGTAGAACGTGTGGTATATACGGATATGAAATTTGAAGGCACGAAGCTGGCAGGTGAGACAGCTATGGGACATTACACCATGCTGGCAGAACCGATGACTCCTGTCATTGCTATCAACAAACAGTTAGCCAAGGAGAAAGCAGATGTTTTGAGCAAGGAATATGGCGAGACTAGAGTAGAGGTTTGGAAGTATAATCCAGCGCTTCTCGCTAAAGGAGATTTCGTTGACCGACTCTCACTATATCTTAGTTTGAAGGGCAGCGAGGATGAGAGAGTGCAAATGGAATGTGACACACTATTAAATGAGATAAAATGGTAAACGGACTGATACGCTGGAGGGAATACTTCGGCGAATACAAAGATAAATATGTATTGATAGGCGGGGCAGCCTGCAATCTGCTGGAGGATGAACTGGAAATGAACCCTCGCGCCACCAAGGACCTTGACTTGGTTCTCGTGGTTGAAGCCCTTACTCCAGACTTCGGCATGCGGTTATGGGACTTCATCAAAGATGGCAACTACGAAAGCAGAAGCCGAGGTGAGAATGAACATCGACATGAGTACTACCGCTTCATGAATCCGAAGGACAAGAGCTTCCCAAAACAGATAGAACTGTTTGCCCGCAGCACAGGTATACTTAATCTGCCTGCTGATGCCCATATCGAACCCATCAGCATTGGTAAAGATTTGTCCAGTTTGTCGGCAATTCTCATGGATGATGATTATTACTCATTCACCATCGAACATAGCCAGGACATAGATGAAATCCACATTGCAAGCCCAGAGGCTTTAATTTGCCTGAAAGCAAAGGCTTATACCGAGATGCTGGACAGAAAGGAACAAGGAGAACAAGTAGATAGCCGTGACATCGAGAAACACAAGAAGGACATCTTCCGTCTGATTGCTATGCTTCCTCAAAACGCACACTTTGAATTGCCCGGGAAACTGCGTCAGGATATTGAGCTGTTCTGCGAAAGAGTTGGCGAACTGCCCAATCAAGACTTCTTCAAAAGTTCAGGATTACATGTGTTGGATGCAGCCCAACTGATGAAGCTCTTGCATAAAGCATTTCTGGAATGAGGAGATATTTCAATTAATCAGACTGAAACAAAAACTCGATTGGTGTATTTGCCAATCGAGTTTTTGTTTGTATCTTCCCAAGCAATTTCAAATCTGTGTTTTCATCACATAAGAATCACCGGGCTTTATCGTTTATGTGAATCTTTCGATTATTCGGGAAGCTTGAAGTACCAGTTGTCGGGATTAGAAAGCTTGCCGAGGAGACTAGCATCGCGCTTTGCCACACGCTTTGCAAGGTAGCTCGGGTCATTGCGGCGCTTTGCTACACGCATCAGGTCGAAGAAACGTGTACCTTCGAATGCCAGTTCCAATGCCATCTCGTCGATAATCAAATCTTCTACGCACTTGCGGACAACATCGTCCTTTGTTCCGTCATAGATGGTAGCCTTAGTCAATGTCTCACCATACTCTTCGCTGGCTTTCTTTATAACCTGATCAACATAGTTGTAAACACTATTGCGCTCACCAACTTTCAACATACCGCAACCATGACTGTGTATACCAGATGTCAATGGGGAGTTGGTTTCATTATCCAAGCTGGTAATTCTTGTTATATTTGATGTTGCATTCGGACGATATAAAATAGTCTGATTACCAAACTTACCATTGAACTCTATGAAATTGAAGTTCAGGAAGTCTGGTCTCGGTTTTGTAACCGAGTTTTCCAGTTCGCGCTTGTCAATATAATTAAGTATTGCTTGACATGCGTCGTCAGGATAATTCTGAGTTGATAGACCTGCCCAGTTCTGAGTACCTTCATCAAGACTGTCTTGTGTCAATGTACCAGCAGTAACAAGTCCGTTAAGATATGTTTCAAGTTCTGCTTTGGTTGCCTTGATATCTGTCTCATCAGCAGGGTAACGATTTCCATTCACACTGGTGAAGTACCAAGTGGTGTCCTTAATGGCATAACGCATACTATTGCCGCGTGCCATTGATGTGGCATCGGGAAGCCACATATCGTTGTTGCACAAACCATCCTTCAGGATTGCAAATGCTATACTGGGATAACCGGCACCACAGAGAGCCTCGGCAAAGCGCAACCATACCATGCTCTTACGATAAACCATGTGAGCCACAGTGCTGAATGAAGGATAACGGTCAGAGCCTAAAGGATTTATCTTTTTGATGAACTTTTCGGTATCGTTATGGCCATCTGTATATGTTTGGTTTACATCGCGCACCCAATACTGACGGCAGTCGCCTATACTGTCTTCGACATTTGGCACTGCAGTTGACAATGAAGTGTTATCACCATAGTAAATCTCGAATTTCTGCTCCTTACATAGGTCGAAGTATGCTTTGCTGGCACTCAGTTGTTTTACATCATACTGGGCAGTAAGTGATACAGTAGCTGTTGTAGTATAGGTGGTATCAGTTACATTGCCATCCGCATCCTTGTTCTTGTTCTCATAAGTCCGAACCTCGATTTCACTATCATAGCCAAACAGACCATTTACACCACGAAGTACCTCACCCCACAACTTGTTTGTACCAGATGGAATAGAGGTGATGGACTCTAGAGCAGAGCTAACAGCTCCGGTTTCGCTCCATGGTGCGTTTCCATATATAAAAGTATATTCTGTCTTCAGCATTCCATCTCCGCGTACACCAGAGAAATTGTAACGAGGTAATGTGCTGCCGGCTGCTACATGACCTTTACCTTGGTTGTTGCTCAGGTAATCATAGTAATACTGGGCTGCCATTTTACAGCTTGCAGGGTCACCCTTGGTCAGATATAGGTCGGCAATAACCAGATTCAGGGGGAACATGAACTTGGTGCTGTGGATAACAGGGTTTGGAGAGATACCGTATGTAAGATACTGTGGCATACCATACTCCAATTCCACTTTCTGTGCCTTCTTGAGTCCGTCACCTAAAAGGTCGATTAGATTATCCGCTGTAGCCTGAATACCTGTTGGGTTGGTTCTATAGGCATTCATGAAATTGGTGATATTGTCTGTGGTAATCAATGGGGTGGTGTAGAAAGGCACCTTACCATAGACCTGTACCAATTGCAGGTAAACCCATGCACGAATAGCTTCTACCTGAGCTGCTTCCTTCAGCATATATGGCTGCAAGGTTCCAGTGGTGCGCAGAGTGTCGCACTGTGCGAGGTAGGCATTACATGAATTGATGATGTGATAATAATCATTTGCATGCAGATAGCGGCAACTTCCATCGACAGCATTGTTGCGATCGAAGTTGAGAATGCTTTTGATGGAATCACTTACATACGAGGTTCCATCTACCAATTCACCACGACATTCGCCTAGCACTATATAGCGTTCGGCCACTTTCTGCAACGACTTAATAATACCCCAATAACTATATAGCGTATCCTGAGCTACAGAGTAGCTATGACGTTCGCTGTCGGGGGAAAGCATATCTTCGCACGACGTGAACATCGAGCCAAAGGTGATGCTGAAAATCAGTAAACTTATTAATGATGTCTTTTTCATAGTCGTACGAGAATTACAGATTGATTGATACACCAAAGTTGAAACTGCATCCACTTGGAATGAGACCTGTATCGATGCCTTGATACAAAGCGTTGTTGCGGCTCGACATTTCAGGGTCGGTACCCAAGTAACGAGTGATTGTCCAGAGGTTATTTCCCTCGGCCCATACCTTCAAGCCCTGTAACCAACTGTTTGAATAGGGGACAGTATAGGTCAGACGGATATTCTTCAGTTTCAAGTAACTGCCGTCCTCAATCCAGCGGTCGCTCATGCGCTCATTGTTGCGCCAATCGTCGCTGGTAGAATGACATGCGCGTGGCATCGAAGTCTCTTGTCCTTCATAGGTCCAACGCTTTAGAACAGCTGTTGTCTGGTTGTATGTAGTGTTCATACCCTCCAGTACAGAACGTTGATAGTTGTATATGTCGTTACCAAGAGAATACTTGAAGTTGATGTCAAGACGTAAATCTTTCCATGTTAGGCTGGTGTAGAGGTTACCATAAATGTCGGGGTTGGGGTTGCCAATGACAACTTTATCTGCGTTGTCTATAACACCGTCATTGTTTTGGTCTACGAAGTGTACATCACCAGCACGGAAGTTGCGGTAGGGATCTTCTGCTAAACCTGTAGGATACTTCAAATAGTTATTACCATTAAGGGTTATCGGGGTAGCATTGCTTGCAGCAGCATCGTCCTTGAATACACCCTTAGTCTGCCAACCGTAGAAACTGCCAGCAGCATAGCCGACGGCGGTCAAAATGTTTTCTGTGCCGTATATGCTATTGGTGTAACCATTCAATTGACCAGTTACTGCACCTGTGGCGTCTTTCAGTATGATCTGATTTTCGGCGGGCAACTCAGTAATCTTGTTGTTGTAGTGTCCCATTGTTGCACCTACTTCCCATTTCCAGTCTTTCTTGTTAAGAAGAGCTGCGTTTACATTGAACTCGAAGCCATTGTTACGCATAGCACCTTCGTTTGTCCAATACTTAGTCATACCGGAAATGTATGAGAGTTCCTTAATGGTGAGCAGGTTGTCGATGTTATGACGATATATGTCAATACCGGCACGCAGACGGTTCTTAAGGAACGAACCTTCAATGCCCAAGTTCCACTTTGTAACTGTTTCCCACTGAATAGTGCTGTTTGCGATATTCTTAAGATAGAGACCGACAACGTCTTCCATAACTCGCATGCTTTCCCAGTATGTACGAGCGGCATAGTAGTCGAGATCATCATTACCGCTTTGGTCAACACCGGCCGTAATCTTCAAGTAGTTGATACCTGTTGAAGGCTTGAACCACTTTTCGTTGCTTACTATCCAACCTAATTGCAGGCTGGGGAATACGCCCCAACTTACACCACCAAGTTGGAAGCCCTGCTTCGTGTTGTTACCAAACTTACTGCTGGCCTGACTGCTAAGAGTGAACTCGGCAAAGTACTTGTTTGCATAGTTATAGGCAGCGTTCAGGTAGTAGGTCATGTCAATCCAGTTGTCCTTGCTTCCATCGTAGTTGATGTACTGCATCTTGTGACCGATGTTGGGCAACTTATCGTTCTCATTATTATAACCGCGCATATAGCTGTATGAGTAGCTATAGTTGTTATAACGCCAACCACCGAACACATCAATGTTGTGACCACCGTAGTTGTTCTTCCATTGGATACGCAAATCGTTGTTTATCGTTGTCTCTTTTGTGAACTGAGACTTCAACACCGATGTAATATAACCAAGGTCGGTAAGCATGTACTGTGTCGTACCGGAAATTGGCAGGAAGTACTTCTCATTGTTGCGGTTCAACTGATAGTTGAAACGGTCGCTAAGTGAGAGTTGCTTTGTTATTTGGTACTTGGGGCTGACGCAGATGTTGATTTGTGTCAGTTCAGCATGGTTCTTGCTCTTATCCTGACCGTTTTGTAATATCCAGTAGGGGTTACGCAGACTCTCGTTAATACCCATTTGTTGTGGGAACTTAAATGGATTCTGTACCCATGTGGTATTATTATTGCTACCATATTTGCCAGAATATTCGTTTGACAATTGCAGATTGCCCAAATTCTCGTCGTGATAATAAGCGTAGGGGCTAATCATTGGACTCTGAATAAGGCCAAGTACATTTGTACTACCGATATTCTGCATTTCGTAGTCTTCGCTCCAACCATTATCAAGAATATTGTATGATGTCTGGTTATAGGCAATGTCCAAGCCAGTCTTCAGTTTTTCTGCAATCTTGATATCGGTGTTGAAACGCAGGTTCAGACGGTTCATATCAGTACCCTTCTGTGTAGCATCAGCTTTTGCATAACCTAATGACAAGGAGTACATACCTATATCGTCACCACCTTCTACATTGATTTTATAGTTCTGTACAAAAGTGTTGCGATACATATCCTTCTGCCAGTCTGTATTGTTATGGAAGACTTTGTAATAGTAGTTGGTGGGGTTGTCATTAAGAAAAGCCCATCTTACATCATCGATTCCAGAACCCTTGTTGACATTTACATCTTTTACAGTACTGGTGAGGTCGCCCAAATATGTACGATATTGTGAACCATTAAGCACATCCAATTTCTTCGGAGTAAGTTCTGTTCCACCATATATGCGAACATTAATTTTGGTGGTCATACTGTTTCCGCGTTTGGTCTTGATAATGATAACACCATTACCGCCCTTGGCTCCATAGAGAGACGTTCCATTTTTCAGTACTTCAATACTCTCGATGTTTTCAGGGTCGATGCCTGCCAATATGTTATTGAAGAATCCTTCATGAAGGCTGGTACGTTCGTACTCTGGGTCTATGATATTGCCATCAAGGACAATCAGAGGCTGAGCGTTTGCATTGAGTGAGTTCACACCGCGGATGGTAAGGTATGCACCCTGACCGGGAATACCATTCCTACTTATGCTATGAACAGCTCCTTCCAATTGGCTTTCAATATCACTTTCAATTGTAAGGCTACTTGTTTCTTCAAGTTTTGCCTTAGCCTTAGATGTGATAGTGGTACCATTTGTGTAGAATGACTTGAAGGAGTCACTCAGCATCGAAGCATTGACCTTTTGTCCCTTATTGATTGAAACTTGCTGAGGGGTGTAGCCTGGCACGTAGAGATACAAGGCACTGGCAAAGTTTGGTACTTGGATACTATAACTACCATCCTCTTCTGTTAGTACCGAGTACTTTTCGTAACCTAAGGCCTGGATACGTACACCACCTAATGGCTTGCCTGTGGCGTTATCGGTAATAACACCGCTGACAGTTTGCATAGGGTACTGCTTTTCGGCTTTTTCTTTCTCAGCCTTACGTTTGTTGTAAACTTTGACAACTTGGGCATCGTCTCCCTCTGTCTCAGTTTGAGCAAACGTGGTAGAGAAACATACGCACGAAAGCATCGCAAAGCACAATCCTCTTCTGAGGTTAGAGTGCAGAATTGTATTGCTTGTCTTTTTCATAGTCTTAGTTGTCTTTACTTCTCAGGATAATACGGTCGATGCAGAGATATGTCGTATTACCTTGCATACGGTCAGCACTCATCAATTGTTTTGATGTTATCTCGAGTACAGGATAGCTGTGAATCATATTCTTATAGCTATAGGGAAACTCAAAGTCTTGGAAAAGAACGACTTCTTGTATTTTCTGACCATCATAAGTTATAGGTGTTGGAGTTGTGAACTGTGCCTGTTTACCATTGTCAGAACCGTCGCAATAATAAATTGTAGCCATCAATTGGTGTTTAACAGGAATTGTATCGTTTCCAACTTTTACATGAGTAGCATCAGAACTAAGTTCACCAACACGGGGGGTGATTTCTTTTTCGCTACGGCTCGTAATATAGTAGTTGGGAACCATAACTGCGATGATATCATATTTGCCACTCATAACTTCGCTTTCGCGATTTTCTCCATCCGTACCTTTCAGCTTGAAACTGAACTTGGGTTGGTTGTATTGGTTAACAGGAGGGCTAAGACAATAAAAATCATCGTTGAAAGGACGCTCTTCCTCGCTCATCCACGACTTTGTGTTTTCGTAGTTGATACGATAGTAATCCCATGTGCCTTCACTCTTTGTAAATGCATATACACTTCCATTTCCAAGTTCAACATATACATCCGGTTTATACAGTTTGGCAGGAATATCCCAAGATGTTTTCTTGATACCTATTCCGTTGGTTAGGTCAACTGTTGAACCTTGCAGCAATGTGGTTTTATCCCAATTGTCATCGGTGCGAAGTGTGTCACCATAGGTGTTCAAGAAATATTTAGCCTGCGAACTGTTTGTCATGAAATCGTCGAGCTTCCACTGACCGATGCGACCTGCTGAATTCGGCTGCATATTGAGGTTGAAGCAAAGTGGAGAAGCGATGTCCATGTCAATGCACTTTTCTTTCAGTGAATCAACATCAAGTCTGCGTGGAGCAGCATCATCGTTATCCTGAAGTTTCTCGTTGTCTGCGTAAACAGGAGAGTACTTATAGTATGGCTCCAACATGTCATGGGCAGCTTGCCATGCAGCATCTGTTGGCATAAGCATGATAAACGTGGAGTCTTCGGAATTAATATTGGCTCCAATGCTCTCATCGTATGTCAGATACTGCTCAGTTTTAACTGATGACGGATAATTATGCGTGCTATAGAACATAGTATTTGATGTAAAGTAAACACTATCCACATAGGTAGGATTACCATTGATGTCAGGTGCTCCTTCAACACTATTATCTTCGCTGAAGTAGGTGGTGTCATTTTCCACAACAATTTCGTGGTATTTCTTTAAATTGTTGTCTTCGGCATTTACACTGTCCTTTAGGTACTCATAGATGTTGTACGTAAAGGGCAGGGGGGCTTCTAAAATGTGTAAAACACCATTTGATGCAGATATATTCATCTGATTCTTATCAATGTTTATTCCCTGCATAGAAGGTACTGACTTGTTGAAAGCCATCTTCTTGCCGTTGAGCATTGTAAGGGTGTCGGTGTCGTAAACACCGCCGCCAGTTACCAGCTGACGCCACATTGCCATACTGTTTGCCATGAACTGTTGCTGCACGGTGTAGCCGCGTGTCTCAGTCATTTCTAACAGTTTGTTGTACATTGCATCGCTGATGGCATCGTCCTCAGGAACCCATACAGTTTCTAGTGTAGAACTTTGTAAACGGTCCTTGAATGTATAGCCTATTTGTGGATGTATCTCATCGCGGTAGTAAGTTGACTTCTCGGCTATCTCCTTGAAACGGCTCAGTTTTGGATTTGACGAAATAATATCCCATAGGGTTTCTGTCGTCGAAGCTGATGTATCGTCACCTCCGATACCATAATGGTCGTCCCAAGTGTCGGAGCAACTGGGGATAGTCAACAATCCTGCACCCAGTGCGATGGCTCCAATGAATTTATTTACGTTTTTCATATGAATATCAATTATCGGTTATCATTTTACCAGATGTCTTCAGGTTCTACAGGATTGTCGTAGACTTCCTTAGCACAAAATTCCAAATAGTCCATATAATGCTGCTTATCTTCTTCATCAAGCACATTCTTGAACTTTACATAGTAAACTTTATCTGGAGACATGTATTCACGTACGATAATGCGTCGGATTGTTGTTTCACTGGTACGGGCATAATTACTACCTCCAGGGGTGAATGAGTATATAACTGGGCCCTTCATGAAATCATTGTTACGCATTTTCTTGTCCACTTCTGCATCGTAGTCATCATCGTTTGAGTCTGCTTCCCATCCGACGATAGATGGCATATTACCAGCGGTTGAGCGGCGTGTTACACCTCCCATGCGAAGGTCTAGAGGAATACCCATAGCGGGTAGATTGTCCCTATTTTCGCCCCAATAAACCTGACACATGCTTCGTAGGCTTGAGTTACTTTGAACAGCATAGCGCAATTCGTAGGTTCCGGCCTTCGGCACAGGCGGCAGACGTAGTGTAAATTCATAGCGTCCTTTGATGTTCATTTCGTCACCCTGCCAGTTGTTCCAGTTACAATCCAATCCACTTAGGTAATAGAAACGTGTACCGGTCTCAATCCATGCATCGTCGAGATAACGATAGTTAGCATCTACGGGGAAGCCTGGTTGAAGCTCTTTGGCTCGATTACCACGAAGGTCATTGTTCATGAATTCTGGGAACATACTTGCGACATCGAAACGCAGACGTTGGCGTTGTAGATTTGTACGAGTATTTTCATCATATACCAAAGGCTTGTTGATGGGGTAGATGTATGCATTCACTAATTCTGTTCTGCCAGTTGTATTTATAACAATACCTTCGTTCCCGGCTGCAACACTAACTTCTTTGTAGTTTCCATGTCGGCCATTGTCGTGAACTGGGAAACGGTTCAGATATATCTTGCTGTCTTTATCTAAAGAGAAATTAGGACCAGCCTGATATATTTTAAGCAGGCGACGTTTACCCATCGTGGTGTACAACTCATAGGTAGGCGTACGATATGACATAGTAGTATTATGGTAATCGTAGCCTCGTTCGTTGTAATGGATAACCAGCTTCTTTTCTGCCAGTTTCATTGGAAGCAGATGGTAAGTGAAGAACAGGTTCAGAACATTGTTTTCATCTGAATAGTTCGTGTTATTCTTCCCTTCAGGATAATATCCTTGGTCAACCACCCATTTCTGTATGTCAGCAGCGGTAATATCCTTAGGTTCTTTGTTTAGCTCTCCACGCCAGAAATCATCGGTCTCACAGAACATAGTATATCCATAGTAACGATGAGGTGGCAAGTTACCATTTAGGCTGAGTTTTTTATCGTCAAATTTAACCAAGTCTTCAACTCTTGGATCTTCGTTAAGCTTCAGACGTTCGTATGTTTCATCTTTTATCTTACTTAGTGTATCGACTAGGCCGGTGGCAATCATTAGTTTAGCGGTAACAATGAATTTACCTTTACCTTCTTCGATATAGCTGCGTAGCAAATCACCCAATGTTTCATTGCTGGGAGCTATCACACTATGTACCTGATGAATGTAGCCATTGATAGTATATATATCACGATTCTTCAAGTCTACTAACGAGCCAGTATAGTTAATTACACCAGTGGCTAATGTGTCTCGCTCACCATTGATATATACAGAATCGGGGGCATTGTCGTTGATACATATCGTCAGTTTACGGTCAAACATGTTCGGTATGTCGAAATCTCTCATGTCTTCCGGGAAAGAACTGGATTGTACGGGCTCAATTTCATCTTTTGTGCCGTCCAGAATACTATTGAAGACAATAACTTGACGAATAGAGTCGAGTACGTTCTCATCTGTGAAACCATCCCAGTTTGGCTGGTTAATGATTCCTTTCTGATACAATGTGTCAAGATAATCGTAGATAGCCTTGTTGGTAGGTGCAAATACCGTGTACTTGCCTCGAGCTGATAAAAGCTGGTAGACAGAAGATTTTGAACGACCGCTTATCTTCGTATCTTGAAGTAATTGTAAATATTCGCTGTAAGTTGTATCGCGCTGACCCAAGTAACTTACGATTGTTTCATCCTTGAAGGTGAACTGATCGCTCATGTCGATGTTCTCTTTGCAGCTTTGTGTCAAGCAGCTAAGGAACATTGTTACAAGAAATGCGCCAAACAAACTTATTTTCTTAATACTCTTCATATATGCAATCTCCTTTCTCTATTAATCGTAGATTGTCTTATTCCAAACGGGATTCTGCTCAAGCTTGTTGCCAGTATTGTTGCGAGTTCCGTTTGATGCTTCTATCTCCTTATAGTAGATAAGATTGTAAAGCCCATAACGATTCTTGAAGCGGTTGATTAATGTCTTGCGCTTCTGGTTGTCCCATTCACCTTTCATAAGGTTGTTTACCATGGCTTTAACACCTGTGATACCATTAGTTGTACCAGCCAATTCACAAACGTCTTGTGAATAGATTGCACTACGCAGACGGGTATCGTTGGGGTCTTTGCTATAACGGGCATCATAAGCACGTTCGTCAAGTGGGTCACCAGCATCGTAGGCATGGCGCTCGGCATATCGGACAAGGTCGAACCAACGCTTTCCCTCACCCAAGAACTCAAGCTGACGCTCGTTAAGTACGGCAAGTTCTGCACTTCCTGCATTTGGCAGGTTTCCTCGGTTGTCAGCATCATCTGCTTTATTAACGCTTCCACTAGCTCCGGTAACATCCTCGCTGGGCTGTCCAGGATTGGTTTCGTCGTCATTGCAATACCAACGTCGATTAATAGCATTTACATAGCGCATAGCTTCGCCAGTCTGACCAAGTTCTACAAGAGCTTCCGCTTTCTGCAACATTACATCGCTGATACGATATATAATCCAGTTGCAAGAATTAGAAGGAAATGGAGTAACTGAAAGATCTTTGCACTTATAGCTACTCAATGGCATTACAATACCAATTGCACCATCGCTCCATTTCCAGCAAAAACGGTTGGGCTGGTCTTCGCGATCTAAGCCTGTACGATTCCATGCAGAGAACCAGAGACGGCTGTCGCGATCGAGATATGAATTATTTTCGGAGAAGATGTTATTTAATGTACCATCGCTGACGGCAAGGTGGGTATAAGAACCGTTAGACCATATACCTCCGCCAGTAGAAGATCCATTTAAACTGTGTTTGCGTCCTTCGCTTTGGCTGAACTGGAGTTCGAAGATGCTTTCTTCGCTATTACCCGAGAAGATTCTGCTAAAGGCAGACAGTTTTGGTGGTATGCCACTGGTAAAGTCTGCAAAATCGTTGGGATACAGATAGCAGTTTGTCAGTCCATAGTCTTTCATCTCCGTTTGAGAACCAAAGCCTTGAGTCGCTGTGCTGTTCTTACCGCGACCGTTTTGTTCTGCCAATGCTGCAAGTGCGGCATCTGCATAATCAATAGCCTTTTGATAGTCACCGCTAATTGTATGGCTCTCAGTAGTGCCCATCTTGCTTGGGATGTTGTTAATAACAACGTTGTCCGAAGTGATGTTGCGTCCTTTGTGCAGGGCAGCACGCCACAGATACATATCGCTCAGCATTGCATAGATGGCAGGATTGGTTATCAAGCCCTTTGTATCTCGAATATCCGAGAAACGATTACGTGCTTGTCCCTTAACGTTTTCAAGGTCGGTAATCAAAGAGTCGAGTACAATAAGCTGGTTGGTTGCACCAAAATACTGAACCTCAGTGTCCTTGTTTACCACTTTAGTGGAGTAGGGCACATCCTTGAATGCACGGATAAGGTAGAAGTAGTTGAGTGCACGCAGACCTGTTACCTCAGCACGTATCTGTTGCCATTCGGCAGAGGTGAACTGTTTGTCGCGAGCTAACACTTCGGGACCATGCTGAAGTACTTTGTTGCAATAGTTGATGGTGCGATATAGACCGCTCCAGTCGAAATATGCATTTGCAGAGTCGCGCTCAATGCGACCATCTCGTATCTCTTGATATAGACTTCGAGTGCTTACGTCAGCGTCAGCAGCGTATTGTGTGTATGAATCTGAACGCAGATCTCCCCAAAGAACCAACTTGTCGAGTGTTCTGCACATTTGTTGATAAGCAGCATAGCGTACACCATCCAAGTCGTTACGGTCTTCCCAGAAATTTTCTTCTACGACTTTGTTGGTGGGATAGACGGTCAACCAATCTTGGCACGAGGACATTGTCCATGCTGCGATGCCCAAAAGGAGAGCTATCTTTACAGTTTTATTACGAGTTTTCATAGAGTCAAGATTTAGAAACCAATGTTAATACTGCAAGTGAACGAACGCGAACGTGGGGTCTTACTCTTATCCACTGCAATGTCGAATCCGCTTGGGCTGACTTCTGGGTCAACACCGGTGTACTTAGACAGGCAGAATACGTTGTTGATTGTAGCAGACAGATAGCAAGTCTTCACGTGAATCTTCTTAAGCAACTTCGGGTCGAAGTTATACTTGAGCTGGATGTATTGCAGACGCAGATAGTTACCGTCTTCAACATAGCGATCGCTTACAAGTGAGTTGTAACTTGCGTAGTTGTTGACACCCGTCAAAGCACGTGGTACTTCAGTAATGTCACCATTCTTACGCCAACGCCATGTTGTAGCATAGCTTTGGTTGGTGATTTCTGTCATACTCTCATACTGAGCCTTTGCAATATTGAGCACTTGGTTACCCATGCGGAAGTTGAACGATGCGTTAAGCTCGAAACGTCCGTAATAAAGATTGATACCGAAACCACCATACAGTTTGGGGTTAGAGTTACCAAGGTAAACAACATCGTATCGGTCGATAGAACCGTCGTGGTTGATATCTTCGTAGATAGCATCACCACCCTGGAATTGGTAGCGGCTTCCTTCGCTGTAGCAGTAGTACATAGGAAGTGGATTACCCTTACTGTCAGTCAGCATATTGCCTGCTGCGTCGTGAGCGATAGGACAGGTTGCATTCTCACCACGGCGTGCAGCTGCAGCTGCTGTGTTGATAGCATCACCTTTCACCCATTCTCCGTTTCTCAGCACCATATTGTAACCATTACCGTATGCAGCAGCTTCATCAGCGGTCTTTGCATTACGATAACCACCGGCTCCGTCAGGTACACTTTCGCTATAACCGTATGCCTTGAACGTGGCATTGTCATAACCATTGTGGTTGTAGTCGTAGCGATATACGCCTTTATACTTCAAACCATATATAGAACCAAGGGCGTTGTTTATCTGAATACGTTTCTGATATTTGAAGTTTGTGGGATTCCAAGTCTCGCTTCCATTGTAGTCCTTCAACAGGAGGGGATCCATCTCTTCTACTGTGTTGAAGTTCTGTGATACGTTACCACGAAGCTTCATGGCAAATTTACCAACTTTGGCAAACTTAGAGGTAGAACCGTTCAACTCCCAACCCTTGTTACGCAGGGTTCCGCCATTTACCCAGTTTAATGAACTGAATCCGTTTGCACTGGGGATACGCAGACCTTCCATAAGCAGGTCAGTAGTCTTCTTGTTATAGACTTCGAACTCGAATGTCAACAGGTCGTTGAGCAGACCGAGGTTGAAACCAAGGTTCCATTGAGTTTGCTTCTCCCAACGCAACTCAGTAAGTGAGAGGTTCTCGGGAGTGATTACAGAGTGACCGTTGTAATAAGTATCGGTGAAGCTGTACTTGTTGTATTGGTTACCACCGGCACGACCTGTGTTACCAGTCATACCCCATGTGGGACGGAATGCCAACATGCTGATGATTTTCTTGGTTTTCTCCATGAATTTCTCATCGCTGATATTCCAACGAGCACCGAATGAGGGGAATGTACCGTATTTGTAGCCACGACCGAAATCGGTACGTCCGTCGGTACGTAAGCTGGCATCTACAGAGTATTTACTCTTATAAGAATAGTGCAATTGCTCGTAGAAACTGTGACGACGCCATTCACCATTTGTCGAGGTTGACTTGGTGACCAGGGCAACGACTGTGGGGTCGCTGATTCCGTTGGGAGCGTTCCAAAGACCAAGTTCCTGAGTTGAACTATTACCTACTGCCATTTCGAAACGAGCCAAACCAGAGAGGCTATGGTCAGAATTCTTGAAGTGTGAGTAATAGTGCAGTTCGTGACGAGTTGTGAACTCAAGTGATTTATATTCCTTATTACTAACTTGGTTGCGTTCATTACTCATTAAACTTGCAGCATTGTCACCGCCCCATTTCCAAGGCATTGTATGCAACTCGCTGGGTGCGTATGTGTCATCGCTGGTGTTGAAGATGTTGAGCTGAACGTCGCCCTTATAGTTTATCTGATGATGGTCGTTGTCCTTGCCCCAGAACTTATATGTTATGTCGAACTGAGGAGTCAAACTGTATTGTTTCATTTTCCACCATGCATCATTGGCACGAGCTACGGGGTTGCCGTTCTTAAACATCTCACGCAATTCCCATGATGTTTTTGTTCCATCATTTGTAGTACCGCTTGTGTTGGAATGTCCCCAGGTTGCAGCCAATGGCAACATGTTGAAATAGTTACCAGTGGCAAGACCCATAGCGTTGTACTCATAGATGCTCATATTAGGCATTGCCTTGTATGCGCGGTCAAGGATGTCATTACCATAGTTCTTATGGTTACTGGTGAAAGTCATGTTTACAGTTGCACGGAATTGGATACGGTCGCTGACTTGATAGTCCAATGTTGTTGACTCGGTAAACTGATCCATCTTCTGTCCGATGATAGAACCTGTTGCCTTGTTGTAACCGGCACCGATACGGAATGTAGCCTTATCACCACCACCGGTGAGGTTGATATAGTAGCGGTGTTCCTTACCAAACTGTTTTACAGCCTTTAGCCAATCGGTGTTGTGGCTATAGTGGTTGTAGATGTATGGCATTTCGGTGTTGTAGTCAAGTTCAGGAATTTCGGTTGCACGTTGAGTGGGATTGAAGAAGGCTTCCTTCTGCATCATAGTGTAGCCGTCACCATTCAGCATCTTATAGCCGTTGGGCTGCCATGTACCGTTAAACTTGTAGGAGAAGTTAACCTGTGTCGGTCCGGGCTTACCACGACGCAACTTGATTTCAATAACACCATTCGAACCTTGCACACCCCACTTAGCTGCAGAAGCAGCATCCTTAAGTACGGTAATGCTCTCGATATCTTCGGTGTTGACATTCAGAAGGGTAGAGAACTGCTCTTCATTATCCATGTCTTCGAAGTTGATGGTCTGTGCATCATCGGGAAGTTCGAAAATGTGGTCGTTAACGACAATCAGAGGCTGCTGGTTACCATTAATGGTTGACGTACCGCGCAAGCGCATAGTTGTACCAGAACCAAGGTTACCGGAGTTTGCCACGATGTCGAGACCTGCAATCTGTCCCTGTAGGGCTTGGTCAACAGATTCGAAAGCAAGACCTTCCAGGTCGTCCATCTTCATTGATGATACGGCACCGGCATATTCGCGTTGCGGAATGTCAAGACCTGTTGTGGGCGCTTTCTTCTTTGCAACGATGACTGCCTCCTTCATCACCTTCACACTTTCGCTCATGTTAACCTTATAGACGGTCTTATTGATAGCATAGGTTTTGTCGGTGTATCCCATGCCGTGGAATACGAGCTTGTTCTTCTGGTTCTTCACTACCATGGTGAAGTTACCGTTGGCATCGGTGATAGCACTGCTGACGATACGGTTGTTCGTATCGATTTCCTTGACTTGAACGCCAGGGATACCTCCGAACTCGTCAGATACCGTACCACTGATACGGTTTATTTGTGCGCTGATGGGCAGTGTGAATATTATTGCTGCCCATAGCATAATAATCTTCATATATTTATTCATGGCTGTTCGGATTTAGTGGATTGCGAATCGTTTCAGATATTTCCTTGCCTCGTTGGCTGTGCTCCACTGAGTGTCGTAGCGACCATTCTTCAGTTCCGTGTGGTTTAGAACAGAAGGAATCTGATGAATGACGGCGAAGCTGGAACCATTAATGGTTATTCCGTTCATCGTTGTTCCATTGGGCTTAGAGCTACATTGGAAGTCACGTGTCATAACGTTGTATTTACCACCAACTGTTACCCAAGGAGCTAATGATTTGCCTTGACTGTCTTGAACAGAGTAGTCCTGTACTTCCAAAACACCATCGCTGGGACGTTTAACGTTAACCTTCATGAAGAGGCCTTTTTCGTTGTTGTAGCTGGCAGTAACCAATTCGCTGCTCTCCATTGTGCTGTGGTCGACAAATACACTATTGTCGGCGAAGTGATAACGAATGAAGTTGATAAGATATGTGCACTTGGCCTGAAGAATGAGACTGTCTTTCTGCGCAGTCGGCCATATCTCATCTCTGCGTTGCACTTGTACGGGATTGCCTTTGTAACTTGGATTTTTTGAACCGCCATAGGCTTTTATGGAATCGGCAATAGCCTTTGTCAGTTTGTTGCATTCGTCCATGATGGGCTTCATGTCTTCGTAATCGGCACGAATCTCATCCCATGTGGGAAGACCCAAGGAATGTGCTGTGGCAAGTGCATTGTTGTCTGGTACGAATATGGTGTAACGATAGTTGTTGAAGAACTGTACGTTGTAGTCGAGACCATTGTCTTCGATGAAAATACTGTACTTCTTAAGTTCCTTCTCACGTGTTGTTTTGTCGGCACCAACTACCAATCCGCATGCATACATGACATCTCCGTCGATTTGACAAAGTTTATTGAAATCGCCATACTTGGTGTCATCGCTGTTGAATATGTTGTAAACGCTTCGGCTGGCAGGCACCATTGGGCTGTCGAGAATGTAAGTGTAACCGTTCTTGACATCGTGCCAGTCAGTGACGTTGTTTTTCTGAATACCTAGGATTCCGGTATAGGCATTCTTGTTTTCAGCTGTGATAGAACCGGTGATGCCCTTCTCTTCGTTCTCGATCTGAAAACCGCCTTTCACGCTTACTACGACTCGTTCGCCATTTTTTACACCACGTTCCACTTTCACACCTGCACCGTTCTTTGCCAGGTAGTATTCATCTACGCCAGAGTTGATTTCATCTACTCCGTTGAGCACTACGGTGTGGCTTTCCAAGATATCCTTCAAGCGGTTGACAATTTCGGATTCAGCCAATGTCTCTTTCTTGGTGCTGGATGTTCTTAGGTTCTCGCCGATTTCACCAGTAGTAGGATTGTATGAATAGAGATTGTAACTAATTGGGAAATCAATGATTGCACCGGCATCCGTTACACCACGATAATAGAGGTGAATGAGACGTGGCTTTGTACTCTTGAAGCTTACGGGGTCATAATAATAGTACATAGCGGTGTCGCTGGGCAAGAATAATGCGAAGCGGCTCTGCATGGCCTTCAGGTATGCATAGTAATTCAAACCCATCTTATCGGTGTGCTTGAATTTGTCCTTACCGTCCTTATAGCCAATACCATTGTAGATGGCGTATTTCATAACCTGATTGGTAAGGCTTATGTATGCGGGAGCGGTAACTGAGGTGTAGTCAGTAGGACCGAATACCTCGTCTGTGAGATATACCACACCATTGTTGGCTAACAGTGTTCCGGTAATGTGTTTCACATCAGTGTCTAGGAACATCTGCTCCTGAGCATCGTCGCGCAGTTTTGTGAGCTTGCTTGGTACAGAGGCTACGAAGCTGCGTTGCATGTTCACGTCTATAAGACTCTGAAGTGTACCCATTGGAATCTGGTCGATTTGCTGATACAGTTCGTCGTCCGTCGTGGGAGCAGTGTATGGTATTTCTTCGGGTGTTCCTTCCTTGATGTAATAGGTCTTGATGAGCTGCCAACCGCCGCCGCCCATACTGAAGTATTTACGAAGGGCTTCGTCTGTAGGAACAAACATCGCAGCCATATCGTACTGTGGAGCGGTTGTCTGGTTGCTAACCCAATAGTTGTCGTTGGAAACAATAGCGTTCCATCCTGGGTCGAACTTCAGAATACCAACATCCGAACCACCAATCGTCTGACCGGTAACTGGGTCGTGGTTGAGAGCTTTGTTCTTGAAGCTATATGACGAGAAATAACGCTTCGAGAAGATAGAGTCGATATATAGTGGATCGCCCTTTACTATACCGCGTGCAGCCAAAACGTTTTGGTATGCTCTTGTGACTCCGTCGTTATAGAACGGTGCACTCCAACGGTCGAGCATGTGGCTCCATATATTGGTGCTTCCACTTGTACGTATAGCTTCTGCCATATTGGGCAGGGGAATCAACACCTTCTCTGTTTTGTTGAGATAGCCGTTTTCTGCAACTTCGTCTTTCTCCAGCAATTTTGCGTCATAAATATGTACATCGCTGGTTACACGGGGGCTACCCATGAACTTGGCAAAGTCGTCGTCCGTTACATTGTTCTTTGTCAAATGCTCGGTAGTGAAGTGAAGCATCATCGAAAGTGTGGAGTCGTTGACCATATACAGACCTTTGCCGCCGTATTGTGTACGGAAACGATGCCAATGGTCATTCTCGTTGTTGCCTACATTGTAACTGTAGGGTAGCGAGTTGCCATCAAGGTATGTGATAGAGTCTGTTGCTTCCACATCGGTGTAGCGACGCATAAAGTCGCCTCGTGAGCTGATGTCGCTGCTGCTTGCCGACAGGTTTTCCATCACGATTGCGTTGTTCAGCATGCTCGTGTGTATGAGCAGTTTCTTCTGACTTACGCTAAGGTTCTCATAGCAGGTAGCATTGTGCCAGGGATTGGTTGCTGGCAGGGTGGCGTTGTTGGCATAGAACGCTGCCCATGCATCATCGTCTGCTGCAAATACTGTCTTAGAACCTGTTCGCGACAGCACCTCCGTAAGTGGACGTGCATTAGTGGGGTTGACATCGGGATCGCCAATCAGACGCAGGTAATTCTTGTAGTTACCTTTGTTCTGTAACTTGTCGTAAATGCTGGTGTCGAGCCAACTGGGTTTCTCGTCATCCAGTTCATACTCGTCCTTGCACGATGTCGAAACGCCGCTGACAGCGAGCAGGAGCATCATGAAGCATGCATTCCTACTCAGGTTGCTTAAACGGTTTTTCATACATTTGTTGTTTAAGGTTTATTACTTTTTTTGTTAGTTTTCCCTTTTGTTTTCATACCGCTAATGTGGTGCAAATGAGCGTGGAAAGTCCAATTCCACACATTATGCGCCACAAAAATGCAGTTTTCGCCTTACAAATATAACTTGATTTAAGCAGATTTTAACTTATTTTTGATAATATTTTAAAATGGTTAACTTATTTTAACAACATTTCACATTTCAATATGTCCTATAATATATGTGAATGAGCTTGCGCGTGTGTGCGTGCACGTATAATTATATAATGTATAATACACTACTAATGTACCGCTTCACGCATTAGTAATGTACTGCCTCATACATTAGTAATGCAAAGGCCCAAGCATTAGTAATGCCTGAGCCTTTGTCTCTATACGTTTGTGTGGATGCTTTACTTCACCTGAACTTTTACAGATTGGCGTCCGTTGCTTACGACATATACTCCACGCGGAAGTGGTTTGCCCAGCTCAACGCGAGAGCCATCAAGCGTGTATGCTTTAAAGTTACGGCCTTCTGCCACAATAGAGCGTCCGTCCACGCTAACGCTGAATCCTGCATTCTTACTAATAGTTGTGATGCCTGTCGGAACGATTATGGCTGGGTCGTCGGTATTACCATCGGGGTCATCGCTTACTATGAACCAACCAACGTAATCGCCATTGTTGCTTGCAACGTCGCTTGTTGTCACGGTTGATGTCGGATCGGTCTGACGTCGTATGCTTGCACCGGTAATCATGCTGCTAGTAAGAATCTTAGAATGCATACGCAGTACACTCATCTTTTCATAGTTGTTCGTTTGGGCACAAGCTATGATGTACGGGTTCTTGAGAGATACCGTCTCGCTGTTCTCGTCGCGGAACGTTACAGTAATGCGCGAAGAACCACCAACGGGACTCTGTGAATCACGACCAACGGTCAGCATTTTGCCTCCACCGATGGATTCCTGTCCTGGTGTTGCAGCAAAGTACATCACGGGTTGACCGTTGAAGCTGCCAGTGACACCTTCCTGACGTGTCAGGCGTGCTTTGAAGCCTGTATTGGTGACATCATAAATGCGCAGAACCACAGGAGCGGCAGTTGTAGATGAATTCTGGTTTTGTGCAACAACCACAGGTGTTACGCCTTCTGGGAAGGGTTCGCTGAATGTCACTTGTTGCTCGTCCTTCTTTACAGAGGATATCTTTCCAGTAACAACCTTCATGCCCTTTGGCAATTGGAATACTGTGTCAGCAGGCAGAATCAAATAGTCAACAGTTTCAGCCTTGCTGAAGGTTACAGCTGTGTTTAACTTCCAGGGGTAGAAACGGAACTTAAACTTGTTGGAATACGTACCCATAAGGTGATTCGAAATGCCATTAGTCGTATTGCTGTTCGAAATCATGCCCATTACCACGTATGGAGTTTTCGATTGAGGCTCAAATTCTATCTCCTCTGGGTCAGTTCCAATCAACTGCAGTTGACCGTATTGCAACTGACCTACAGCCATTGAACCTGTAGTGACGGATATGCTGGAGGTGTTAGTTGATTGATATTTAGTTTTTCCGTTGTACTCTATGATACGATATGTATGGATACCGGCTTTCTCAACAGCAACAGTGTCTGAATAAGCGATGTCGCTCTTGCTGTTCTTGTCCTTTGGAATCACCTTGTCGATTTTTACCCACGTAGAGCTGCCAGGCTGTTGACATTGAACCTCAATGCTGTCAATCATATCGCCATTTGGAGAACTCCATGTAAGTATTACCTCTTGCTTCGACTTGTTGTAACTTGCATCAACGCCGTAAGGTTTGCCATAAACAACTTTGGGAATATATTCGTTTTCCTTATTGTAGGCCATTCCGCTTTCCATAGATGCATAGTGCTGACCAAGGGTGGTTAGTCCGTTATTATATATTTTGGCCTTGCTCTCACTGTTCCAATAAGCATATCTCTCTACTCGTGGATTGTTGTTGAGCGTGGAGAGAATATTCTTTGTTGTGTTTAGAATTTGTGTATCGCTAACGTTGTCGGCAAAGGCTCCGTTTTTTCCCCACGACGAGCCCCAAATCCATTCAGAAATCCATATTGGTCTTCCATTGCCATAATAGTCACTATACCAAGTTAGGTTGTCGAAACCTCCTGCCCAGTAGCAGTGTAAATCCAAAATATCGCAACGCCATCCTTTAGCATCGATGCTGTCTATGAATGCTTTTAAATGCCCCATGCTACCATCGTGCGATGATTCGGAACACAGACGCATACCTGTTCGCATAAGGTTCTGCCAGTTAGCCAGAACTTCTTCTACGGTTTGCGGATGGTCATCGCCAGAGTTACCTGGCTCGTTGTTGGTCTTCATGTGACACGAAGCTGTCACTCCTCCGCAAGTAGCAGGCGAAGGCCAGTCCTCATAAATATGATTGGGAACCCACTCAGTATCTGGCATACGTGAAGCATTACCCTGTGCCCAGTCATAGCACCACGATGTGTTCAATGCCTTGTTTGCAGCTTCAGAACCGTCGCTTGCTAAACCTTTCTTCTGTGCATCCCACCACTTGAAGATACGATATGATGAAATCTTTCCATCCAGCACTTTGGGTAGGGAGGCCATTTCCAAGTCTTCGGTGTCTGCAATGAAACAGCGGCTATATCCCCAACCTCCTGTTCCGACAGCGAAAGTTACCATGTAGCCGCGCTTCAGTTTGAATGAACGCACCTTATTGTTTAGTTGCTTGGCAGACATTGTGTTCATGAAACCACCGCTGTTTCCAAGACTATAGCTGCTATACGAATCACCCTGGAAGTTTGCTTCCGTGTAACATGTCAGAGGATTCATATTTTTTGCGTATGGCATAATGATGGCTCCGCTGGCATACATCTTCACCTGACAGTTTTCTCCATCTACGGCAGGTTCGCCATTAATGAAGATATGGCTCATATGGTCGCTCAGTACTATGCTTGGCTTGATTTTCTTTATGATAAGTACGGCATGCTCCGTATTCTGGATGTTTACGGAACCTGTTTCTGTGAAAGGTGTGGTGCCTGTAATGGTATAATCCACATCTTCGGTCACCACGACTTCGCTGGTCACCTGTGTGACTTCGGTCACAGTGTTTGCAGCGAATGTAGGAACTGCAATAAGCAGACCTGCAATGATGGCTTTAAGTTTCATGGTTTATTTGGTTTTAAGGAATTTCTCGATTTTCTTGGCTTGAGCCTTGTATAACTTTGCTGAAACAGGGCCGTCGAGCACTTTCTGGCTCTCCTTTACGAGAGCTTGGCGACCGTCCAGTTGTGCAATGGTGAGAGTGGGCACGGGGCGAGTCTTCAGTTCAGTGTTAGCTGTCATCAGAGCATCCCATGCGGTCAGCAGGTCATACTCCTGCTTTGTGATGGCAATAACAGTTCCGTGACGGGGAGTGAACACACCGCTTGTCTTTGTATCCTGCACCTGCTTGAAGGTCTTCAGGTCGGTTGACTTACAGAACTGGTAATGATAACTTGTGTAGCAGTCGTACATCAGAACCCATGTTCCGTCGAACAAGCGGAATACGCCGCTGCCTTCAACTGCTTTGTTAGTATCCTGACAGAAGCCCGGCTGCAATTCCCACTTATTAGTATCGTGCAGGTTGGGAGCTATGAACTGCTTGATTCCCTTCTGCTTCTGTCCTTCAGTCTTGAAGAAGATGTGGTACATACCGTCGTCGTCGCGAACTATATCTGTGTCGATACTTGCATTCTGAACATCGAAGAGAACCTTTGGCTCGCCCTCAAAGTCGCTGAAGTCCTTGTTGGCATAGGCATAATATACGCGGTCGTAAGGACAACTGCCGTCATCGGTAAGGATGGAGAAGTACACCATATACTTGCCAGCCTCGTGGTCGAAAATGGTCTGAGGAGCCCATACACGAGTTACATGCTCAAACATTGTGCCCTTGTAGCGCTCAGGGAAGTGAATTGTGTGGTGTTCCCATTTGATGAGGTCGTGACTGCGCATCAGCACCATACCGCGATTGGAAGACCATCCCAGACTTGACTTCATGTCTGTGATAACCTGATAGAACCATCCGTCTTCACCGCGCAGAATGTGAGGGTCGCGCACACACTTTGTCAGTGCAATAGAGTCGCTACCGATGACGGGCTTTCCCTGATTCATGGGGGTGTAGTTCCATCCATCGTGACTGAGAGCGTAGCAAATCTGTTCATTCTCAGGTGCATTACCTGTAAAGTATGTAAACAGGTAAGCAACATAGTCGGGTTTGGCGTTAGCAGCCACAACTGCCAGCATTGCGAATAATGCTGTGCAAAGAGTTTTCTTGATAGTTGTTTTCATTATTGTAAGTTTTTGGTTAGTATTTATTCGTTTTCAGTATTATTCTCATTTGTTACATCACTCGTCGTTTCGCCCTCTTCTTCGTCATCATCGTTGCTTGGTGGTGCATAGTATGTTCCAGTACAACTCCAGCAGCGTGGGTCTATTTCCTCCTTGGGTTCATCGAACTTGCGATAGTAGCGCGAGAAGCGACTGTCCTTGAGAAGGGATTGTATGAACCATCCGAATATCGGTAATGCAGTTCGACTACCCTGACCAAGTTGTCCTGTACGGAAGTGAATGCTGCGGTATTCGCCGCCCACCCAAGCGCCAGCCACCAATCCAGGTGTTACTCCCACGAACCATGCATCAGAGTGGTTGTTGCTGGTACCGGTCTTTCCTCCGAACTCTGTCTTGCCGAGTACTGGGTGTATATATTCCCACAAAGCAGCAGTCGTGCCGCCCGGTTCCGTAAGTCCTGCTCTCAGCATCTGTTGCATCAGATAAGCCGAGCGATATGGTATTGCCTGTTCGCGTTTCAGCTTGGGCTCATATATTACCTTGCCGTTGCGGTCGATAATCTTTGTGATAAGAACCGGCATATTGTAAACTCCGTCGTCTATGACGGTGCAATATGAGTTTACAAGTTCAAGCAGATTGACATCTTCTGAACCCAGACTCAGTGCCGGAACAGCACGCAAAGGTGATTCGATACCCATAGCATGAGCAGTCTTTATTATATTTTCGACACCACATTCGTATCCAAGTTTAACGGCGATACTGTTAATACTCTGTGCAAAGGCACTTTTTAACAGCATATTGGCATGTGTGAAGTATCCGTTGGCATTATGCGGAGTCCATTGTCTTATTTCTCCGTTTATGGTATCCGGATAAGCTTGCCATTCGTCAACTCTACGGTCGCAAGGTGTCAGTCCTTGGTTCATTGCCTCTGTATATACAAAGAGCTTGAATGTGGAACCCGGCTGACGCATAGCCGTCACTTTATCATATTCCCATGAGTTGTAGTCAACATCGCCCACCCAAGCTTTCACTTGACGGGTGTCGGGTTCGATGGCTACGAATCCACAATGCATGAAACTAACCATATACCTGATGCTGTCCATCGTGCTCATTTCCCGTTCTTCAGGACCGTCGTAAGTGAACACCTGCACCGTGTGCGGTTGGTTGAGATAAAAGAATATGGAATCCGTATTACCTTCGAACTTCTTGTTCAGATATTGATAAGCAGAGGTTCCTGCTGCAATATCCTCGATGAAGTGTGGAATCTCCTGATATTGGGCATCGCGCCAGGGTGGAGTAGAGCCCCAATGTTCGCGGAACCGATGTTGTATCGTTCGCATCTGCTTAAGTGCAGCCGCTTCGGCATATTGCTGAATGCGTGTGTCTAATGTGGTGTAGATAGTGAGACCGGCTGTATATAGATCTAAGGGATGCTCGTTGTCATAACCAGGAATCATTCCTTTGTTGCACAACTTTGCAACGTAATCCTTCAAAGCTTCGCGGAAGTAGGGCACAGGTCCGAACTTGTTCTTTCCCATTTGTCTTTCGGCAGTCAACATGGGAATAGCCTGAAGACTGTCCAACTGCTCTGGTGTCGCCTTGTAACCGTTAATAATGAGTTGCCCGTTATTATATAGATTTGCAAGTACCACGTTGCGGCGTTCCGTACTGTTGCGCGGATTCCGTTTCGGATTGTATGTACTTGTGGCTTTGAGCAAACCTATCAGTGTGGCAGCCTGTTCGTATGTCAGGTTGTCGGGAGTTGTTGCAAAATAAGTCTCACAGGCAGTCTTAATTCCATAGGCATTGTTGCCGAAGTCCACGGTGTTGAAGTACATCGTCAGAATCTCCTCTTTTGAGAACAGCATTTCCAACTTTGTTGCCACAATCCATTCCTTTGCCTTTATCGTAAGCATACGTGTGGGACCGAACTTTCCGAGAAGTCCCGTTGAGTATTCCTTCTTGGTACGTACTCGGAACAGATTCTTTGCCAACTGCTGCGTGATGGTACTTGCACCGCGAGCATGTCCTCCAGCCATATCCTTCATGGCTGCGAATATACCCTTGAAGTCCACACCGTGATGGTGATAGAAACGCTCGTCCTCTGTGGCAATGAGTGTACGTATCAGTTTGGGACTTATTTCCTCGTAGCGTACGGGCGTGCGATTTTCATTATAGTATTTACCGATGGTTACGCTGTCGGCACTTATTATAATGCTGGCTTCGCTGGTGATGGGGTGCTTGATGTCACTGAAACCTGGCGAGCGACCAAACAGCCACAGGAGGTTTACATCCACAGCGCCAAGGAACAGCAGCAATAGCAGCAATAATGTCAGCAACCAGACGACAACTCGTTGCCACCACGGTCCACCATATATGGTGCTCAGCATCATTTTTATCTTATACCACAATTTTTTCATGGAGCATTCGGTTAATGTATTCTTCTATATTCTCTGCCTCGTCGGGATGGAACCAAGCGATGCTTTCGTCGCGTTGGAACCACGTCAACTGTTTCTTTGCATAAACGCGTGTGTTCTTCTTTATTCGTTCCACAGCCATCGGCAGTTCCCATTCTCCGTCAATAACTTTCAGCAGTTCCTTATAGCCTACGGTATTCAGTGCATTACATCCTCTGAATGTCAGATTTTTCTTAACTTCATCGAGGAACCCTTCAGCCATCATTTGGTCAACTCTTGCATTGATGCGTGCAAAGAGTTCTTCGCGTGGACGGTTGAGCCCAATCTTGATGATGCGGAAGGGACGGGGCTTTTGGTTGCTGATGCGGAACGATGTGTATGTGCGACCGCTCATGTGACATATTTCCAGAGCGTGCACCACGCGTCGTGTATTCTTCTTGTCAACGATAGCGTAATATTCAGGGTCGAGCTCGTGAAGTTCTTCCACAAGAGTCTCCAGCCCCTCGTTTGCCAGACGTTGCTTGATGGTGCTTCTTACCTCGTCGCTAACTGTTGGAATGTCGTCAATTCCCTTGCATACAGCATCGATGTACATCATGCTTCCCCCCGTCAGCAGCAGCGTGTCGTGAGTCTTGAAGAGCTCTTCTGCCAACTGCATGACATCAGCCTCGTATTGTGCTGCGCTGTAGTACGCATCCAGAGGAAGAGTGCCTACAAAGTAGTGTCGTACGCGTTGCTGTTGTTCGGCTGTGGGTGCGGCTGTACCAATCTTTATTCCTGAGAAAATCTGTCGGCTGTCGCAGTTGATAATAGGGCTGCCAAGCATCTCCGCAATGGAGAGACTTAGTTCCGTTTTACCAACGCCCGTAGGGCCTAACAGCACGACCAAATTCATAATTAAGAATTAAGAGTTAAGAATTAAGAATTATTCCAAGATATCGAAACCTTCAAGGTCGAGGTCTTCTTCTTCAAATCCGTCTTCGCCATAGAATTCCTCTTCCAGTTCCTCCGTTTGTATTGTGGGGTTGACGGTTTGCACTTCATCATTCAGTTGATACTGAGACGGTGCTTTACCGTGTCTGCGTATTGCGACACCTTCGGCAGGAACACTTTCGCCGAACGACGTTTCCGTAAGTTCGAGCAGGAACATACGACGGTCTTCTGGATCGAAACGATATGTGAATCGCTGTCCCTCGTCTTCGAGAAATTCTCCCAAGTCGGTGTCTGCCATCAGATAAACGTCTTCATCTATGTTCACATTCTCCTCATCGCTTAGCAGTATGCGCTGAGTAGGACGCCAGTTCTCATCGCAGATGAAGAAACGTTGTCCGTGTGCCTCCTCATATCCGCATTGACGAAGAATGAGGTGGTGCAGGTCGGCAAAGGAAGCATCGGCATCAATCTTTAATTCAAGAATGAAGTCTTCCTTTTCCTGACTAATTAGTGTTATTCGAAGTACCATTTAATTTGACAATTGGACGATTTTACAATTGGTCAATTTGACGAATTAGCGGATGAAGCCTCGTTTCTCGGTGTCTTTGATGAAGTCGAGAACGTAGGTGGTTTCGGGTGTGATACCGATTTCCTGCTTCACGCGCTCCACCTTGTCAGACAGCAGTCCTTCGCCCATGATGATTTGGAAGGCACGATGCAGTTGGTCGATGGCTTCACGTGAGAAACCTCTGCGGCGCAGCCCCACGAGGTTAAGTCCGCAGTAGCTTGCCGGTTCGCGTGCAGTCATAGTGTAGGGTAGTATGTTCATGTTAACCTTCGAACCTCCGCCTACCATTGTGTAACCACCGATGCGGCAGAACTGGTGAACAAGCACGTGTGCGCTCAGTATGGCGTTGTCGTCAATCACTACTTCGCCTGCCAACTTCGTACCGTTGCCGATGATGCAACCGTTGCCGATGATGACGTCGTGAGCTACGTGCATTCCTTCCATCAACAGGTTGTTCGAGCCCACTACGGTCTTGCCTTTGGCCTTAGTACCTCGGTTGATGGTTACGTTCTCACGGATTTTGTTGTTGTCGCCGACTTCGGCAGTTGTCTCTTCGCCCACGAATTTCAGGTCCTGTGGAATGGCACCTATTACGGCACCCGGAAATACGATGTTGCCGTTGCCGATGCGTGAACCGTAGAGCACTGTTACGCTGTTCATCAGGGTGTTGTTGTCACCGATGACGACATTCTTATCGATGTAGCAGAAAGGCCCGATTTCGCAGTTTTCGCCTATCTTGGCCTCTGGATGGATGTATGCTAAGGGACTTATCATAGTTTAGAGTTTAGAGTTTAGAGTTTAGTGTTTAGTGTTTAGAGTTATTTGTTTTTGATGACTTGAGCCATGAAGGTGGCTTCGCAAACACAGTTTTCTCCCACGAAGGCGTAGGCCTGCATCGTGCAGATGTTGTGGGAAAGGGGTGAGAGCAGCTCGCACTTCATAATCAGTGTGTCGCCTGGCACCACCTTCTGACGGAAGCGTGCATTGTCGATACGTAGGAAGTATGTGCTGTAGCGTTCAGGCTCGTCGAGAAGACTGAGTATGTAAAGCCCGCCTGTCTGAGCCATTGCCTCCAGTTGCAGCACACCTGGCATTACGGGCTCTTCTGGGAAGTGACCTTGGAAGAATGGCTCGTCGGCTGTGATGTTCTTAATGGCAACCACGCTCTTTTCCTTCATCTCTATGAGTTTGTCCACCAATTGCATTGGATGGCGGTGAGGCAGCAGCTCCTTGATGCGCTTGTTGTCCATCACGGCAGGTTTGTTGGGATTGTAAACGGGAGCCTGCACTTCGAATTTCTTAGTTTCCTTGCGCATGAGGCGGGCAAACTTGTTGTTGATGGTGTGTCCAGGACGTGTGGCGATGATGCGTCCCTTGATGGGTCGGCCTATGAGTGCCATATCGCCGATGATGTCCAACAACTTGTGGCGAGCGGGTTCGTTGTCCCACACCAACGGCTTGTGCTGTATGTAACCCATCTCGTTGGCATCGTGGTGCTCGGCTCCTGTCTTGTCGCAAAGCTTGTCCAGTGCTTCCTGTGTTGTCTTACGCTCGTAGATGACGATGGCGTTGTCAAGGTCGCCACCCTTCACCAGTCCTGCCATCAGCAGGGGCTCTATCTCGCGCACGAAGACGAATGTGCGTGCGGCGGCAATCTCCTGTTCGAAATCCTCCATGCTGTCCAATGTTGCAAACTGACTGCTGATGAACTTCGACTGGAAGTCAATCATCGTGGTGATGGAGAAGTTCTCATCTGGGAGCAATGTGATGCACGAACCCGATTTGTCATCTTTGATTTCAATCTTACGCGTGATGACGTAGTAGTTCTTATTGGCTTCCTGTTCCTTCAGGCCTACGCGACGAATTTCGTTGACGTAAAGCTCGGCACTACCGTCGAGAATGGGGAACTCAGGACCATCAACTTCTATGAACACATTATCCACCCCCAGCGCGTAGAGGGCTGCCAGTCCGTGTTCTACGGTGCTCACTCTTATGTCCTTTTTGCCCAGGACTGTACCACGCGTGGTTTCTATTACATTCTCGGCAACGGCATCGATTATGGGTTTTCCCTCAAGGTCGGTGCGCTGTATTTTGTAACCGTGGTCCTCTGGTGCGGGATTGAATGTCACGGTGAGTTTGAGTCCTGTGTGCAAACCCTTTCCGCTCAGCGAGAAACTGCCCGCAAGTGTATGTTGTTTGTCTGTCATATTTTCAATTCACAATTAACAATTCACAATTCTTTAATCCTTCTTCAGGCCGCAGGCCTCACGCAACTCGTCCAGTTCTTTCTGCATCTGGTAGATTTGTCTATCCAAGTCGGGCAGACGTTTGAATACGGCACTCGACTTCCAAAATGTTTTGTATTCTATGGCGGGCATACCTTGCAGGGCTGAACCTTCTTTCTTCACCGTGTTGTAGATGCCGGTCTTGGCACCTGCCTGTGTGCGGTCGGCTACGGTTAAGTGGTTGGCAATTCCTGCCTGTCCGCCGAACATACACCACTGACCAATCTTCGAGCTGCCGGCAACACCCACTTGGGCGCTCATCACCGTGTGACTGCCTACATCCACGTTGTGGGCAATCTGCACGAGGTTGTCCAGCTTCACACCCTTGCGAACGTAGGTGCTACCCATTGTGGAACGGTCAACGCATGTGTTGGCACCTATCTCCACATTGTCCTCGATGGTGACGATACCTATCTGAGGAATCTTCTCGTAACCGTCAGCGGTGGGAGCGAAGCCGAAGCCGTCGGCACCTATGACACAACCAGCGTGCAAGATGCAGTTCTTGCCCACCTCGCAGTCGTGGTAGATGACAGCGTTGGAGTATATCTCGGTATAGTCGCCCACGCTTGCCTTCTCACCGATGGTGACGTGAGGGTGCAGAACCACGTTGTCGCCGATTGTCACGCCAGGACCTATGGCAACGAACGGACCGATGTAGCAGTCCTTGCCAATCTTTGCTGTTGGGTCGATGAATGCCAGCGAGTCGATGCCCTTCTTGCGGGGCTTCATGCTCTCTGCCATCGTGAGCAGCTTTGCCACTGTCTCGTAGGCGTTATCCACGCGGATGAGTGTTG
>Ga0247611_10001024_pt1 | contig 52388 bp, 41 predicted proteins | sample 177DNAGHGhighgp2_FD_192422 | JGI IMG/M metagenome (GOLD analysis project Ga0247611, IMG submission 192422) | Sheep rumen microbial communities from Palmerston North, Manawatu-Wanganui, New Zealand - 1770 DNA GHGhigh gp2 | ecosystem: Host-associated > Mammals > Digestive system > Stomach > Rumen... | reverse complement strand
CGACACCGCCGAAGCCTTACACCGAGGCTACGCTCCTCCGCGCCATGGAGACGGCAGGTAAGTTCGTCGAGGACGATGAGCTGCGCGATGCCCTCAAGGAGAACGGCATAGGACGCCCCTCCACACGTGCCGCCATCATCGAGACCCTCTTCAAACGCAACTATATCCGGCGCGTACGCAAGAGCCTTGCACCCACACCCACAGGCATCGAACTGATCGGCCTCATCCGCGAAGAGCTGCTCAAGAGCGCTGAGCTCACCGGCATCTGGGAGAAGAAGTTGCGACAGATTGAACGCCACGAGTACGACGCTGCCACCTTCATCGCCGAATTGAAGCAGATGGTCACCGACATCGTAAACACCGTGATGCAGGACAATTCCAACCGTCGCGTACCCGTTGCACAATAAATCGGGCGGATGTGCGTTATAAATATAAAGACCCACCCCCGACCCCTCCCGTGGAGGGAGGGGCGAATGTCCTCTTGAAAAACTAATGAATTTAATAAACCCTTCAACGCGCCAGCAACTCCCCTCCCTCTACGGGAGGGGCTGGGGGTGGGTCTTCCTTTTCTTTCTCCTCCCCTTATTGTTTTCCTGCAACGCCGAGAGCGCGTTGAAGAAAGGTGATCAGTTCTACGCCCGTGGCGAATACTACGATGCAGCGGCCGAATACAAGACCGCCTACTCCAAGACCGCCATCAGGTTGCGCGACAAGCGTGGTGAGCGAGCGCTGAAGATGGCCGACTGCTACCGCCGTATCAACTACACGGCGAAGGCTATCGGTGCGTATCAGAACGGCATTCGCTACACGGAAAAGGCCATGGCCGACCGCCACAAAGCTGAGGCCCAACGCCTCCAGGAGAAGGCTAAAGCTTCAGCGAAGAAGAAGCGCAACAAGAAAAAAGCCCAAGACGCCGACAGCACCTCCGTAGCCTCGTCCGAAACAGCTCCCGACGAGGCAGCAACGTCCATCGCCATCGCCGACTCCATCGCCGAGGCTGCCATCCTCGATGCCACGCTCAAGCTCGCCCGCCTGCAGCACAAGAACGGCGACTACAAGGCGGCCATCAAGAGTTACGAGAAATACATCGAGGACGCCCGCAACCTATATGCCCAGCACACCGACATCTGTACACCGCAGAACGACACCATCGCCATCAACGGACTCATCGGCGCACGTCAAGCCACCATCCTCAAGAAGAAAGGCTCGCTATATACCGTGAAGAAAGAGCCGCTGCTCAACTCGCGGCGCTCCGACTTCTCGCCAGCCCTCGTGGGCGACGACTGGGAACAGCTCTACTGGACCACCACACGTCCGCAGGCCACCGGCGAAGAGCTCAGCGGCATCACGGGAACCAAGTGTGCCGACGTCTTCTGGACCAAGAAGGACGAGAAAGGCAAATGGATACAGCCCGCCATCGTAGAGGGTGAGCTCAACTCCGAATTGGAGGAGGGTGTCTGCTGCTTCTCGCCCGACGGCAAGACGATGTACATCACGCGCTGCACCACTGACCCCGACTACCCGCGCTACGCCCAGATCTTCACCTCGCAGCGTTCCGATGCCACATGGTCCAAACCGCAGGAGCTCAAGATCTCCAAGGACACCCTTTCCACCTTTGCCCATCCCGCCGTATCGCCCGATGGCGACTGGCTTTACTTCGTCAGCGATATGCCAGGCGGCCACGGCGGCAAGGATATCTGGCGCATCAGCGTTGAAGGCAAGGTGCTTGGCGGCGTTGAGAATCTGCCTGCCCCCATCAATACGCCCGGCGACGAGATGTTCCCCACGTTCCGCCCCAACGGCGACCTCTACTTCTCCTCCGACGGTCACTCGGGCATGGGCGGTCTGGACCTGTTCATGGCGCGTGAGGACAGCGTCACCCACACATGGAGCATCACCCACCTGCCCTACCCCATGAACTCTGCCGGCGACGACTTCGGCATGACATTCGAAGGTTTGCACAACCAGGGTTACTTCGCCACCAACCGCGGCGACGGTTGCGGTTGGGATCATCTCATGAGTTTCTTCTGCCCCGAGGTGGTACAGAGCGTCAAGGGATGGGTCTATGAGAAGGACGGCTACGAGTTGCCCGCAGGACTCGTTCACATGATCGGCTCTGACGGCACCAACCAGAAGCTCAGCGTCCGTGGCGACGGCTCTTTCGAAGTCGCTGTGCAACCGCACGTTGAATACCTGTTCCTCGGCACCTGCAAAGGTTTCCTCAACCACGTAGAGACCCTCACCGTAGATACCTCCAGCGTCAGCAAGGAGTACGTGCTGCAATTCCCGCTGGCCTCTATCAGCGCCCCTGTGCTCGTGCGCAATGTTTTCTATGAGTTCGACAGCGCAGCCCTGACCGACGACAGCACCGTGGCCCTCGACAGCCTCGTGGCACTGCTCAACGAGAACCCCAATGTGACCATTGAGCTCAGTGCCCACTGCGACTACCGCGGCAACGATCAGTACAACGAACGATTGTCTCAGCGTCGTGCTGAGAGCGTAGTCAACTACCTCATCGAACACGGGATAGCCGCCGACCGTCTGACCCCTAAGGGTTATGGCGAGAGCAAGCCCAAGGTCGTCAAGCGGCGCATCGCCGAGTCCCATCCCTTCCTCCACGAGGGCGACACCCTCACGGAAACCTTCATCCGTGCGCTGCCCGCAGACAGTCTGCAGGAAGCTTGCAACGCCCTCAACCGCCGCACCGAATTCCGCGTGTTGCGCACCACCTACGGTCTCTTCGACCGCACATCTCTGTCTGCACCGAACTTAGAGGCGACAAAGGAGCAAGAAGAGAAAGAGGAGCAAGCGGAGAAAGCGGAAGCGGAGGAAGAAAAGCGACAAGATACCAAGCAGTAATTTCAACGCTTAGCGCTCAGCATCCGAGGTTTACCGAATTGATCGTTGCGGAGCTGAACGTCGTTGTAGCCGGCATCCACAAACAGTTGACGAGTGGATGCCGCAAGTGCAGCATTGAGTTCCACCATGATGCGACCACCGGGCATGAGCACCTCGCGACCGATGCGGGCTATGGCACGATAGAACAGCAGCGGGTCCTCGTCAGGAACGAAGAGTGCCAACGACGGCTCATGGTCTGTCACGGTAGCAGACATATCAACGGCCTCAGACTGACAGACATAGGGAGGATTGGAAACGATGCAGGAGATGAGAGGTGAGAGATGAGAGATTAAAACGTCATTTTGGACAAAGGTCACATTGGCGGCACCGAGGGCGGCGGCATTATGGCGTGCTACGTCGAGGGCAGCAGCGCTGATGTCAACGGCGGTGACACGGGCTGCGGGCTGCGCCAGAGCGAGAGATATGGCGATGCAACCGGAACCCGTGCAGAGATCAAGGATATGGCATGGCGAGGATGGAGAATTGGATGCCAAGCATTCATCCATTGCCCAACGCGTTAACTCCTCAGTCTCAGGACGCGGGATGAGGACATCGGGGGTGACACAGAAGCGGTGACCGCAGAAGTCCGCAAAGCCAAGGACATATTGCACAGGTTCGCCCTGGATGAGGCGAGATGCAATTTTTTCGAATTCCGTGCGGTCGGTTGCAGATAATTGTGTATCTTTGCCGAGCAAAAGGTCAGTTTGGGAGAGGCGGAAACGCTCTTCCATCACCATCCTGACGATAGCCCGAGCCTCACCCGATCCATGGAGCGGGGTGAGTGCAGCGATGAGTTCACGATAATTCATGGCGCAAAGGTAGTAAAAAGTTGAATGCTGATAGTTGAAAGTCGAAAGTTTTTGTGGAAAAGATGAAAAAAGATATCATGACAACGGACGAACGCTATATGAGCCGCTGCCTGCAGCTGGCACGCAACGGCGAGCTGACAACAGCGCCGAACCCGATGGTGGGGGCGGTGATCGTTCATGAGGGACGTATCATCGGCGAGGGCTGGCACCGCGAGTACGGCGGTCCCCATGCCGAGGTGAATGCCGTACGATCGGTGCGCCCAGAGGACGAGTGCCTGCTCCGCGAGGCAACCATCTACGTGAGCTTAGAGCCCTGTTCGCACTGGGGCAAAACGCCACCCTGTGCTGAGCTGCTGGTGGAGAAAGGTTTCCGCAGGGTGGTCGTAGGCACGGGCGACCCCAACGAAAAGGTTTGCGGCCGCGGGATTAAGCGTCTGCGCGAGGCGGGTGCCGAGGTGGTGGTCGGCGTGTTGGAAGAAGAATGCAAGTGGCTGAATCGCAAGTTCTTCATGCAACAGACACAGCATCGCCCGTGGATTACGCTGAAATGGGCAGAAAGTGCCGACGGATTCATCGACCGCTGCCGCGAAAGTTTAGAGAAAGACGGACCCGCCATGAAGTTCTCAACGCCATGGACACAGATGCTCGTGCACCGACTGCGAGCCACGCACGAAGCGATACTCGTAGGCCGCCGCACATGGGAGCTGGATCAGCCCACCCTGACCACGAGGCTATGGCCGGGCAAGAGCCCGAAGCGATTCGTGCTGACGGCAAAGACGAGCAACGATGCGGCGCAAGCCACTTTCATTTCACATCTCTCGGCGCTCAACGACCTACAGTCTCTTTTAGTCGAAGGCGGTGCCCAAACCCTGCAATCGTTCATCGATGCCGACCTGTGGGACGAGGCGTATATCGAACGCTCAGACATCGTTTTAGGCAGCGGCATTAAGGCCCCGGAAATCAAAACAGACCCTAAAGGACGGCCTATACACGTTAATTTTGCCTAATTAGAGGGTTAAAAAGGCTTTTTTAAGACGCTTATATTTTCTTCGCGCGATAAAAAGATGTACTTTTGCAGTCGCTTTTAACCCGAACGAGATAAAAATGAAGAGACTCTTCTATACTTTCGTGCTACTGACAGCCATGGCCGCAACCTTCGTGGCCTGCTCCAAAGGCGACAAAGTGGAGCTCACAAGTCACTGCTTCATCACCAACTTCAAGGTGACGGCGCTCAAACGTACTGTCCACACAAAAAGCTCGACTGGAGTGGACAGCACCTATTACACCATCACCAATGCCTCAGCAGTACGTTTCGCGATAGACCATCGTGCCGGCACCATCACCAACGTGGACATGTTGCCGACCGGATCGATACTTGATGCCGTGCTGGTGACAGTGTCCGCACAGGGTACTGCCGCATACGCCAGCATCTCGGACACGACCTCCTGGACCGTACACACCGAGAAGGACAGCATCAATTTCACCGAACCCGTGATTTTCCGCGTCATGGCCACCGACGGCAAGAGCTATCGCGACTACCGCGTCACGCTGAACGTCCGCGACAATAACGCTGATGGCTTCACGTGGACCAAGATCTGTCCCATTGACGGCTTTGCCAACAAGACCGCAGCCAAGTTGCTGATCCACGAGGCTCAAGGTCAAGACAGCGACCGTCCCACGTTGTTCAGTCAAACGGCAACGGGCGAGAACTACGTCAGCTTCCCCACCGGCCACCACGCAATCAGTCCCTTCCCCACAAGCTGGGAGACCGTACCTTGTGAAGGGTTGACAGCCGGCAGGGTGGAATCAGCCGTAAGCTTCGACCATCAGCTGTGGATGAGCAACGATGCAGGCCAGGTCTATCGTTCGGAAGACGGCCGCAGGTGGACGCTTCAGCCTCAAAGCGACGACAAGCAGGTCGCCCTCTTCGCGGCCTCGGGAACGGCGCTCTATGCCGTAGTGACAACTGGCAGCACTACTACGATATCCATGTCCCAAGACGGCACAAACTGGCAACCCACGCCAAACTCAGAGCTCCCTTTCAGCCGCGTTTCCGCTGCTATAGCTTACGCACAGAACAATGGCAACCACCGCGTACTCGCGTTGTCCGATGCCTTCGACGATGCCAGCGACAAACCGCTGTTCGTATGGAGCCTGCTCGAAGGCCACGACGAGCCTTGGATTGCCTTCAACGATCAGACTGCGGAATATCCCCTGCCGCGCTGGCAACACCCCGTCGTCACGACCTACAACGGTTGGCTCATGGCGATGGGCGATGCAGACCGAGCCGGAAAGCATAAAGCCCTCGATGTGCTCTACATCAGCCACGACAACGGCATCAACTGGAAGGAGAATGCCTATCTCTCCACGCCAGCTGAACTCGTGGGCAAAGTTGGAGCCATTACCGCTGTCGGATCAGGCCAATACGTATGGATCATTGCTGACAATCAGCTCTGGGCGCTGTCCTACAACAGCTACGGCGAATAAGATCAGAACACTCCATGAAGCCGCGTACGTTAACAGCCCTGCTCATCATGTTCCTGGCCACTCAGACCTCGGCACAGGACGGCGAACTGCTGGAATACCAGCAGGAAGTCGGCGGCGGCTTAGGCATCAGCAGCTACATCGGCGATGCGGGCGGCCACCTGTTCAAGAATCCGGGATTCTTAGGCACGCTGATCTGGCGTCGCAACTTCAACCCCCGTATGTCCGTGAAGGTGAACATCGGCTACGGCCACGTCAGCGGCGACACAAAAGGCCTCTTCATCCCGGAAGATGCTTGGAGCCAGACACCCGAAGGGGGCACTGAGGCCCAGACGATCCATTTCAGCCGACAGCTGGTGGACGCCGGCGCACAGTTTGAGTTCAACTTCCTCGGCTACGGCCTGGGGGCTGCCTACAAAGGCATGAAACGCTGGACACCCTATCTGGTAGGTGGCGCAGGCGTAGTCATCGCCACGGGTGGCGGAGCCCCCGCAGCAGCAGGAATGACCATTCCCCTCGGGATAGGCTTCCGCTACAAATTGCTGCCTCGCCTGAACATCGGTTTCGAATGGACTGCCAACTTCACCACGACCGATCGTCTCGACGACACCAGCGCCACAACCCAACTCAAGGATCCTTATGGAGTCGAAAGTGGGATGTTCAAAAACAAGGATTGCTACATGAAGACGTTTGTCTTCCTCACCTACGATATCTCTCCCAAGTACCGCAAATGCAACAACTGACACATATTCCCGAACACATCGCCATCATCATGGACGGCAACGGACGCTGGGCCAAGGCCAAAGGGCTGCCCCGCACGGCCGGTCACGTCCAGGGAGTCGAGACCGTGCGCAAGATCACGGAAGCCTGCGTGCGCCGCGGCGTGAAATACCTGACCCTCTACACCTTCTCCACGGAGAACTGGAACCGACCCGTCGAAGAGATCAAGGCACTCATGGAATTGCTCTTCAAGAATCTCGAAGACGAGATTTTCATGAAGAACAACGTACGCTTCTGCGTCATCGGAGATATGACGCGCCTGCCTGTAGAAATAAGGGAAAAGATTCAGAAGATGATTGATCGGACGGCCGCCAACGACAAGATGACGATGGTGCTCGCCATCAGCTATTCTGCGCGATGGGAGCTGGCCAACGCCGTGAAGGAAATCATCCGTGAAGGCGTGGACCCGAATGACATCAACGAGGACACGATCAGCCAGCACCTGCAGACACGCGCCATGCCCGATCCCGACCTGCTCATCCGAACGGGCGGCGAACTGCGCGTGAGCAACTACCTGTTGTGGCAAATCGCCTACTCCGAACTTTATTTTTGTGATACCTTCTGGCCCGACTTCGATGAAGCAGAGCTGGACAAAGCCATAGCCGACTATCAGACTCGCGAGCGCCGCTACGGCAAAACGAGTGAACAAATAACAGTATCATAGATGAATAAGCACATCCTATATAGAATCCTGACGGTTGCTCTCCTCGGGTATATCCTCCCCGCGTCTTTCGGCTTGGGGATGAGACTGTATGCCCAAACCGAGCACATCGTCAACCCAACCATCGACTATTCGCGTACACCGCAGCAATACTACATCGGCGATATCACCGTTGAAGGCGTAAAGACCTACGAGGACTTCGTGCTCATCGGCCTTTCGGGACTCTCGAAAGGACAACGGATCACGGTGCCGGGCGAGGAAATCTCGCAGGCCATTCGCCGCTATTGGAAGAACGGACTTTTCAGCAATGTCGCCATCCTTGCCGACAGCATCGTAGGCGACAGCGTCTATCTGAAGATCAGACTCGCTACGCGTCCGCGCATCTCAAAAATCAACTACAACGGCGTGAAGAAGAGCGAGCGCGAGGATCTGGAGACCAAGATGGGACTCATCAAGGACATACAGCTCACACCCAACCTGCTGGACCGTGCACGCATTTGGGGTAAGAAATACTTCGAGGACAAAGGCTTCAAGAACGTGGAGATATCCTTCCAGCAGACCGACGACCTCAGCGAGGCCGGGAAAGTTATCCTCGATGTCAACATCGACAAGAAAGACAAGGTGAAGGTCAACAGCATCACCGTCGATGGCAACCACTCGCTGACGATGAAGCAGATCAAGGGTTCGCTCATCAAGAACGGAGCTTTCAAGAAAACCCACGAGAAAGGCCTCATGAGCAGCTGGTTCCGCAGCAAGAAATTCATCGAGAAGAACTGGAAGGACGACAAGGAACGCCTCATCGAGAAATACAACGAGCTGGGCTTCCGCGATGCACGCATCGTGTGCGACAGTGTCGTGCCTCACGACGACAAGAGCGTCGATATATACATTCAGGTCGAAGAAGGCCAGAGATACTATGTCCGCAACATCGAATGGGTGGGCAATACGCTCTACACCACCGACTTCCTCAACGAGCTGCTGCGCATGAAGAAAGGCGATGTCTATAACCTCACACACATCAAGAAACGCACCAGTTCCGACGAGGATGCCATCGGTAACCTCTACTACGACAACGGTTACCTCTTCTACAACCTTGATGTCAAGGAGACCAACATCGTTGGCGACAGCGTAGATCTCGAAATGCGTATCGAGGAGAACCAGCAGGCCTACATCAACCGCGTCACCATCACCGGCAACGACCGCGTTTACGAGCACGTCATCCGCCGCGAATTGCGCAACAAGCCCGGCGACCTCTTCTCGAAAGAAGCCCTCGAACGTTCCTACCGCGAGATAGCCTCCATGGGACACTTCGACGAGAACATTGACTACGACATCAAGCCCGATCCCGAAAACGGTACTGTGGACCTCAGCTGGGGCCTCAACTCCAAGTCCAACGACCAAGTAGAGTTCTCGTTGGGTTATGGCCAAACGGGTGTCATCGGTAAGATCGGTTTGAAGTTCAGCAACTTCGCCCTCGGCAATCTGTTCAAGAAAGGCGGCATGCGCCGTGGCATCATCCCCCAGGGCAATGGCGAGACCTTCAGCATCAACGGTCAGACCAACGGTCGCTACTACCAGTCCTACTCCATCAACTACCTCAACCCGTGGTTCGGCGGCAAGCGTCCCAACTCGCTCAACTTCTCGGCCTTCTTCTCGAAATCGACCGACGTGAGCGACCGCTACTACAATTCCGCTTACTACAACTCCTACTACAACTATCTCTACGGCTACGGCAACAGCTACGGCAACTACTACGAGAACTACTACGACCCCGACAAGTACATCATCGTCTATGGTGCCTCCCTCGGCTGGGGCAAACGCCTGTCGTGGCCCGATGACTATTTCCAACTCTCGGCAGATATCAGCTATACGCGCTACCAGCTCAAGGAATGGGAGTATCTGCTGTTCACCAACGGCTCCTGCAACGACGTGAGCCTTAACATCACCCTCGCCCGTAGTTCCACCGACAATCCCATCTATCCCCGCAGCGGTTCCGAGTTCGTGTTCTCCCTTGGCATCACACCGCCCTACTCCCTGTGGGACGGCCGCGACTATGCTAATCTGGCCAACAACTCCAGTTCCAGCACCTATATGAAAGAGATGCAGGAGAAATACCAATGGCTCGAGTATCATAAATGGAAATTCAAGAGCCGTACATTCACCCCGTTGACCGGCCACAAGAAATGCCCTGTGCTCATGACACGCGTCGAGTTCGGCATCCTCGGACACTACAACAAGAACAAACGCTCGCCATTCTCCACCTATTACGTTGGCGGCGATGGCATGAGCGGCTATTCCTACAGCTACATGAACGAAACCATCGGCCTCCGCGGTTACGACAACGGATCGCTCACACCGCGTGGCTACAGCGGCTATGCCTATGACCGTTTCACCCTGGAGCTCCGCTATCCGTTCATCCTGAGCAACTCCACCAACATCTACGGCCTCGGCTTCCTCGAGGGCGGTAATGCGTGGAACAACATCAAGGACTTCAACCCCTTCGACATGAAACGTTCTGCCGGCGTCGGCGTACGTATCTTCCTGCCTATGGTAGGTTTGCTTGGCATCGACTGGGCTTATGGCTTCGACAAGGTCTTCGGCAGTAAGAGCTACGGCGGAAGCCAGTTCCATTTCGTGCTCGGACAGGAGTTCTAAAGAGTGAAAAGTGAAAGAGTGAAAAGTGAAAAAATATTAATGAGCAATAAACCCACCATCAGAAATTCCGTCAAAAGAATAAAACTCGTCAACTAAAACAAAAATCTACGAATATGAAAAAGTTAATGATTATCTTGCTGGCCACGATAGCCTTAGGTTACAGCCAGCCCGCATCAGCCCAGAAGTTCGTGCTCGTCGATATGGAATATATCCTCAAGAATATCCCCGCCTACGAGCGTGCCAATGAACAGTTGAACCAGATCTCGCGCAAATGGCAGGCTGAGATCGAAGCCATCACCACGGAGGCACAAAACCTCTACAAAACCTATCAGAGCGAAGTCGTTTTCCTCAGCGCCGAAGTGAAGAAGGAGCGCGAGGCTGCCATCGTGGCCAAGGAAAAGGAAGCGGCAGACCTCAAGAAGAAGTATTTCGGACCCGAAGGCGAGCTCTTCAAGAAGCGCGAAAGCCTGATGACACCCATCCAGGACGAAATCTACACCGCCGTCAAGGAGATCTGCGAAGCCAAAGGCTACAGCCTCGTCCTCGACCGCGCTTCCGATTCCGGCATCATCTTTGCCTCACCAAAGATTGACATCTCCGGCGAAGTCCTCCAGAAAATGGGCTACGGCAATTGACGAGTTGACAAGTTGACAAGTTGACGAGTTGACGAGTTGACAAGTTGACGAGTTGACAAGTTGACGAGTTAACAAATCAATTTCTCCTTGCCACAGTGCCTTCGCCATCAGGCGAGGTTCCCGCCGCCCCACAAGCAAAACCAATTAAACAATTCATAAAACCAACAATCAGACAAATGAAGAAAATTCTTTTCGCAGCCATTATGCTGCTCGCTCCGCTGACCATGTCAGCACAGAAATTCGGTCACTTCAACTCCGCAGAAGTCGTTCAACTCATGCCGGAATACAACGCTGCTCAGACCGAGCTGCAGAATCTCGCCAAGCAGTACGAAGATGACTTCAAACGTATGCAGGATGAATTCCAGAAGAAGAGCGAGGAGTTCGAGAAAGAACAAGCCAACCTCCTCGACAACGTTCGCCAGCGCCGTCAGACCGAGCTGCAGGATCTCTACCAGCGTCTCGAGCAGACCTACAGGGACAACCAGCAAGCCCTGGAGAAGGCAAAGATTGAAAAGCTGCAGGCCATCTCCGAGAAGGTCACAGAAGCCGTCAAGAAGATCGGCGATGAAGGAGGATATGTATATATCATGGATATCACATCCGGTATTCCTTACATCAGCACCAAGCTGAGCACCGATATCACTCCGGAATTGAAGAAAGCCCTCGGCATCTAAAAAGACACGTTGACTCATGAAACGATTGTTCCTTTCACTGAGCATCGCCCTCATGTCGCTCTCTCTCGCGGCACAAGAGACGGCCGCCTCCCCTGCAACTAACGCAGGGGAGACGCAGCCGCAGACGGCAGTAACCGTGCCCCAATACGGCTACCTCAGCTACAATGCCGTCTTCACTGTCATGCCCGAATACCAGAAAGCCAAGGAGGACTTCGCAGCGCTCAAAGCGCAGTACGACGCCGAAGCAGCGCGCGCCGAGGAGGAGTTCCAGCGTAAGTTCGCGGAGTTCCTTCAAGGACAGAAGGACTTCCCCAAGAGCATACTCCAAAAGCGCCAGGTGGAGCTGCAGGAACTCATGGACAAGAGCGTCAGCTTCCGCAGCGAAGCACAACGGCTCCTGGCCGAAGCCGAAACGAAGCTTCAGGCCTCCGTCAGCGAACGCCTCAACGCCGCCATCCGCAACGTTGCTGCCAAACGGGGGCTCATGTTCGTGCTCAACACCGACAACAATGCCGTGCCCTTCGTGCATCCACAAGTCGGCGTTGACATCACCGAAGCCGTGCTCACTCATCTCGGCATCACCCCTGGCGGGTCTGCAAATTGAAACGCTGAACGTAATACTCACTTGTCTCCCATCGGCATCTTCGATAGTGGCTACGGCGGTCTCACGGTGCTTCGTGAAATCCGCCAGCTGATGCCCGAGTACGATTACCTGTATTTGGGCGACAATGCCCGTGCCCCTTATGGTCCGCGCAGCTTCGAGCTCGTATATGAATTTACGCTCGAAGCTGTGCGGCGTCTTTTTGACATGGGCTGTCCCCTCATCATTCTCGCCTGCAACACTGCTTCAGCCAAGGCACTGCGAACCATTCAACAGCGCGACCTTCCCCATCTCTTTCCCCCTCTCTCCTCAGCCAGTGCCAACAGCCCGGCACTCCCGTCGCGTCGTGTTCTCGGCGTTATCCGTCCCACCGTTGAAGCCGTAGGCACTCTCACCCACACGCGACACATCGGCATCGTTGCCACACAAGGCACCATAGCCAGCCGCACCTACGAACTCGAGATGGCTAAGCTGCACCCCGACATCGTTGTCACCGGGCAAGCCTGCCCCATGTGGGTTCCATTAGTCGAGAACCACGAGTTTGATCAACCTGGTGCCGACTACTTTATCCGTCGTGACATAGAAACACTGCTCCGACGCGATCCGCAGATCGATGCCATCATTCTCGGTTGTACCCATTTCCCCCTTCTTTATAATAAGATTCGCGCGCATACACCAGCAGCCGTGCGCCTCATCTCACAAGGCGAATACGTAGCCTGCAGCCTCCGCGACTATCTACACCGCCACGCGGATCTTGAAGCCCATATCACCTGCGGTGGTACGGCGCGTTTCCTCACCACTGATGCCCCTGCTCCCTTCTCCGCTGCTGCCACCATCTTCCTCGGACAGGAAGTGACAGCAGAGCATATCAGCGTATGAAGGCTATGCGGGTGACGATGGCATTATCGCCATCGGAAGTGGTAGCAATAACATTGTAAATTCCTGAAGCTACGCGGCGACCGTGCCTATTGCAGCCGTTCCACGAGAACGTGCCGCCGTTGCTTGTACCCTGCCAGATGAGTTGACCCGTAGATGAAGTGATTTTGACTTCCGCATTAATGGTCAGACCACGGACAACAATGGGTCCATGGTAGTCGGGATCAACGGGATTCGGGAAGGCATAGACAGCCTTCTCCTCGAGGACAGGCTCAGGGTCTGTGGCATCGGAAAGATAACTGCAGAGGCCTTTGTCGGTAGCAACGAAAACGCGGCCCGAACGACCATCGACGGCAATGTCGTAGATATTGTTTGATGGCAACGGCGAGTTGTCGGTCGTGAAATGATAAAGCTCTTCCTGACAGTCAGCGCTGATGAGATAGAGACCGTTGCCAGCCGTTCCGAACCACAATCGCTGTCCGCCGTCGATGGCGATGCTGAGAATAGGAATACCTGAGAGGAGATAGTCGGCGAGTCCGCTGCCATCGGTGCGCGATACCTTGACTTGCTCGAAGCGGAAGTCCTTGTCGCGGAAATCGGCTGGGTTGTTGATGCGGAATGGACCGAGGTTTGTGCCTATCCAGATCTGACCATCGGCATCCTCCGCAAAGCTGTAGAACTCATCAGGGGAATAGGAAGTGCCGTCCTGATTGACAATGGTGCCGCGATGCTGACGGCGGTCATCAGAAGTGCGGTCGATGGTGCCATTGGTGTCGAGCATGAAGATACCACGCGCATTCATACGGCGGCTGTTGATCCATGCCCGTCCGTCCGTATCGAAGAAGATGCGGTCGAGCGTGCTGGCTTCCTTAATCTCAGAGCAGGGAATGCCGAGCCACGAGCCATTGGGGCGCATCACGCGAATCGTGGTGTCACGTGCTCCTTCAGTGCAATTCAGCGTCCAAAGATTGCCGTCGGGATCATAGGTAAGGCCATCAGCCACGACAAACCACTGCGGGTGGGGATTCTCGGGAAGGATGGAGTGGAAAGGCGCATTCTCCATTCCTATGTGTCCAACGCATTTATAGTCGCGGTACTCATAAATACCACTGCGAGCCGTGCCGAGGTAGTAGTGGCTGGCATCGTTAGGGTCCTGAGCAATATTAGTGACGTCGAGGAAGCGGCTTTTGGGGTCTATGTCAACGGCTGATGCGTAGTCAAAGACGGTCCAAGAGCCATCAGGTTCGAGGATATAAGCTGTTCCCGGACGGCTGGTCGGCGAATAGTTCTGATGACCACCGCTGATCATCAGACGGTCGCCTGCCCAACGCATGTGAAGGCTGTAGTCGTGCGGAGGACCGTCAGCGTGAACGGCAGGAGTAGCGAGACTGAAAGTGCCGTCAGCGTTGAGCGTATAGGCCTGCAGACCTGCATAGCCATCGCTGGCCCAATAGTCTTTATTGCCAAAAGCGATGTTGTTCCACGTGAACGAACCAGTGAGATGTTGCTGGCTGTCGGTGCTGTCGAACACGTAAACGTGGCTGGCGTTGCCGATGATCAGCTTGCCATTGGACTTTGTCATGTATGTAGGACGACCTATATTATTGAACGTCGTGACGAAACCGCTGTGTGATTCGTCAGTACGTCCTACCCATGTTCCTACAGCGAGCCACACGTGTCCGTCGAAGTATTCCATCAACGATGTCTTATACTTGACATCCACCAGCTGCCAGAGGCTTTTATCCTGCAGGTTATCGGTTACGGCTCCTGACCATAGACCCGAATCGGTGCTGGCGTAGAGTGTTGTCTCGGAGGCCGCACAAGCCGTCACATTCATCTCCAGCTGATAAGTCTCACGGATGATTCCCTCTTTCATATCGACCACCACAATGCCGAAGCCTGTGCAGATATAAGCCAGCGTGCCTTGAACTTGAACGTTGTTGACTTGTTTGTTCTGCAGCGTGCTGTTCTTGAGCTGTGCGAGGTTGATGACGTCATAGTCGTCCGCCGTGGAGAGGAGATCAATGTTGCCGTTGTCGTAAACAATGATGATACGTTTGGCTTCATCGCTGAAGTGGATGAAGTCGATGGTGACATCGTTGAGCTGGCGCATCCAATCGAAAGTGGTGACGGTTTGGTCATCGGTGTCGTAAGCCATCAGCTTGCTCTCCATCAAGGCATAAACGCGATGCCCGACAGGGATATTACGCGTGCAGACGGAATAGGCGGGATAGACTTGCCACGAACCTATCTGCTGGGCTTGCGCTGAAATAATAAATGATAAATAATAAATGATAAATAATAAATGATAAATGACAGGACGAGCAACAGTCCTGAATGAAGGCATAAGCTTTTGTAATGCAGACTCTTTCATCGTTATTATTTATCATTTATCATTTATCATTTCTTTGTCCTGAGGAACTCCGCCAGCTTCTGCGTGGCGCGTCCTCGGTGACTGATTGCGTTCTTATCGGCGGCTGTCATCTCAGCGAAACAGCGGTCGTAGCCATCGGGCTGGAAGATGGGATCGTAGCCGAAGCCCTCATGGCCGTGGCGCTCGCGGAGAATGGTGCCGGGGCAGATGCCTTCGAAGAGATATTCCTGCCCCTGATATAATAACGCAATGACCGTGCGAAATCTTGCGCTGCGGTCTGTTATTTTTTCTAAATTATGCAGCAAGAGGTTCATGTTGGCGTCGCTGTCATGGGAAAAACCGTTGCCGAAAAGTTCGGCATAGCGAGCCGTGTGAACGCCAGGAACGCCGTTGAGGGCAGTCACTTCGAGCCCTGTGTCGTCGGCAAAGCAGTCGAGGCCGTAGTGTTCCTTGACATAACGTGCCTTTTGCAGGGCATTGCCTTCGAGCGTGTCCGCCGTCTCAGGGATATCCTCGTCACAGCCGATGTCCTTGAGGCCCACGACCTCAAAACGCTCGCCCAAGATCTGACGAACCTCGGAGAGCTTGTGCTGATTGTTAGTGGCAAAAACTATCTTCATTTGACAATTTGACAATTTACAATTGAACAATTGATACAAGGTGACAGGACAACCGTCAAATCGTAAATTGACCAATTGTCCAATTCCGTCATGTCTTGATATGGTCGAAGCCCTCGCCATAGACGCCTACGACTTTGGTCATCGTGACGAAGGCTTTGTTATCGATATGCTTGATGAGTCGGAAAATCTGCTGACTCTCGCGGCGACGGGCCATGACGATGAGCACGCGGCGCTCCTGCTTGCTGTACCAGCCTTCGCCATACAACTCCGTAACACCACGATGGATCTCTTCGCCAATCCTCTTGGCGATTTCCTCGTGCTTGTCGGAGATGATGGTGAACTGCACGCTCTGCGCAGCTGACGTCATCGTGTAGTCGAGCAGGATCATCGAGATGATGAGGATGACGTAACCGGTCACCACTTTGTTCCAGTCGTGGAAGACGAAGAAGCTGCACGAAACGATGATAAAGTCCAACCACATCAGGATACGTCCCATCGAGAAGTTCTTGTACTTGTTCACGATGGCAGCGATGATATCCGTGCCGCCCGTAGAGCCGTTGTTGATGAACACAACAGCCAAAGCTGCGCCCTCGATGCAAGCACCGATAACGGCAGCCATGAAAGGCTGATCGCCAACGACTTTAGGCAACGTGCCGTCGGGGAGGGCTATCACCTGCTGCACCAAAGCGAGGAACAACGTGATGCAGGCGGTGGCATAGATTGTCTTGGTGAAAAACTTGAAGCCTAAGATCTTCAGACCGATGGCCAGAAGAACAGCATTGATGATAAAGTAGCTGTACTGGGTGGGGAAGCCAGTGGCGTAAAAGATGATGGCGGAAACGCCCGTCATGCCGCCCGGCGTGAATTCGTAGGGCAGCATGAAGGTGCAGAAGCCGATGCAGTAGCCAAGACATCCGAGGGCTATAAAGAAGTAATCCTTGACTTCATCGATGATGTTAGTGATACTCATCTTTTTCATTTCATCACAATGTTAATCATGCGTTTTGGCACAATAATGACCTTCACAATCTGTTTGTCTTCAAGGTACTTGGGCGTGAGCTCGTGATTGCGAGCAGCAGCTTCGATGGTGGCATTGTCGGCGTCGGCGGGAAAATCGATGCCGAAGCGTGTCTTACCGTTGAAGGCGACCATCATCTTCACCGTATCTTCGACGAGGAATTTCTCGTTGAACTCAGGCCATTGGGCATCGCAGACGCTGGTGGTGTGGCCGAGTGCTTCCCACAGTTCCTCAGCGATGTGAGGTGCAAAGGGAGCGATGAGCACCACGATAGGCTCGAGCACAGCACGCTTGGTGCACTTGAGGCTTGAGAGTTCGTTGGTGGCGATCATGAAGGCAGGGATGCTGGTGTTGTAGGAGAAGGCTTCGATGTCCTCTGTAACCTTCTTGATGAGCTTATGCAATGCCTTCAGCTCGGCAGCTGAGGGCTCTTCATCGGTGACAGCAAAATCCTCTTTGTTCCAGAACATATTCCAGAACTTCTTCAGGAAGCGGAAGCAACCATCGATGCCGGCAACATCCCAAGGCTTCGACTGCTCGATAGGGCCGAGGAACATCTCGTAGAGACGCAGTGTGTCAGCACCGTAGTTCTCGCAGATGTCATCGGGATTGACTACGTTGTACTTCGACTTGGACATCTTTTCGATGGCTTGGCTGACGATGTACTGCCCGTTCTTGTTCAGGATGAACTCTGCATCGCGGAACTCGGCTGTCCACTGACGGATTTTCTCCACATCCAGCACATTGCCGCTGACCATGCTGATGTCGGCATATACGGGATCGGCCTCAGTGCCCTCGTAGAAGTAGAGGTTCTTCTTCTTGGCATCGTCATACTGCTCCTCCAAGAGGTCGAAGCTCACGAACTTGTTGGTGCCACGCAGGCGATAGACGAAGCTGGACCAACCCTGAATCATACCTTGGTTGATGAGCTTCTGGAAGGGCTCTTCCTTCTTGCTGACACCCAGGTCGAAGAGGAACTTATTCCAGAAACGGCTGTAGATTAAGTGTCCCGTCGCGTGTTCGCTACCACCTACGTAGAGATCTACGTTCTGCCAGTAGCTGGCAGCCTTCTCGCTTACCAATGCCTCATCGTTGAGGGGATCCATATAACGGAGGTAGTAGGCTGAAGAGCCTGCGAAGCCAGGCATGGTATAGAGCTCAATGGGGAAGACATTCTCGTCGTCGATGAGGCTGTTCTCCACAATCTTCTTGTTCTTCTCATCCCAAGCCCATTTGGTGGCATTGCCCAAGGGAGGTTCGCCGGTCTCGGTGGGCAGGAACTTATCCACCTGAGGCAACTCAATAGGCAGGCATTCTTCAGGTATCATCTGGGGAATCCCATGCTTGTAATAGACAGGGAAGGGTTCGCCCCAGTAACGCTGACGGCTGAAGATGGCATCGCGCAGACGGTAGTTGACCTTCACGCGACCCAGGTGATGAGCCTTCACGAAGCGCTTTGTCTCGGCGATAGCCTCTTTGATGGTCTTGCCGTTCAAGACCAGACATTCGCCGTCATACATCACACTCTTGTCTGGACTTATGGGTGAGTTCATCACAATACCCTCCTTGGCATCGTAGCTCTCCTCGCTCACGTCGGCTCCTTCCACCAATGGAATAATGGGAAGGTCGAAGTGCTTGGCGAAGGCGTAGTCGCGGCTGTCATGAGCCGGAACGGCCATGATGGCACCTGTGCCGTACCCAGCCAACACATATTCTGCCACGTAGATGGGACATTTGTCGCCGGTGATCGGGTTGATGCCGTAGGCGCCGGAGAACACACCCGTCACAGTGTGGTCGATCATGCGTTCACGCTCTGTGCGGCCTTTCACATATTTGATGTAAGCATCTACGGCCTCGCGTTGGTCAGGCGTTGTCACCTTGTCCACCAATTCGCTTTCAGGAGCCAGCACGAAGAAGGTCACGCCGAACATCGTGTCGGCACGTGTGGTGAAGATGGTGAAATCCACATCGCTGTCGGCCACCTTGATCAGCACCTCGGCACCTTCACTGCGACCAATCCAGTTCTTCTGGGTCTCCTTGATGCTCTCGCTCCAGTCAATGGTCTCCAGACCATCCAACAGACGCTGACTGTAGGCGCTGACGCGCAGACACCACTGGCGCATCTTCTTCTGCTCCACCGGATAGCCGCCGCGCTCGCTGACACCATTGACTACCTCGTCATTGGCCAACACCGTACCCAATGCAGGGCACCAGTTCACCATTGTCTCACCGAGGTAGGCAATGCGATGCTGCATGAGCAGTTCGCTCTGCTCCTTTTCATCGGCAGGCCATTTGCCTTCAGCCTTGAACTTCTCGATGAGTTTCTCAATGGGTTGTGCCTTCTGGAGCTGTTCGTCGAAGTATGAGTTATACATCTTCTGGAACGCCCATTGTGTCCACTTATAGTAGTTTGGTGTGCAGGTTCGAACCTCGCGGCTCCAGTCAAACGAGAAACCGATCTTGTCCAGCTGCTCGCGGTAGCGGTCGATGTTTGCGAAGGTAGTCTTCTCAGGATGCTGACCTGTCTTGATGGCATATTGTTCTGCGGGAAGACCGTAGGCATCGTAGCCCATCGGGTTCAGCACGTTAAAGCCCTGCAGACGCTTGTAGCGGGCATAGATGTCCGAAGCGATGTAGCCGAGGGGATGCCCCACGTGCAGACCTGCGCCACTGGGATAGGGAAACATATTGAGGACGTAGAACTTCTTGCGTGTCTCGTCCTCCGTCACCTTGTACGTCTGTTGGTCAACCCAACGCTGACGCCACTTCTTTTCAATCTCTCTGAAATTGTATTCCATTGCAATTATATTTGTTGTTATTCGTTTTTCGGCTGCAAAGGTCGCAATTTTCTGCGACATAACGAAATTTTATGTAAAAAAAGAAGGAAGCGCACGCGTGCGTTTCCTTCTTTTCTGGCTTTTGCTGGTTGGGATACCCGGATTCGAACCAGGAAAAACAGAACCAAAACCTGTTGTGTTACCATTACACCATATCCCAATCCTATGGCTTTTATCGCTAAAAGCGCGGCAAAGATACGAATAATTAATGGATAATGGATAATGGACAATGGACAATTATCGGCTTAAAGCCCAATATTTAACGTTCTTTTACAAGCAACGGTCCATTCTCCATTCTCAACTTTCAACTTTCCATTATCAACTTTCAACTTTCCATTATTTTTCCTCAGCGATGAGCAGATAGTAATTCTTCTTGCCTTTCTGCACGAGCAGGTAACGCCCGTCGATGAGATCGGCGGTGGTCACGGCCTGGTCGAACTGCGTGAGCTTCTCCTTATTGAGGCTCACACCGCCACCCTGCACCATCTTTCGCATCTCGCCCTTCGAGGGGAAACACTCGGTCTCGGTGGCCATGAGTTCTACGGCCTTGATGCCCTCGCCCTCGAGCAGGCTCTTGGCGATGGTGAAATGAGGCACGCCGTCGAAGACGTCCAGGAGCGTCTGCTCGTCCAGGCTGACAAGCGCCTCCTTCGTCGATTTGCCGAAGAGCATCTGCGAAGCCTCCTGAGCCATGCGCAGGTCTTCCTCGCTGTGAACCATCTTTGTGACCTCCTCGGCCAGACGGCGCTGCAGCTCGCGACGACCCGGATCTTCGCGGTGACGGTCGATGAGCTCGTCGATCTCTTCCTTAGGCAACGAGGTGAAGATCTTGATGTAGCGCTCAGCATCTTCGTCGGCTACGTTGATCCAGAACTGGTAGAAGCGGTAAGGACTCGTGTAGCGGCGGTCGAGCCATATATTGCCCTGCTCCGTCTTGCCGAACTTGCGGCCGTCGCTCTTCGTGATGAGGGGACATGTCAGCGCATAAGCTTCGCCGCCACCCATGCGACGGATGAGCTCAGTACCTGTTGTAATATTGCCCCATTGGTCGGAGCCGCCCATCTGCAGCTTGCAGCCCTTGTGCGTATTGAGGTAGTAGAAGTCGTAGCCCTGCAGCAGCTGATAGGTGAACTCGGTGAACGAGAGGCCATCACGTGCCTCGCCATTGAGGCGCTTCTGAACGCTGTCCTTCGCCATCATGTAGTTCACGGTGATATGTTTACCTACGTCGCGGGCAAAAGCCAGGAACGTGAAGTCCTTCATCCAGTCGTAGTTGTTCACCAGTTCAGCACGGTTGGGCGCATCGCTCTCGAAGTCGAGGAAGTGAGCCAGCTGTGCCTTGATGCACGCCACGTTATGTGCCAGCGTCTCCTCGTCAAGGAGGTTACGCTCCTGGCTCTTGCCGCTCGGATCACCGATCATGCCGGTGGCACCGCCGATGAGGGCAAGGGGTTTGTGGCCGCAACGCTGCAGGTGGCGCAGCATCATCACGCCGCAGAGGTGACCGATGTGGAGACTGTCGGCCGTGGGATCGATGCCCACGTAGGCCGTCACTTGTTCTTTCTGGAGCAGCTCTTCGGTGCCAGGCATCATCTGGTGCACCATTCCGCGCCATTTCAGTTCTTCAACGAAATTCATGATTATAATGTTGTTTTTGGGATTAACTATTAGCTATTCTTCGTCTTAGCGGCTGCAAAGGTAGGCAATTTTAGCGAATAATGAGTAAGGAATAATGAAAAATGAAGCCTCAACGATGAAAAATGAAGGAGAAAAGAAGAAATATCAAAAGAAAAGCGCTTTTCCCACTTAATTTTGTGCCGCCAAAAGAAATAAACGGCCGTGTCGTCATCAAGTTAAAATCCTTTAAATATCGCGTATTATGGCTGCAAACACTTACCTTTGCAGCCATAATGATATCACCATGCGACTACTTCTATCTTTCGCTTTCCTCTTTTCGCTTCTCGTTCCCTGCTTAGCCGGCACCCATTGGCTCATCGAAGCGGAATCGGCACAAACGCGGATCGTCCTGCGCGACGATACGCTGGACATCACCTCTCCTCAAGGGCTATCGCTTTGGTGGGATCAACCCTTGAAGGCTCCCTGCACCGTCGAATATCGGGCTTGCGTGGTCATGGAAGGGGGCAGCTGCGACCGCCTGTCGGACTTGAACTGCTTCTGGATGGCGAGCGAACCTTTTACGGGCATGACGAAGCGTGGCGGACGTTTCGCTGAAAGCTATCGCCTCCAATGCTACTACCTCGGCTATGGCGGCAACCACAACATGACAACGCGCTTCCGCCGCTACGACGGCGACACGCTTGCCGTGGCGGACGCGACGCGCCGACCGCCGATTCTCAAGGAATACACCGATGCCACACACCTGCTGAAACCCAACCATTGGTATGCCGTGCGCATCGAGATGCACGCCGATGGCCGCACACGCTACTTCATCGACAACGAACTCCTCGTCGATTACCTCGACCCCTCCCCTCTGCTACACGGTTGGTTTGCCTTCCGCACCACTTGGAGCCACACGCGCCTCACCGCGTTCAAGATTACACCCCTTCATCATTCATCAATCATCATTCCTCAATCATCAATCATCATTCATCATTCATCAATCATCATTCCTCCTCTCCCTTTGGGAGAGGCCGGGAGTGGGCCCATTCATCACTTCTTTCAGATCGTGGGCGAAGCGCTGCGAGAAGATTCGTGAGCCTTTCTCCCAAAGGTGGGCATTGTCGTAGAAGTATTCCGGATGATCCGTGTAGAGTCCAGGCGTGTCGTAATCGAGCAGAGGGACGTGTTCCTCCGCAGCTACGGCCTTCAGCTCATCGTAGTAGTGCTCGTCGAGGATGGAGTAGCTGGGCGAAATGGACAGCACCAGCTGCACGTTGCGACTGCGACACAGTGCAATGAAGCGACGGAAGGTGTTCAGCATCTGCGGAGCACTCGGCAAAGGCTTTTGCGGTTCGCCTAGCGTAGTCGGGAACGACGGCGGGCAGGCGATGGGCGTGTAGCCGTTGTCGTTCGGCTCATCGGGCTTGAACAGCCTCGCAATGGCAGCATTCGAGAGGGAATGGTAACGATAGAGATGCGAGAATTGGTAGCGCCCCATCAGCCCTAACCAGCGGAACACCGAGTCAGCCTCGGCACAAAGCCCGATGTGCGGAGCGTAGAAGCTGAGCATGTTCAGGTGGCCTTCGTTCTCGACGTACTCCGATTCGCCTGTGTCGAGAACCACCACCTTGGGCGTGTGGTGGTTGAGGACATGAGCGAGCGTCACGTATTGGAAGTAGATGCTCCCCGAGGCGGAGATGCCGGCATTGAAGACGCTCATGCCCGTGGAGTCCTGGATGATGGACGGCACATAGTGGTTCTCGCATCTCGATGTGCCTAAGAGGAGGATGTCAGCATCCACTTCGCCGACAATCTTACATATCTTCTGCGAGAAATGCTCATGCGTGTGCCACGTCACCCAATGCATGGCAGCCCCTCCGGCGCGGTCGAAGGCCAGCCAGAGCACGAAGATGACCAGTATGGAGCAGAGCATTTTCTTCATCGTAGCTTAAGGATCAGAATTGGAAGTAGATGAACTGGCTGCTGTCTAAAACACCGAACAGCGTGATGACGGCAATCATGAGGGCGAGACCCACGTGAAGGAGCACCGTCCTGACCGGGCCCGTCACGCGGAGCGGGCGCTGCCGTTCACGGCGGAGGCCGTCCACCAGCAGCACCACGAGGCTCACGCCGATGATCATGAAATCGCTGACACGGATGAAGGGCACACCGGGACGCGTTGCTATACCTATAAATATAATGCACACATCCGCGAGCGTATCGGCGCGGAAGAAGACCCAGGCCAGGCAGACCAGCACGAACGTCAGCAGCCACCGCCCCAGCCTGCTCACCCTTTCCCCCGGCCACCGTGCCCGTTGCATCAGCGACGGGAGCCTCACCGCCTTCTCGATGCACAGCAGCATCCCATGAAGCGCACCCCAGCACAGGAACGTCCAGTTGGCACCGTGCCACAGGCCGCTCACGACGAACGTCACCATGAGGTTCCAGTACTGGCGCGGGCGGCTGACGCGGTTGCCGCCCAAAGGGATATACACATAATCCTTGAACCACGTCGAGAGCGAGATGTGCCAGCGATGCCAGAACTCCCCCACAGAGCACGAGAGATACGGCCGGCGGAAGTTCTCCATCAGGCGGAAACCCAGGATGCGGGCTGCGCCGATGGCAATGAGCGAGTAGCCCGCGAAGTCACCGTAGATCTGGAACGGAAACAGCAGCGCAGCCACGGCGTAGCTGCCCCCGTTGTGCATGTCCAGGTGGTTGAACACCGCATTCACGTAGTCGCCGCAGCGGTCAGCCACCACGAGCTTCAGGAAATAACCCCAGACCATCATCCTTAGACCCCTCATGCCGTCGTCGTAGTCGAGACGATGCACCTGCTTGAACTGAGGCAACAGGTTGTTCGAACGCTCGATGGGGCCCGCCACCAGCTGGGGGAAGAACGACACGAAGAGGGCATACGTCCAGTAGTCACGCTCAACCGCCGTCGTGCCGCGATACACGTCGATCGTGTAGCCCAACGCCTGGAACGTGTAGAACGAGATGCCAACGGGCAGCAACAGCTTCGACACCGGGATCACCATGCTCACCCCGCAACAGTGCATCAGCGCCACGACGATCGAAGAGAGGAAATTGTAGTATTTGAACGCCACCAGCAACGACAGGTTCACCACCAGGCTCGCCACCAGCCAAGCCTTGCGCTTACGGCCCTCGGTGCAACCCGCGATGCCCAGCGCCGAGGCGTAGGTCACCACCGTGCTCGTCAGCAACAGCAGCGCGTAGGCCGGCTCCCAGTTCATGTAGAAATAATAGCTCGCCGCCAGAAGGAACAGGTTGCGCAAGCGCAGCCACGACCCGGGGATGCAGTAGTACACGACGCACACCACGGGGAAAAACAGCAGGAACGGCAGGGAGTTGAACAGCATTTGCGAACACTTAAGGCGCCTCGGACGCTCATTTTGGGCGCAAAGATAGCAAAAAGATGTAAAAAAGGCACCGCTTAGTAGAAAAATGTCTATTTTTGTGCCCGAATAACGCTATCTCAGCTACAACAACCATCACCTATGAAAGAGATCTATCTCGCCGGAGGGTGCTTCTGGGGCACAGAGCATTTCTTCAAACAAATCCAAGGCGTCATCGACACCGAGGTGGGATTCGCCAACGGACACACCCAAGCACCCACCTACGAAGAGGTATATACCGACACCACCGGCTATGCCGAGACCGTGCGCGTGGCCTACGACGAGCACGTGGCCGACCTCCAGTTCCTGCTCAACATGTTCTTCAAGGCCATAGAACCCACAAGCCTCAACCGCCAGGGGCACGACGAAGGCACGCGCTACCGCACCGGCGTTTATTACACCGACGAGGCCGACATCCCCGTCATCCGAAAGGTGTTTGCCGAGCAGCAGGCACTCCTCGACGAGCCCATCGCCGTGGAGGTGCAACCCCTGCGATGCTTCCACCCCGCCGAGGACTACCACCAGGACTACCTCGACAAGAAACCCGACGGCTACTGCCACCTCCCCCTCCAGCTCTTCGACTGGGCACGAAAACAACATCGTTAACCACCATGACCGACACACGACTCACCTACGCCGTCGTCGGCACAGGAGCCATCGGCGGGTTCTACGGCAGCAAGCTCGCCCATGCCGGGCGCGAGGTACACTTCCACCGCCCCATGGAAATCCATTACCTCTACACGCGACCCATCGCCGAGGCGCGCGCCGTAGGCTTCGACATGCCACGTCTTGAGATGCTCGAACGAGAACTGCTGTTCATCGGCCACCACACCCGACGGAACACATGATAGCCATGTTTCGCCGCGCCACCTCCGGTTTCATCGCTTCGGACAACGGCAAACCGGGTGGGTTGATGCTGCGTACTGTGGCGAAGCCGGCGGCGAGGAGTGCGGCTTCATCATCAACACATCCCGCAATTAAGTGACAAGGGATCCCTGCCTGACGGGCATGATGCAGAACGATGCCGGGCAGCTTGCCCATGAGCGTCTGACCGTCGGCGCGCCCTTCGCCTGTGATGATGAAATCGGCATCACGAATGAGCTCATCGAAATGCACCGCCTCCATGAGCAGCTCGGCACCCGACCGCTGCTCGGCACCGAAGAACTGCATGAAAGCATAGCCGAGACCTCCGGCAGCACCGGCACCAGGCTCACCGCTCCTGTCAAAGCCCATCACCCGTGCATTCTCATCAGCGAAAGCCTTAGCCCGCCTGTCCAGCTCAACCACCATCTCTGCCGTCGCTCCCTTCTGAGGCCCGAAGATGGCGGCTGCACCACGAGGGCCATACAGCGGATTCGTCACGTCAGTGGCGATAAGAAAAGTGAAAAGTGAAAGAGTGAAAAGTGAAAGATAAGAGTTTCCATCAAAAGTTGTTGGCTCAACAGAATAGTCAGGTAATTTATATTTTTCACTTTTCACTCTTTCACTTTTCATTCCCTCTATCATCCCCCTTCCTGCATCGCTCACCGCACTTCCACCCAGCCCCACGACAAATCGCTTGCAACCTCGATTCATGGCATCAGCGATCAATTCCCCAACCCCACGGCTTGAAGCCACCAGCGGATTCCGCTCCTCGGGCCTCAGCAAATGCAGTCCGCAAGCCTCCGCCACCTCGATGACGGCCAAATCGCCGGCCTTCAGGTAGCGAGCCTGCACAGGTCGCAACAAAGGATCGTGGACGGTAGTTGTGATGTAGGCCCCCCCTTCAGCCCCCGAGGGGGCTACAAATGTTTTGCTATTAGAGGTCTGTACATCCGTTTCCCCCTCGGGGGAAGAAAGGGGGGCCATCCATGCCTCCAGCCACCCTTCGCCGCCATCGCTGACGGGCAGACACACCACCTCCGCCTCCGGCCATCGCTCCTTGATACCCGCAACAGCTGCCGCCCCAGCCTCAGCCGAGCTCAGGCAACCCTTGAACGAATCTATGGCAACGATGACTTTCATGTGGAGAAATGACTCCTTTTATTTACATCTGATCTCCGCATCCACAACATAAAGGTCGCCTTCCTCATCAACAAGAACATTGCGAGGTAACAAGTCCCAAGCCTCGTATGTGCCGTTAGTGTAGTGCCCTTCACAATTAGTCTTTTCAAAACCAAGGGCCGCCATATACGTATCTATCATCACTTGTGTGGCAGGACGGGCATTTTTAATAAGCCGCTGCTGGAGTATTGGCAGTATTGATCGTCCTTCAAAACCAGTAAAACCATAAAATGAACAGGTGGTATCGTAAAAGCAACACGTTCTTCTATTTGTCGGCTATTCACATAGCTTTCGCTAACTCGAAGTTCTGCTTCATGTAATTGGCAGCGTCTTCGGAGCTCATCGGCGATAGCTCTGATTCGGCTATTTTTCGCAGCTTGCGCTCCGTCGACTCCTTGTGGAATTGGTTGAAATAAGTCATGATTCATCATTGATTTCTTGTTTCTGAGTGCAAAGTAAGTGTATTTTAGTTACATAGCCAAAGAAACGCGATTTGTTTGGAACTCCTTAAGATTCTTTAACGGCAAATGGCGTGACAATTGGGGCAATGGATTGTACTTTTGTATAGATGATTAGAGAGTGAGGAGTGAGGAGGGGAAGCCCCCTATAATCCCCCGGCGGGGGATGAAGAGTGATGATTGATCGTGCATGGTCAGGCTATATCGAGCTTATAGGCGATAGCATAAGCTCCACTAATCATGATACGATTAGCGAACATTCATGAAATACCTAAGGAGAATTCGTTAGGACGATGATAAAAAGAGATGAGATTGCTAACGAATATTCATGATGAATGAAACATGCGTATCATGAGTAGATTACATATCGTCATTTATTCTTCAGCCTTTTTGAACAAGTTGTAACCCCATTTGCGAGCGACTTCTGAGAGGACAGAGGCTCTGCGCTCGAAGTCGGGCCGAATGGTGGAGTCTGCAGTAGGAACACACCTGCTGAACCGTCGTAAGACAGGATGGTATAATGTGTTCTACTGGAACGAAAACAGCAAGGAAGTTGATTATGTCATCCAACGAGGCTCTGATGTGGTTGCCATTGAAGTGAAGAGCGGCTATGATTCATCTAATGCAGGAATGGCTGTCTTCAATGAGCTCTTCCACCCCAAGGCGATGTTTACCGTAGGCACAGACGGCATACCTCTTGAAGAGTTCTTGCAGATGGAGCCAGGTGAATTGCTGATGTAATGTCTATCGTTAAGACTTATTGGCATCCTGCCCTGATGCGTCGTGAGTCGTAGCGGGGCAATTTGTTTGATTCCTTCCGCTGTTATGCCCCCAACGAGCCATGTGTTTCCCTCGATGGAGCTAATCAATGAGATTGCACAATCTCATCTTTCCACCCATGGGGGATGGAAAAAGGGTGGAAAATAGCAGGTAAAACGTTTGAATGCCAGCACGAAGGGATAGGAATGACTGTTTCCACCCTTTTTCCTTGTGGGACACGATAAAACGCCGTACCTTTGCAGCGCAAAACCAAACGAAATGCAAAACGCGAAACCAATCGAAGTGCAAAGTATGATGAGAAAAGCCTTACTCAAATGCCTCGCCGCGTTGGCGGCTGTCGCTGCAAGCTGTGCCGCGTGGACAGCTTGCAGTACGCGCTCATCGCGACTGATTGCTGCAGCGGAGGAATTGGCTCTCACCAATCCCGACAGCGCCGCCCTCGTGCTGGCGCAGGCCGACACCTGTTCCTTGGGTGATGCCACCCGCGCCCGTCTGGCACTGGCACAAGCGTTGATTCATGAAGAGAAGTGGTTGCAACACTGCGGCGATACGGCCGTTTGCCTACAGGTTACAGACACAGCGTGGGAGTTCCGGCGCGTGGTCGTGAAGCAAAGATGCGACAGCGCGATAGCCCATGATGACGACTCGCTGCTGCACGACAGCACCCTCTTGCGCGCTTATTACTACTATGAACGCGCGAGTCTGGGCGGCACGTCGGATGACCAGGAGGCGTTGCGCCTGTTTGGCCGTACCTGCTACGTCCTCAGCCGCCGTTTCAAAGACAACGATACCCTGCTGCAGTTCGACCAATTGATACATCTGGCCATCCATGCTGCCGAAGCGGCAGAGGACTGGGGTACGGCCTACCGTGCCTATCATCGGTGGGCTGAGCATTGCGATTTTGCCCATGGGACGGCTCGCGACTTGGAAGCTTACTGGTCGCTCTGTCAGGCGTTGAAGGCTTTTTCCCGCAGTAGCGACAGCTCGCGTAACCTGCTGACGCTGTTGAACGACTATGGAAGGTTCTATTTGGCAGTAGCCTCGAATCCGATGTTTATCAATCCTCGTGGTCTTCCCATTCTCCAGCGTGCTGCAGAGATGCTTGTTCCGGGGAGGGAAACGCCTGATTATGGCGAAGTGTTACGGCTCGTTGACAGCGCACAGAACTATCCCCAGTGTCCTTATTCCTGCAACGCACGAAGGGATTATTCTGTGAGGTATGACATGCAGACAGGGAATGTGTCCAATATCTTTTCTTGCAGGACAACCTTCAAACGCCTTCAGCAGGCAAAGGAAAAGCATGAGGCATGGGTGGCCGAGAATCCTTGGTACAGCAAGAGCCCGCTTTCCAATCTCTCGGAGCATCGTATAGATGCCCTTGCAAAGACTGCCCGCACTTTCGACATCGAGAGCCGCAACTACCTGGCTCCCGGCTACGTCCTTAAGGCTTCCTTACTGCTATCGCGCCTGATGAAAGCTGTCATCGCAGTGTTGTTGCTGGTGGTGGCGTTGCTGCTTCTGATGTTCTGGAACTGGCACAGCAGCCTGTGTCGGCGCCATGAGGCCGAACGCGCCGAACGCCAGCGCGAGGCGAAACTGGCTGCACAGGAGGCCGAACGGTTTTCGGAACAACTAAGGCAGAAGGACACTATGATTGACCTGCTGCGCGGACACATCATGGACAAGAGCGAACTCCTCGAGAGGCTGCAACAGAACGCCGGCAATAGCCGTCGCACCGTCATCGACGCCCGCAACTGGCGGGAGATAGAAGCCACACTGGACGCTGTCGATAACGGTTTTGTCAGCCGCCTGCGACTCGACTACCCGCATTTCTCTGAAGACGACATCCGACTGTGTATGCTCACCCGTCTGAAACTATCGAACACCGCACTTTCTGCCATCTATGTCATCTCCATCTCGGCTGTGCAGCACAGGAAGCAGAAGCTGAAGAAGGACGGCTTCGGCGTGAGCGACCCAACCGTCTCGTTGGAGCAGATAGTGATGGGGCTCTAAACAGATAATTATACTGATAAACAATTTTTTCCAACGGCATATAGGCCGCTGGCTAACCCTCTACGACGCTATGAGATTAATCCGTCTGTTGATATTTGTTGTCATCCTGAGCACTTCGTCTGCTTATGGTCAGGACAAGACAAAAGAACGCAAAGTTGCAGTTGAGGCTTTTGTGCTTGATTCTTTTACATTGGCACCTATAGGTCAAATAGATATCATGGTCCTTGACTCGATGCATAAGGTCATTAAAATGTCGAAGACGATGTCTGGACCTATACCTGTCTCATTCGGCTATTATAATGTAGGGGAGAGATTTTTGTTGGAGATACAAAGCCCAACCTATCAGAGTGTGAAACGGGTAATCTGTCCGAATCCCGAGAAAAGGGTATCAAAGGTCACCCTGCCTGACATCCTTATGAAGCGCAAGGCTGATACTGCTGCCACCAACATGCGCGAAGTGACGGTTACGGCCTCCACGCTGAAGTTCGTCTGGAAACGTGACACGCTCATCTATGATGCAACGGCTTTCAACATGCAGGAGGGTGCCATGCTCAAGGACCTCATCAGTCAATTGCCAGGCACAGACGTGGACGAATATGGACAGATCACTGTATTTGGCCGCAGGGTCGATTGTCTGACACTGAACGGCCGGGATTTCTTCAAGGGTGACAACCGTGTGATGCTCGACAACCTGCCCTATTTCATGATTAAGGATATCAAGGTATATGAGCGAGGCCCTGCTGCCTACGAGCAGTGGAAGAGCATGCAAGGCGACAAGAAGGAGTACGTGATGGACGTCGTGCTCAAGCGAGACTATCGACGCGGATATCTGGCTAATGCCGAAATAGGTGGTGGCACGGGCGGACATTGGCTCGCACGCGCCTTCGGCTCTCTGTACTCGGATCGGGCTCGGATAGGAGCCATCGTCAATGCCAATGACCTCAATGACGCTCGCGACCCTGGACGTACAACTGGCGACTGGCTGGCGATAGGACAGCCTAAGGGCATTATGACCATAGTGCGGGCCAAGTCGGATTTGAACTTTTATGGGAAAAGCAATAAATGGCATGACATGGGACAGGCGGTATTGCAATGGAGCAAGCCCGAGACTGCCTTCAGAAGCGACGACGTCACCGACATACAAGGTAACCGGAAAAGAACAATCGCCGGGGGCTATGGCATAAATAAGGACCTCATGTTTACCTTAGACAATACCTATTCAAGCACTAAACCCAATTTGGATTTGACAACTGCCATTCTCGTCAGGCGCGGCCGCCAGCATACGAACGACAGCACGACATCGTTCAACAACAATAACCTGGTCAATCAGATAAAAAATGCATATTACAATACCGAACTGACACAGGACTACAAACAGTCCTTGTTCACAGGCAAGCGGATGGGCAATGGAGATTTCCTGTCCTTCCGTGCCTCAGGACGCTACGCCGAACAACGAAACGACAGGTATCACCTGTATGATATGTCGCTCGTTGCCTTAGACGGTGAGAAGAGTTATCGGCTGCACCAACACAGGATGAAGGAGAAGGAGTTGCAGGGTCTTATCGGCTATAATATGCCCTGGCGTAAACTCAGCTTATATCTTTCCGCAGGGTGGAGCTATCGCAGCGAAGAGAAGGATTCACCCCTGTGGCGCCTGGAACGCGATTCCGTGTTCTTCAACACCTTTGCCGCACTTGGTCAGCATCCTGCGCTCGACGCCACACTCATCGATGTCGGGAATAGCCAATGGGTTAAAGGACATAAGCATCAAACAACCTATAGTGCAAAGCTGACGTATTCAGACAAAGGTGAGGATTACACAACGGTGTTCACCTTGAACCTACCCTTGACAACGATATGGGAGAAAGAACACATACAGCGTGGACAGATCAATGTTGACACCGCACGAAACGCCACTGACTTCCTACCTTCCTTTACGGCTGAAATACGCCGTCAGCACAGCCGATATACTTGGTTCTTCAATTATGAGCCTTATGTCAGCCGACCGCTCCTGTTGGAACTCACCTGCTACGAGGACACCACTAACCCCCTCAACGTGCTGCGGGGAAACCCGCAACTGAAAAACGCCGTCACACACAGGCTCGGAACTTCATATTACCTTCGACACAATAGGCAATGGTATAGATTCAACAGCCAGTTCACCGTCACCCAGAACCAAATCATGCCATCGCGTTTTTATAACCCAAACACTGGCGGTTATCTCAGCAGTTCTACCAACGTAAATGGCAACTGGCTATGGGACAACCAAGTAGAAAGCACTCACACCTTGGATGAAGGCCGACATTGGACACTGACCAACAAATTGGGTTTCATCGTGCAACACCTTGCCTATATGGGAGCAAACGGCACGGAAGAGCTAAAACGTATACAGACTAACAGAAACTGCATCGACTATGAGGTGAAACTCAAATACAGGAAGGATGAGAAATTTGACATCGAACCGCATTTCAACATACTCATCAACCACGCCACCAACAACCAGGGTTTCGGCACAGCAGCCAACGCACGAGACTTCATCTATGGCTTCAACATCAACTGGACATTGCCATACAACTGGACATTGGCCACTGATCTCAACCTGTTTCAGCGACGGGGGTATGGCATGGGCATGAATACATACGATGTGATCTGGAACACCCAGTTGACACGAAGCTGGCTGAAGGGACGGCTGCTGACCCGGCTTACTGCCTACGACATATTCCATCAAATGCATCATAACTCATACATCATTACAGCTGAAGGATATCAGTCAAGATGGGAGAAAGGCCTTTCCCGGTATGTCCTTCTCAGCCTCTTCTACCGTATTGACATTAAGCCCAAGAAGGCACGGAACTGAAGGAGGATGCGAACCTAACATCCTCAAATTAGCCATGATTCTTATGAATCATTAACGGGAAAAGGGGCAATAAATGGGCGGGGCGCACGGCTTACAGCGATAGCAGCTGCTCGCCGTGCGTCTTGGTCTTGATTTGCTTGGGCAGGATGATGTTTTCGATGATGCCTTCTTCGTTGATGATGAAGGTGGTGCGGACGGTGCCGAAGTATTTGCGGCCGTACATCGACTTCTCGGCCCATACGCCCATCTGCTCCACCAACGAGTGGTCGGTGTCGGCGATGAGGGGGAAGGGCAGGTCGTGCTTGGCCTTGAACTTCTGGTGGCTGGCGGCGCTGTCCACGCTGACGCCTACGACGGCATAGCCTTTGCGGCGCAGTTCGCTGTAGTTGTCGCGCAGGCTGCAGGCCTCAGCTGTGCAGCCGCTGGTGTTGTCCTTGGGGTAGAAATAGAGTACGAGTTTCTGTCCTTTGAACTGACTGAGGCGGATCTCCTGTCCGTCCTCGTCGTAGCCCAGTAGTTCGGGCGCGCGGTCTCCGATTTGCATAGTCTTTGAGATGAATAGTTGATGGTTTGCCTTTTGTCTTGTTCAGCGCACAAAAGTACATGATTATTCCGAAAGGGATGCTTCGAAACGCAGAAATCTTTCCCGACTGTCTAATTTTTAGACGTTTTTTATGAAGTTGAGAGCGGAAAGTTAAAAGTTGAGAGCGGAAAGTTGAAAGATTGTGCGAACTTTGCAGCGCAAACGATAACGAAGACAATTCATAATTCATAATTCACAATGCATAATTCACAATTCACAATGCATAATTCATAATTCACAATGCATAATTCATAATTTATAATTTATGAAACGATAACGATGACGATGACGATAACTAACAACTCGTCAACTTGTCAACTCGTCAACTCGTCAACTTGTCAACTCGTCAACTTGTCAACTCGTCAACTTGTCAACTCGTCAACTTGTCAACTTGTCAACTTTCAACTTTCAACTTAATATGTCTTCCCTCTTCTACTTCGCCCGTCGCTTCAAGACGGCCACTACATTGAACTTCATCGGCCTCGTCGTGGCCTTTGCTGCCTTCTACCTGTTCATGACGCAGGTGCTGTACAACCACAGCTTCAACAGCGAGCTTACTGGCGCCGACCGGCTGTACCGCTTTGAGCTTACCTCTTTATGGGGGGACAACGAAGGCCGTTGGAGCAGCAATTGCTCGCGTTTCGCAGGTGAAGAGCTGGCCGCCGTGCCACAAGTGGAGAGTGTGATGCTGGCGCAGTCGGGCTGGTATGAGCGCCGCTATTTGCACGGCGATTCGGAGTTCCACTTCGGCTTCATCACCACCGACAGCCACGGCCTCACCACCCTGCAACCCCGCTGCCTCGACGGACGTCTGGATTGGGACGAGGGCGACACGGGCGGGGTGCTCATCGCCGAGTCCATCGCGCGTACCTATTTTAATAATGAGACGCAGGTGGCAGGCCGCGCCCTATGGGACGGGCAGGACAGCATCACGGTGCGCGGCGTCTATGCCGACTTCCCGGAGGCCTGCGGCTTCAAGAACGCCGTGGTGGAGAACTTCGGCGACAGGGACTTGGGCGCATTCAACAACTATAACTTCGACTGCTACGTCCGTCTGGCCGCTGAGGCCGACACGGCCGCCGTGCTTGATGCGTTTCGCAAGGCGTACTTTAGCAAGCTCCGCGATGCTATGACCTCGCAGTGGGGTGCAGACAGTTGGGACAAAGTCGGTGAAAGCTATGGGGCCATGCAGTTCCGCCTCACACCCGCGACGGAGACCTATTTCTCCGGCGTGGACGACCGCGTGGACAAGGGCAACCGCTTGGTCGATGGCGTGCTCATCGTGGCCTGCGTGCTGCTGCTCATCGTGGCTGCCATCAACTTCCTGAACTTCGCCCTGGCCGAGGCTCCGATGCGCGTCAAGGGCGTGAACACGCGACGCGTCCTTGGCAGTACGCTGGGCAGCATCCGAGCCGCGCTCATCGCCGAGACGGTGGCGACGGCACTTGCCGCCTACGTCCTCGCCGTCGGTGCCGCCTATCTGCTGACACAATGGCCGCTGATCGGCGAGCTCACCGTGGGCAATATCAACCTCGGCAACCACCTCCCGCTGCTGGCATGGACGGCAGTGCTGGCCATGCTCGTGGGCATCGTGGCTGGCATCTATCCCGCTTTCTACGTCACTTCGTTCCAGCCCGCCTTGGCGCTGAAAGGCAGCGCCGGCCTCACACCCCGTGGCCGCCAGCTACGCACCGCACTCATTGCCTTGCAACTCTTCATCTCCTGCATCATGGTCGTTTATATCGCCATCCTCTACCTGCAAAGCCACTACCTCTTCACCTCCGACTACGGCTTCGACAAGGACGAGGTGCTCTACGTGAGGCTGAACGATGAGCTTCGGGCGAAGAAAGATGCCGCGCAGGGCGAGCTGCTCAGGTTGTCGGGCGTGGAGGAGGTGGCCTACTCGCAATTCCTCCTCGGCGTGGGCAACGCCTTCATGAGTTGGGGTCGCGGCGACGATGATCACCAGATAGAGACCATGGCCGTCTTCCCCGTCTCGTGGCAGTTCCTGCGCACGATGGGCGTCCGTATCGTCGAGGGCCGCGACTTCAACCAGCATGACCACGAGGTATTTATCATCAACGAAGCGGGCCGCCGCGCCTGGAACTGGGTGGAGATGGACAAGCCGCTGCTCACCGACATGGGCAATGTCGTAGGTGTGTGCGCCGACCTCCGTTTCAGCACCGCCCGTGCCGACCGCACGCAGAAGCCCATGGCCTTCGTCGCCTATGACGAGAAGGATCAGGATTACGGGGCCTATAATTATATGTTTATTCGTACCACCGCAGGCTCGGATAAGGTGCAACTGCGCCGCATGGTTACAGAGAGCCTGACAGGACTTGGACTTGAGGAACAGCCCGAAGTGCGCTTCATCGACCAGGACTTGGAAATCACCTATCAGGAGGAACTGCGTTTCATCCGTCAAGTGCTGCTCTTCTCGGTCATCTGCCTCATCATCACCCTCATCGGTGTCTTCTGCCTGACGCTCTTCGAGACCGAGTACCGCCGCAAGGAAATCGGCATCCGCAAGGTCTTCGGCAGCACCGAGGAAGCTATCTTGCTCCTCCTCTCCCGCCGCTACGTTGCTCTTATCCTCATCGCCTTCGTCCTCGCCGCACCTCTCGCCTGGTACCTCGGCCACGAGTGGCTCCAAAGCTTTGCCGAGCGCACGCCCATCTACTGGTGGCTCTTCCCCCTCGCCCTCGCCGCCGTCTCTGCCATCACCCTCGCCACCGTCTGCATCCAAGGCTGGCGGGCTGCCACAGAGAATCCGGTGAATAGCATCAAGACGGAGTGACCCTGTCCTTCTTTGCTGCATGGTTCTTCTATGCTGCAACATTGTTGCAGCAAAGAGCAACAGCAAAGGAAGCAGACTCTAAACCCCACAAATCTCCGCCGTCATCGTGTTCAGCTGTAGGCACATCTGCCTTGTCAGGGGAATCCGCTGGTTCTCGTGAGGCCAAGGAGCAAGGATGAGGAAAAGACCCTCGGAGCAGGCCTCGAAATACTGATGACCGGGCTTGGAGAAGGAGTTGAAGCCCCATGGAGTGAGGAAGATAAGCGGCAGACGTGCATCGAGGGCCGCGCGCATCACAGCCTGCTCTCCTTTAGATATTGCAGGCGAGACAAGGACTGCCCCTTGCCTTGCCCGTTGCAGGAAGGTCGCAGTGGTGGCTTGTATCTCCTCGTCAGTCAGACGACGGGAACACTGCACCTGCAGCTTCTGAGGATAAGAGAGGAGAAACCGGTTGCCTATGGCGGCGTAAGTCTGGGAGCCGATGGTAATGCCGAAGCGCACACGGAAGAAGTCCGGATAAGCCCGCTTGAGGGCCAGACGACGAGGGTTGTCACGCAGATAGGCAAACCAGCGTTCGAGTTCCCCCGCTCCCTCAAGGATATGGTCGTTGTAGCCGCGGGCAAAGAGATATCCAGAGGGAAGGAGGCCTTCCTTTTTGTTGTCCCCTTTATCTCCTTTGTCTCCTTCCCTGTCCCCCTGGTCCTCTATGCTGCGACAATGTTGCAGCAAAGAAGACTGTTGCTGCTGCAGCAAGGCAGACTTGGAGGCCAGGGAGGGTAGCAGTTCACGGTAGGCCTTATTGCAACCCACCTTGAAGCCCTTGATGATCATACCAAGATGCTGTTCCATCTGGCGTTCTACGAAGAGGATGCCATGCAAGTGATCGGGCATGATCATGGTTGCCAGCACCTCCACTTCCGGGTGTTCGCGTGAGATGTATTTCCAGCAGGCTTCCACACGCTTTCCCAACTCCGACAGCTCAACACGGGGTGCTTCTGCCGAATCGTCTGGTGCCTCAACATTGCCCACCAGCTGCCCCAGCAGTGGACGTCGCGCCTCCACGGTCAGGGTGACAAGATAGATTCTCCGGGAATGGTAGTCATGCCCTACCCGTCGGCGAAGCATGGAAGGTATCTTCTCTCCCGCAAAGGCTTTATGTTTCCTGAACTCTTCCTCTGTCACAAGAATAATAGAAGTTACATTTCGATGGCACAAAGATACACCTTTTCTATATAAGAACAGCGCTAAAACCCAAGAGATATGCAAAGAGTGTCCATTTTTTAGACGTTTTTAGGTTCGAGGGGGCGGAAAGTGGGACGAAACTCTTGCAAAAAAAGTGGAAATGTGTGTACCTTTGCACTCGCAAACGGGCAACAAGCCCTATCATTCGTAAATAGTAAATCATCATGTCTTCTCTCTTCTACCTGGCGCGCCGCTTCAAGACCGCCACCGCGCTCAACCTCATCGGCCTCACCGTAGCCTTCGCGGCCTTCTACCTGTTCATGACGCAGGTGCTGTACAACGCTGGCTATAATCGTGGCATCCCCGATGCCGAACGCATCCTCCGCGTAGAGGCGAAGATGAACCTCGATGCACCCTGGGGTGTGTGCTGCAACCGCCCCGTACTGGAAATGATGATGCAACTGCCTGAAGTAGAGGCAGGCACCATCGTGCCCAGGTGGGGATGGATGCAAGAGGTCTATCAGGGCGAGACACCGGTGGAGTGTGCGGCAGCAAAGATTCACGGCGAATCGTCGCTGCTGCCCTTCGGTGCCGAGTGTTTGGACGGCAAGCTGACGTGGGAGGCACCCGCTGAGGGCGTCATCATCCCCTCCTCATTAGCCAAGCGCTTCTTCGCCACCACGATGGCCGCGGGACGCTACCTCCGCGTCGGCGAGTACAGCGTTCGCGTGATGGGTGTCTATCGCGACTTCCCCGAGAACTGCTTTCTGATGAACGCCATCTATAGCTCCATGGGCGAGGAGGGGAGTCGCGACTACAGCGAATGGAGCTACAATGGATACCTGCGCCTTCACGCCGCCGTGGATGCCGATGCCTTCCGCGCCGAGTTCAAGGAGCGGGTGAAGGCCACCTTCCGTAAGGTTGTCATGGCTGAGCAAGCCGATGAATACGCCAAACTCAATGCTGAAGAACGTGCCGAGTGGGACCAGCAGATTGAGGACTACTTCGGGAGAATGGACTTCCGCGTCACGCCGCTCACGGAGACCTACTTCTCCGGCGTCGATCCCAGCGACACGGGCAACCGCACCGTACACATTATTCTTATATGGGCGTGCGTGGTAATCTTGCTCGTGGCCGCCATCAACTTCCTCAACTTCACGCTGGCCGAGAGCCCAATGCGGGTGCGGGGTGTGAACACGCGGCGTGTCCTTGGCGAGCAAGCCAGCACGTTGCGGCTGAGCCTCATTGCCGAGACTGTGGCCACCGCTCTCTCTGCCTTCATCCTTAGTTTAGGAGTTATCTATCTGCTCTCACAATGGCCCGCCATCGCCGAACTCTTTTCCAGCGACATCTCCCTTGTTAATCATCTGCCGCTGGTGGGATGGACTGCCGTCATAGCGGTCCTCATCGGCATCATCGCAGGCACCTATCCCGCCTTCTTCGTCACATCGTTCCAACCCGCATTGGCGCTGAAAGGCTCCTTCGGCCTCACGCCCCGTGGCCGCCGTCTGCGCACAGCCCTCGTTGCCCTTCAGGTCTTTATCAGTCTCATCCTCGTTATCTACATCGGCATACTCTATCTCCAGAGCCATTTTATCTACCACTCCGACTACGGCTTCGACAAGGACGAGCTGCTCTACTCCCGACTCCCCGCCGAGCTGAAAGGCAAGAAAGATGCGGTGCGGGCAGAACTGATGCAGATAGGTGGTGTAGAAGACGTGGCCTACTCCTACGTAGTGCTGGGTTCGCAACCCAAGTACATGGGTTGGGGACGCGGCGATGGCGACAAGGCAATCACCTTTACCTGCTTCCCCGTCGATTGGCGCTATCTGCGCACGATGGGCATCAAGATCATCGAAGGCCGTGACTTCAACGAGCACGACGGCGACTGCTACATCATCAACCGTGCCGCCCGCGAACGTTGGAGCTGGGTGAAGATGGACAAGGAACTGACGAACGGTGATCTGCCAGTCGTGGGTGTCTGCGAGAACATGCGCTATGGCAGCGTACATCAGGACCGCGCCGCCGACCCAGTGGCCTTCGTCATCCTTGGCGAACGCTACAAAGACTGGGGCGACCGACTCGAGATCCTCAACGTCCGCCTCGCGCGTAATAGTAATAAGGTGGAACTGCGGCACCAAATCGAAGACAAACTGCGCGAGATGGGTGACGGTAGCGAAGTCGGAGTTCGCTTCCTCGACCAACAACTTGAGAACCTTTATCAAGAGGAGTTCCGCTTCATCCATCAGGTGCTGCTCTTCTCGGTCATCTGCCTTATCATCACCCTCATCGGTGTCTTCTGCCTCACGCTCTTCGAGACCGAATATCGCCGCAAGGAAATCGGCATCCGCAAGGTCTTCGGCTCCACCGAGGAAGCCATCCTCTTGCTCCTTTCCCGCCACTATGCAATCCTGCTCCTCCTCTGCTTCCTCGTTGCCGCTCCCATTGCCTGGTATCTCGGCCACGAATGGCTGCAAAGCTTCACCGAGCGCACGCCCATCTACTGGTGGCTCTTCCCCCTCGCCCTCGCCGCCGTCTCATTCATCACACTCGCCACCGTCTGCATCCAAGGCTGGCGCGCTGCCACAGAGAATCCGGTGAATAGTATCAAGACGGAATAAAGGCCCACCCTCAATAGTAACTCTTATTTTTCACATTTCATTTTTCACTCATAAAATGAATCCATTCGCCAAAGGCCAAGGGGCCTTCATCAAAATCACATCGCTGACGGTAGGACTGACCGTGGGGTTGGTGTTGCTGGCCAAGGTGCAGCTGGAACGCAACTACGACCGCTGCATCGTGGACAAGGAGCACGTGTATGAGCTGCAAGAAACGATGCAACGTGCAGGCGAAGAGTTGGAGCAGCACGGCTGCACATCGGGCGGCATCGCACCTGTACTGGCACAGGAGATTCCCGAGGTGGTGACGGCCACGCGCTACACCGCGCAGTTCGGCGACGAGAAACTGACGCTGGAGGACGGCAGTCGGCACTACTTTGAGGAGGCGGTGTTTGTCGATTCCTGCTTCTTCGACATCTTCGCCACAAGGACGCTGGTGGGCGATGCCAAGCAGATTCTCTCGACCGCCGGGCAATGCATGATCAGCCGTCGGCTGAGCGAGAAGATGGGCGGCGAGATCGTCGGCCAGACATTCTGCTTCGCCTCGGCACCGCAGAAGCCGATGACCATCTGCGGCGTCTATGAGAACTATCCCGAGAACTCCACCTTCGCGCGCTTCGACATCCTCATGTCTATGCCCTCCGTCGGCACCTACGCCTGGGACGGCACCGAGAACCTCATCGGCAACGACCGCTATCATTCGTATGTACGCTTACGTCCCGATGCCGACATGGACAAGGTGCGCGGCGAGGTCAAAGAGCTGCTGCAGCGCATTCTCCCGTGGGAGGACCTGAAGCAAACCGGCTACACGGACGCCGGCATTGAACTGGTCAGCGTCGCCGGCAGCCGCATGAAGGACACCACGGTGCGCACCACCTGCATCATCCTTGCCGTGGTGGCGCTGGTGATGCTCTTCACGGCGGTGATGAACTATATCCTCGTTGTCATCAGTTCGCTGGTGGGGCGCGCCCGTCAAGTAGCCGTACGCAAGGTGCTCGGCGCTCCCCATCGGGAGTTCTTCCTCGGCTCTATCGGCGAAGCTGCCCTTCACCTGCTGGTGGCTCTTGCGCTGATGGCACTGCTGCTCTATGCCGGGCAGGACCTGACACGCGACCTGTTGGGCGTCAGCGTCCAGACGCTCTTCTCCCGGCAGACGTTCGCGGTGCTGCTCGCGGTCTGCCTCATCGTGCTGCTCAGCTGCGGCATCTTGCCGGGTTTCATTCTCTCGCGCATCCCGCTGGCCTACGCCTACCGCCTCTACAGTGAGAGCAAACGCGTTTGGAAGCTGTCGCTGCTGGCCTTTCAGTTTGTGCTCTCCACGATGCTGCTCTGCGTGCTCACCACCATCTATCGGCAATACAGCTTCATGCTCAACACGGACATGGGCTATCAGTATGACAAGGTGGCTTACGTCAACGTGTCCGCCCTCCACGGCGACTCTATCTATTCGCTGGCCCGCGAGATCGAGAACCTGCCGTGCGTCGAGAGGACCGCAGCTGCCTACTCGCTCTTCTGCAATCGGCAGAGCGGAGACAACGTGCTCGTGCCCGGCAATCCGCAGGAGCTGTTCAACTGTGCCAATATGTTCTTTGCCGAGGGTGGACTGGTGGAAACGATGGGCCTGCAGATTGTGCGCGGCCGCGACTTCGAACGCCTGAACCATCAAGGTTGGCAGCCGGAGATGCTGGTGGATGAACATTTTGCTCGAAAGATGAAAGAAGTGGCGGGCATAGACGACGTCGTGGGGCGGCAGTTCATCAATTCCTCGTTAGGAAACCAATACCCCTTGACCGTCGTGGGCGTGGTGAAGAACTTCACGTTAGGCTCGCTGGTGTCGCGCGAAGAGCGACCCATCATGGTCGTCAACGGCAATGTCTTCACACACTACGTCATGATGAAGCTTCAGCGCATCACACCCGAAAACATCACAACCGTGCAACAACTCTGCGACCGCCTCTACCCAGATGCCGAGCTCACTGTGAAGCTCTATTCCAACGAGATGGCCGATCAGTATCAGGAAACCCAGCGCACCCGCGACCTGGTCATGATAGGTTGCCTTGCCTCGCTGCTCATCACCCTCATCGGACTCATCGGATACGTCCGCGACGAGGTGCAGCGCCGCTCCCGCGAGCTGGCCATCCGCAAGGTAGTTGGCGCTACTGAAAGTGAGGTGCAGTTGCTGTTTGCACGCAGCATCGCCGTCATCGCCCTGCCCTCCATTGCCGTCGGCGTGGCCTTTGGCTGGTATCTGAGCACGCTGCTCATGCAGCAGTTCGCCTACAAGGTGCCGCTCCCGTGGACGGTCTTCGCCCTCGATGCCCTCCTCATCATCCTCATCATCGCCGCCGTCGTGTTCATCCAGACAAGGCGCGTGGCCAACGATAACCCTGTCAATTATCTAAAGAAAGAATAAAAGATTATGATTAAACTACAAAACATCAAGAAGGTCTTCCGCACAGACGTGGTGGAGACCACTGCCCTCGGGGGCATCAACATGGAAGTGAAGGACGGCGAGTTCGTCGCCATCATGGGTCCTTCGGGCTGCGGCAAATCGACGCTGCTGAACATCTTAGGTTTGCTGGACAACCCCACGGAGGGCGAGTACTGGCTGGACAATGTCGAGGTCGGCAAGTTGAAGGAACGCCAGCGCACGCTGACGCGCCGCGGACAGATCGGTTTCGTCTTCCAGTCGTTCAACCTCATCGACGAACTCACCGTGGAGCAGAACATCGAGCTGCCGTTGAAATACCTCGGCGTGCCAGCTGCCGAACGCAAGGAGCGCGTCACGGAGATCATGCGCCGCATGGCCATCAGCCACCGTGCCAGTCACTATCCGCAGCAGCTCTCCGGCGGTCAGCAGCAACGCGTTGCCATCGCCCGTGCCGTAGTCGTCCGTCCCAAGCTGGTCCTCGCCGACGAGCCCACAGGTAACCTCGATTCGAAGAACGGCAAGGAGGTGATGGACCTGCTCACACAACTCAACGCTGAGGGCACCACCGTAGTCATGGTCACCCACTCGCAGCACGATGCCTCCTTCGCCTCGCGCACCATCAACCTGCTGGATGGCATGGTCGTTGAGAAGACGCTGCTGTAGTGCTGTCAGACATTCTCCTGTCCCGTCTCTTCCGCTGCGATTCTATCGCAGCACAACGATATTACCTGCTTCATCATGCTTTGATGAAGTACTGGGCGGCCATCCGTGAGGACAGCCGCCCAGATGTGATTCAATGCAGCATAAACTTTGTGCTGTGCCTTGGTTACTAACCCTTGCACAGGTCTGAATCAATATAACTTTATTGCTCACCTGTATCCAAGAGCTTTCTTATTCGAGATTGAATGGCTCCTTTATGCCTTTGAAAGGTACAAGAGAGTTCTTTGATGCTCTTTCCTCCTTTATAAAGGGTGATAAGTAACTCATCGTCAGCCACGCTCCATGATTTATATGCATTAGAATAGTGTTTGCGCATCTCCTCTATGGTATATGCTTTTCCTACGGGCTCCTTTTTGCAGACAAAAGTTGAGGCATCAAAAGTTCTCACAGGAATAAGGAAGGCCGTAATAGAAGCATCTCCAGATATGATTGAAGTTATCGTCTCCAAAGGAATTCTATACATCAACTCTGGATTACTCGGTTCACCACCGACACCAAGTATGATGGTCACAGGCATGTGCCGAGTTTCTGCGAACTTCTTGTAGCTTTCTATATTGCTTGCTGTGAATAACTCTTTACCTAAATCCTGCTGGAGGCTTCTTCTCCATTTGCATTCTATCGCAAATTCTACTTGACCATAACGGAAGACGAAATCAGGATTACTGTTGTTCTCGGGTTGAATCAGTCCCGATGACTTGTCGCCTTGCCATTCCTGAAGGACAAGGTTTCCACCTTCTTGAACGTCAAACAGACTCAGGACGAAGTCCTCAAACTCCCGACCTTTCAGCACTTCTTCTGGCTGTGTGATAGATCGGATACGTGTATAAACTGTCGAATAAGACCGATGCAATTGTTTGTGTATGGCATGTATGCCCATGTCGGCATAGAACATACGTAGGAGTACTTTATCTTGTGCCACCGTCCACCGTTCATATCGGAAATCGGGTTCAGCGACCTTCAACGCTTGTCGATCATCAATCAGTCGCTCTACATTATTCCGGCCTGCCAATAATCCAAATACGCTGCCATTTTTGTTGACATAGCCGCATACGACATGCTGACAAATCGAAAGTACATACTCATTCCTTAGTCTTGGCGTCATTCCCTTTCCTTTTGGCTCATCTCGCCTTAGTACGACAATAGCCAAACGTCGTTCACGCAAAGCAATTTCAATCTGTATGTTGTTGACATCTGTGAAGCGGTTCATGACAAACAATACAGTCGGAATCCTTGCTACCAACAGCGCTTTCAGCACTTCCGACTCCATCTCTGTTGAATTGAAACAGGCAATACAATCTTTCTCCGTCAAGCTGTCTGTCCATCGGAAGATATATTCATACAGCCCTATCGGAGTCCTTTTAGAGCAGAGGAATAGTGTCTTCTCTCTACTCAACAAGGCTTGATTACCTATTGTCCTAACGACCTTCATATTCTCTTCACCTTATACATCTTCATACCTTCGCCAATATGCTCGAGGCTCTCTGTGTGAAGCCCCTCATAGTCCTATCATTCCGACCTCCTTCATGCGCAGAAAAACGTAAGAGGTGCCTAAACGACGTGCAGTAGCCTCGATGCAGATGGCTACGAATGCCGTAATGGTTTGCGTTTTAGGTATTCCAATGATATGGCCCATGCAAGCATTACCTTGTGTAACATATTCTTTTTATGTCTCTTGTCGGCGATTCAAGCAGCCGCGTTGTCTCACCTATTCAATGGCTATTTCGCCGCAAAAATACATATTTATTTCGGTAAAGAGGGTGAAGGACTCTTAAAATATACAAAAAGCCATCAAAAAAGATGCTTTTCTACCTGATTCACCTTATATTACCTGCTTCATCATGCTTTGATGAAGTACTGGGCGGCCGTCCGTGAGGATATCCGCCCAGATGTGATTCGATGCCACAACAGACTACGCACCACAAACCAAAGCAACCGCTGGCCTCGCGGCTGGCGGTTGCTAGACTCATGAGTCATTAACTCATTTAATTAACTAACAATGCTCTCTGGAGCCATCGAAGAACGGGTTACGCCCACCCTTGGTGCCGTCACGTTCACAGTGATTCTGCACAAGCGGTAAGTATGCACGCTGCACCGGGGCATGGTGGCTGCATCGGCATTCCTTGCCTTGAGGCTGCGACAACGGACGCCATACGCTCATCATAGCATGACTTCAGGAAAGCGGTGCAAAGGTAGGCAAAAGGCCGCAAAGAGACAAGAAGCCAAGTGGTTCAAATGGGTTCAAACGTTGGTTCAAATTGGTTCAAAGGGCAAGACGCGGTGATTCTCAGCGCTTTTCTGCCTCTATGGGACACAGGAAAGCGGTTAGTCGCGCAGAAGCTCCAACTGGTCGAGGGCGGAGAGGTCACAGCTGTCGAGCACACGTTCCCAGACGAGGCGCGACGTGTCGGACTGCGTCTCGGAGAGACGGTAGATGCCAAGAAAAGTGTAGGTGGAGTCCGAGAGGTCTTTCATGAAGGTGATGCGCAGCTCACGGAAGGTCGTTGCACGGAGGTAGTTGTCGGTATTGCGTGCGACGATGATGGACGAGTCCATGCCGAGCGGGGCAATCGGCTGCCAGTACTCGGTGATGGTAGGCATGAGGCTGCTGCGGTTGCCATCGTTGTGCCACTCGGGATGGTGGTATTGCGGCCCCCATACGATGATGCCATTAAGGTGAGGCAGCGGTTTGCTCCAGGCGTTAGAGGTGTCGTCGATACCGAACAGCCGAAGGTAGTCGTTGACGCTCGCGAAGGACTGTCCGGCACGCAGGACGCGAGGCTCAGTGTCGTGCGTGACGGTGTGCTGTCCGAACAGCAGCAGTGCCACCACCGCCACCACGATCAACGTCACGGTCATGATGCCTGCCCAACGCCAACGGGACGAGGCCCCCTCCCGTCCCCCCCGAGGGGGTGCGTCCTCTAAGTCACCCCGAGAAGTAGTCTCCTCTAAATCACCCCGAGGGGGGACTTGCGTTTCCGATGGGATTCCCGAGGACATGGTCGCCCCCCCTCGGGTGGGACAGGAGGGGGCTGTCTGCTGGCAGAAAGCCTCCCAGTCCTTGTAGCCGACGAATGTCGATAGGATGTCCAGCGTGTTTTGGCGCGGCAAACTGGGGCTGCTGACGTAACCGAAGAAACGCTTGAGGGTGCTCGCACTGACGGTTTCATGCAGACGCTCCTTGATGAGTTCCGAGAGATAGTCGAAGTCCTTGGGCGTACGCATCGAGCGGCAGGCCACCTCCTCGATGGCCTGCTGCAAGCGCATTATGTTTTCGTCGTTGAGCATGAAGACAATAGCTATGGATCGTGGCTGGCTGATTCCCGACAGAGACAACGCTGCGAGGGCTTTTGTCGCCACAAAGATAGCTAATAATCTGTGTCCGCACAAATTTTTGGGCAAAAATGTACGGGCGATGTCAAGAAAACTGATACTTACGCATAAGGAGTCAAGCGCATGGCAACGTCAGCCTGAACGTCACGGTGTAGCCCGTCTCGGGCTGGTCCATGAGTTCGAGGTCGCCACCCTGTCGCATCATGATCTGACGGGAGAGGGCGAGTCCGATGCCTGTGCCTCCGTGCTTGGTCGTGAAGAAGGGGATGAAGATGCTGTCGCGGTCGGCGGCAGGGATGGGGGAGCCATTGTTGGAGAGGAAAAGACCCACCCCCGACCCCTCCCGTGAGGGAGGGGAGTTAGCTGGCGCGCAGCTTTCGAGCGATAGCGAGGCTCTCTCCCTCACGGGAGAGCGGGGAGAGGGTCTTTTACTCCCTGACGGGAGGGGTTGGGGGTGGGTCTTTATCCTCCTCGCTCCCGCCTCCACGGCATTCTTCACCAGGTTCACCACCACCTGTTGCAGCAGCACGGGGTCGGTATGCATGACCACACCTTCCATGCCTACTACGTCCCAAGTCAGTTGCGGATAAAGGCGCTGTACCTCGACGAAGAAGGCATCGAGGTACACATCCTCGGGCTTCGGCTGTTGCAGCTGCGAGAGCTTGCGGTAGCTGTCGACGAAGGTGGTCAGGCGCGTGGCGGTGGTGTTGATGCTGCGGATGCCCGCTTCGAGGGGCGTACCGACGACATCATCACGACGGAGCAGACTCTGGCTGATGCTGGCTATGGGTGCCGTGGAGTTCATGATCTCGTGAGTGAGGATACGTGTCAGCCGTTCCCAAGCCTCCACCTCATGCATACTCATCTGCTGATGGATCACTTCGCCCAGATCATTCAACGTCTCCTGCATCGCCCGTTCGCCACTTGTCAACCCCCGCGTGCTCAAGCTGAACGACCAATCGCGGTTGCGGATAGCCTCACGCATGAGGTGGGCACGACGGCGAAGGGAGCGCTGGTGGCGGAAGAACAGGAAAAAGAACAAAAGGCATACCACCAAGAGGAGGGAGCCCACCCCCAACCCCTCCCCAAGGGAGGGGAGACCAGAGGCTGCTATCAAATAAAATCTTATCATATTGTTCAATCAGAGGACTTGAGTTCCCCTCCCTTGGGGAGGGGTTAGGAGTGGGCTCCCTTGAGTTCCCCTCCCTTGGGGAGGGGTTAGGGGTGGGCCACCACTTAGGAGGGGTGGGCCTTCAACTTATTATACAGCGTCTGCCGTGTCAGCCCCAGCATCTTGGCTGCCGCCGTCAGGTTGCCGTCAGCACGATCCACAGCCCGTCGGATATGCTCCATCTCCACCTCGTCGAGCGGTGGCAGCGTCTGCTGAGCTTCCAGTACGTTGCGGAGCTTGTAGGTCAGCTGATCGTTGTCCCACGGTTTGGTAATGAAGTCAGCGGCGCCACTCTTCAGGGCGCGCACGGCCAGCGGCACATCACCGTAGGCGGTGAGCATCACCACCGGCACATTGGGGTGTGCCTGTCTGACTACCTGCAGCCAGTGCAAGCCTTCGCGACCTGAGTTGGTGCCGAGGGAGAAGTTCATGTCCAAGAGCACGATGTCTATGTGCTCCTGCGCCATTGTCCGCAGCAATTCCTCCGGACGGTTGAGCTTGACGATACAATCGAACGTGTCGGCGAGTGCGTAGTCGAGTGCAGTAAGGATGTCCTCGTTGTCGTCACACGTCAGGATAGTGCCTAATTTCATCTTTCCTTTCTTTTTGACGGCAAAGATACGTTTTTTAGTTGAAAGTTGAGAGTTGAAAGTTGAAAATTAAGGGTGAGAAGAGTGGAAAGCGTAAAATAATTAGACGATGTTATGTCTTAAGGGCATTTTTGAGGCACATAATGCTTGCAACGAACACGGCTGAGCGCGTACCTTTGCACAACCATTCATGGAACTCAACTCATTTAAATATCTTATGCGACACACTCATTTCTTACAGCCAAAATATCAAGCATTGATGATTGCTGCATCACGATGCAGCAATTGCTTGATGATGATGAAGCAATTGCTTAATCATGATGCAGCAAAGCAAAATCTTAGGCGTATGGGGCTTGCCGCCTGTTCGTTTCTGCTTGTACAAATGTGCTTATCGGCTCAGACGACTGCCCATGATCAGGCTCAGGACTATGACTCCACCGCGATGTGGACGGTCGAGGATTGCATGCGCTATGCCGTTGCTCACAGCCACGGCCTGCGCAGGCGGGCGTTGCAGCTGGACAACAGCGAGGCCACGCGTATGCAGGCCATCGGAGCGTTTCTGCCGGGTGTGAGCGCCAGCACAGGCACGCAGTGGAACTTTGGTCGTGCCATCGACCCGGAGACGAATACGTACACGAGCGTGAGTACCTTCAACAACGGCTATGGGCTCTCGGCCTCGCTGCCGGTCTTCGACGGCTTGTACCGCGTGCACGCCCTACGTGCTGCCCGTGCCGACGTGCTCCTGCAAAAGAATGCACTGCAGGCGGAGCACGACCAGGTGGCATTAGAAACCTATCAGGCTTATGTCGATGTGGTCTATGCACAGGAGGCGGTGCGGCTGGCCGAGGAGAAGCTGAGCGAGAGCCGGCAGATGCTGCGGCAGACGCAGGTGATGGAGGAGGAGGGACTGAAGAGCCCTGTCGATGTGGCGCAGATGGAGGCGCAGGTTGCCGCTGATGAGCTGATGCTGACGCGCCAGGAGGGGCAGAGGGAGACATGTATGTTAGAATTAAGAAAGGTGATGAACAGACCCACCCCCCTGCCCCTCCCTGTGAGGGAAAAAGAGGTTGACTTAATGTCAAGCTCTCCGAGCGACCGAGGCTTAACTCCTAAGCCGAGGACGGACAGGCAGGGGGGTGGGTCTGCTGAGGTCTTCGGGGCCTTATTGGCACAATCCTTCTACGCCGTCGAGTCCGCGCGCCATTCGCTGCGTGCCACGCGCTCGTCTTTCTTCCCCAGCATCTCTCTCTCGGCAGGCATCAACTCGTCGTACTACCGCAATCTCGATGCCGCGACGACAACGTCGTTCAGGAATCAACTGAAGAACAACCTGGGCGAGTATGTGTCGCTGAACCTGAGCATCCCGCTCTTCAACCGCCTCGGGAATATCGCCGCGCTGCGTCGCGCCAAGAACAATCTGCGCATCGCAGAAGAAGAATATGAGGCGAAGCGGACGGAGCTCGATGTGCTGCGCCGGCAGGCGTGCCTCGACATCGATTCCTACCGCAAGGAAGTCATGCAGGGCAATCGTAAGGTGGCGGCCGACAGCCTGGCCTACGAACTAGTGCGCCAGCAGTACACCGAAGGTCTCGCCTCACCCCTCGACCTGCAGACGGCAGCCACTACCCTACTCCAGTCACGCGCCGCCCTGCTGCAAAGCCGCCTGATGGTGGACGTGAAGTCGATGCTGAGGCGATACTATGAGGGGGAAGGGATAATAAGTGAAAAATGAAAAATGAAAAGTGAAAAATGAAAAGTGAAAAATGAAAAGTGAAAAATAAAAGTAACTAAAACGAAGACGAAGACAATTCATAATTCACAATGCATAATTCATAATTCACAATGCATAATTCACAATGCATAATTCATAATTCACAATTTATCAAACGAAGACGATAACGATAACTAACAACTCGTCAACTTGTCAACTCGTCAACTCGTCAACTCGTCAACTTGTCAACTTGTCAACTCGTCAACTCGTCAACTCATCAACTAAAAAAACAATGGATAAACTTATTGAACAGCCGCGCGGCATAGCGCGCATGAAAAAGCATTGGCCGTGGGCCGCAGCTATTGGCTTGGTCGTCATCATCGGCGGCTGGCTACTATTTGGCAATCATGCCTCTACGCTTCGCGTCAGCGTCGAAGATCTCACTGTCAGCGAAGTGCAGCAGGCAGAGTTCAAGGACTATGTGCGCCTCTCGGGACAAGTGGTGCCGATACAAGTGGTGCAACTCTCGCCTGAGGAGGGCGGTATCGTCACCGAACGTGTGGCCGAGGAGGGCACGATGGTGAGGAAGGGTGATGTCATCATACGTCTGCGCAACGCTAACCTCGACCTGCAGATTCTCAACGCCGAGGCTGAGCTGGCCGAGAAGCAGAACCTGCTACGCAACACGCAGGTAGCTATGCAGCAGGACCGCCTGAACAACCAGCTGGAGCAGGCTCAGATGGCGACGGATACGGAGCGTAAGCTGCGCGCCTTTAAGCAGAACGAACGGCTTTATCACGAGAAGCTCATCAGCCGTGAGACTTACCTGCAGGCCGAGGAGGACTATCGTCTGGCACAACGTAAGCAGGGCCTCATCAGTAGGCGTCTGGAGCAGGACAGCATCTACCGCAGCGTGCAGATGGACCAGATGGAGGACAACCTGGCGAACATGCGCACCAACGTGGTCCTCGTGCGCGAACGCAAGAATAAGTTAGAGGTACGCGCGCCCATCGACGGCGAGCTGGGGCTGCTGGACGTGGAGCTGGGACAGAGCATCGCCTCGGGGCAGAAGATAGGTCAGATCAACGACCTGAGCGACTACAAGATCGAGGCGATGGTGGATGAGCACTACATCGACCGTGTGCGCAGCGGCCTCGCTGCTTCCTTCATGCGCGGCGAGAAAGCCTTTGCGCTGGCTGTGCGCAAGGTCTATCCCGAGGTGCGCGAGGGCAAGTTCCGCACGGACTTCGTCTTCCGTGGCGAGCGACCCGCGAATATCCGCACAGGTCAGACCTATTACCTCAACCTCGAATTGGGACAGCCCGAACAAGCCGTGCTCATCCCCCGCGGCGCCTTCTTCCAAAAGACGGGCGGCACATGGATCTACGTCCTCTCGAAGGACGGACGCACAGCATACAGACGTGCCATCAAGGTGGGCCGTCAGAACCCGCAGTACTACGAGGTCACCGAAGGCCTGGAGGCCGGCGAGCGCGTCATCACCAGCGGCTACGAAGCTTTCGGCGAGAACGAAAGGCTGGAATTGCGGTAGGGAGGCGACCTTACTTCACGATGCGCTCGCAGAGGGCTGGCTCGTTGGTGGTGATGAAGTCCACGCCAAGAGCTTTCATGTCGCGAATTTCATCGGGGCTATCCACCGTCCACACGTTCACGTTCATCCCCAACAGATGCGCCTCGCTGACCCATTCGGGATGTGCCTTGAACTTAGATATATGGTAATCGATGCCTGTGAGGCCCATGCGATGTAGTCCCCCTGGAGCACGGTCGCCTTCGAGATAGGCCACTTCGGCTTTAGGCGCTAACGCGTGGATGGTCTGGCAGGCCTCGATGGTGCCGTGATGGGGGCAACGGCCATGAATACACAGAGGAAGACGAAAACGAAGACGAAAGCTCTGTCTTTACACAACTTGATCATGAATTATTAATGTTTAATTTAGGAAATAATATAGTACCTGGCACATCTCTTCTTTTTAAACAACGCGCTCGACCTTGGTCGCTTCACACTTGAAGAATTTTAGGCGTATAGCTCATTTTGCAGGATGATTTCGAGTAGTAGGGGTTCTATAGCTCAAATTGCAGGATTACTTTTCCTGGCTTTTCCTCAGGCGTATCAGATATAATTAGT
>Ga0247611_10001023_pt1 | contig 52426 bp, 45 predicted proteins | sample 177DNAGHGhighgp2_FD_192422 | JGI IMG/M metagenome (GOLD analysis project Ga0247611, IMG submission 192422) | Sheep rumen microbial communities from Palmerston North, Manawatu-Wanganui, New Zealand - 1770 DNA GHGhigh gp2 | ecosystem: Host-associated > Mammals > Digestive system > Stomach > Rumen... | reverse complement strand
GAAAATTTTGCTTCTCCAGTCTCTTTTTGATTTGTTTTTGTGGTCTCCTCGAGTCAACGTCAGCTTAACTTAATGACATTGACTCAATTGTGTCATGAGACGGTCCTGTTTTTTTCTGAAAAAACCAGTCTTTAAGATCAGGGATTGGTGCAGCGTCCGCTCGCGTCGAAATAATAAGTCTTTCCGCCGATCTTCTTTGATGTGTTTGCAAGCATGCGGCCTTCGTCAAAGTAATACCAGATGTTGCCGAGCTTCTTCCACCCGATGGTCATATGACCGTTATTCTCGAAATAATACCAGCTGCCGAGCTTTTTCCAGCCGGTGCACATGACACCCGAGTTCTCAAAATAGTACCAGATGCCGCTGATCTTCTGCCAGCCCGTGGCCATAACACCTGAAGACTGCAGGTAATACCACTTGCCGCCTGTCTGTACCCAGCCGTTCTTCATATAACCGCTGGCATCCATGTAGTACCAGCTGCCGTCGATCTTCTGCCAGCCTGTCGTCATGCGCCCTGACTTTTCAAAATAGTACCAGTCGCAGTCGATAAGTTTCCATCCGGTAGCCATGATGCCTCTCAGATCAAAGTAATACCATACTCCCCCGATCTGCTTCCAGTCCGTCACCGGCTTGCCGGATTCAAAATACATCCATTTTGCGCCTGTCTGAAGCCAGCCGTCATTTACCATCGGTTCAGCCTTGACGGAGACAACAAGTTTTCCTGCAGGCTGTGTAACTTTGTATTCGGATCCGGATGCTTTAATGGTCTCTCCGTTTGCCTTGACGGAAACAAGCTTGTATCCGTCTTTAGGATTTACTGTAAAACTGTATCCGTCACCGTAACATGATGTCTTGATCGAGAAGATGCCGTCCACCTCTACCATTGAGGAATCGTAATCCACGGTCATTTCATAAAGGATGTCTTTGTACGTTGCTTTGAGGCTCACGTCTTCGTATGGCATCGTAAATGTGGTCTTGGCAGCATTTGCATCCGCAAGCGTTATTTTACCTTTAGTAACAACCCACTTATCAAATTCCTTGCCGGTCGGACTATTATTCGCAGTTACCGTTACCTTATCTCCTGCCGTTGCAGTATCACTTGCCGTCTTACCGGATATTACGCTTACATTGAAAGAATCGTTAAGCCAGGTTACCGTAAATGTTTTGCTGTAAACATCCCCGTAGTTGAAAGCAGCAAATAACTTGAATGTCTCGGAATAATCATTGTGAAATCCGATATCGTATTTCTTTAATCCGGTCAGCTCTGCCTCGCTTGTCCAATAGCCTCTGCTCTTATCGTATTTCAGGAGCTTGACATATCTTGGAGTCGCACCTAATGTCCAGGTGATGGTATAATCTTGCGATTTGTAGCGCGTAGTACTCTCGGGGGATGTCCAAAAACTGTAGGGATCCTTGCCCGTCCACTTTACGATAAACGGATCCGAATATATCTGTTTATAATTTTTGGAGGCCACAAGTCTGTATGAGGATACTCCCATGCTGTATCTTATCTGGTATGAAGATCCGTGGAAATCCACTCCCGCATACCAGGTAGGGTCATCGCCTCGCCGGTACTCAAGATTAACCCAGTCCGGTTCCTGATTTAATGCCCAAGTGATCGTAAAAGTATCCGCATAATCGCAGCTCCCACCCATCGGCTGCTTGATAAAATATAGATCATCCGCGCTGACTGCTCCGCCCAAACTGAAAACGATACCAAGCGCCGTTACCAGCGAAAGCAAAAGGCTCAGACCCTTCGTCTTTAAACTACCCATTTGATAACCTCCTTTTCCTCCATAAAGCAACACATAACAAAAAGAGATTATAGTCAAAAATCAGTGATAATTCAATTTATCATTGATAAAAGAGTTTTCGGCACTAAAAATATAAGGGCTGCCTCCGGGTGACAGGCCCGGGAACAGCCCTTGGGTTTCTTATAATTCAGTCGGAATTATCTTACGAGACGCTCTGTCTCCTGAGCGATGGCAAGCTCTTCGTTCGTAGGGATAACGCAGACAGTAACCTTTGAAGAAGGCTTGGAGATGATGGCTTCCTTGCCTCTGAGGCCGGCGTTAACGGAGTCATCGAACTCAACTCCCATGAACTCAAGCCCTTCGCACATAGCTTTTCTCATATGGTCTGTGTTCTCGCCGATACCGGCTGTGAATACGATAACGTCAACACCGCCCATTGCAGCTGCATAAGAACCGATGATCTTCTTGCCCTGATATGCAAACATGTCGAGCGCGAGTCTTGCTCTGTCGTTGCCTTCATTAGCGGCCTTCTCAAGATCTCTGAAGTCGGAAGATACGCCTGAAACGCCCTGAACGCCGGACTGCTTGTTGAGGAGAGTATCCATCTCGTCAGGTGTGAATCTCTCATTCTTCATGAGGAAAGGAATGATGGCGGGATCGATGTCACCTGTTCTCGTACCCATGCAGATACCTGCAAGAGGCGTAAGGCCCATCGATGTATCCTGGCACTTGCCGTCCTTAACTGCCGCAAAGGAAGAACCGTTTCCGAGGTGGCATGTGATGATTCTGAGATCCTCATACTTCTTACCGAGGAAATCAGCAACCCTGTGGCTTACATAACGGTGGGATGTTCCGTGGAAACCGTAACGGCGGATGTCATACTTCTCGGAAAGCTCATAAGGAAGAGCATATGTATATGCCTTCGGGGGCATTGTCTGATGGAAAGCCGTATCGAATACTGCAACTTGAGGTGTGCCCTCAGGGAGAACATCCTCGCATGCCTCGATACCGATGAGGTTTGCAGGATTGTGCAAAGGTCCTAACGGGAAACACTCTCTGATGACTTTCTTAACATCGTCATTAACGATAACAGACTCGCTGTAGTACTTACCGCCGTGGAGTACTCTGTGACCTACGGCTGCGATCTCGGATACGTCAGAAATTACGCCGTGCTCAGGATCAACCAATGCATCGAGGATCATGCGGACAGCAACCTTGTGGTCAGGCATGGGCTCTGTGGAAACGAACTCATCCTTACCTGCGGGCTTATATGTGAGCTTACCGTCGATTCCGATTCTCTCGGCATTACCCTTTGCGAGGACATCGCCTGTATCGATGTCGAAAAGCTGGAACTTAGCGGAAGAGCTTCCGCAGTTGATAACTAAAATCTTCATTAGACTTATCTCCTGTCTTTAAAGTTAACTGTTTAATATCAGCCCTGTGCCTGAGCCTGGACTGCAGTGATGGCAACCGTTCCTACGATATCGTCGGCATTGCATCCTCTGGAAAGGTCATTTACCGGAAGAGCGAGACCCTGGAGTACAGGACCGTATGCAGGAGCCTTTGCAAGTCTCTGAACGAGCTTGTAACCGATGTTGCCTGCTTCGAGTGAAGGGAATACCAATGTGTTAGCGTGGCCTGCAACCGGTGAACCGGGAGCCTTGAGCTGACCGACTTCCTCAACGAGAGCAGCATCGAGCTGGAGCTCACCGTCAACAACGAGGTCAGGATACTTTTCCTTGGCGATCTTAACTGCCTCAGCGACCTTTGTAACGTCATCGTGCTTTGCAGAACCATAAGAAGAATAAGAAAGCATGGCAACCTTTGCGGGAGCGCCGATGAACTGCTCGAAAGACTCAGCGGAGAGCTTTGCGATCTCAGCAAGCTTAGCGGAATCAACGTCTGTGTTTACTGCGCAGTCAGCGAAGATGAAGAGACCATGCTCACCGAGGTCGCAGTCAGGTACGTCCATAAGGAAGAAACCGGATACGGAAGAAATGCCGGGCTTCATCTTGAGGAGCTGGAGAGCGGGACGGATCGTGTTGCCTGTGGAGTGGCAGGCACCGGATACGGCACCGTCAGCATCGCCGCACTTGCACATGAGGCATGCATAGTACATATAGTCAGACTCCATCTGGGCCTGAGCCTTCTCGGGAGTGATACCCTTCTTCTGTGCGTCAGCGATGAGAGCGTTTGTCTCTTCTTCGGAAAGACCCTTCTTCTCAGCCTTCTTCTTTGCTGCAGCTACCATGGTGTCAACACCGCGGAGCTCAATGAACTTATCAAGATACTTCTGCTTGTTGGGATCGTTGAAAGGATCAACGATGGTAGCACCTGTGATATCAAAACCTTCGGAGTTCTTAGCGATCTCTTCGGGTGTACCGATGATAATGATGTTTGCCATATCTGCCTTAATGATCTTCTCGGCAGCTTCGAATGTTCTCCTGTCCATTGACTCGGGAAGAACGATCGTCTTCTTGTCGGCTTTTGCTCTGGCCATGATGTCATCAATAAATGCCATATATATTAATCTCCTTTTGGAATTTTTAGTCGTCAAAAGTATACTCGTAAACCTATGTTATTTCAAATAAGAAAGTAGGCATTTATGAAGTTGCCAGACGGGTCGCGAAATTCTCCCCCGCATAGAATACATATCTGTCGTTTTCTTCCCTGAAGATCATATAGAGAGCAGGGCTCGTCGACTTGGTCGCAACTCTTTTTCCGAGCGTGTCCGAGAGTTTGTTGTAAAGATCGGTGTCGCCCCTGTAATATGCGAGCATCATCCCGTCGGTGTATGCGCCCACAGCTTCCGCTCCGGAATAATTTCCCGTCATGAAAACAAACTCCGAATAGATCCTTCCGCTGTTCATGACCATTTCCTTGAACTCCGCAAAAGCCATGCCGTCAAGCTCACCAACCTCAGCCAGATGCATCATTGTCCTGACGTTATGCGCAATGTCCACAGAACCGATGTTCCTGCCGCTGTAGATGTAATCACCGCAGACCATAGCCCCCGAAGTCGCATATGCGTAGAAAGGATGATCCGAACCGGCAAAACCGTCTTTTACCGCCTTCAGCGCCCTGTCGTATGCCCCGGCCGGGATAAGCCCGTTGTTTTCGAGATCCCTTATAAGCCTCAGGTTGATGTTCGAGAGCAGGACTCCTTCGACGTTTTCCTCAGTCTCGCTGTTTTCGATATCGGCACTTTCCGTATCACCCGTGATGGTTCCGTATATCTGCTCGAGCGAACCCTCATCATCCTCCCCGATAGAACTCGTATCATCGAGTCCTACATAAAGAGACTCGGCATATTTCGCCACCGAAACGGATTCCGTCCTGAGATTTCCTTCGCTGTCGAAAAGAACGGCCGTCAGGGCAGTTATCTCGTTGTAATCATTATCATTTCCGTAAGTTACATAATATTCGGTCATGGCATCCAGCCAGTCGATCATGGCAGACATCAGGACGATCTCTTCTCCCGTAGTCCCTTCGGAATACACATAAGCCCTGTAAGTGCCGTCAGCCAGTTTATATCTGCTGATCACGTTTTCCTTGAGGGTGACGGCATTTGCCCTGTCACCTGCCCTTACATAGCATTTAAGGAGCAGTGCCTGATCAGACAGGCCGTATACGCCCGAATCTTCCGCTTCCTGGGTTACAAGCCGCCCGGCGATCATATAAGAACTTGCCGCGAAGACACCGTCTCCGCCTTTTGCCACTATCAGTTTTTTGGAACGGCTGAAGAGATAGTCACTGACTATGTTGTTATCGGCAGCCAGATGGCTCCATTCATAACCTAAACGCGCGGGCGCCGTGATTTTGAGCTTGGATCCTCCGCCGAACCGTCCCGTATAGAACAGATAGAATACGGTCGCGCCCAGCGCCAGCGCGACTACTACCGCACCGGTTATCAGCTTTCCTATACCGAGCCCCGCTATCTCCTTGCGTTGCATAAACTCCGCCTTATGAAATATAATCTTTACAATCAAAGATTATACCAATGAAGAGGACATACACAAATTGCGGGTCATAGGAATAATTGCGGAATTTAATCCATTTCATAACGGCCACAAATATCTGATCGAAAAAGCCCGCGAGTGCGTATCAGACCCGAGGGCCATCGTAATGCCCGTCATTTCCGGCTTCTTCACGCAACGCGGTCTTCCCGCGGTATGCCCTCCTCAGGTGCGCGCCAGACAGGCGCTGTTATGCGGCGCCGACGTGGTGCTGGAACTTCCCTTCAGTTTTGCATGCGCACCCTCCTCAAGGTTTGCGGAAGGCGCAGTTTCAGAACTCGTTTCCACGGGAGTAGTAACTGACATAGCATTCGGGATCGACACTGAAGATGCCGATCTGATAAAGGCTCTCGCGGACATTCAGTTTGAAGATGACGAGTCGTTCAATACCGGACTGAACGGGTATATGTCAGCAGGAATGAATTATCCTACTGCAAGGGCAATGGCGGTCAGGGACATGGCAGAAGCAAAAGGCATTACGGGAGACATCGATCAGGTCCTCTCATCACCCAACTCCATACTCGCCCTTGATTATCTGCTGGCACTGAAAAAGATCGATAAAAAAAGAAAGATCAACATCATCATGATAAAGCGCACGGGCGATGCATATCACGCGGAAGAGCGCGGCAGCAGTACCGCCAGCGCCACGGCTATAAGAAAGCTTATCTTTGATACTGCTTCGGAAAACTACAGCAGGTCTGCCATTGCGTCTGCGCTTAACGGACTGATGCCTGATCTTTCACTCGGCACGATGCTGGCATCAAATTCTTCCGGCATTTTCAGATTTCCCGATCAGGTGTCATATATCAGGGAGTGCATGAATACGGCATTGAGTTCATCTTCACTTGATGACATAGCGTACATGAGCGATGACCTGGCGGGTTACATCAGAAATTTCGCTTCCGGAATCAGGACCGGGACCATCCCCTGTGATGATTTCGATCTCAAGGTATTTGAGAAGAACATCTCAACAAAGAGATATACGCTTACCAGGATAGAACGCGCCCTCGCAAGTCTCGTCACCGGTCAGGTTGCATCTTATCTCGACATCAAAAGGCCGCCTTACATCAGAGTGCTCGGTTTCAACAACGAAGGAAAATACTGTCTTAAGATCATGGGAAAATGCGCTAAGATCCCGGTCATAAACAGACCTTCGGACTGCCTGGAACTCCAGTCGGAAAATGAACCGCTTAAGAAGATCTTTGAACTTGATATGAGAGCGGCTTCAGCAGGCTGGAAACTCTACGGCAGAGATACCGCAACTGAATGGGGAGCCGTCCCCGTGATAACCAGATAGATCCGCGCACAACAAAGCCGTCCGCCGGAAAAACCGACAGACGGCTGTAATTACTTTTTCAAACGCTCAATTAAGCCTTGGCAGCGTTAGCAGCCTTAGCAAGTCTGGACTTTGTTCTGGAAGCTGCGTTCTTGCTCATGTGACCCTTAGCAGCAGCCTTGTCCAATGCCTTCTGAGTGTTCTTGATCGTAGCATCAAGATTCTCGCCGGAAGCAATATCAGCCTTTGCCTTCTTGACAGTTGTGCGGATAGCACTCTTCTTGCCCTTGTTGGCAACAGCTTTCTTCTCAGAAACCTTTACACGCTTGATAGCTGATTTGATATTAGGCATCTTTCTTCTCCTTTATAGAGTTATATCTTCAAATTACCGAAGAATTGTATCACGATTGTTTTTTATTCGCAAGACTTTGTTGCTTCATAAAGCCCGATACTTGCGGCAATTGTAATATTCAGGCTGTCAATATCACCGGAATGCTCTATTCTTATCGGCTTACCTATGTCTTTAAAAGCCGGATCCAGTCCCGTGGCCTCATTTCCCATTATGAGCGAAAAGGGTCTTTTTATCGTTGTTTCCTGCAGTTTTGTGCTTCCGTCCAGCATGAACGGATACAGATTGTTTTCAGGGAATCTCGACGCATAATCCCCGAACCGCTCAAATACTTCTATCCTTACGCTCGCGCAAGCGCCCATGGAAGCTCTTATGGTCTTCGGATCAAATGGATCGGCGGACGTCTTCCCGACTATCGCGATGTCATGCACGCCAAAGCCAAGGCAGCTCCTTGTGATCGTTCCGAGGTTTCCGCAGTTCGAAGGATTCACGAGCACCATGTGATCACCAGCCCTGAGCGGAGTGGTCTTTTTCTCTATCACGCAGATAACAAAGCAGTTGTCCTTCTTTGACAGTATGTTGAACGGTTTTTCTTCCGTCGACACGGGAATATCCTTCCCGCAGATATCCCTGATCTTTTCTATCGTTTCCACCGACCGGAAAGAAGGATGAAGTATCACTGCCCTGACGTCTTTCCTCTTCTTGAGAAGGTACTCCATCGCCACTGTGGCACCGAGCCCGTATGTGTATATATTGTTGCTTTTGTAGCTTGAAACTTTAATCAAAATGCATTCTCCCTGTCTGATATCTTATATGCTAATATACATTTATATTAAAAGTAAAGGAGCAATTACTATGGCAGAAAATCAAAACGCACAGGCTCAGGGTGGCCCTTACACAGAGCAGCTTCCCTCAAATGCCAAGTTGTTTTCGATCCTTGCTTACATCGGACTTCTTTGGCTCTTGGGTCTTTTGATCTCACCTGAGAAGACTTCCCCCTTCGTAAGAAATCACGTTAACAACGGCATCCTTCTGCTTATCATGGAAGGTATCGCAGGTGTAGTAGGAACACTTATGGGATTAATCCCTTATGTAGGATGGCTCTTCGAGCTCGCACTCTGGGGATGCTGTGTAGCTGTTATGGTCATGGGTATCGTAGCAGCTGCTAAGACAAAGTACTTCTCCATTCCGGTCATCGGCGACAAGATCAAAATCGTTAAGTGATCTTTCAGACAACATGACTTCAAAGGACCTGCATCAGACGGTGCAGGTCTTTTATTTGCAGACAAACTGCAAAACATATATAATTATCGCCGTGAACTTCGAGGTGTAGCGCAGTTGGTAGCGTACGTGCTTTGGGAGCATGGGGTCGCAAGTTCGAGTCTTGTCACCTCGACCACAGGATAAAAAGACCGGATCCTTTCCGGTCTTTTTGTTTATCGGATCAGAGCCTTTTTCCGATCGCTTCCACTATCTTTCCCGAAAGAACCCCAAGCAGTCCCGCAAGCTTATCCAGTCTGACCAGTTTAAATAAGAGCATCCTTACCTTGTCGATAAGGCAGGCACAGATAACAAACAAGACCGCGTAAACAACAATGCAGAGAATGGTCAGCAGGATATTAAGTTTTGTAAAAGGAACAAAGAGATCATACATGAATAAATAGACGATCGGGTGCGTGTTTATGAGATATGAAGCAAACACACACGGCGAAAGGAATCTGAGGATCTTCTTGAACCCTTCCCCGAACTTTATCCTCTTGAATAAGATCAGATAGCAGACTGCCATCGTGAGCATGGTCGGCGAGATGTATTTACTGAGGAGATAGTTATCCCATTTCGAATTAACAAAACTGATCTCCTTCACCCAGATATACCAGCCAAAACTTATAAGCGTACAGATGACAATACCGCATATCAGTTTTATGTTCGAGAGTTTTTCGAATAATCCGCATTTTTTGATGGATGCGCCGAGGAAATACAGCACGAACACCCATGTAAAAGAAAACGGCTGAACTATTCCCAGGTTGTTCGCGAAAAGCGAAAAAAATGAGAATACCAGAACAACAACGACAACCGTTTTCCGGAGCGTTGTCTCAGGAAGCGACCTGACCGCCATATTAATGAACGGCGACAGCAGATATACCACAAAATACGCCGAGTAATACCAATACTCAAAACTGAAGAGCGGCAATACCGCACTGTAAAGATCATTGACAGTGACTCTGTCAGGAAGCACACAAAAGAAAACTGAAACGATGATCAGACCGTAGAAAACGACCTGAAACCACAGACTGAAGATCCTCTCGCGGTTGAGCTTTTTGGGCTGCCCGGTATATGAGACATACCCGGTGGTAAGCGCAAAGATGTTTACCGCGCATGAACACCAGAAGAAGAGGATCATGATAAGCAGATGATTTCCGCCTTTGCTCGCAAACACAACACCTCCCATTCCGAGAGCGTGCAGTATTACAACATAGATCATGGAAAGGATCTTCAGAGCATCTAATCCGTAATTGCGTTTATCTGTTATTGACGGCTGTATCTGTTCCAATGCTTACATCGATCCTTCCCGCTGATCATCTGGAGATCATTTTCTGTTGTAGATCTCGGTAATCTCCTTGCATGTGCTGAGGAAATCGATGTTAAGGCGTCTTAAGCGGTAAGACAGCTGCCTTAAGATCATCTCGATCTTGGCAGGACAGGAACGGAATACCGTCTCGAGATCTTCTGGGCAGATAAACTCAACGACAGTCTTATCGGCTTCGGCAACGGCCGTAGCACTCCTCGGTTCCTCCGCGAGCATTCCCATCTCGCCGAAGAAAGTAACCGCTTCTATCTCGCCTGTCTTATTCTCATCTCTTGTACGGTAACCGGTATAAAAACATATGCGGCCGGAATGCAGTATATACATGCAGTTATCGACCGCACCTTCTTTATGAACGATCATTCCCTTTCTGTATTCCTTAAGCTTTCCGGTACCGTCATCATTAAAGCCTTCGAATGCCTTGCGTCGCGATTCCTCGCTCGGCTCGTTCATCTTATTCTTGTTCGACTGATACATGTCGATATGTTTCTTTATCTTGGAAAATAATGACTGGTTCTTCTTTGCGGAATCGGAAGCACGCAGCTGCTCCAGCAGCACCTTTGATTTATTATAGTCAGTTTCCATCGCCTGAACCCTGTTAACGAGGTGCCTGATGAGCTCAATTATCATCTCCGGATGTTCCTCGAAAAAAGCATTCATCTCATCACCCGGGATCTCTACCACGGTAACATTGCCTTTGGCAACGATCGTTGCGCTTCTGGGATACGCTTCAAGGATCGACATCTCCCCGAAGAATTCGCCTGCCTCAAGTACGGCAAGCTTTACCTGATCTTCCTTTCCCGAACCCGCGTAAACAAAAGCACTTCCTTCTTCGATAAGGAAAAAACTCTTGCCCGAGTCACCCTCTTTGATTATCACTTCACCATTTCTGAAAGTCTTCTCAACTAAACCCATATTGCGAACTTCCTTTCTGTATAGTCTTTATGTTTAATCAAATTGTTTTTTCGGAAGGAATATCAACATCTCTGATACTTTATTGTATCAGAAAAACAGGGCTTCTTCATAGTAGGAGAAAGGTCCGGTTTACCTCGAACCGCGGTATCCGATACCATATTTATCGGTGTAATAATCTATCCTCTTCGAGTCATCGAAAACGGGGCCGTATATGTTATCCTCCGGAGATATCCCGACCAGTGAACAAACGGCTCTGTGTGCCCTTACGGTAAGATCTTTTTCGCGCTCTTTCGGCTTCAGATCCTTATCCGAAAATAAAGGTTCTCCGATGTGCAGTGTAAAAAGCGCAGTCTGGTGAAAGATGTTTTTCCTTATCCTTCCGGGCTCACGGTATGAGAATCCGAGCGGGATCACCGGTTTGTCATTGCTTACGGCTATAAAAGCCGCACCCCGTTTGAAAGGCCTGATAGGAGCATAGTATTCCCACATGCTTCCCTCTGCATAAATGTGAAGCCAGCCGTGTTCATTGAGAAGTCCGCTGAGAGCCTTAAGATGTGCCTTTTGTCCTGCTATGTTATCCTCAGGAATCGGTATGCCTCCTACCAGACGGATCAGCGTTCCGTTCTCTCCGTTTATGTTCTTGTCCCAAGCCAGCAGATATGGTCTGTGCGGGCTTATGGCTTTCATTATCGCAATATAGTCCCACATGTGGACGTGATTACACACGGATATCACTCCGTTATCAAGGATATCCCTGTGCGTCTTCAGATTATCCCTACCCTCGATCCTGAGCCCGAGGCGTATGGCAGCCAGAGGAAAAACAACAAGTTTCAGAAGGATGCGCACCATTGTCTGTTTAAAGCGGAACCAGCCTGATTTGTCGATATAAGGATAAGATGCATCAAATACATATCCGCGGTCCTTTCGGATCTCAAGATAATGCATGTCTGTCTCTTCCGGATACGGGAACCTGTTTGTCTTCGGATCAAACATTGCAAGTCACTTAAGGCCGAAGAACGCGGCTTTCTTTTCCGCCATCTCTTCGACTCTTTCCATGTAGGTCAGCGCATCTTTTATTGTCGGGCACCTCTCGACCCTGTGTTTGTGCTGCCCGCCTTCCTGGGCAAAACAACGCTTGCTCATGCCGCCTGCGCCGAATGACAGCACATCCCTGGCATCGCTCATCATGGCAACATTGTAGAGATTCCCTGTTTCACCTTTTGCAAAACCGGTATTCTCAAGACCGTGTCCCGTATCTTTTTGCCGGTACATATAATACGGATGATATCCTGCTTCATAAAGCAGCCTGTAGCTCTCCGCAACACTCTCATCAAGAGAGCCTCGCGTCATGTCAACATCCATTACCTGTTCCCTTGAGATCCTCGCGCGTCTCTTTTTATACAGTGTGTGGACCGTTATGTTTGCAGGCGCAAGTTCAATTACTTTTTTTGCAGACTCTATGTGGTCGGCGGCATTTTCGTAAGGGAGTCCTGCGATAAGATCCATGTTTATCAGGTCAAAACCCATTTCACAGGCCTTTCTGTACACTCTGACCGTATCTTCGGCAGTGTGTTTTCTGCCAAGCTTCATGAGAGTATCTGATCTCATTGTCTGCGGATTGATGCAGATCCTGGTGATCCCGTGCTCTCTCATCGAGATGAGCTTTCCTTCCGTAATAGTGTCGGGTCTTCCAGCCTCCACAGTAACTTCACATCCGGAAGTTATATTGAGTTCAGAGTACATGCAGTCAAGCAGCGATGCGAACTCCTTTTCCTCAAGGACGGTCGGAGTACCGCCTCCGACATAGACCGCAGACAGGGGTCTTTTCAAAGAGGGAGCCACTATGCTTATCTCGTGCTCGAGAGCCTTTTCATAACTCCTGAGTCTGTCCATATGGCAAGAGATATCTGATGATACAAATGAACAATATTCACATCTTGAAGGACAGAAAGGAATGCCTATGTAGACACAGAGACTGTCCTCCGGAACCATCGAAAGGAGCCTCTGTTCCTCGCGTGATGTCTCGAAAGCAAGACGCGCCTTGTCGCTCCTTACAAAATACTTCTTCTCAAGTGCTTCCGGACTGTCCTCTTCACAGGCAACAAGCGTCGGCCTGATTCCGGTCAGACACCCCCAGGGCATGTTCATCGAGGTGATGTCAGCCATGGCGATATATAGAGATCTTTTTATCTCACGCCCTGGTTCAAGCACCTCACCGTCACACGCGTAAGATTTCTCTTTTGAATACGTAACGGATCTTCCGTCGTCCAAGAGCTCATTCACGAGCGTAATGTCCGGACCGTCCGGAGCTACGACCTTTCCCTCATCCTTCAGTTCTTCGGGCACTCCCGCGAACATCCTGACGACATCTGATACCCCGTAATATTTATCATGACCTTTAAGGATCACTTCAAGCATCTTCCACCTCTGCCACATGTGTCAGATAGAATCTGACATATACACTGTCCGGAACATGATAGGATTCAAGTCCCTTTTCACCGTTGCTCCTTAAGAAAGTATCATTTACCTTGTCGCTTGTCTCGGTGATATCAATTCCGAACTTCTCTTTGATTGCATCCACCTCATTGTCTATCGTTTTCCAGTAGATAATATCCGCACTCATATCCCTGTATACCGGATTCATCTCGGATGTTGACGCATACTGCGGAACCACCTCACCCGTTTTGTCCGCAATATCTTCTGCCATGGCATACAGGTTCCAAAAGATCTCATAGTATCCGGCATACCTGAAGTCAGGTCTTGAAGACGAGCAGCATGCCAATACCGCGATCGTATTGCAGTCGGTCTCACTCGCATAACCTTTTGCGTGGCAAAGCTCATGGCATAACGTGATCGGGTATTCGGTAATCCCCATATAGTCGGTATTGAGATTTACTTCTCCAAGAAACATATCATAAGCTCCGACTATATAGGTATAACTCCAGTAGTGGCTCATTGATACGGGCTTTGCACGGACATAATTACCGCTCAGCGGTATGTCGTATTTTTCCGCGAAAGAATCCACGAGCGAATTTGCAAATGAAGCTGAATTCTCAAAACTCTCATTCATGTGTGCGACACCGTTATAATCCTCGCCGAGTTTGCTCCTGGCCTCTATCATTCCGAGATATGCCCATCTGAGAGCTTCGCAGTAATCTTCAAATGTCAGTTCCTTTTCGATAAATTCCAATTCATCCGTCACATCGGTACGTCTGTAATTGAACCCGTGCATCGACTGAAAGATCAACGCGCCGAGCAGTGCAATTATCATTAGATTTCTGTATGACTTGTAGAGGTATAGCACCGCACCCGAAGTAAGCAGTTTCTTTACCAGTATCACGAACCATACGACAAGACCTGTAGCGAGAGCAGGCACCAGACAGATTATCAGATTCTCCGTCAATGAATAATGGAAGAACATATTGAAGGTCTGGAAAAGGATGGAAATATTCGGAAATATAACCGCACCGTACCAGTCAGCAAAGCCTTCCGGTATAAACGCATTACATATGGCCGCAGCCAAAAACAGTACGGTAAGTACTATCACTGCCACGATGTGCAGGACTGTTCTCTTCTTTCCCTTCCTCGTTAACTTCATCTAAACGCTCTTATAGCCAGAAAGATCAGATAAAGGATACCGTATACGACTGGCTGATGGGCAAGATAAATGATCAGCGAATGTCTTCCGATGAATTCTATCGGTCTTGATACCGTCTTCATTACTTTCCCGCGTCCGGCAAACAATGTTTTTTTATCTTTGTAGCATACTCTGCCGATCACACATCCTATAAGGAAAACACCAAGCCACGGGAACAACGGCATATAATCAGCCTGCCAGGGTGACCCCGCAATCTCAAATCCCACCGGCAGAAACGCGAGCGACTCAGTTGAATAATCCATATAGTGGATGTCACATCCGCAGATGACTATGTAAAGACCAACAATCCCCATAATTACGTTTACGACAGCAGGCTTTGCTTTAGTCTTCTTCTCGATGAATGATATGAGAGCATAGAGAAAAATACCACATGTGAGGACAGCGAGCACGTTGAACAGGATCAGGCAGTTCAGTCCGGCATAGTTTGTCACAAAATATGTGACAACAGTAAGAAGAACCGTTGCGCCAAGGAGCTTTAAACCTCTTTTTATGTTGTTTCGCGAGAATGTGCAGCAGATACCTGACACGCTTACAAACAATACGACTATTACCGGATGAACAAAAGACCAGAACCAGCCCTTTTCGAGATAAGAAAACACATCAGCCCTGAATTCATATCGCACGTCCCACGACATATGCATGAAGAGCATCATCAGTAGAGCGATACCCCTCAGGAGATCCAGTTCCCACGCGCGGTCGGAAGCCAGCCTTTTCTTACTCACTTATCTTCCTGCCCTTCTGCCAGACAGCTTCCAAGAGCTGTTGCAAACACTGCATCTTCCGGAACAATCATGTTGACCCCGTAAAGATCTTCAAACGGGATCAGGTATTCCTGGCACTCCTTAAGTCCGGTCAGTTGTCCCGTAAATACAATGTCTTTAATGTTGTATTGTCTGGATGCCATGACAGCTACAGTTCCGATGGCCTGATATACCATATTGAACACGCCGGCCATCTTATCCTCCCTGGATAAGTCATCTGCCGCTTTTCCGAAATTGGACGCCGTGACATTCATAGGAAGTCCCGTGATAGCATTCTTGGTGATATCACCGATAGTGAGATCACATTTCAGGATATCGCCCTCAGTTGCCATATCAGAAAGCTTAACTGCATCAGATGTTCCGGTCAGAGCTAATCCGAGACCGACCAATGTGCCTCCGCCTACACCAGAACCGATTATGTGCTTTACAACACCCTTATTCGCTTCAAGGTATGCCGTACCGGTTCCCATACTGACGACTATTGCGTGTTCAAGTCCCGAAAGATATAATCCGCCTAATCCGGTTGCTTTGAATTCTTCGACATATATGGTCTTTATTCCGAAGATCGGCGACTGCGTAAACCCGGATCCGACGCCTGTGATATTTATCTGCTCGATATCATTTACTGAAAGTGAATGGTCATTTATGAGCTTGCCTACCGCTCCGAATGCCGATGTAACAGGGTCTGCCGCCTTTACTATATCCCTGGCGATTATCCTGCCGTCATTCATTCCGACGATCTTGGTCGTACTTCCACCGATATCCAACCCGACTTTTAATCTCATAATGCAGCTCATCCTTTTCATTTAATTAGGTAATTCTATCAAATATACTGACAGTTATCCAATAAAAAGGCTCTGCAGGAGTTCTGCAGAGCCTTGAAGATATATTGATTAAAGATCAACCCCAGGTATATTCGATTACACTCTTATAATTCTTATTCATATATTTCTTTATGATCTGGTACTGCTCGTCAGTATATCCGTAGATGTTCTTGAAAGTATTCTCAACCATAGGATCTCCGGAAACCTTGATCGAACGGCTGTCAGCACCTGCATATTCCGCACGCTCTTCGAAACGGGGTACCCAGAACTTTCCATCGTACATATAGATGTAATTTGTCTTGCTGTAATTATCCTTAAGGAAAATACGGTAATATACTACTTTGTTGGGTTCATCAAAATAGTAGAACATACGGACAGACCACTTATAAGATGTGGTAGAATTTCCGATGAACTTAGGCTGGAAAACAGCGGAGTCAACGCCATCAGGTGTAACTACACGAAGTGTAGGAACTGAAGACTTACCGTCATGGGGATCATTAACATACCACATCCATTTTTTGCCGGTAGAACCGTTTCCCTGAGTATTGGCTAGGAATGAATTCTCAAAACCTCTTGCATATAACATAGCATAATCAGCTGAGTCATCGATATTGTAGGTTGTACCGAATGAACTGGAGATCTGTGCGCAGACACCGGCGATTACCGTGCCCAAAAGGCAGATTATGGCAATAGCCAGGATCATTTCGACTAAGGTAAAACCTTTTCTGCTCTTAATTCGCTTCTTCATAAAAAGTCCTCCACAGTCCTATTTCATCAGGAAGAATGTATCGCTGTATTGGATACTTTCTTTGCACCTGCAAGATTTGCGGCACCGTTATCTACTACCCAATAATACTTATTCTCTGATTCTACATACATAACGATGATCTCACCCAAATGTGAACCGTCAGTATCTTCCCAATATTCAGGATAATAAACAAAAGCTGTTCTATTATCTGCAAGCTGATCATCCTTGGGTGCGAATTCGTAACCCTTTACGCCGTTAGGAACTGTAAGTCCGAGATCATCATATTTCACAATGTGAACATATACCGGCTCTAATGTGGCAGGCCACATACCTGTTTCAAAAGTAAGTTCTACTTTGCCTGCACCGCCTGCATAATATCCCTTACCCTGTGCCTCTCTTCCGGCTGCACCTTTATTTTCTGTATGGTTCCACTCAGCTACTTCCTGCATACATGCAGCGTAGTTATTGGCACCGGATTTACTGTATACGGATGTCTGATATGAATAACCCATTGTGGCTACAAATCCGTTGATGAGCATTGTAGAAACAACGACAAGTATAAATGCAGCTAAAAGAGTTTCAACGAGGGTAAAACCTTTGCGGTTATATTGTTTAATAAGTCTCTTCATATGAACTCACCTCAGAAATTGTAATTTGCAAGTATAGCTTCACTATCGTTAATATGCTGCTTGAGTGATGTGGAGGAATTAGCAACTGCTTCACCGGATTTCTTAGCTGTTCTGATCATGTCAGCTATACCGAATCCGACAACACTGGCAATTATGACAACTATTCCTATGACAATTATCATCTCAGTCAGCGTAAAACCACGCTTTGAGAACTTCTTTGATATTCTTTGCATATTGCCCTCCAGTACTCCTAATAAATCTTATTCTTCTATATGGTTATTATACTGACTTCTACGCAAATTTCAATCCTAAAATTCATAATTTGTTAAAATTTGAAATAATTTGTTAACAAATGAGTAGCGGAGGATCAAATCCTCCGCTACCCTTTTTAAGTCTTAACTTTTAAAGCTAAATTATCAGGATGACCAACCCATGAATGCGTTAACTTCGCTGTTAACAGAAGAAACGTCACTGTTGTGCTTACCAACGGAGCTAGCAGCTGCCTTAGCCTTGTTGAGGTATGTACCAATACCGAGAACGAGAACTGCTGCAAGGATAACGATGATAGCAATTACGAGTACCATTTCTACGAGTGTGAAACCCTTCTTTGACTTCTGAATCTTCTTCATTTTAGATTCCTCCTATAAGTTTTTGAGTTTGTAGCCTGATTATACAGTCTAATTTGAAGAAATGCAACACTTTTTTCAAATTTTTTCAAATTCTTGCCACATTTTGTTTTTTACTCTGCCTGAGTGCCCTGTTCACCGGTCTCTTCTGTGGTCTTCTCAGCATTAAGAACCTTTCTGATATCGCCGGATTCAGCTTCAAGCTGCTCATTAAAGAGAGTGTCAGCCCAATAAGCTGCGAACGGTTTGCTGGACATCTCATCGAGATTCATGTTAACAACACCATACCAGAGGCTGTCTTCGTTATCGCAGATATAAGGGAATCCGATGAAGCCGCCCTTTGTATCAACATTAGTGTCACCACACCAATATGTGTAAGGTGCCTTGCTGTCATCGACACTTAATCTGTTCCTGAGACTTGTACCGTAGAAGTTGATCGTTGCATTGAGAGTCATGAAACCGTTGGTATCAGTTGCAGTAATGCTGTCAACTTTAATGCAGTTCGGATTCTCAGCATTAATCTTCTTAAGAGCAGAAATGAATTCATTGTAACCCTTTCTCTCAGCATAGGGCTCCTGGCCCATCTTTCCACTGAGATCAAGAATTGTAGCCTTGAGCTCTTCGTCAGTAACTGCTGCAGTAAAGTCCGGATTGCGGTTGTACTGGGTAACAGTATATCCGTCTGTTGTCGAATACGTTACCGAGATCTGTGTGCAGACCAGACCGTCAGGTGAAGTTGTACCATCGGGATATGAAACTGAAGTCATACCTACATCGGAAGAACCGACACTTACAAGGAAAGGGCATCCTTCTGTTTCAAATGTTTTAAGTACATACTGTTCGAGACATTCTGTCTCAAGTTTGTCGATAAAAGATAACTCGAGATCAGCGCAAGAAGACTTGAGCATTTCGATCTCAGTAGCCATGCTTGCATTGTTCTCTCTCAATTCATCGAGGTATTCTTTTCTTTCCTGGAGAGTCTGTAACTCCTGCTTGTATTCATCATACTTGTTGTTAAGTGTTCTGATTCCGAAGAAATAACCGAGAACAACGATAATCAACAGTGTGATTACATACATAAAGCCTTTTTCTCTTGCTGTAAGATTATTCATTATTATTCCCTCCCTAATCAGCCTTCAGCAGGTGCCTGTTCAGCGACCGATGTCGAGTAATAAAGTTTAATATCGATATTACCGCGACCGACATCAACATACTGATTAGCTTCTTTGATAAGTGCGAAACTTGCATCCTCAACCTGGATTCCGTCAACATAGATTCTTGTGAGATAGTATGTGACACCACCATATGTATAGGTATTAACATTATTGATGCTGTAAGAATCACCTGCTCTGACGGACTTTGTCTCGATACCGCCGAGTGAAGTAGCTGTCTCAGCACCGTCCACATAACGTGAAATCGAAATATGAACATTGCTGACAAGTGTTCCTGATATTGAGAAAGAATAATAATTGTTTGTTGCATCAATGGATTCACCGCTGACTACATCATCAAACGTGGATTCTGTAAAAGGCTCAACACGTGAAGCCTGGATGATAGGCCTTGCCGTGAAGACATCTTTTTCGTTCAACATATTAACCATATCAACTGCACTGTAATATGTGAAAGCATAACCGGTCATTGTAAGCTGGTCGCTTGTGATGGTATATGATGAAACGAAAGAGTCACTCGGAATGCACTTTGCAATTACATCAGGAAGCTCTGTAGGTGCGGGATCGATCTCATCGACATCTCTACGCATCTGTGTGAGAGCAAAATAGTAATTTGTCATTTCATTGAGTTTCTCAGTAAGCACAGCGTATTCCTGCTCAAGAGTAGCATAATCCGGGCTTGCGAGGAGATCTCTTAAAGCCTTGATCTGATTCTTGATGAGCTGGTTTCTGATAATAAAAGCAACGATAAATGCAAGGACTACAAATACTACCAAGACACCGATAGCAACACCATAGCCTAACATTCTTGCTGCTTTTGCAGCGTTGGCTGTAAACTCGGCAAAGAAGTTCATATCCTTCTTTGCTAATAATTTTTTGCTAACTCCGTTAACCTTAGCCATAAAATGTACCCCTCCTTAATCGTGACGAATCAAAGCGCCACAACAATTGATGAACTGACCGATCTCAAAACCCTTAGGACCGTTAACGGTGCTGAGTGCCTTAAGGATCTCGACCTGAGTTCCAAGCTGACGCGCAAGTTCTTTGTCAATCTTCTTATAGCTTGCACCTGAACCGTAAAGGAAGCATGTGCTGATGGCATCGATATGATACTTTGCAATAGAGAACTGAGCTGTACGGGATACAGCATCAACAAGGCTCTTGAAGTATGCGTTAACAGCACTCTGAAGAGCAGGAGTCTCTGCAACTGTCTCATTCCATACATCGATATCCTCGATCGGTACACTTGCCTCAGCTTCTGAAGTGGTGATATTAAGTCTTCTTGCAAGTGAAGACTGCTGATTGCCGCTCTGGAGCTTCTTGACGGAATCTGCAACCTGTCTGATGTTGCTGTGACCGAACTGAAGTCTTCTTGAAAGAACCGGGAATCCCTTATCAAGAACGGTTACTGTCGTTGTCTTGCTGGAGAGCTCGATCAGAAGGATCGTGGACTGCTTGATGTTTACGTTACCGTTGATGATTCCGTTCTCGAAGAGCTTTCTTACCGCATTGGGGTTAACATCGAGAGCAATCGGGTTAAGATCCATATTCTTGAGGAACTCACGGTAATCCTTGATAACGTCTGTAGGAATAGCCGTAGCTCTTACCTGGATCTTATCTGCATTTGTCTCTGCATCCTTAGTTGTTCCGTATACAAGATAGTCGATAGACATGTCTCTGTTGGAACCCTGACCAAGGATCTCATACTTAACCATATCCTTAAGCTGATCTTCCTTAACTACAGGAAGTTCAAGGTCTCTGCTGTGAACGAAAGCACCTTCAGTTGTGATGATGCAGCTCTTCATTCTGATGTCGAGTCTTGCGATAGCGTGCTTGAGTGCCATTACGATTCCGAAAGAATCTGCAACTGCGCCGTCGTTGATGGCATCACCCTCGAGAGGTACGATACCCATCTTCTCAATATTGATTATTCCTGTCTTGGAATTGTAATTCCCGACAGCAATCTTAAGGTCTGAACTGGAGCAATCGATAACCAGTTCGTTTGATCCTCTACCTAATGAAAAATCCATTTATTTTCTCCTTTCAATCTTTACGGGGATTACATGATCCACTGAGCCATTGTGAAGATAGGCATTGCGATACCGCCTACGACCGTACCTACGATGATAGCCATGATGATGATCATGACAGGCTCCAAAGCGGATACCATCTTTGCTGTTGCTGCGTCTGCTTCATCTTCGAAATAGTCAGCAGCTTTCTGAAGGATCGTATCCAAAGTACCGGATTCCTCACCGATCGAAACCATTGCGTAGATCATAGGTGGGAATTCCGTGATATCCCTGATTGATCTCGAAAGGGAAGTACCTTTTCTGATCTCGATACGAGCCTGCGCAAGTTTCTTCTGCAGGATAACGTTGTCCAACGATTTCTCAGTGATCTCAACAGCCTGAAGTACGGAAATACCTGACTTGAGAAGTGTTGATACCGTTCTTGTAAATCTGGCTGAAGCGTTCATCTTTGTAGCGCGTCCGACAACCGGCATCTTAAGCATGATGCTTGACCATGTCTCAGCACCCTTCTCGGAATTCTTCCAAAGCTTAAATCCGTATACTACTAAACCGATAACTGCCAGGTAAATATACCAGAAGTGTACGATAGAGTCGGAGAAGTCAAGCAGGAACTGTGTCAATGCCGGCAATTCACCGCCCAGGTCCTTGATCGTAACACCGATCTTAGGGACAAGGAAGGTCAAGAGACCGATACTGACTGCAGCCGTAAGAGCTGCAAGGATCTTAGGATAAACCATGGCAGAGGAGATCTTGTTCTTGACTTTTGCATCCTTTGCAAAGTGCTCGGCAAGTCTTTCCATAACCTCATCGAGTCGGCCGGATTCCTCACCGGCAGCGATCATACTGATCATGATGTTAGGAATGACACCCCTCTGTTCTTTAAATGCTTCGGAAAGAGAACGACCACTCTGTACTGATTCGTAAATCTCTCCGATACATTTCTTTGCCTTTTTCGATTCAAGTTGCTGATAAAGCATATCGAGCGATCTTACTACGGTGATACCTGCCGACAAAAGTGAAGCAAGCTGTCTCGAGATAAGAACGAGGTCCTGGGTCTTGAGCTTGGGGCTGCCGATTTCCATGTTGGCAATGCCCTTACCTCTATCCAACGACAATGAAGCAATGTACTTGCCGTCAGACTTAAGCTTTCTGGACGCTTCTCCGATAGAAGCTGCTTCGATGATGCCTTCAGACATTTTACCGTTTGAATCGATAACCTGATATCTGAAATTAGCCATCTAATGTTTCCCTCCTTATTCAGATTACTATAAAGCGCCCGATTATCAGGCAAACTCCAAATCACCGAACAACGGACTGTTCGTTTGACCTGCATTATTAATGAAACGCTTGAGATCATCAGGAATTCTGCATCTCTGCAATGCAGTATCTCTTGTGATCATGTTGCGCTTAACGAGCTCTGCAAGATAGAAATCAAGAGGGCACATTCCGGACTGAAGGCTTGTTGCGATAGTACTGTCTATCTGATATGTCTTACCTTCACGGATATTGTTCTTAATAGCATCATTGGAGATCATGATCTCGAATGCAGCGCATCTGCCGCCACCGACTCTCTGAACGAGCGTCTGGCAGATAACTGCAACAAGAGTAGAGGCAAGCTGTACTCTGATCTGATCCTGCTGATGCGGGGGATAAACGTCGATGATACGGTTGACTGTATCTGCAGCAGACGAGGTGTGGAGTGTTGAAAGAACAAGGTGTCCCGTCTCGGCTGCCGTAATAGCCGTACTGATAGTATCGAGGTCACGCATTTCTCCGACGAGGATGATATCCGGGTCTTCACGGAGCGCAGCTCTCAGAGCATTAGCAAATGAAAGCGTATCTTCGTGGATCTCTCTCTGGTTGATCATTGCCTCTCCGTGCATATGGAGATACTCGATAGGTTCCTCAAGAGTAAGGATGTGGCACTTCTTACTCATGTTTACGTGACCGATCATTGCAGCCAGCGTCGTAGACTTACCTGAACCCGTAGGTCCCGTAACAAGAATAAGTCCACGGGGTTTCATAACAAGCTCCTTAAATACGTTAGGCAGACCGAGCTGCTCGCATGTAGGGATCTCATTGGTAATCGTTCTTGCTGCGAGAGCATACGTACCACGCTGCTTGAACACATTGCATCTGAAACGGCTGTAGTTCTCAACAATGTAAGAGAAGTCGATCTCGCCCCTCTCGTTCAGATACTGCTGTCTTGACTTGTCGATCATCGACTTACAAAGATACTCGGTATCTGCAGCTGTAAGCGGCTGATTGCCCAACGGCATCAACATGCCGTCGACACGAATCATCGGCGGCAAACCTACAGTAATATGGGTATCGGATGCACCCATCTTTACCGATTCCGCCAAAATCGACTCGATTGATAAACTAAATCCTTCCACGTTAAAAAACCTCCTTATCAGTCAATCGTGTAAGCAACTCTGTTAAGCTCGCTGACCGTCGTAATACCTTCAAGTACGAGGTCTCTTGCGGAATCCTGAAGCATCTGGGTGCCTTCAGAGATCGCGAGCTGACGCATCTCATCTTCACTTGCTCTCTTCTCGAGCAACGCCTTCATCTTTCTAGTAATTATTACGATCTCATGGATCGCAATACGTCCCTTATATCCCTTCTCGTTGCAATCCGTGCAGCCCTTACCGTGATAGAGCTTCTGACCCGGATCGAGTCTGAGATATTCTCTGTCAGATTCATCCGGATCGTAAGCCTCTCTGCAGTTTGTGCAGATACGACGAACGAGACGCTGGGATACAACACCGACAAGAGCCGAGGAAACCATGTAAGGCTCGAGGCCCATATCGATAAGACGGTTGATCGATGAAACAGCATCGTTGGTGTGGATTGTACTGAAAACAAGGTGTCCGGTGATCGCAGCTCTCATTGCGATCTCTGCAGTCTCACCGTCACGGATCTCACCGACGAGGACGATATCAGGGTCCTGACGCAAGATAGATCTCAAGCCGCTTGCGAAAGTCATTCCCGCCTTAGCGTTAACCTGAACCTGATTCAATCCGGGGATCCTGATCTCTACAGGGTCCTCAACTGTGATGATATTAACTTCATCGGTATTTTTTTCTGAAAGGAGTGTATAAAGTGTGGTCGTCTTACCTGATCCTGTAGGACCTGAGATAAGAACGATTCCCTGAGGTATCTTGATCATCCTGTCGATCATCTCGTTATTTCTGTCACTGATACCGAGATATGATCTGTTAAGGTTTGCGTCATTCTTCGCCAGGATACGGATAACGGTCTTTTCACCGGTAACGCACGGAAGTATGGATACACGCATATCCACGTCCTCGCCGTTGATCGTTGTGGTGATACGTCCGTCCTGAGGGATACGCTTCTCGGCGATGTTCATACCGCCTAAGATCTTGATTCTTGTTGTGATGGCATCCTTGGCAGAGATAGGGTTGCTCATAACCTCCTGCATGACACCGTCGATACGGATACGGACTCTAACACGGTCTTCCAAAGGCTCAATATGGATATCGGAAGAACCTGAACGGATCGCGTAGTCGATCATTGAATTAACGAGCTTAACTACCGGCGCGCTGTTAACGGCTTCGGAAAGCTCATTGTCGTTATCGAGACTGTCGTTTTCCATGCTCGTGCCGAGTTCTTCGGCGGCCTTGGCGGCACTCTCTTTACCATAATTTACTTTAATGGCATCAACGATGGAGGAATGAGTCGCAAGCATCAGAGAGATCTGATAACCGGTCTGGAACTGGAGCTCGTCTTCTATCGTAATATTCATCGGGTCATCGATTGCGACGACCAGATAGTCATTGTCAAATCCTATCGGGAAAACAATATTCTCTTCGCAGAACTTCTGTGTAAGCAACGCTGTGGCTTTAGGGTCAACATCGATACCTGACAGATCGATAATCGGATAATTGTACTGGCTTGAAACAGCTCTCAAAATGTCGAATTCCGACATCAAGCCACTCTCTACGATAACCTCTCCCAAGCGTTTTCCGGATTCCTTTTGAACGCTGAGGACTTCTGCAAGTTCAGTAGCATTTAGGAAGCCGCTTTCGACCAGAATATCACCTAATCTCTTCATCGAACCCTCCCGATTTTTGTCTCAAAATATACGCTCAGAAATGCACACAAAACAGACAGGCGCACTTCGCCCAAGCATAGATGTTAGAACTATACAACAGCCAGGGACAAAAAACAAGTTTAAAAGGCAATCTGCACAAAAAATATATTTGACAATCCTGTGTCCGCGAGATTACACAAAATGGCATGCATTTGAGACCTAAAAAATGGAGCCAAATTGTATTATAATATTATTCGTATTTTATGTCAGATGATTTTGGAGGAACATTAATGTCAGGTCATTCAAAGTGGAGCAATATCAGGAGAAAAAAGGAAGCTTCCGATGCGGCAAAGGGTGCCGTTTTCACCAAATTCGCCAAGGAGATCGCAGTTGCAGTTAAGGCCGGCGGTCCCGATCCCAACAGCAATTCAAGGCTCAAGGTAGTCGTTGCCAAGGCAAAAGCTGCCAACATGCCTAACGATAATATCAACCGCGCCATCAAGAAGGCTGCAGAGGCCGGCGAAGGCGACGATTATGAAGAGATCACATATGAGGGTTACGGCCCGGCCGGAGTCGCCATCATGGTCAAGGCTCTTACCAACAACCGCAACCGCACCGCTGCTGATATCAGACATATCTTTGACAAGAACGGCGGAAATCTCGGAGTAGACGGTTCCGTTTCCTTCCTCTTCAACGAGAAGGGAACGATCCTTATATCCAAAGAGGACTACGAGGATGAAGACCAGGTCATGGGCGATGCTCTTGACTGCGGCGCTTCGGATTTTGAGAGTGATGACGAATTTTACATCATCTCGACTACAACCACGGATTACTACGATGTCAGAGATGCTCTCGAGGCAAAGAACTACGTTATCGCAGATTCGACTCTAGGTCCCGTTGCCACTACAACGGCTGAAGTCACCGATCCTGACGCAGTAGCACAACTCGAGAAGATGCTCGACATGATGGATGAAAACGAGGATATACAGGAAGTCTTCCATAACTGGAACGGCTAAAAGGAACTAAGGGGCTGAAGATTTGGACTACCCTGATGAATCTAGACAAGAACATAATACTACTGCGAACGCTCCGGTAGCGCGCAAAACATTATTGTCTGAATTTCGGGGAACTCTTAAAAGACTCGACAGATCCCAGCCAGTAAATCCGAATCTCAGTTTTGACTCGGTTCAGGGATTCGAGCATAATGCTGAACTGATCCTTTCTAATGAGCAGTTAACACGTGAGGTCCTGTCCAATATTGCCGTCATTGCCTTTGTCGGTCCTTCCGGCACAGGCAAGAGTACGCGCGCTATAAAGGTTGCCCGCGAAAATAATATCTATTACATAATCGATGACGGTCTTCTTATTAATGGTAGCCGTATCGTTGCCGGCACTTCCGCGAAAAAAGCGCCGACTAAGATGGAATCGGTACGACAGGCGATATTTGTCGATCCGACCAGATCTGCAGTGATGAGAAGAGCACTTATCGAATCGATGCCCCGTGCGCTTATGGTACTTGGAACATCTGATTCGATGCTCAATAAGATCTGCGACAATCTCTGGCTCAACCGGCCTTCAATGCTCATCAGGATCGAGGACGTCTCTACCGAAGAGGAACGCCGTCTCGCCCGCAACACCAGACTTACGGAAGGTATGCATACCATTCCTGTTCCGAGCATGGAAATTAAGCACGAGTTTTCCGGGTACTTTTCGGATCCTTTCAGCAAGCTCAGACAGAGATTCGACCGTGAGCGCGGGGTTGCTCCCATGGCGCCCGATTCCGAGAGAACCGTTGTCCGTCCCACCTTCTCTTCCCTGGGATCATATTCCATTTCAGACGAAGCGATACTCGACCTGATAAAGATAGTCCTTAAGGATGTACCGGGATTTGCCGAAGTCACATCTTTTAAGACTGAGAAGCAAACTTTCGGAGTAATGATCAGTCTCGATCTTGCTCTCTATTACGGCTACGATGCGCAAAAGGTTCTGGAGACAGCGCAACAAAAAGTCGGAAACGCCGTTGAGGAATTCACATCTATAACTATGAATGGCGTTAATGTCAGGGCCAACCGGCTTATTCACTTGCCCAAGCCACCAAAGGAGAATAACTGATGGAAAAGATATACATGATTCCCGTGAACGATGCCTACGCAGATTCCTGCGGCTGTCCCATCTGCCGCCTTCACGAAAAGGCCGAGAATAATTATCTCGAGTACTATCTCGGACCTTCACTGATGGAACCCGATACCCGCAAGATCACAAATAAGACAGGTTTTTGCCCTGTTCACATGGGTAAACTAAATAAGGCTGTTACAAACAGGCTTGGACTGGGGCTCGTCATGCATACGCATCTTAAAGACTTCAATGACGATTACACACCTAAACTTAAGGCCTCGATTCCCGCAAAGGCCGGAATCTTAAAGGGAAGAAATCCTGATTATAAACAAAAACTCAATAATATTGCTGACCTGATCGACAGAAGAGTCAGCTCCTGCCCTATCTGCGATAACCTCAATGATGCGATGGGACATTATGTCGAGGTCATCTGCTGGATGTTCTCGCACGACAGCGAATTTAAAGAGAAGTTCATTGAATCAGAATTTCATTGTATGCCCCACACGGCACTTCTGCTCAGACAGGCTGCAAAACTGTCCCAGAATGATGCGGCAGATTTTGTCGAGGCTCTCTATAACAACAATTCACGGACATTCGATTCACTTATAGCCGACGTCGAGTATTTTACTCTTAAGTTTGATTACAGAAATACAGACAAGCCCTGGGGAACGAGCAAAAACTCGATCCAGCGCTCTATGCGTTTCTTATCTTCAGACGGGAGGGATTTTGATGAACAGCAATCCAAAAAGCAATCTTGATTTTTCCGGGACCGAACTCGAACAGTATTCAGATAATACTATCCTTGAGGTTATGCACGAGAAAACAGACGAAGGAACAGGCTCAAAGTATGTTCTCATAAAGCATGATTACTATTCGTCTGATTCCGGCCACGGCAGAGATCTCCTTTCCGGATTTCTCTCCGCACTTTGCAGTTCATCCTACACTTCAATCGTTGTTTACCTTATCGACTCCGGAACTCTTTTGCTTGACGACTCAAATCCTCTTTATGATGCATTTTTGCGTTTGGCCGGAAAAACAGATATGGTGATTGCTTCCAAAGAAAGCCTTGATCAGTACGGAATCATCCTCAGCAGTGATGTCAAGGTCGATACCCAGTCTTCAAGATCCATCGCCGAAGACCTGATCTATATTCCCAATCTTTTGATCCTTGAATGATCCTCCCCTTATATCAGTTTTGGGGACATCATAAAATTTTTACATAGCAAAGAGGCTGCCATCCGGCAGCCTCTCTTATTTTTGTTTTACTATTCAGTATTAGTAATAGTAGATGATCTGAATTAGTAATAGTAGATGATCTGAACGATCTCAAACTTAGTTTCAGCAGGTCTTGAGTCAGGATCAGATCCGCTCTCACCGGGTGCCGGGCAGTAAGGCATCTGGAAGTGACCAGTCGGGTTATCACCATTTGCGAAAGTATCAGCTTCGATTCTTCCGTAAATTGCAACTCTGGAGTCGATATCGTTTCTCTGTTCGAATGTTGATGTACCGTAGAGACCGATATATGCTTCGAATGTGCAACTGTCGCCGACCTTGAATTTGTTTGAACCTGTTCCGAAGATGTAGATGGAAGGCTTAACTATTCCGTCATAGTATGAAGAATATGCGAGCTGGTTGCCATCCTTATCTTTGTGTGTATTGCTCCAAACCTTATCTTCAGAATTTGCTGTGCTGTCCTGAATGTACTTACCGATTGCAGACGCAGAACTCTTGCCACGGCCGATGGAAATGAATCCGGAAGAACAGAGTCTGTCAGTCTTACGGTAGTTTGCACCTGAGAACTCTATCTTAGCACCGGGCTCCATAATGAAGAGAACAGGAGCGGGATCATTCTGAACGCTGTACAGAGCAAATACAGTATTATTGATGTAATACTGACCAGACTTGAAGTAGAATCTGTAGCTGGATGCCTTGGAGCCGTCGATTGCGAAAACGTAAGGCTTACCGTCAGCACTGTTGCAGGTTGTACCACTTGTGAACTGATAATAACCGGGTGCAAGGCTGATTATTCTGTTGGTGCTGTTACCATCCTTATCAAATGAGCCGCCGTCAAGCTTGCTTACATCTTCAAGGCTGATGATCTTGTCAGCAGGAACCTTACCGTCTTCTGTAAGTAACCATTCAGGATATGTCTTTGTAACAGGATGTGTTACGTACTCGGCATTCTTCGGGATCTTTGTCTGCTTGGGATAGAATGTCTTGCCGTCAGCACTGTATGTGTCGTAATCGAGCTTAACGCCTTCATCAGCGGAAACAATTGTTGTCTTACCGTCAGTATTCATATCCATAAATACATCTGTAACGATATTTGACGGGAACGGATCGGAGATCTTTCCGTAGTCATAGGACTTGTAAACGCTAAGCTTGTTCTTAAGACTATCAGGCAAAGTGCTTCCTGCATTGGTTACGTTATATGAACCCTTAGAGTTCTTTGCAACGATCGTTCCGCTGGAGTTACCGACGAAGTAGCAGTTCTTGCCGCTTGCCGTAACGAGATCCTTGATCTTCTGGTTCTGGTCCTTATCATTATCTTCCTGAACCGTTCTTCCGGAGAAGATGAAGTTCTTACTGGAAACGCTGCTCCAAATGTTATCATTCTCCCACTTGAAGCCTGCATCATTATGAGTCTTACCGATAAAGTACATATCACCGGTAATAGCCTTGACTGATGCAGAACCGCTCATGTAAGCGTTATCGAGGAATACCATGTTGCCGTAGTAAGCATTACCACCGCCGAATCGGCCTGTAGCACCTTCTGCGAAGACGATGTCTGAATAGAATACAGCATTTGATGTCTGCTCGCGTGCATTACCTCTGAAGAGGATCGTATTATCGTCTACTGTACCGAGTGCAGGGTTGACCATACCTACGCCCTGGTCGAAACGGACCTGCGAAGTCGTAACGCTGCCTGCGATATCGATCTGGTTCTTAAAACGTCCGCCATAACTCGGATCTCTGTGCTTAACATGGAGAACCAGTCTGATGTTCTCTACCTGATCACCGATAACTGTCGTAAAATCTGCATTTACGTAATCCTTATCTGAAGTATCAGGATAATAAAGATCAAGATATGTGCAGTTCTTATCAGAATTGGACATACCCGGAACACCAGGGATGATCATCTTGATCTTATCACTGTTATTTGTATGACGGGCAGGTGTATTCGAAAGCATCTTATCGATCTGGTCATCGGTAATCTCCTGTGTCTGGAGAGCTTCAAGGAATACCTCGGAAGCAGCAGTAACCGTAAGTCTTGCCTGGCTCGACATGGTCGTCTCATAGAGACGTCCTCTTGTAGCCTGAGTAAGCATCATGGCTGCAGAGATAAAGATCATTGCGAGTGCCAGGATGAGTACGACAATAACAAGTATTGCGCCCTGCTTGCTCTTCTTCGTCTTGCTTAATCTTTTAATCATAAGAAGCACCTTCCTTCATTATGGTCTGAAGTTACTTATTTTATTGCGTCCGGCGGGAATACTCCGCCCACTTCTGCTTATTAGTTAAGCCTATTGTATTTCATATTACCCGAAATTTCAACAGAAAATTCGAAGTTTGCTAACTTTTTTTACATAGTTTGTTAACATTTTGTTCATAAACTATGTTTCTTTTTCCTCATCCTCAATCTTTTCGACGGGTTTACCCTTTTCTCCGTACTTGTCAAACTCCTCTTTTTTGGAAGCTACGAGCCAGTAATCGTTTTGTGTGGCAAATCTCATGACAGAAGCTGCGTAATAATTTCCCGCCTTGTTTTTCTTTACTCTGGTCCTGGAGAACAGTTCACCGTGCTCCCTGCACTCAAGAAGCGCGTACTGTGATTTTCGGATCCTGAAGAACGGGATCTTAACATTCAGCCTGCTGCCGCAGAGCGGACAGTTTGTCATAAAGTTCTTAGATGTCGCAAACGCACTCTGGCTGTCCAGGCTCTCCGGGCCTACGAAACTGAAATCGGACGGGACGTCCGGATCGATCGAAGAGCTCGAGATTGCGGATATTACCTCTGAAGGCTTGTTATGCTTGAAGATCTCTTCAAATACTGCACCGGTGTAATGGGCATCGGCCGTCGCGCTGTGGAAGATCTCTTTCTTATCTATATTATAAAAATCAACTGCCGCCTCGACGCTTCTCTGGGAGCCCTGAAGACCTGCGAAGAGCGAGAAGATCGGCTGAAGATCCAGGAAGAACATCCCGAGTTTGGAATCCAGTCCGAAGAATTCCAGGTTCATCTTCAGCATTGATGGATCTGAACTCCCCCACCCGACCAGGATGGCATCACCGCAAAACTCCCTGAAGAGCGAATAAGCATCCCTGAACGGTATTCCGTTCTTCAGATCGGCATTCTTCTTATGCGTGACTTTCTTAACATGATAATGAAGCTTTGTATATTTGACCGGAACGATGTCAGTCGAAAAAGCATCCTTGTAGATCAGCTCACCATTGTCATAAACATACTTCAGAGCGCCTATCTCTATTATCTCGCCCGTAAGCCTGCTGACTTCAAAAGGATATTCCTTCCCCGGCATCGGCTGATTCCACTCCATGTCGAACACGACAAACTCCGTGCCGTCTGTAATCTTCCTGCTAAGCATTTGGTATTGTCCCTTCGCCCGTTACTTTCTTCTTTTCATTATACATTTGGAAAACCGGAATTACGATAAGGCAGGCAACGGTAAAAACACTTATGAGCATACCCGGCACAAGTCCTGTGGACCTTTGTTCAACGGATATCTCCATGACATCACTCTTGTCGGCATTATAGGTTATGGCCGTCTTACCGCAATAACTGAAGGACCCGGAATCCTTTCCGTCGATCCTGATCCTCGTCGAACTGTCATAAGCATATGGCAGGACTACGGTACATATACCGTTTATATCCTTGATGTCCACCAGGAATCTTGAACCGTTGATATAGCCTTCGGCGGCTTTCAGCATGTCATATGCACGGCTGTTCATCTTATAAAGAGCAATACGGCACTTCTGCGAACCGCGTGATTCAATGTCAAACTTCAGGGTTATCTCCCCGGGATCGGGTGAGATCTCCGTAAGGAAAGGACCTGTAAAAAAACGTTCATAATCTCCGCCTGAGGCTATGGCTTCCATCGAAGCTCCGCTCTCCGAATTACAGTATGCGAATACCCTCTCGTCCTGACCGACCGTGAAGGGCTCAAATTCAACTCTGTTGTGACCCTCTTCAAGTCTGAACGAATCTGCACCGACCAGTTCAAAGTTTCCCTTGTCGGCAGGTTCGATGAATACCTGTTCGAAAAGATCCTCATCTGACAGTATCCACGAGAGATGATTGATAACGTTTATGAACGAGTCAGACGTTTCGCGCATGCTCAGATCCGCCGGAATGAGCAGATATGTGTCATTGCCGTTGATCGCGGGAATGTCCAGTTCATTGTCCAGGATCAGCCTGTCAGATGCTTTAAGGTCATTATCCCCGCGGAAATACTCATATGCAGCCGCACTCTGGATGGTATTGTTAAACATTATAAAAGCCGTATTTACGCCTACGAGCACAAAAACAGCTGAAAGTATCACATATCTTGCCTTTCCGCCGATCTTGTCTTCAGAGGATGCATAAACCAGGATCGCTTCAAATATGACCGCAAGGAATGTTGATATCACGATCGGGCTTGCCAGAGAAGTGCTGTTGGAGGAATTATTGGCTATTATCATGAAAAAGAGCGGTATCAGGCCGGCCGCCAGAAGATCGCCGCGGCTCAGGCTCCGTATATTCTTAAGACCGATGGCGGCCGCAAAGAACAGAATGACCTCGAGCCATATCAATCTCGAAGAATTAAGGACAGGCGCGGTTCCGAAAATACTGACCGTCTCATTTATAAATGAAGAACTGCATAAAATATGTATCACTGCGGTCAGGACAGCGGTCGCGACCTTCATCCTTACGGGGATCCTCTCATTGAGCGCAAATGCAATTACGGCTACAAGCGTCAGTATTCCGATATAGAACAGAGGGATGCCGTTCGAGTATATGCTCCCCGAGCGCAGCGCGAACGTGCCTCTGAGAATATCGAACACGGTATAGTTTACCTTGGCATTCTCGAAACTCTCTGAGATCTTCAGATCTATGTTCATAGCGGCAAATCCCGGTATGGCAAAGGCCATTGAGGCCGCAAAGCCGGCGAAGATCCCGCCCAAAAGCTTGAGCCAGGATGTAAAAGCCATCTTAAATGTCGAGTAGAGACTGATACACATGAGAAGGCCTGTAAAGATAACTGCAGGGATACCGGTCATTATTCCGAATCCCCCGGTGGCGCTCAACGCAAGCACCGAGAAGCACACGCCGGAAAAAGCTCTCCAGGTGCGCTTCTGCAGATAGGAGTCGAATGCGGACAATACCACAGGAAACATTACAGCCATATTCATTACAGAAGCAAACTGTGCCGTGAATATTATCTGCGTGGAGAACGTATACATCACTGCGAGCATTGCCGAAAACATCCTTCTGAGCTTAAGATGCCCGGACATAAAGTGATACATGCAGGAACAGCAAAAACCGAACCTTATGTAATACCCCGCCATGAGCACGGACTTTGCAGCTGTCTGCGGCAGGATAAGGGCCAGATAGAAAAACGGATCCAAATGAACGAAGGTCAGAAGCCTCCAGAGGCCATTCCCCGCACTTCCCGAACGTATGAGTTCAAGATCCTCCAGCGCGATATCGATACCGCGTATCAGGTTCTCTCCCATAGCGTTCGTGCGCATGGATAGCGCATCCGGAAGTATCTTGCCCGGCTCGGTATTAAGTCCGATATTCAGAGCTGCCGCAGCGATCGCTACAGCAGCCAGAAAACAAAAGACAACCCCTTCAATGTTGCGCAGGGTTACTTTTGCCCTATTCATCATCCGCCTCCGGACCCGCACCGGTCTCCGGTTCATCGGGTCTTTCTTCAGTATTATCAGTTTCTTCAGAAACTTCAGTTTTTTCAGGTTTTTCCGCTTCTTCCGATACCGTTGTATCTTCATCCGGGATGCCGGCTTCCTCATTCATTCCTAGCACATCACCGACGGGGACTTCTTCAATGACAGACTCCGGAACGGTCTCTGTGACCGTTTCTGCGGGAACAGCCGCAGCGGCCTTATTCTTTCTGTGTTTCCTGACCATCATCGGAATAAACGTTATGAGGGCGATGCATACCACGGATACCGCAGTTGCCGCAAGACCGATATCAAAGCCTGCAGGTGTGTACTTAAGGGATATGTCGTGGCTTCCCTTTTTGAGCTTTATACCCATGAGCGCGTCCTGGACCGGAATAATCTCGGCAGGCTCACCGTCAACTTCAGCAGACCAGCCCTCCGAATAAGGGATCGTAAGGAAAAGGAATCCGTCATCCAAAACTTCGATATGTCCGTTCAGCGAGGTCGTATCATAATCAGTTACCATGAGCTGCTCATCGGACAGGATGTCGAGTGTATGGTCATATCCGGCCCTGTCGAGTTGATATCCGTATACCATAAGCGCCTGTCCGGGATTCTCATGATATTTCACGGTCAGTTCCATCGGAGTGCCGTCAAATACACCCAGAGTAATTATCTGATAACTCCTTATCTCGAATTTTCTTACCTTGTCACCGACAGTAACCGTAACGTTTGCACCCTTCTTCGCGTTTGCGTAGACGTAGACATCAGAACCGATATCCGCTTCACTGACTGAAAGAGTGAAAGAAAAGTCACCTTTATCGGCACTGCTTCCCGAATTGTATACGATGACTCTTGCTTTTTCGTCCGTAGTATTGAGAAGACTGGAGCTTTCGGGTGTAAGCATCAGCGGCTTATATACATCTTCGCCGCCCATGCTCTTTACAAGCCTGTTGGTCTTGTCGAAAACATCGAGATTGTTATTGTAATCAGGCGCATAAACGATTACGCTCGGCTCCGTCATATAGCCGACGCTCAAAGCATCAGGGTTCCCCCACGAAGTGATGGTCCCGTCCTTATATTCCTGCTCGAACAGCGCAGGGACAGCCTGTGTGCTGTCTATCTCGATAAGGTTCCTTACGCCGAGGAGCGTCGCAGTAACCCTTGTAAGTCCGGCATTGCGGAGTCCGTTTATGTTGTTGTTATGGAAACCGTAGTTTCTCATATATTTGACAAAGCTTTCTCTTGCCGTCGATGAGAAGATGGACAGACCCTTGACGTTATAAAGCGACTGCAGGTCACAGACATTGTTCGGGAAGAGTTCGCTTCTCTCGAAGTTCATGTGTCCTTCCGTTCCTTCCACCTCTGCGGCATAGGACTCGACTTCATCCCTGTGCCTGCCGTACGGTGCATAACTCGTAAAGCCCTCATGGTAGCAGACAAGTCCGATGGAAGTAAGAGATGCCGAGAAGATCTCGACCATCATGGTAACCGTGAGAAGCGTCTCGCAGAAGAACTCGCTCTTTCTGGAATTGATATTGCTTACCGTGTGAAGCGCCGCACCCTGGATAATGAGGAAGAGCAGCGTCTCCCCTATCTGTATATATCCTTCGTTGCCCGTGCCGAATTTCTCATAGAGGATAAGGAATGCGGCCGAGCAAAGGACTGCTCCGGTCACATATTTCGAGCCGAGGCTCCTGATGCGTCTAATGGTAAGGAATCCGACGAAAACGAGCAGGAAGCTCATAAGGAACGATTCCCTGTAAGGGATCTGGTTCGGGAAATGCATTCCGTGCCATACGAAGTTGAGCGTACGGTTGGTAAAACTCAGATACATAATCCCCAAAAGGACGCCGAAAACTATCTTATGCTTTAATTTGATGCCTGTCCTTGAAGGAAGCAGGAAGAACAGCGGAAGGAGCAGAACGATGACGAGACCGCTGTAGACATTCGCCATTCCGTCCCTGATATTCGGGTTCGCCGCCACCATGAGTCTTCCGAAGAAATCGAAAAGATTGGTCTGCAGGGAATAATCCGGCTTCAGTTTATCCCCGGTCGCAGAGCAGTTCTTGAGTATGAGATATGTCGGAACCGTTATTACCGCAGACGTTCCGGCAGCTAAAAGGCTCGACACGGCAAAGCGGAGTGCGGCTCCGACGAATGTCTTGAAGCACATGCGCATCGGATCGCCCTTCGGTCTGGCTGCTGAGAAAAGACATACGTAATATGCAGGCGCAAAGAGCACCAGGAACAGGCAGATGAAGTAGCCGGCATAGTAGTTGCTTAAGATGGCGACGGCAAGTATCACGGCAAACATGCCGCATTTGCGTTCTGCCAGGAGCCTTTTCAGGCCGAGCATTATCAGAGGAAGCAATACAACGGCATCGCACCACATGATGTTCCAGAAGAAGGAAATGAACCATCCGCAGAGAGCATAGGAGGCGCTGAATACCACGGTTATGTTATCCATCCTTCTGTTGTCGTTGGCAGAAAGGAACAAAAGCATAAAGACAGAGGACAGTCCCGCACGTATGCATGTGATGAATCCGATGAATACCGGCATCGTCTTTGCCGTGAAGAAGAGTGCAAAGATATTAAGCGGGCTTGCCGCATAGTTGGCATAAGCCGCATAGTATTCCTGTCCCAGGCCGTCGTTCCAGCTGTAGAACAGCGATTCACCCGAAAGGGCCTTGTCTCTGAAAGCTACCAGGAAGGGACAGTACTGATGATAGAGGTCAACCGTGAGGATCGTCCTCTCACCGAAAGGATAGCATCCGGTGACTGCAAAAGCCGCAAGCACGGTAAGTGTCGGGAACAGGAAAGCCAAAAGGAACTGTGGCCAGAATTCTCTCAGGATTGCGCCTAAAGTGCCACTCTTTTCTCCCAGTATCGGTCTATCTTTCGCCCTCATATATCCTCTAATATTTTTATCAGATTACAAACGTGTTAATAATAGCATACTTTGACCGTGTTGTTTCTTCTTTTATGGTAAAGTGTCTTTAACCTGTATCCAAATTTAAAGGGGAAAATTGATGAAGGGTAAAAACAACAAAAATAAAGACGATAATAAACAGGCCCGCACACCCGTGGTGAGCGGTGAGTTTACAAATACAGAAGTTACGGCATCGCCGGAAGGACAGCCGACTGATGATTTCATGGAAACACCGGTCGAAGAGCCGAAAAAGGGCGTCACTTTAAGCGACCTGGCTGACATAGATCCTGAACTCCTTACGGGAAAAACCGTAGAGAGCAGCGTGATCCCGGACCTCCCGCCGCTTCCCGACGGCAAGGACGGCAAAGCAGAAGAACCCGCCGTTAAAGCTCATGATATACCGACCGAACTCAATCTCGACAAGAACGAGGAAGCTTTGGACACCGGCAAAAAAAGACGCAATGCCGGCATCTTCTTCGTTGTATTCGGGATCATACTGGTCTTTGTTATCGCGGCTGTGACTTTCGCATTGGACACCGGAATGGACGAGTCATTTATCAGCCCGCTCAATATTAACGGCAGAGATGTATCCAGCGGCGAATTCAGTTTCATGTATCACTATGAACTTCTGAGCGAAGGTGTCGACCTTTTCGCCGCCGACACGGACAAGATGCTACTGTCACCCTATCTCGATGACGATAATTTCGCCACCTACAGAGACTATTTCAGGTTCGTTACCGCCCAGGACCTTCAGAAGACGGAGATCCTCTATGTCGATGCTACTTCCCAGGGTTACGAGATCGAAAAGGCTCATTACGACCGAGCCAACGCGTATATCAACTGGCTCAAGGGCAAGGCCGATGAACTCGGCGTCCCTCTCGACACATACATCAAGGGTGTATTCGGAAGCCAGGTCGATGAGCAGATCATCATAAACACCCTTGCGCGCAAGTACTTCACGGAGGACTACGCAGAGGGCGAGAAGCTCATTCAGCTCTCGGCTACCGACGAGCAGGCCGAAAACGCTTACAGGCAGTCACGCAACATTTACGATCTCGTAAGCTATAAGCTCTTCAGATTCACCTATGAACAGAGAGAACAGGCTTTCATTGACACGGCAAATCTTCATGCCCAGCAGATCATTGACGCCATGGGCAAGGATCCTTCAAAATTTGAATCCTGTGCAGCCAAATACTTCTCGGGAGTTGCTGCCAACACACTGGCACAGCCCGACTCCATGCTCGTATCAGACTGCCGTTATGAGGATATCTCACACGCAGAATTCCGCGAATGGCTCTTTGATGAGTCCAGGACAGTGGGTGATGCAGTGATCTTTCATGACGAGGACGGATTCCCGATAATCCTTGTATTCGTCTCCAGAGACCGCATGGCTGAAAAGCTCCGCAATTGCTATATCGTAACAGTCAACAACCAGATGACCGAAGAGATGACACCCGACATGGCCGGAACACAGGCTCTCTCGCAGGAGATCTTCGACTATATCGACGATGCGGACAGCTGCAATGAGGTAGAAAACCTTTATAACGACTATATCCTGGCCGGACAGTTATCGGTCGTTCACGACGATCAGATATTCCAGGCAGAGTATTCCGAAGCTCTTGCGGGATGGATATTCGCGGCTGAAAGGAAACTCGGCGATAAGACTCTCATCGAGGATAACGGCACATTCTACGTGATCTACTTCATTTCCGAATCACCTAATCCCGAATGGTATGACAGAGTAAACAGCTTCCTCAGGATGAACAACTATCAGCAGTTCATCACGGCAAAACAGGCTGAATTCACCTGGTCATTCAACGAAGACGGATTAAGTCAGATAAAGGACGTTCCGTAAGAAAAAAGAGCCATCAACCGTTCATCTGCTGTATCAGAACTACCACGATCGCGAAAACAAAGGTAAGGAGCATAGCTCCGATCAATATCCAAGCCAGGATCTTTGTTCCTATCTTCTTGCTGTTTCCGCTGCTCATAATTACTACATCCTTAATATATTTGCGTGATCATCCGAAGTCAGCACTGTCGCCGATCGTAAGCGGGAGTGTGATCTCTGTTCCGTCCCTTTCGACGACGAAATCTATCGTATCGCCTACCTTATGCGAATCGCGCACCTTAATAATATCACCGGAATCCGTTATTTCAACACCGTCGACTGATATGATCCTGTCGCCGATCGCAAATCCCGCCTTCTCGGCAGGACCGTCCTTGACGATCTCGGCAACATATATGCCGCCGCGTGCGCCGTAATAGGAATCATCCGCAACGTATTTCAAAGAGACACCGAGATACGGGCGGTCTATTACTTTGCCATAGTTTATCAGGCTCTCTATGATCTTCCTGACGGAATTGATCGGGATCGCGAATCCAAGATTCTCCGATGTGGAAGTGATGATCTTTGCATTTGTTATGCCGATGACTTCCCCGTAAGAATTAATGAGAGGACCGCCGCTGTTTCCTGGATTGATCGCGGCATCCGTCTGGATGATGTCGACATAATAGCCGTTGCGCACTATATCCCTGTGAGGCGCCGAGATGACTCCGACTGTTATGGTGTCATCAAGGGAACCCATCGCATTTCCTATCGCCACGGCAAGTTCGCCGGAACGGATCTTATCCGAATCACCGAGAGTGACGCGCGGAAGTTTCTTGTCCGTGTCGACTTTGAGGACGGCGATATCCGTCTGTTCGTCGCTTCCCACTATCTCCGCTCTGACATAATTATCATTTCCGGGCAGGAGCACAGTTACATAATATGTGCTGACGGCAACGTCGGCGAGTTCGACCACGTGACGGTTCGTAACGATATATCCGTCTTCCGTGATTATGAATCCGGTTCCTGAACTGAGCTTTGTCTCCTTGCCGTTGTCCGTGCCGATAACACCGATCGGGATGGTCGCGGGACTTACCAGATCAAAGATATCCACGGTGGACAGCCTGGTCTTCTCCGAAGTTGCTACCAATGCGGCATCTTCTATGGAGAACCACGGCTCCGGAAGATCTTCGGAAACGGAGTTTTCCGTTTCATCAGTTGTTCCTGATGCCGTCTGCTCTTTCTTCACTGATCGTGTATATGAAAGAATGCCCTCGAGACCGTTATTGAGCCTGAAGATATAATAGGACTGAAAACCCGAGAACATGACGCTTGCCAGGAGCAGCACCGATAAGATGATAATGGTGCGTCTGTAGCTCTCTTTGGGCTTGGCGAAAGTGACGTTTACATTCTCCACATACCCTTTTTCGTTATCGTTATTGTTCCCGTTTTCTTTCTCTATTATGTTTTCATTTTCCATGAAGTTTTTTCCTCTTACCTGATTCCTGCCGTTCTATCCCCTGCAGTTTACATATTTTGGGCGATTTTTCACCAAAGCGCAAGTCAGGATAATGTTACTTTCCCGCCGCGCATCAATATCTTCTCCGGTTCCTCCGGAACAACTGCACCGCCGGACTGATCGAGACAGAATCTCATAAACTCGTTTTCAGAATCTTCCGGGACCATAATGTCAAATGCAACATCCTGACCGTATACGATGTTTTCGATAACCCACCCGGAGGCTCCGGCCTTTCGGGATAATGCTTCGAAAAACGGATAGGAACAGTTCTCGTGCCAGCTCAATGCGGGAACCAGCATTACCGGTTCTCCGGCTGCAAGAGCCTGCCGTCCGCTGTCCGTATATGCCCTCTTGAGTCCTCCCTTGCCGAGAAGCGTCCCTCCGAAATATCTGGTTACGCAGATCAGAGTATCCGTAAAACCATTGGAAGTAAGGAGTTCGAGCAGAGGCTGGCCTGCCGTGCCCTGAGGTTCGCCGTCATCACTTGATTTCTGCCTGGCGGTCTCCCCGCCGGTAACCCAGGCATAACAAAGATGTCTTGCATCGGGATATTTTTTTCGTTCTGCAGCAAGAAGATCGGCGGCATCTTCAGGTGAATCTATATGAAAGCTCTTGCCGATAAAGACCGACTTCTTTACCTCGACCTTTGAATCTCCTGTTTTGCTCAGCGTTATGACAGAACTCAATCCTTAATGCTCTCCCTGTATTTCTGATAAGCCATCATCAGGAGAGATTTATCCTGGCTGTATGTGATCTCGTCCAGTGCGCCGGAGACTCCGACAAATTTGCAGTCCACAGTTCCGGAATCCGGGAAAGCCTCACAGGCTTCGCTTTTAGTCTCCATTACAAACCATGAGATATTGTTATGGACCGGTTTTCTTCTGGAGATAGAGTAGAATTCGTAATTGGTCTTGCCGCAGGGTGCGATTACCCTGGCATCGACATTTGTCTCCACCCTGACGCGGTTTTTGGCAAATTCAGACAGGCTCAGGTCGCTGCTCGTCTTGACAGCCCCCTTGGGAAACCCCCACTCCTGCTTGTCATTACATACAAGCAATACCTTGTCTCCGCAAAAAACGATTCCGCCTGCACAGTTGCGAACGATCATAAAAACCTGCTCTCGTATAAGTCAAATATTTATAACAGCATTCTATCACAAAGATGAGGCTGTTTGCTCGTCTGACATATTCATTTGTCCTTTTGGGGGCAGGTCTGTATAATTGTCCTATGTCTGAAAATAATATAGATAATGAATATTATAATAAACCCGGCAACGGGAACTCTGAACTTGCCAAGCTCAGACAGATAATAACGGTGCTCCTTTCGGTATCCGCACTTCTTGCAGTCGTGCTGGTCACACTCGGCATAACCAAGATCATCGGCTACGTGAAAGAATCGGAAGCATCCGGCTACACACCCATCCTTGCAACGCTCGTATCCACGACCGTCACATATACCGAGCCCGTAGTCTATCACACCGAACAGCTGGAAGCGTCTTCACTGGCCGACAGCTACTGGCGTCCGCTTCCCGAACTTCCCGAAGATGAAGTCATAGTTCCCGAACACGTTGAAGTCAGGGCACTCTATATCGGCTCAGGTTCTGCGCTCGACAAAGCGATCGATCTCTGCAACAACAGCGAACTCAACGCCATAGTAATCGATCTGAAGAACGAATACGGTCTTCCCTATATGTCCAAGGTCGCTACGGCCAAAGAGATCGGCTACGTCTGGGACGCTTACGATCTCGACGCGGTTGTCGAAAAATGCCACAGCAACAACATCAGGGTAATCGGAAGGATCGTATCCTTTAACGATCAGGTCGCAGCTAAGCATTTTCCCGAAAGAGCCATTCAGGATGCTGACGGCAATGTGGTCAGGTTCAGCAACGAAGGCAACAACCCGTTCTTAAGCCCTTATAACGAGGACAACTGGGATTACCTCATCGAGATCGGCATTGAAGCTTCCGAGCACGGCGTCGACGAGATACAGTTCGACTATGTAAGATTCCCTGCGGGAGCCACAAAAAACAAGGTTAAACCGTACTTCGGCGAAGAGGGACAATACCCAACCAAAGCCGAAGCCGTCAACAGATTCCTTCAGGAAGCCAGGATCAGGATACAGGACACCTACGGCGTTCCCGTATCTGCCGATATTTTCGGCATCGTACTTACTTCTGAGGGCGATGCGCAGATAATCGGTCAGGATTTCGCCACACTGGGAATGACGGGCATCGATTCATGCTGTCCGATGGTCTACCCCTCACACTATGCTCTCGGCACGATGCTCGGCGGACACGTGTTTAAGTACCCCGACAAGGAACCCTATCTGATGGTATACAGCGTTCTCCATGACTGCCAGGCGACTTACAAGCAGCCGGGATTCACGGCGGTAAGGCCTTATCTTCAGGCTTTCACGGCCTCTTATATCGGCAAGGGCAATTACATAGAATACGGTTACAGGGAGATCAATTCCCAGATCAAGGCAATAAAGGATCTCGGAATAACGGAATTTATCCTCTGGGATCCTTCCTGCAAATATCCTTCAGGCAATTACGACGGCGATATGTCAGTAGAGACTGATTGAAACTGAAAGATTCTAAGAATAAAATAATAAAGTTATTTATATAAGAGGTGATACTATGCTTGACATCAAATTCTTACGTACCAATCCGGACATCGTAAAACAGAACATCAAAAACAAGTTCCAGGACGAAAAGCTCCCCCTGGTAGATCAGGTCATCGAACTCGACAAAGAGTTCCGTGAGAGCAAAACCCGTGCTGAAGCATTAAGAGCCAACCGCAATAAGGTCAGCAAACAGATCGGCACGCTGATGGCTCAGGGCAAAAAGGACGAGGCTGAAGTTGTAAAGAAGCAGGTCACCGATATGGCTGACGAACTTGAAGCCCTCTCCGCAAAGGAGACTGAGCTCGAGGAAGAGATCAGAAAGATCATGCTCGTAATCCCCAACATCATCGATCCTTCCGTTCCGATCGGCAAGGACGATTCCGAGAACGTTGAGATCGAGAAGTTCGGCGAGCCTTTCGTTCCCGATTTCGAGGTTCCCTATCATGTAGACATCATGGAGAAGCTTGACGGCATCGAGCTCGATCAGGCCAGGGAAACATCCGGAAACGGCTTCTACTACCTTAAGGGCGATATCGCAAGACTTCACTCCGCATGCCTTTCCTATGCGCGTGACTTCATGATCGACAGAGGCTTCACATACTACATCCCGCCTTACATGATCAGATCCTCCGTTGTTACCGGCGTTATGAGCTTTGCCGAGATGGAGAACATGATGTACAAGATCGAGGGCGAGGATCTCTACCTCATCGGCACTTCCGAGCATTCCATGATCGGCAAGTTCATCGATACGATCACAGATGAAGACAAGATGCCCCAGACTCTTACATCCTATTCCCCCTGCTTCCGTAAGGAAGTCGGTGCGCACGGCATTGAGGAGCGCGGTGTCTACAGGATCCACCAGTTCGAAAAGCAGGAGATGATCGTTGTCTGCAAGCCTGAAGATTCCATGATGTGGTACAACAAGCTCTGGCAGAACACGGTCGACTACTTCCGTTCTCTCGATATTCCTGTAAGAACACTCGAGTGCTGCTCCGGCGACCTCGCAGACCTTAAGGTCAAGTCCTGTGACGTTGAGGCATGGTCACCCAGACAGAAGAAGTATTTCGAAGTCGGTTCCTGCTCCAACCTGGGCGATGCACAGGCAAGACGTCTTAGGATCAGGATCAGAGGCTCTGAGGGCACATACCTCGCGCATACACTGAACAACACATGCGTTGCTCCGCCGAGAATGCTCATCGCCTTCCTGGAGAACAACCTTAACGAAGACGGCTCCATCAGGATCCCAGAGGCATTAAGACCTTACATGGGCGGCAAGTCGGTTATCGAAGTTCCCGGAAAGTAATCCGCTGAAAGACAAGTCATTAAGAGAGGCTGTCTCATGAGTGAAAAACTCTTTGAGGCAGCCTTTTCATTTATCCTTTGTTTTCTGCGGGGAATCAAAAAGAGGTTGCCTGTAAAAGCAACCTCTCATTAATTCATAAAAAGCTCGAATCTTAATCTTTCGCTCTTTCAACTTTGCCTGAGCGAAGGCAACGTGTGCAAACGTTCATTGACTTGGGGGTGCCGTCAACAACAACCTTAACTCTGTGTACGTTAGCCTGTTGCGTAGTAAGCGCGCGTCTTGAAATCTGTGAACGCGTGATTCTAATCTTTCTGCCAAAGAACATATCTTTCTGGCAAACTTCACACTTAGCCATGCAAACACCTCCTGTTAGAATTCAAATGCCTATGAATAATACCACACCCCATTCCCTTATGCAACAAGTTTTTATGTCTCTTTTCACACTTTTTTGCAGGATCAATTTACAACCTTGCTGCTGAACACTCTCCGTATCGTGATTATCCTGTCGCATATGTCATCACCCGACTGGAAATTGCGCAGTCTTACGGTCGTTCTGGCCGGTGACAGCATAAAGAGCGTTCCCGTGTCGGTGCAGACTGCCATCTCATATATCTCCTTGTCGCCGGGGGCTTTCTTCGGATTTGAAAGGAAAAGGATATCTCCCGGAAGGATCTGATCGATCATGATCTGTCCCGTAACGGCGTCGGGTTCGGGTATTACCTCGGTACCTGCCTTTGACTGGCCTTCCATGGTCCTCGGTATCTGTATTCCGTTGATCTCGGCACACACATATACGACGCCGTTGACCGATGCTCCGTTTATGGACATGCCGTTCTCAATATATTTGCTGTTGACGAATGTCAGTACCGAACTCACAAAGTATCGGCTCGAGACCTCTTCGGTCTCGGCTCTCGGCGAAAGCTCGATAACGCCCGACGAACCGATCCAGCCCTTGTCACCGCCCGGAAGAGCTACCTGGTAAACGCCCTCTCTTTTTATGTCGGCGTAAAGGACCGTATTCATCATTACCTTCTTTATCAGCGTTCCGTTGCTCGCGTGGGTCATTACATTCTTAGAAGGATCCGAGACGATAAGCTTGAACTGGTGAACGTCAGGTTCTATGGAATTCATGTCCTTGATCAGCGTGGAAGCCTTAACATACCCGATAATGCCGTCACGCGTCTTGATCTTGCAGTATCCGTTATCGCTGTCTCCGACAAACTTGACCGGCTCGTTATAAAGGACTTCGGCTATTCTTACCGATCCGGGATCGGGAGCCGTCATGATGGCGACGGTGCTTTCCGTGACCACCCTGTAATCCTCATCATTGTAATCATAATTGATTACCGGCTTTACGAAGAGCTCGATATTCGTGTCTTCGAACAGGCCGGGGAGAACTCTCGGAAGTATGTAGAAGACACCTACTATAAGCAGGATGAATGCCGCAAATGCGATGGCAAAGCTCAGAATCTTTCTCTTGCGGACTCCGCCCAAAGTTGCCTGTTTCTCGGAAAGGCCCCATTTGTCCTGCATGTCTTCCGCACTTCCGTACTGTTCACTTCCCTCATCCAGATCGGTAAGGAAAGGAAGTTTAACAGGACGTTCGATGTGTCTGATCGTCTTTGGCGTGACCTCTTCACCGACCACAGGTTTGTTCTTGCGGTCGATACCCTTGAAGACACTGCTGTTCTCGCTCTTTTCACGCTTCTTCATGGATCATTTCCCCAGCAGCATAACGCAATAAGCACCGGCCATTCCGCCGTCATGCGACAGGCTGATCGAGACGGATAAGACTCCCTGTTCTTCCGCATGTGCCAGCGCGCCGCCGGAAAGTCTTACCTCCGGAGCGCCTTTTGCATTCTTCACAACTTCGATATCGTGCATTCCGACGCCTTCACTCAAAAGTCCGGTGCCCAAAGCTTTGCCAACCGCTTCCTTTGCCGCATATCTCACAGCATAGCGTTCAGCCTTCTTCGCCGGATTCTTGGCAGAATCGCAGTAACTTTTCTCGCTTTCGGTAAAGCACTTATTGATAAAGGCTGTATTTGACTCTTCAACGATCTTTACGAACCTTGATATATCAACGAGATCCATTCCACAGCGTACGTCCATCAAATGACCCCGTCACTTTCCTTCCGGCGAGATGGTCCTTGCCGTGGACAATTTTCCGCTGATCCTCATATCACACTTACTTACGAGTTCAGCCTTGGGGAAAGGCGTGACAAGCACCGTAGGGAGCTTCCCCGCCGTTCTTATCTCAAGAAGTGTATTCAGGATCGATCCCACATTATTAAAGAGCGTGACAGAATCCGCAAAGTCGTCTATGACCAGGAAGTCTATACGCTTAAGATCCTCCAGGGTATCGCTGCCAAGGTTCGGCAGATCCTCGCACTTAACATAATACGCACTCTTGCCAAGGTTTATGGCGGTCTTGCATACGCATACCGCGAGGAAAGTCTTTCCTGTCTGCGGAGGCGCGGAATACACCCAGAGAGAAGACTTTTCACCGTCTTCGTTCATTCCGAGCATCGCCTTGAGCAGTTCGTTCCTGACTCTCTTTCTGCCGTTGGAATTTCCCAGATAATCGTCTCTGAAGTTCTTCATCCTGTAGGATGAATAGTCTCCCATTCCGCTCAGCTCATAGCATCTTTCAAGTTCGTTTCTTCTACAGGAGCATACCTTGAGCGTGCCGTCGCTTCCCTTCGTAAATCCCGTGTCATCGCATTTTTCGCAAATGCTCCTGGTCTCATCGAAATTAGGATCTATCTTATAGATCTGTATGATCCTGTCACGCTTGACCCGGAGTTCCTCTTCGGCTATATCAAACCTCTTTACGAGTTTCTCGTCTTTGTCTATAACGGCAATGAGCCTGTTGCCCCTGACGCCTATGATCTGGTCGTCGATCTCCTTGAGTTCGGGACACTGCCTGTAGACGCGTCTTACATTCTCATCCCTGCGGATCTCTCTTGCAGCGGCAACTTCAGTAAGACTCTCATTTATCAATTCCCTAATCGTCTTCATCTGAATCTCCAAACATATCCAGGATATCATCAGGTATATCCGTGTCGTCCTCGGGAATCACGTTTTCTGCCTTTTCATGTTCCTTTGTGTCTTTCGCTTTTCCCGGAGCCTTTTCGTTCTCAGCAGTATCAGTACTGTTCCCGCCTATCCCTGCTTCATCTCCCGTCCGCCATGCGGAACCGGAAACAGCCTTTCTTCTCGAAGCTTTGCGCTTGTTCTCTTTATGTTCTTCCTCTTCAAACCTAAGAGCATCTTCTGCCGTCCTGACACCGTGATCGTGCCATTTTGCCAAAGTGTCCCCGACATTCTTCAACGTCAGACTGCTCCTGTATTCATTTGCCTTGAATGCGAGATTTACAAGCTCTTCAGTCGCATCGAGATCTTCAACCCAGCGCGTAATGCGCTCGATATCAAGACCGTTGAGCCTCTTTCTCATAATGTGTCCCGTAAGTTTGATCAGACTCTTGATACGGCTGTTGATCTCGAGCTGCTTCTCAAGGCTCTTTATATCCGTATAGCCCTTCTCATACCATGAGCGGGCCATGTTTTCCATGCGCTGCAGATCCTTGTGAATAGACTGGTCATAGCCTTCCTCAAAGAGCTTGTAGCAGACTCTGCCGTCAAACTTGTATTCATATAGACACTTATCTATGAGTCTGTAGAAGATATACGGCAGCACGCCCTGATAGAAAGTCGAGGAGATCGAATCTGCAAGTATCTGGCGCTCTTTCTCGTCGCTTGTCAGCACAGGCAGTCCGGAATCCGCCCCGCGCGCCTTCAGGGATTCAACATAATCGCCGACTTCACGGGCCTTGAGGTCATCAAAGGCATATGTCTTGTCATTGCGCGTGATAAGGTTTGCTGCCATAAGTTCTGCCAGAACGGGACCTGAATCTTCATCGGATATTATCTTAAACTTCTTAATGGTATTCTCGTCAAAGGCAGTCTTATTGCCTGTCATGTTGAGCCAGAGATATACGAGCAGGGCATTCCTGCTCAGATTCTGCGCATATCTTACAAGGAATATATCAGGCACGAGACTGTCATTGATCATAAGTCTCGAAAAATCATCCATGCCTTTATCTTTTTTCTTTTCCACCGGAACTCTCTCCCATAAATCTGCTTTGCTAATTATAGCATGTTTGGCAGATCCTTTCGGGTAAAGCTTGGGCTAATCCTTTCCATTTTGTGGACAAAAAAATCGGACCGGCTCTTTCGAACCGGTCCGGGTTTAAGATCTGTTAATGATCAGTCAGATCAAGCTTCGTTAGCCTTCTTGACATAAGAAGCATAACGGTCTCTTGAATCCTGATAGCATCTCTGGAAGAGGCCGTCAACAACTTCTGCATCGTACTTCTTGTAGAGAGAGTTGTAACGTACTTCTGCCTTGAGGAATTCGAAGAAGTCTGCTGTAGGCTCCTTGGAATCGAGAGTGAAAGGATTCTTGCCTTCTGCAGCAAGAGCAGGGTTGAATCTGAAGAGGTGCCAGTAACCGCACTCAACAGCCTGCTTCTCTCTGTTCTGAGCTACCTTGAGGCCGCCCTTGATACCGTGGTTGATACAAGGAGCATAGCAGATAACGAGGGAAGGTCCCTGGTAAGCTTCTGCTTCTGTGAATGCCTTGATGAGCTGGTTCTTGTCAGATCCCATAGCAACCTGAGCAACGTAAACGTAGCCGTAGCTCATAGCCATCATACCGAGATCCTTCTTCTTAACGTGCTTACCACCTGCAGCGAACTGAGCAACAGCACCTTGAGGTGTGGCCTTGGAAGCCTGTCCGCCTGTGTTGGAGTAAACCTCTGTATCGAGAACGAGAACGTTGACATCCTCACCTGTAGCGAGAACGTGGTCAAGTCCGCCGTAACCGATATCGTAAGCCCAGCCGTCACCACCGATGATCCACTGTGATCTCTTCATGAAGAAGTCCTCATAATCGAGAGCCTTCTTAGCAGAATCAGAACCCTCAGCCTTAAGAGCTTCAGCGAGCTTCTCTGCGATCTCACGTGTATTCTCAGCAGAATTGAATCCGTCGATCCAAGCCTGAGCTGCAGCCTTGAGGTCCTCAGAAGCTGTATTAGCTACTGTCTCCTCAACGAGCATCTTAGCTCTTGATCTGAGCTGCTTGTAACCGAGGAACATACCGAGACCGTGCTCAGCGTTATCCTCGAAGAGGGAGTTGCCCCATGCAGGACCGAATCCTCTGTAGTTTGTTGTATAAGGCATAGAAGGAGCAGAACCACCCCAGATTGAAGAACAACCTGTAGCGTTGGAGATCTGCATTCTGTCGCCGAAGAGCTGTGTAAGGAGCTTAGCATAAGGTGTCTCACCGCAGCCTGCGCATGCGCCCGAGAATTCGAGGAGGGGCTGTTCGAACTGTGAGCCCTTAACTGTTGCCTTGTTCATCGGGTTATCCTTGTGAGAAAGTGCAACACAGTAATCCCAGTTCTCAGCTTCCTTGAGGTTATCCTTGAGAGGAACCATAGTGATTGCCTTCTCCTTAGCGATACAAGACTCTACGCAGATACCGCAAGAAAGACAGTCCATAGCAGAAACCTGGATTCTGAACTTCATGTTGTCGTAAGGCTTCATGCCTGCCTTTGTCTCGAAAGGTGCATTTGCAGCCTCTTCCTCTGTGAGGAGGAAAGGACGGATTGCAGCGTGAGGGCAAACGATGGAGCACTGGTTACACTGGATACACTTGGAAGCATCCCATACAGGAATATCAACAGCTGTACCACGCTTCTCGTAAGCAGCTGTGCCCTGAGGGAATGTACCGTCTTCCATACCGACGAATGTGGAAACAGGGAGCTTGTTACCTTCCTGTCTGTTCATTACGTTAACAACCTTCTCTATGAACTCAGGAACAGCCTTCTTCTCAACCGGCTTATCCTCAGCTGTCTTCCAGGACTCAGGAATGTCAACTTCTACAACTGCGTCAACGCCTGCGTCGATAGCAGCATAGTTCATCTGAACAACGTCGTCACCCTTCTTACCGTAAGACTTGAGAGCTGCCTTCTTCATGTAGTCAACAGCCTGCTCAACGGGAAGGATTCCGGAAAGCTTGAAGAATGCGGACTGGCAGATCGTGTTGATTCTTCCGCCCAAGCCGATCTCCTTAGCCTTTGCAACAGCATCGAGAGTATAGAACTTGATGTTGTTATTAGCGATGTAACGCTTCATTGAGCCGGGGAGTCTGTCCTCGAGCTCTTCTCTTGTCCACTGTGTGTTGAGGAGGAATGTTCCGCCCGGCTTCAGTGTTGAGAGCATATCGTACTCATAAACATAAGACTGGTTGTGGCATGCAACGAAGTCAGCCTTGTTGATGAGGTATGTAGAACGGATAGGTGTTGTACCGAATCTCAGGTCGGAGATCGTGATACCGCCGGACTTCTTTGAGTCATAAGAGAAGTAAGCCTGAGCATACATGTCGGTATGGTCACCGATGATCTTGATGGAGTTCTTGTTAGCGCCGACTGTACCGTCTGCACCGAGACCCCAGAATCTTGCCTGAACTGTACCCTCGCCTGCAACTTCGATGGACTCGGAGCAGTCGAGTGAGAGGAATGTAACGTCATCATCGATACCGATGGTGAATCTTTCCTTGGGCTGATCCTTCTTGAGTTCCTTATAAACTGCAAGTACGCACTCAGGAGTTGTATCCTTGGAACCCATACCGTAACGGCCGCCGATGAGCTTGGGAGCGTTCTTGCCGACATAAGCAGCAGCAACGTCGAGATAGAGAGGCTCTGCGAATGAACCGGGCTCCTTTGTTCTGTCGAGAACTGCGATAGCCTTAACTGTTGCAGGGATAGCCTCGAGGAGCTTATCAGCTGCGAAAGGTCTGTAAAGGTGAACCTTTACCATACCAACCTTTTCACCGTGAGCGTTGAGGAAGTCGATAACTTCTTCAGCTGTCTCGCAGACAGAACCCATAGCGATGATTACACGGTCAGCATCAGCTGCACCATAGTAATTGTAGAGCTTGTAGTCTGTGCCGCGGATCTCGTTGATCTTATCCATGTAGTACTGAACCTGATCAGGTACTGCAAGATAGAAGGGGTTGGAAGCTTCTCTGCCCTGGAAGTAGATATCAGGGTTCTGAGCTGTACCACGGAGTGTCGGGTGGTTAGGAGACAGAGATCTCTTACGGAAAGCCTTGATTGCCTCATAGTCAACAAGTGATCCGAGTGTCTCGTAATCGATAACCTCGATCTTCTGGATCTCGTGTGATGTACGGAAACCGTCGAAGAAGTGGAGGAAAGGTACTCTTGTCTTGATGGAAGCAAGGTGAGCTACTGCAGCAAGGTCTGCAACTTCCTGAACGGAGTTGGAGCAAAGCATTGCGAAACCTGTCTGACGGCAAGCGTAAACGTCTGCGTGGTCACCGAAGATGTTCAGTGCGTGAGCAGCGAGAGCTCTTGCGGAAACATGGAATACGCAAGGGAGAAGCTCGCCTGCGATCTTGTACATGTTAGGAATCATCAAGAGGAGACCCTGTGATGCGGTGTAAGTTGTGGTTAATGCACCTGTTGCGAGTGAGCCGTGAACGGCACCGGAAGCGCCTCCCTCAGACTCCATCTCGACGATGTTAACCGTCTGTCCGAAAATGTTCTTTCTGCCCTGCTGAGCCCATTGATCGGTGTGGTCAGCCATAGGCGAGGACGGTGTGATCGGGTAAATAGCGGCGTTCTCAGTAAATGCATACGAAGTATACGCAGCAGCCTCGTTACCGTCCATGGTTTTCTTTGTCAGTTCTGCCATAAACATGATCTCCTTTGGAAAATTCT
>Ga0247611_10001022_pt1 | contig 52463 bp, 47 predicted proteins | sample 177DNAGHGhighgp2_FD_192422 | JGI IMG/M metagenome (GOLD analysis project Ga0247611, IMG submission 192422) | Sheep rumen microbial communities from Palmerston North, Manawatu-Wanganui, New Zealand - 1770 DNA GHGhigh gp2 | ecosystem: Host-associated > Mammals > Digestive system > Stomach > Rumen... | reverse complement strand
GCTGTTAACTTCTGCTTCAGGCGTAAGGATGAGCCTGTGCGTGATGACGGGCAGGAATACTTTCTGGACATCGGAAGGGATGACATAGTTCCTTCCGCTCATGTAAGCATAAGCCTTGGACATGGAGGTAAGCGCCAGTGTGGCACGGGGGCTTCCGCCTCTTAAAAGGTCGGGATTGCCTCTCGTCTTATTGATAAGTGCAATTATGTAATCGACGATCTTCTCATGAATGAATATGTTGTTGACCTCCTGCTGCATCTGCGACAGGATGACGTCATTGCATACGGTATGTACGTTATCCATGGGGTTGATGCCGTTCTTGCGCTGTTCGAGCATCGCCTTCTCATCCTTTGAGGACGGATATCCCATTGATATCCTGATCATGAAACGGTCGATCTGTGAATCCGGAAGGAGTGACGTGCCCGATGCGCCCGTAGGGTTCTGCGTCGCGAAAACGACGAACGGCTTTGGCAGTATGTATGTGTTGCCGTCGACCGTGACGCTGCTCTCCTCCATTGCCTCGAGAAGCGCTGACTGCGTACGCGAAGAAGCACGGTTCAGCTCGTCTGCCAGAAACAGGTTGTGGAAGATCGCACCAGGCTGGTACCTCATCTGGTCGGTCGCCTTGTCGTACATCGAAAAACCCGTGATATCCGACGGCAGTACGTCAGGCGTGAACTGGACACGGCCGAAGTTCAGTCCCATCGTTTTCGAAAAAGCGACCGCCATGGTGGTCTTTCCGACTCCCGGGACGTCCTCCATGAGGATGTGTCCTCCCGCAAGGATGGCCGTCAGCGTCTGGGCAATGATGTAGTCCTTGCCGCAGATAACCTTCTTCACTTCATGAATGATACTCTCAACAGTATTGCTCATCTGATTATCCCCCGATAGAAATGCACCCGTAAAGTATACAACAAACATTATTCCGTTTGTTTAGGAAAGTATGTGATATTTGAGTGACGCGGGACATTGGGGGCATTGGAGGAAATCGAACTGCGATAACGAATCGTAATCTAAACATAAAGTCATTAATATTATCGTAATAATCAATATGTTATATTTCTTACATCTCTCATACATATAATATGTTCTGATGTTTTGTAGGTCCCGAAGAACATTTTTTAAGGTAAGAGTAAACTGAAGTGCTTCTAAAAACAAGAACAAACTAACTCTTTTATCGAATGGAAAATATAATATTCAAGAGAATGAAAAGCATAAAAACAATCGCAACAACATTAAAAATCACTATAGTTTTTTCCTTGTTTTTTCTAGTAAGCCAAATAGAAATCAGCAATGCAACTGTTACCCAGCTGATACCACCTATTAATCCAACAACTATCCCATTAACAATCATTCGCCTTTGATCTTCTTTTGTTTTTTGATCAGCGTTTATTTTCAACAGTTCTAATTGATCCTGTTCTTTAATGTTCTGCCACTCTATGCTACATCTTTTTGGGTTATCTCATCATAAAAGGTTATTGTGTTATACCCTATGTATAGTGGTCTAATAACTGTTCCTTTATTAATTGTTATTTCATCAGTACTCGTTGCAGGGTTTCCTATCGATGATATTTCCGGAATAGTTACATCCTCAACTATAGTAAGCATTAAATCTCCAGGGATATCAATTTCAGCCTGCCAATTCATTCCCTTCCTTTGAGCATAAACACCAGCATCCAAAAGAAATATAATAAACTCTATGACAAGAAATATTATAACTGTAGTTTTTTTCATGGTTCTCTTTCCCAAAACAGTATCGGCATGATCCATCCATACTCAAGCTAAGATAGAAACGATTCAATCTCACTATTTATCTCCACATCAGCATATGGCACTCCATCTTCAAAAGGGTGATCATAATCGATTTCCGCAGTGTTAAAAACCTCAATGCCGAATAATGATATGACTGTACCTTTTTCATAATACAGATTATTAGCTTCATAATATAATCTATGACGATTCTCGATTTGATAAAAAGCACCAAACCCAAAACTCTCATAAATAACTGTGCCACCATCCTTAAGAGTATTCTTTCTAGGGAAAAGCACAAAAACAACAATAGCAAATAACAAAATCAAAAAAATAACAGTCGTTTTTTTCAAAGAAATAGCAAGCATCTGATTATTCATATTATATATCCCAATTTTTTCTTTTTATTTCAAGGTAAATCTCTTAATACTGTAATGGCACATACACTGGCATGGAATCAAGGAAAACATCCGTATCTACTGTATAATGTATTAATTCACCGCAATACACATAATATATTTGGTATGAACCTCCTTTAACCGAACAATTATATCGATCAAATAAGTATGCACACTCGCTAGTCCATGCATAAACTGTTTCAATCTGTTCTTTCCTAGCAAATTCATATGCCACACATGAATACCCCTCATCACCATTCTCTGAATAATAGTCTGGTCTACCACAATGACAAGCTTGAATATCAAGCAAATTTATTTTGCATGTCGGGAAAATATTATCTTTGATATATTTTATGCTGAGCTGTAGGTTTGAACCATTGTCATCAGGTGCAAACACCAAATGAGTATATTCACCATGAGCTATAATAATCATTTTATCTACATATGAATAAGCCCTTTTATTTGTTATGCTTTCCATTTCCAAATCAAGTTGAAGTAATTTAAATGTGTAATTTACCAATTCCTCAGGTTCAATACTGTGTCCAAATACCGCTATCATCTGATGCTGCAGTAAAACCTACGGTTACCGACTGACCCGGCAGGATATCCTGATTCCAATCATTGTTGGCCAATGTATACAGGTTATCCGCATGTTCATAGACATAGCAATTATATGGATTTTCGATATCATAGTTGAGATCGAACGTGAAATACCAGTCGTGGATAATCTCATTACCGGTATTGGTAAACCTTATCTCAATATTTGAATACCCTGACCACCGTGAGGTTGTCGTTACCTCCGCGGTATAGTCAAGATCTTCAATACTCCTGCACTTTTTTTGTCGAAGACAGGTTTTCATTTTCGAAGGCGGCAAAAGTGTCGGCACAGACCGATGATTCTAAACCTGAGGGAAGGACAGACAGCATAAGAGACGAACATATGCATCCGGTTAACAGTTTCAGAACACGCGGATCAGCCATAGTTATCCTCCCCAAAAGATAAATCTTCTTTTATAATTCTAACATCGGGGATATGTATTTCAAGACTAACCAGGAAGACTGATCACAGATTTTGCGTCTTGTCGGTCACTCCAAAAGATAGTCACCAAGGAGTACGGATTTTCGCAATAATCCGTACTGAAAATTGCACTTTTACTCCTGTTTGCACTTTTGAGTACGGTTTTCGGACAAATTCCGTACTGTAACGTGCACTCCACATATATGAACACTCTCCGGGAACTGCAGATTCTTACTCTCCGATAGTTGCATACTCTTCCGTGCTCCACTAACCTCTCACGCCTGAAATCTCATCCCTTTTTCATCAGATAGAAAGCCGCCTGGCCCGAATAGATCGTTTCCGCTGTATAACCTTCGTCTTCCATCACGGAGAAAAAGGCGGGATTGCCTTTGGAGTTGGATGTTATGAAGTAGAACTCATCTGTCGAAAGATAGCCCATTGAATCGAGTTTTTCCTTCATCAAATTGTAGTCTGCTGTCCTTATCCATTCATCTGCAGCTTCGACATTGTCCGAACAGGATGACGAGTATCTTACGTCATGGATGAGATAGAAATTAAACAAGGCATCTTCACGCTGATAAAGGAGCGTCTTTTTGTTGTAAGCTTCGATGTCATACCATTCCGACACGATCTCACGGACGTCGTCATCGTCCTTCTTCCATCCTTTTATTCCTGTCCTGTATATCTCCACTGCTCCGTAAAGAGCAAAGCAGATAAGGACCGCAACGGTTACGGCCTTTCCTGCAGCTAAACTTTTCGCCTTTATGCGGTCAGATAAAACACCCAGTCCTGCTGAGCAGAGCACGACGACTGCAGGGATGAAAAAGAACGAGTACTTGCCGCCGAGATTAGCGGTGCCAAAGGAACCGGGATTCCAGGTGACGTTATATCCGTAGAATGAACAGCTCACGGCTATGTAGTATACCAGCCATGCAAGAGCGACTGACAGAGCAGGATAGATAACGGCTTTCGCTTTGTTGAAAAGGCCGAAGCAGCAGATGAGCAGGAGGACCAGAACGCCGAGATAAGTATAGTAACCGAACATAGATCTGAGCATCACTCCGCTGCCGGTAATGAGATCCGTCACGGGACCTCTGACAAAGACGGGCGTATGAGATACCGAACTGCTACCCTGCTTGCCCATCTGAGGGATCAGGAAGACAAAGACAAGCGGAAGGATAACTGTAGCAAAAGAGACAATTCCCGCGAGCAAAAACCTCTTTACCGCAGCGGCTTTCTTTGCCGCAGCAAAGCGGACCAATACAGCCGCGCACATGCCGGCTATCATGAAAGCGGCGCCGTACTGGCTGTACAGCGCGAGACACGAGAAGGCGAAAAATCCTATAACCGACCTTAAGTCTTCCCTGTTCATTACCCTTATAAAGTACCAGACCGCCCATGCCATGAAGCACAGCATCAGGTTATACTCGGCGCACTCAAGGGCGTAATATACTATTCCGCGCGAGAACAGATAGAAAAAGACTGCCGCATTGCTCCATATTCTGCCGGGGAGCACTTCCTCGACAGCGAGAAATATGCCGCCCGCACCGGCCAGCGTGACAAGGATCCCTGCGAGCCTGAACAGAAATTCAGAGTCGAAGATCTGAAGCCACAGGAACATCAATATATTATAAAGAGGCGGCTGGAAAGTGATCCTTATCCTCTCAAACATATTGGCCGTTCCGAGCCCGCCGGGCACGGTGCCGGTCATGTATTTCGAGTAGAAGTATTCGACCGCCTCGTCATACCAGAGGCCCGACTTCGTGGCGTTCAGGATGTAAAAGACGAGGGCTGCGAACAATATGCAGGAAAAGCAGAACCATTTTACCCGGGCATATCTGCCGCCATGACTGCCGGTCCCGTCCGCCGGGACCGTTAATGCTCCTTCTTTAATGATGTCTGGCTGTTTCCGCATAGGATAATAATATCATTGGCGGCTGCGCCCGTTAACACAAGGTGGCTCTCCGCCTTGAAAAACCCGCTCCAAAGTATGAAAATTATATCCGTAATGGCACTTTATGTGCGCGAGAGGGCGTTTTACTGATGAAAGAGCGGATAGAAAAACTGATCGAAATGACACTCAATACCTGTCTTCCGTGGATCACGGAAAAAGACGGGAAAGTGATGTTCACTGATCCGTTGGATAACGAAGAGATATCCGCCCACTACGGCGCCACCCACATGGCGGCGGCACTGCTGATATACGGCAGGCTCAAAGACCGGGATAACCTCGTGCAAAAAGGCGAAGCACTCTTAAACAGCATCCTTGACCGCTGGGGCGGGAGCAGACAGCTGCCCGGTTTTCACAACGATTTCAATAACTTCGCGCTCTGCCTTATAGAAAACAGCATCGACGGAAATATGGCCGCAACCACGGCCGGCAGCGCCGGAAACACTCTCCGCGAAAGGATCCGCAAGGCCGTTCTGGAAACGGCAGACACACGTTTCGACACCGTAAACTGGTTGCCGATGAGATGGTTCGTGAATAAGTGCCGTTATGAATGGACAAACAATGAGACTTATAAAGAAAACTGCAGGCTCTGCAAGGAAAAGATAGATTCGGCGACTTTTACAGACGGCTTTATCGACGACATGCTGCCGAAGGGCAGGAGCTTCAGCCTGCAGTATAACGTGGCTACAGTCGCTTTCATGCAGTTCCTCAGGATAAGCGGCGAGAATATTGATCTGGACATTCAGACAGGAGCCCTTCTTAGTGCCGTATGCCCTGACGGAGACATCAACTATCTTGGGCGAGGAACAAATCAGATCTTCGCGTGGGGATTATGGATATATCTTCTCGCGAGCAGCGGTCAGGAAGAGTGTGACCGTGCGCTCTCATATCTTGAGGAACGACTTCCCGCAATGCTCGAAAACAACAATATATTCCTTAACACTCAGCCGGGAGATGAGAAATATCTGTGGTGGGACTACCACTACTGCTCGGTCTACACCGCCCACCTGCTCTTGTGGCTCACACTGGCGTGGAGAGATTATGGTGAAAGGATCATCGATCCGGAGACCGTGACTGACGGGAGCAGCGGACTTCACATATACAGAAACGAAGAAGCGTTCGTCGCAGTTTTCGACGGCAGAACGGAATACTTTGCAGAGCGCGGCCCGTCAGTGGAAGCTATATGGACACGCAAGTGCGGTACGGTCTTCAAAGGCGCGTTCGGACCGTGGTACGGTGAATTCGGCAATCTCCACATCTGTCCCGACGCAGTGATAAGAAAACATTTCGGGCTGATGGGCATAAAAACTGACGATGACAAAAAGGCAAAGAACAAGGTGATGCAAAAGCTCCGTCTCGCATCACAGGAAGAAGCCGCGGAAGAAGTAAAGCCCGTGTTCACTGCCCCGCAGGTTAAGATAACGGACAAGATAAAGATAACGTATCAGACGGAAGGCCTGCCCGTGACTGTAAACATTCCCGACATGAGCGGAATGGTAACCGCATACAGCGGCGGACAGGAACTTAAACTTACGGACGCATTGAAGATAAGAGACCAGTACGGATGGATCACGGTCAGGCAGCAGATCTTAAGATCGGGAAAGACAGTAGAGATCGAAGTGCCATGGGAATAAACAGAGTCAGTGTACTGGTTACCTTCTATAACCAGGAAGGATATGTCGACAAGGCCATGGAGAGCATTCTGTCGCAGAAGACCTCTTTCGGCGTGAAGATAATTGCGGGTGACGACGGTTCCTCCGACGGCACGGCGGATGCGGTAAGAAGATGGATGCAAAAGTATCCGGATAAGATCGACCTTTACGTCATGGAGCGCGGCGAAGGCAAACAGATACCGGGGTTCAGGGCATCAAGAAACAGGATCAACATCTTAAAGCACGTCGATACCGAATACTTCATCTTCCTTGACGGCGACGACTATTTCAGCAATGACTCAAAGCTCCAGAAACAGGTGGACATCCTTGATTCGGCAGACAACCGGGACTGCATCGCGTGCGGTCATAACACGGACATGCTCTATAAGGACAACACCAGAAAGCCTGCCACGGATCCCTCGCTTAAGGAAGGTAAGATCTCCGCCGCGGATTACTGGATAAGACACTACATCCACACCGATTCCCTGCTGTTCAGGAGCTCGGTAATCTCCGGCATGGATCTGAAACTCCTGGAGAACAGCTTCAATGACAACTTGATCACCTTCCCTGCAATATGCCTCGGGAAGATATACTACATCCCTGAGTCCTGGGCAGTATATGTCCAGACCAACGACGGGATATGGACCAAGGGAAATGAGGCGGTAAACCTCATCAGGAACATGATCTTCTACGATCTGGCAATAAAGATCGCGCCGGAACTCAAAAAACAGTCCCTGTGCCGCTTCAGTTATCTGTGGACGGATCTTTGGAGGATAAGGAAAAGCATAGACGCGTCTGCTCTTGAAGCATATGAGGAAGAAGCAAGAAACAAAGGCTTCGGCAACACTCTCCGCTGGATAAGATACCGTGACCTTAATGCATTTCAAAAGGCAGGACTCTGGATCAAGTCCGTCTCCGTCAGATGTTATGCCGGGATCTTAAGGCGTGTGCTCTGATACGCATCTGTCATTTAGGGAACGGCAAGAGATGAACGGTAAGCGCAACCTCAAGAACATAGTCTTTACACTGCTGGGCCAGATCGTGGTCTTAGGACTTGCACTGGCCGTGCCGCGCTTCATGCTGACAGGTTACGGCTCGGACACGAACGGACTTGTGAGCACCGTGACGCAGATAATGGCTTACATGGCAATGCTCGAAGCCGGCATCGGCCGTGCGACCAGAAATGAGCTTTATAAATATATCCACGATAACGTATACGACACAAAGAATGTATCGCGCATAGTATCGATATCGCAAAATACATACCGCAGGACGACAAGGCTTTATGCATTCATAGTCATCATCCTGGCTGCTGTCCTGCCGTTTATCTTAAAGACTGATGCAGACCACCTGACAGTATTGCTGATAATACTGATAGAGGGCGCTTCGGGGATCGTATCATTTTATTTCGTACAGTGCTGGACGGATCTCCTGGCCGCGGAAGGCAAGCAGTATGTCAGTTCCAACATAGACCTCATGTACAGGGTCCTTATCTGTGCCGTAAAGATAATAATGGCGGCAGCAGGCGTAAACATAATATTCATGGAGCTGGGATTTTTCGCTGCCACGATCGTAAAGCTCCTCTTCTTCCGCATCTATGTAAGAAAGAACTACTCGTGGTTAAACATCACAAAGGACACGAAGCGTACGCAGCTCCCTGATAAGAATTCATTCATGGTCGCAGAGATCGCCTGGACAGTCTTCTCATCCACTGACATGATCGTCCTGTCGGTATTCTGTTCGACAAAGATCTCGAGCGTATATTCTATCTACTACATGGTGTTCATCACGATCAACAAACTGATCGATGCTGTCTTCACGAGCCTTAAGTTCAATCTCGGGCAGAAATACCACGCCGACTCCGAAGAATACAAGAAGATGCACGATATGTTCAATTCGGTATTTCTGGGAACGGTAACATCACTGACCGCCGTTGCTTACTATCTCTGCATACCTTTCGTAAGACTTTATACTGCAGGCATCAGCGATGCTGATTACATCGACACCGCACTGCCCATGGGTTTCTCTCTGGTACTCCTGCTCTCATGGTGCCGCATGGTCGCCGAACACCTGAACGGCATTGCGGGATTTGCAAGACAGCTCGGCAGGATATCGGTAATAGAAGCAGCGGTAAACCTCACCCTGTCCGTGGTGCTGGTGAATTTTCTCGGGATACACGGAGTCTTATATGCGACCGTTATCGCGCTTCCGCTCAAGATCTTTTACTGCAACATACTTGCTGACAAAAAGATACTTAAAAGGAGCGGCTCTGTCACCTGCAGGATACTCCTTACAAATCTCCTGCTCTTCTTTGCACTCGCAGTGCTGAAGGGATTCATCAGTCTCAACGTGGATTCATACGGCCAGTTCCTTGTCAAAGGACTCGGTCTTACCTTGTGTTCTTTGATGCTGTTCTTCACTGCAAACCTGTTTGCAAACAAGGATTTCGTCGTGCAGATCAGGCAATTTGCTTCATTCAGGAAGAGACAGAATAAACAGTAGATCCCTTATTAGGAGACATCCTTTGCGCGTGATGAACCGTTCCTTACTTTCAGGGCAAGGAGCATCAACCGGCATTTATCGATCAGGCGGTCTGATATATCCCAGAGCTGCTTCCTGTCGATCTTACCGCCGTAGCCGTATCCGGTGAAATCGTATTCGAAAATCATGTGAATGTATCTGTGGGCAAGAGCAGCCTTCACCTTTTTCCTGAGGGAGATATCCCCTATCCGTTCATCGCAGAATCCGAACAGTTCCGGATAAAGGCGCAGCATCGATTCTATGTTTTTCCTCCAGTCGATGACTTCGGGATTCGTAATAGAACCCTTGTGGATCCTGTATCTGTATATCTTTTGGGGAACATATCTGACAGTCTTTGCGCTAAGCAATGTCTTTACCGCCCAAAGCTCATCTTCGTGGAGCAGACCCTTCTCGAAAAACAATCCGTTATCTTTCAGGTATCCGGTGCGGTGTATCCCGAGCCAGACCGTTGCGGGAAAATCACCGCAGTCATCGAGCATCTTTTCCATGACACCGCATCCGGATACGGCGCCGCCGCTCTCCTTCAGACCACGGTGGATGAAATAGTCTTTTCTCTTTTGCGGGAACTCATTTCCCTCATCGTCAAAGGGTTCGGCATCCCATAAGATGATGTCCTCCGAAGCATTCCCCGCCATTCCGATCACTTCCGAAAACAGTTCCGGAACGACCTCATCGTCGGCATCACAGAAGAAAATGTATCTGCCTTCCGCCATCCTCATCCCGGCGTTTCTCGCTTCGGCAGGTCCTTCGTTCGCTTTATGGATAACGCTTATGTTCCCGTACTTTTCAGCATGCCCGTCTGCGGCAGCGCCCGAACCGTCGGTCGAGCCGTCGTCAACGAGTATTATCTGGATGCCGCTGCTCACCTCTGCTTTAAGGAGGCTGCAGATGCAGCTGTCCAGATATTTCCCGGCATTATAGACAGGTATTATCACGGACAGGCTGATGCCGTCTTTATTCATGTCCGCTGTTTTTCCGTTCCCTGCCATACCCTGTTTTCCTCTATCAGTGAGCAAACACATAAACAGCCAATACCATCAGCTTGTGTCTCAGTTTTTTCGAAGTGCGCCACAAAAGCTTCTTGTCTATCGCCTTTCCGTAACCGTAATGCCAGAAGCGGTACTTCAGGATCATGTGCAGATACCTTTTGGTCAGGTTCTCCTCCATAAGATCCTTTAACGGATCCCCGGAAAGAGCTTCACCGTAATATCTGTACAGAGCGGGGTAAACGTGCATCATGGCATCGACGTTCTTCTTCATGTCCTTCGTCTCGGGATTGGTGACAGAGCCCTGACGGATCCTGTAAAGATATATCTTCTCCGGGATGTAATGCACGCTCTTCGCGCCCAGGAAAACGCGTGGTATCCACAGCTCGTCTTCATAGAGCGTCCCCTTCTCGAAATAAAGATCATTCTCCAAAAGATAGCTTCTCTTATATGCTCCCAGACAGACGCTGGCTAAGAGTCCTTTCCCGTCTCTTACGAGCGACTCGACGACCTGCCTGCCGGTATAGGTCTTCTCCGTTCTTTCGAGACCGCAGTGCGAGAAATACGAATCGTCCTTATGCGACAGCAGGCCTTTCTTTTCATACATTATTCCGCAGTCCCACAGGAACACGTCGCACGAGGATGCCGAGGCGAGTCTGATGACCTTCTTGAAAAGTTCAGGCACGATCTCATCGTCTGAATCGCAGAAGAAGATGTATTCGCCGCATGCTTTTTCGATGCCGAGATTGCGCACGGCGGCGGCGCCTTCGTTCTCTTTGTGTATCACGCTGATATTGGAATGCTCTTCCGCGTACCTGTCGGCCACGGCACCCGAACCGTCCGTCGAGCCGTCGTCGATAAGTATTATCTCAGTCTCATCTATGTCTTCGGTCGCAAGGAGCGAATCAAGACACATGGGGAGATATCTCTCTGCATTATAGACTGGTACGACTATGGACAGGTTCGTCTTATCAGGCATGCCGGTCACCGCCTCATTCAAACAACCGGTCTACTATCTTGGATAACTCCCCGCAGAATTCGGCATTATGCGATAACTTCGAATCGAGCTTTATGTCCTTAATGAGCTCATCGTAATGATCGATGCTGTATCCCAGCTTTTCTATGTCCTCTATGAGGATGATGTTCTTATAGCGGTTGTTGAACTCGCGGCATATCTCTATCTGGTGATCGTCTATGTGCTCGCCGAGTTTGTGGCTCCTCGGAACGACGATCGGGACCTTGCCTATCCGGATGACCTCGTTGTAGCAGCAGGGACCGCCGTGAGTGATGACGATACGGGCATCCCGGATGAACTGATCCATCTCGCCCTGTTTATAGAACTTCTGCCATTTGCAGTGCTTGGGTTCGACCGTGGAATATCCCGTCTGGACGATGACTTCCTCATCGTGATCCGCAGCCCACTTGTCCACAGAGGCCACCAGCCTGTCGAATTGCTGCTCATGTGTTCCTACGGTAACTACTATCATGCTCAGAAAATGCTCCCCAGATATACTGCCTTGGGATAGATCTTCTTCATATCCTCCCACTGGACTATAAACACGTCTGCCATCTTATAGCACATCTTTCCCGTGAGCGACGCCTCGTTGATCCTGTCGAAAGTCTCGATGAAGATCAGCTTCGACTTCAGCATCTTCCCGACAAAAAAGAACGGGACTGCAGGCGCGGCGCCGGCAGATATTATGAGGTCGGGCCTCTCCTTGCGAAGGATCTTTATGGCTCTGTGGGTATTGATAATGAGCGCCTTAATGCTCCTGTTCGACGGATAGTAAACCGGATACATCTTCTCGCCCACCAAAAGGCTCCTTGCATCCTCCTTGTCGAAAGTCGCCCAGAAATGTTCCTTGTCTTCCCAGAACGGCTTTAAAAGATATAAATGATCCAGATGCCCGCCGGACGAGCCCACTAAGCACACCTTGATCTTCTTTTCGCTCATTTACTCCAAAACCCGGACCGCAACACCATCACCCGTGTCATCCGGTCCGCCCTCCCGAATTCCGTTTTTCTAAAATATTTTTAACTTCAAAATAATAGAAAACACCCGTAAACACATTATACTCCATGTATTGATTCCTGGCGATTACCCGCCCGAAAACCAAACTTACGGCAATTCATAAGCCGCACTCCCCGTTTGTAGGTTAAAGTGCTTAAAAAACGGGCTCTGTGTTACAATAAAGAACACGAGCGGAGGGCATCTGATGGAATTATTCAAGGTTTTTATCTGTGAAGACGAGAGTATCGTTCGCGAAGGTCTTCGCGACATGATCCCGTGGGAAAAATACGGTTTCGAGTTCGTCGGCGATGCACCCGACGGCGAGATGGCACTGCCCATGATCCGCAAGCTAAAGCCGGACGTCCTCATCACCGACATCACAATGCCCTTCATGGACGGCCTTTCCCTGAGCAAGACCGTCACAAAGGAACTTCCGAACATCAAGATAATCGTAATATCCGGCTACAGTGATTTCGAGTACGCCAGAAAAGCAATCGAGATCGGCGTCGAGCAGTATCTCTTAAAGCCCGTCACCAAGACCGACATGATCAACGCGCTCGAGGGCGTCAGGAAAAAGATCACCGAGGAGAACGAGCAGAAGGACTACGTTAAGCTCTACGAGCAGGAATTCAAAAAGTTCGAGAGACTCACGCACAGGGTGTTCTTTGAGAAGCTCGTCGAGGGCTCGCTTTCCGTCCAGGAGATCTACGAAGAGGCCGACAAGCTCCATCTGAACCTTGCAGCAGACGGATATAACATTGTTATATTCTCCATAAGGGACCTTGATCAGTCCACATATTCGGGCAACGCGTCCGGTGTCACGGAGAACCTTTTGAACCAGTTCCTCCAGTACCCCGACTACATAATATTCAGATGCAATCTCTTCTCTTATGCAGTTCTCATCAAGGGCGACGAAGAGAGCTTAAAGCGCATGGAAGACAAGTGCGTCAAGATGATAATGCAGCAGTGCGAGCCGTCGTCCACCCTCGACTGGCATGTCGCGGTCGGCGTCGCCACCAACAGACTGAGCGGCCTTTCATCCTGCTACCAGGATGCGAACAGGGCATTTGCATACAGGCACATCTTCCCCAGCCAGCATATCTTCACTTCGGAGCAGCTCAAGACCGAGCAGTACGTTCCGGATGAGAGCCAGATAAACAAGATCGACGCGGGCAAGTTCGACCCCATGATCATCCGCTACTTCGTTCAGACAGGTACGCTGAACGAAGTCGATACATTCACGGACGAATACCTGCAGAGCCTTGAGTCGAGCATGCATTCGATCCTCTTCCGCTACTATCTTCTGGTCAGCATAAGGGTCAACGTCGAGCTCGCACTTAAAGAGGCCGAGGTCGATTCGGAAGAGATCGCGAACAGCCTTCCCACTTTCGACACCAACATCACGGCCGAAGAAGTAAAGCCTTATCTCAAGGAAGCTCTGACTGTCGCCATAAAGATGAGGGATGCCGAAGCCCAGAAGCGCGGCAACGACATCATTAACAATGCCGTGGACTACATCAATGAACACTATGCCGACGAAGACATCTCTCTCGATTCCGTCGCAGAGGAGATAAACATCAGCGCCAACTATCTGAGCGCGCTCTTCTCAAACAAGGTCGGACTGTCGTTCGTCGAATACATCACCAAGAAGAGAATGGCAAAGGCCAGGATCCTCCTGCGCAGCACGAGCAAGAAGTCAGGCGAGATCGCCAACGAGATCGGCTACAAGGATCCGAGATATTTCTCATTCGTATTCAAGAAGAACCAGGGCTGCACACCCAGCCAGTACCGCAACGGAGAGACTGAGGAAGAATGAGCGCTCCTTCTGACAGGAGGAAGACTGCTAACACGGTACAGAAAAAGATGTACCGCCTCATGTTTCAGATGTTCATCCCGATCGCGGGCATCCTGATAATCATATTCGCCATGATCCTCACCCGTAACCTGATGTACGCGTCGGTGTCGGGCAACATCGTCAAGGTATCGGGCTTCAACCAGGACTTCAAGAACCAGGTCGACGAGCAGATGTACCAGTACGTCAGCGGCAGGAGCAGCGAGCTTCCGTGGGAGGACGTCGCTTCCGCAAGGATGCTCGCGGAAGACCTTCTGAAGAACACTTCAAATCCCGACGGACGCAAAGCCATGACCAACGTTCTTTCGCTTTGCGACAACCTGAGCACATACATACAGCGCATCGAGAGGACAAAGAGCTACGACGACCGCATGGACCAGCTCGAGTCGAACATCTACGGCATCACGCAGCTCATCGAAGACTACATGTATTCCTATCTGTACTACGAAGCCGGCGAGATGGCAAGCATCCAGAAACAGCTGGATTTCTGGCTCACGATCGAGATCGTCTTCGTCGTGCTCGTCATGCTGATAGTCATACCTGTCGTTTTAAGCCGTGCCGTCAAGCTCTCGAAAAGCATCACCGAACCAATCGTCGCCATGAACAGCCGAGTCGAACAGATCGGTAGCGGCGACTTGAGTCCGCAGACCCCTGTCGAGACCGACGACCCGAGCCTTGCGCTCCTCAGCGCCGGTATCGAGGACATGGCGGCCAAGCTCGACAGGCAGATAGAACTGAACCGCCAGGAGCAGATCAAGCTGAGGGACATTGAGCTCTCGCTCATCCAGGCACAGATCAACCCTCATTTCCTATACAACACGCTTGACGCGATCGTCTGGCTCATCGAGATCGGCAAGAACGATCAGGCCGAACAGATGGTAACGAGCCTTTCATCCTATTTCCGCTCGTTCCTGAGCGACGGCCGCGACATCGTAACCGTAGCCGAGGAAAAGCAGCACATACAGAGTTACCTTGAGATCCAGCAGGTCCGTTACAGGGACATCATGGAATACGAGATCGACATCGACCCATCGATAGAAGACACCAAGCTCCCCAAGATGACCCTGCAGCCGCTGGTCGAAAACGCGATCTATCACGGTCTCAAACCCAAGCGCGGCAAGGGAAAGATAATTGTCACGGGTACACGCGAAAACGACAACATAATCCTGAAAGTATCAGACACAGGTCTTGGCATGAACGATGAGGAATTAGAGTCATTAAAGACGAGAGTCCTCAACGAGGATACGACGAGCTTCGGCCTTACGTCTTCTTATAAGAGACTTAAGATTCTCTACGGCGAAGCATGTACCTTCAACATCGTGAGCAAGCCTCAGGAAGGAACTTCCATCAGCATTCAGATACCCGGAAAGGCGGACATAGATAATGAGACGATTCTTTAGTATCCTGCTTAGCATATCCATGATCCTCAGCCTTGCCGGATGCACAGGCGCCAAACCGACCGAACCTTCAGAGAACAATGCTTTCGTCATCGGCTTCTCACAGGTCGGCTCCGAATCCGACTGGCGTATCGCAAATACCAAATCCATGACCGATACGTTCGCATTCGATGCGGACTACGAATTCATTATGGAGAATGCAAGACAGAAGCAGGAAAACCAGTTCGCCTCAGTAAGGCGCTTCATCCTTGACGGCGTCGACCTCATAATCATCGCACCCACGGTCGAGGAAGGCTGGCTCACGGTCCTTACGGAAATCCACGATGCAGGGATCCCGGTCATAATAATCGACCGTTCGGTTGCAGTCTGGGATGACAACCTCTACCTCACCAACATCGGCTCCGACTTTCTCCGCCAGGGCAACCTTGCGGTCGAATGGCTCGAGCAGGAGACGGCGAAAGAAACCTTATCTGAAGAAGAGGAACCCGACGGTTCGACACCGGTCGAAACAACCGTTAAGATCCTGCACCTTCAGGGAACCATCGGTGCAACCGCTCAGATCCAGCGAACAAAGGCCCTCGAAGACGCAGTCGCCGCCCACAGCGACTGGGTAATAACAAGCCAGCTCTACGGCGACTTCACTGAAGCAAAAGCATACGAGGTCATGACCGAATACCTTAAAGAAAATCAGAACATAGACGTGCTCTACAGCGAGAACGACAACATGACATTCGGCGCCATGAGAGCACTTGACGAAGCAGGTATCACTTACGGTGAAGGCGGCCAGGTAAAGATCATCACATTCGATGCCACCAAAGAAGCCCTCCAGTACTGCCTCGACGGGAAGATCAATCTCTGCGTTGAGTGCAACCCGATGTTCGGACCGCAGGTAAAAGACCTCGTCGAAAAATACAGGAACGGCGATTCGATCCCCAAGCATGTATACGTAGACGAATCCGCTTACACTTCAAAAGATCTCACTCAGGAATTCATAGACGCGAGAGCATACTGATCCCACCAAAAAAGAGGTTTCCAAACTATAGCTGCGTGTCGGTTCTATCCACGCTTTTGTCGCAAATATAGTTATAGTCCTTGCCGGTTTCTGTAGCATCGTGTCGGTATTGACGGGTTTTGTACGGAATCTTTAGTGATTTCCTGTCGGTTTCTTGTCGTACTTTGTCGCCCGTAAACATCAATTTAATTCTTTTTTCAGCAACTATAACTATCTTCTATGACTTAGCAGCAAAACCGACGAGTATCTCTAAACAACCTACAATCCTTGTCGCAAAAACATCTGAAAAAAGACAAAACCTAACACGATACAACATACTCATTGTCAACGTTAATTGCATCAAATTTGTAGAAATGATGTAGTTGAACGATTAATGATGCAATTGAAGAGTCTACGGGAGACATAGTCTCCCGTGACCCCTACCAATCATCGCTCTATGTCTTTTCTCCTGTGATTTTCCGCCCTCGGCGTATTCCTGACTATCTCCTGATTCTCCTTGAGTTTTGCAAGTATCGACTTCTTTGCCTCCTTACGGATCGGATCGAGGTTTTGCTTCTTCGTCTCGGGACTTTGTAAGGTCTTGATGATTTTTTGCCATATTTACTTGCAAGCAACCATAAAAGGGTAGCTTAATGAGAAACATAGCTGACGATATTTGGAAGGAGGCAAAAACACATGACGGTTGAGCCAGTTGCGAGTCGACTATGTGTGCACCTGATCAGGTGATCCACGATCTTAGATAGCAAGGCTCTCGACGAAACCATTAGCCTGTCGGTAACCAATCCACGAATAACAGAGTGGCTACTTGTCGGAGACTGTTATATTGGCTCTTTCCAAATGTTGTTAGATGAAAGGTATTGATATGAAGAAAAAATACTACTTGACGAAGGTCATTTCATAACAGTTTTAAAAAGATCTTTATTACATCCACTTCAGAGGCACGATAACATCCTTCGCGGTGCGTCCCTCTGCCAATGCGCAGGCAGTACCGGCAAGCGCCTTGCTGATAACTCCGTTATCGTATCCCAAAGCTGTCATGCCGTCACCGTAATCACGGTAATAGCAGCCGCTGTCAAAGCATTCGACGGTGATGTCTTCAGGAACGGAAATCCCTTTTTTACGGAGCAGACAGATCGCCTGATGTGCAAGCATTCCGTTTTGGCATATGAGAGCGTCATAGCACGAGGATATCTTTTCGAGAAAATCGGAAAGAAGTTTTTCATGCCCTGAAATTATTTCCTTTTCCTGACTGTATGTAAGAAGGAGCGCGCCACAGTCCTCGAACGGAAGCTCCGTGCCGAAGACAGAATCGATGTAGCCTTCGTATCCTTCGCGCCCTATAGAAGCATCCATGCGGAAGATGCATGCGATGTTCTTACGGCCGTTTTCCTTAAGATGATCTGCGAGCCTTCTGCTGCCCTGCCTGTAGTCGGGAGCTACGCACAATGCGCCCACCGGCGGATATGCGGCATTGCACCAGATGACCGGGATATGTGAATCCATGGCTTCTTCTATTACCCTTGTGACGGGACCGGGGATCAGGTCATGTGACGGCTCGAAGATGACCGCTGCGGTCCTTTCTTCAATGGCGCGCTTAATGATAGACGCCTCTTCACTGCTGCTGCCTGAAGTTGAAAATGTCTTAAGTCCGTATCCTGATGATGCAAGCTCTGTCTTGATTCCTGAGATAAGTGAGGGGCTGTGATATCTGTCGCAGTCGTCGGTGATATAGAAGACCGTCATGTTGCGCACCATATCGTCAGCCAAGTAGGAACCCGAGCCGCGGCGCTTAACGATAAGGCCCTGCGCCTCAAGGATCTCAAGTGCGGTGCGGACGGTCTGTCTGCTGCACGAAAAAGTGCTGCAGAGTTCCTTCTCGGAAGGAAGCTTCGTCTTCCCTTCCGCTCTCATGCGCTTGAGTTCAAGTTCTAATTTGTTTACTACAATCGAATACTTCTCAGCCACGGGACATCGGACTCCTTTAACTACATTAATTATATTTCCGCGGTGTCCGTGAATATACGATAAATATTTGACGTAAATTTTCCGACCTGATAAACGGAGGAAATTTTATCCTCTTCAGGACCTGTGATGTGATGATTTCGGAGTGTTGCGGGACAGGTTGGGCAATATGACAACGGGAAAAGACGTAACGGTGCAAAAAGGTCACCGTAAATTTTTCGACAAATACGCAAAAGATTTTCGACATTTCGGAACAGAAACCATGGTTTATATGCGGATCTGTCCGCAAACGGCGCGAAAAAGGAATATCTGTATTTATGCAGTTTTACCATTCTCATAAGGGCATACGAGATTCGTTGCGGATATATGGCGTTGGGTGTTTATTTGGGGCAGAGTACATCGGACTTCCAGACGGTCCGGGAAAAAATCTCAAAATGAAAAGGAGAATCATTATGAAGAAATTGGTTAAACTGTTGGTTTCTTCCCTTCTCGTTGCTGCTATGGCAATCGGAGTATGCGCTTGCGCCAGCGGCGGTAAAGGTGGAAACGGTGGCGGAAACAAGTTGATCAAAGTTGGTATTATCAACAACGATCCTAACGAGTCAGGTTATCGTACAGCTAACGACAAAGACATGAAGGCAACATTTACTGAGGCTAACGGCTATGAGGCTTCCTTCTATTATTCACTTAAGAATGAAGAGCAGATCGCTGCAGCTCAGAAGTTCATCCAGGACGATGTTGACTATCTCTTGATATCAGCAGCAGGAACCAGCGGATGGGACGGCGTTCTCGAGCAGGCTAAGAAGGCCGGCATCAAGGTTATCCTCTTCGACAGAACAATCGATGCAAGCGAAGATCTCTATGAAGCATCTATCGTTTCCGACATGGCTAAGGAAGGTGAGCAGGCAGTTTCCTGGCTCGCATCCCAGAACCTTCCTGAATACAAGATCGTACACATCCAGGGCGTTATGGGCTCTTCCGCTCAGATCGGCCGTTCCGGCGCTCTTGATACTAAGGTAGCTGCAGAGTCCAACTGGAGCATCGTTACACAGCAGACAGCAGAGTGGTCTGAAGAGACAGCTCAGCAGATCGTTCAGGCTGTTATCGATTCTGGCGAGTCTTTCAACGTTATCTATGCAGAGAACGACAACATGGCTAAGGGTGCTGTTGCAGCTCTCGATAAGGCTAACATCTCTCACGGCGTCGGCAAGGACGTTATCATCATCGGTTTCGACTGCAACTCCTGGGCACTTCAGGAACTCGTAGACGGCAACTGGAACTACGATGGTCAGTGCAATCCTTTCCAGGCTTCCTACATCGACGACATCATCAAGAATGGTGCTAAGCAGAAGGTAGTCATCATGGAAGAGAAGGGCTTCGACGCTACAACTATCACAGCTGATGACGTTACTAAGTACGGTATCTGATAAAGGTAATTCGTTAATTAGTATTTAGCAAACCACAGGAATTGTGCGATGCGATGCAATCTCATCGCATCGCACATTCTTTTTAATGTAGGAACATTTAAGGAAAACAACAGGAGGAGAAGACCATGGAAAAAGGCGCTGTCTTGGAAATGCGCGGGATATGTAAATATTTCCCGGGTGTGCGCGCTCTTGAGCAGGTAGATTTCACTTTACGCGAAGGCGAGATCCATGCGCTGATGGGCGAGAACGGTGCAGGAAAATCAACACTCATCAAGGTGTTGACCGGCGTATATCCAAAAGACGGAGGAGAAGTGTGGCTTAAGGGATCTGATGATCCGATCCATATCAAGTCACCTCAGGATGCCCAGAATCACGGAATCGCCACGGTCTATCAGGAGATCACTCTCTGCCCCAACCTTACGGTTGCGGAGAATATGTATATAGCCCGTACTAAGGGCGCTTTCACAAACTGGAAGCAGATCAACCGCGACGCGGGAAAGCTCCTCGATGAGCTCGGCATCCCCGCAAATCCCGCAGAGCAGCTCGGAAACTGCTCCATCGCGGTACAGCAGATGGTAGCCATCGCTAGAGCAGTCGACATGGACTGTAAAGTACTCATATTGGACGAGCCTACATCTTCCCTCGACGAACAGGAAGTCCAGAAACTCTTCAAGCTCATGCGCGACCTGAAGGCAAAAGGCGTAGGCATTATATTCGTTACCCACTTCCTGGAACAGGTCTACGAAGTGTGCGACCGCATCACGGTATTGCGCGACGGTCAGCTCGTTGGCGAATACATAATTGAGGATCTGCCGAGAGTCCAGCTCGTATCCAAGATGCTCGGTAAGGATTTCGACGACATGGCCGAGATCAAGAGCAATTCGGATGCTGAGAAGATCGACTATAACAGCACTCCCGTATATGAGGCAAAGGGACTTACGGGAACGACCGGGATCAAGCCTTTCGATTTCGAGATTCACAAGGGCGAAGTAAACGGATTTACGGGACTTCTGGGATCGGGAAGATCGGAGAGCGTACGTGCGATCTTCGGCGCTGACAGAGTAATAGGCGGCACGGTAAAGATCGACGGCGAAGAAGTAAAGATAAGAAAACCGTTGGATGCCATGAAGCACGGTATCAGCTATCTGCCTGAGGACAGAAAGATCGACGGCATCGTAGGCGACCTCTCGGTACGAGACAACATCATCCTGGCACTCCAGGTCATGAGGGGATTCTTCAAACCGTTTACGAAAGCACAGGCTGAAGCTTTCGCGGATGAATACATCAAGCTCCTCAACATCAAGACCGCATCTTCAGAGACACCTATCAAGTCCCTGTCGGGCGGCAACCAGCAGAAGGTAATCCTTGCAAGATGGCTTCTTGCAAACCCCGTATATCTCATCCTCGACGAGCCTACAAGAGGTATCGACGTCGGAACAAAAGTCGAGATACAGAAACTCGTACTGAAACTTGCAGCGGAAGGCAAGAGCGTCACGTTCATATCTTCCGAGATAGACGAGATGATCCGCACCTGCTCGCGTCTTGTAGTCATGCGTGACGGCAAGGTCGTAGGCGAGCTCAAGGGCGACGATCTCAACCAGAATAAGATCATGGCAACTATCGCCGGAGGTGAATCCAAATGACAACATCCGAGAATAAATTAAGCTCCGGAAATTCCGCAAAAGGTTTTTTCAGCAAGCTTGTTTCAAACCAGCTCTTCATCCCGCTCGCAGCACTCCTGCTGCTGGTCATATTCAATCTGATCGCGGATCCCACTTTCTTCAAGATCTCGCTCGAACCCAGCAGCACCGGATATTTCATCCTCTCCGGAAACCTTATATCCATAATCGATAACGCTTCCGAGCTTGCGATCCTCGCAATCGGAATGACACTCGTCACATCTGCTTCAGGCGGTCAGGATATCTCTGTAGGTTCCGCGATCGCCATTGCCGGATCCGTCGTATTAAGGGTCGTCAAAGGCCACTCAGACGGCATCTCGGGCGGAGAGTTCGCAGGCATCATGATCGGCGCCTTCCTGCTCTGCGTAGCCGTTTCCGCGCTCTTCGGCGCATTCAACGGCGCGCTCGTCGCTTACTTCAAGATACAGCCGATGGTCGCAACGCTTATCCTCTTTACAGCAGGACGTTCGATCGCGGCATGGATCAACAACAACGAAAACATCTCCATCAACGATATGAGATTCGGATACTTCGGAAACTTCCTTCCCGCTATCCCGATCCCGACGCCGGTATTCATCAGTGCTTTGTGCATGATCATAATCGCTGTCGTTCTCAAGGTCACCAACTTAAGACTCTACTCACAGGCAGTAGGTATCAACGCATCCTCTTCAAGACTAAACGGTATCAACCCCAAGACGATCAAGCTCCTTACCTTCATCATCCTTGGCGTCTGCGTTGCAGTCTGCGGATTCATCAAGGTATCACGTACTTCATCCATCACTTATGCGGTCATCGCAAACAATATCGAAATGGACGCCATCCTCGCAGTAGCTCTGGGCGGCAACAACTTAGGCGGCGGTAAGTTCAACATGACAGCTTCCATCCTTGGCGCTTACGTCATCCAGTTCCTTACGACGACCCTTTACAAGTTCAAGGTAAGCTCGAGTGCCATCTCCGCTTACAAGGCTGTCGTTGTCATCCTTCTCATCATCATGTCCGCTCCCATCGTACGCAAGTGGATCACCGATCAGAAGAATAAGCGTGCAGCTGCAAGATTAAGAAAGGAGGCTGCTTGATATGTCTGTAAACTCCAACGCATTAGGCGAAAAGAAACTCAAAGGCCGCGCCTCTCTTACAGATACGAATCTCCTTCTCATAATTACCATCGCGGTATTCATCGTAATGTATCTCTGCGCGATCATCTTCCTCGGCAAGGGTTTTACGAAGCCCCAGATGTTCTTCAATATCCTTAACGAGAATGCTTCACTTTTGGTCTTATCCTGCGGCATGACGCTCGTCATGATCACCGGAGGAATCGATATCTCGGTAGGTCAGGTCACATGTCTCGTATGCATGGCATGCGCCGTAAATCTCGAGATGAAAGGCGGCAACGTCCTCACATCCATGCTGATCGCGCTGGGCATCGGTCTCGCATTCGGCATCGTTCAGGGATTCCTCGTAGCTTACCTCGAATTCCAGCCCTTCATAGTCACTCTGGCGGGAATGTTTTTTGCCAAAGGTCTTACGACCATCATATGCAGCGACCGTATCAGCGTAACCGAGCCCGGCTTTGAAGCTCTGAGCAAGACTGAGGTCAGCCTTCCCTTCATCGGTTCATACAACAAGGCAGGCGAATTCATTCCGGCATTTGCCGAGATCGGCGTCATCGTAGCTCTCCTCGTCGTCGCACTCCTGTTCTGTCTCCTGAGATGGACCAAGCTCGGCCGCAACTTCTACGCAGTCGGCGGAAACAACCAGAGCGCAAACATGCTCGGTATCAACGTTAAGCTCACAAAGTTCCTCGCCCATGTCCTCTGCGGTCTCTGCGCAGGCATCGGCGGTTACCTCTTCTTCCTCCACGCACGTTCCGGATCGCCTCTGCACGCAACGGGCGCCGAGATGAACGCCATTGCTTCATCCATCATCGGCGGCACGATGCTCTCGGGCGGCGTCGGAAACATCGCCGGAACCCTCTTCGGCGTTCTCTCGCTCTCCACGATCAAGAACATCGTAACCTCTCTGGGATTAGATGATCCGTGGTGGACAAACATCACTGTTGCCGCAATGCTCTGTATCTTCCTCCTCGTTCAGAGTGTTATACTTGCTCGTAAGAACAATAATAAGAAATAATTTATTTTCAGGAGGCTCTTACAAGTGGACTTTAAGACAACAGCATTAGGAATCGAATTGGGTTCCACCCGCATCAAAGCGGTACTTATCGACAAAGACCATCTGCCTGTCGCTCAGGGTGATTTCGAGTGGGAAAACCGTCTCGAAAACGGCATCTGGACATATCCCATAGACCTGGTCCACAAGGGTATCCAGGAGTGCTACAAGGCTCTCAAGGCTGATGTTCAGGCCAAGTTCGACGTCACTCTGACAGAGGTCGGCGGCATCGGCATCTCCGCCATGATGCACGGCTATCTTCCTTTCGATAAGGACGGAAAACAGCTCGCGGAATTCCGCACATGGCGCAATACCATCACGGGCGAAGCAGCCGAAAAGCTCACTGAAGTCCTGGGATTCAACATCCCCCAGCGCTGGAGCATCGCTCACTACTATCAGGCGATATTAAATAATGAATCACATGTCGGCGACATCGATTACTTAACGACGCTCGCAGGCTATATCCACTGGCGCCTCACAGGCCTTAAGGTCATGGGTGTCGGCGAGGCATCCGGCATGTTCCCGATCGACAGCACGACCAACGATTACGATCAGGAAATGGTCTCCAAGTTCAATGCCCTTACAGGCGGCGACCTGCTGTCAATCCTTCCTAAGGTTCTCGTTGCAGGCGACGACGCAGGCACGCTCACGGAAGAAGGCGCAAAGTTCTTAGATCCCGACGGTGACCTCGCTGCAGGCATTCCGATCGCACCCTGCGAAGGTGATGCAGGCACTGGCATGGTCGCCACAAATTCCGTTCGTGTATACACAGGTAATGTAAGTGCCGGTACATCCGACTTCGCAATGGTCGTTGTAGATCACGCTCTCGGCGTTCACCGTGAGATCGACATGGTAACCACTCCGGCAGGTGCACCCGTCGCAATGGTCCACTGCAACAACTGCACATCTGACATCAATGCGTGGGTTAATCTTTTCGATCAGTTCGCTTCGTTATTCGGTGTTGAGATCTCAAAGAACGACCTTTACACCAAGCTCTTCCAGGTTGCGTTGAAGGGCGATCCCGACTGCGGCGGACTTCTTTCCTACAACTACTTCTCAGGTGAAGGCGTTACGGACCTGGATGAGGGCCGTCCGCTCTTCGCAAGAACACCCGACTGCAATTTCACGCTCGCAAACTTCATGAGGACTCACCTCCTCTCTGCTCTTGCAACTCTGAAGATCGGCATGGATATCCTGCAGGATACCGAGAGCGTAAGGATCGATAAGCTATACGGCCACGGCGGTTTCTTCAAGACTCCCGAAGTCGGCCAGAAGATGCTGAGCGCTGCCGTCAACGCACCTGTATCCGTAATGGAAACTGCAGGCGAAGGCGGACCTTACGGAATGGCTCTCCTCGTCTCCTACATGATCAACAAGGAAGACGGCGAATCACTCCCCGACTACCTCGACAACAAGGTATTCGCAGGCTCCAAGAGCGTAAGCGTCATGGCTGATGATGCCGACGTTAAGGGCTTTGCCGATTTCCTCGCTAAATACAAGGCAGCACTTCCCATGGAAAAGACAGCTACGGAGGTAATGTGATGTTAGAAGAACTCAAGCAAAAGGTTTTAGAGGCTAACCTCCTCCTCCCCAAGTACGGACTCGTTACATTCACATGGGGCAACGTATCAGGCATCGACCGCGAATCCGGTCTTGTTGTAATCAAGCCCTCCGGCGTCGAGTACGATGTCATGAAGGCTGAAGACATGGTCGTTGTAGACCTGGACGGAAAAGTCGTCGAAGGCAAATGGAAGCCCTCATCAGACACACCCACACACGTTGTCCTCTACAAGGCATTCCCCAACATCGGCGGCGTCGTTCACACGCACTCACGCTGGGCAGTAACTTTCGCCCAGGCAGGCATGGCGATCCCCGCAATGGGAACGACTCAGGGCGATTACTTCTACGGTGACATCCCCTGCACACGTCCCATGACCGATGAGGAGATCAAGGGCGAGTACGAGAAAGAGACGGGCAACGTAATAGTAGAGACATTTGCAGACAAAGACCCGGATGCGATCCCCGCAGTAAACGTCTTCTCACACGGACCTTTCACATGGGGAACGGATCCCTTCAACGCAGTACATAATGCAGTCGTCATGGAAGAAGTCGCATTCATGGATTATCATGCCATGACTCTCAACCCGGAAGCCGGAAGAATGCAGCAGACTCTGCTCGACAAGCATTATCTGAGAAAGCACGGCGCCAATGCCTACTATGGCCAGGGGTGACCCGTATTACTAACTTAGGAAAACAACATTCATAATAGTTTGCTTCTTGTCCCCGTAAGGACCCGCTGTGCCGTTATCGCAGCGGGTTCTTGCATTCAGCAGAAAAGATATCCGAACTTGGCTATCCTTGAAACAACAATGTCAATAACACGCTTTCTTGTGGCTTCATCGTACATCTCAGCAGCGGTGATAATCGCTTCTGCTTCTTTTCTGCCGGCATTGATATGAATATGAGAGCCATATATCTTTTCCGCAATCTCGAGCTGTTCATCAAAATCTTCCGTGAATGTCTTCGCCTTAACTTCATTTCTCATCGCTTCATAGATGTCTGTATCCGGCGGATAATCCATGTCCGTATCGGAAAGCAGACCCGCTCCACAGTCAAATACCGGACATAACCTGTAATCACCGTTTCTTTTTCTTATGACTGCAATGTTGTGAAGATGCCGGTCCTCATTAAGGAAGACTGTATCGATCGTCAGGATCTTGCTCATATATATGCCGAAATCTTTGATTCCTGACATTTCTTCAGTTCTGTCGACTATATACTTCAGTCTCTCCACGTGATCTTTGATCAGGTACACATCTGAATAAAAGCTCCGCCCCGTGTGATTATGATAAAGCCTCTCCAACGTTATCAGCATCTCGCCGTCATTTAGAAAATTCTGGCTCTTACAGCCGTTCATTACTTTGTTTTTGTACCGGATCGTCTCAAGTCCGTAAAGCACATACTCTTCTTTTTCAAGATCAGAATAAGTAAGCATATGCGAGATGACATACTCGGCAAGTCCCTCATACCCTGTCGAATCAGCCTTATACCAATAATCTCCGGCTTTCCACTTCAACTGGTTGCCTTGGGAAGATGCCCTGCCGATCTCAAACCGGTCTGTATCGAAGAGTTCGATCATAGTCTTACAACCTCGATATTGAAACCGTCTTCCGCCATTCTTCCTTCAGTTTTTTCTATTATCTGCAAGGGATCATAAAACGGGATCCCGAGTTTCGCGAGTTCGATGTCAACACGGTGTCTTGTCCGCGGAAAACATCTGGACTCAAGGAAAGCTTCATATTCCTCATAATCAGGTTCACTGTTGTTTCCGAAAGGAAGGTCCATACAATCGTAGCGGTAATTTGTGACCTTAACGAGTCTTTTTACTTCATCAACATCTATCACGGCGCAGATCATATCTCCGTCTTTATAGATCAGTCTCAAAGGGTATTCCTGTTCGGGCAGCCTGATCTTGTCTAAAACATCAGGATACATCCTCATAAGAAAAGCAACAACTGCCACAGGGCCGTCTATTACCGTGTCAGAGCTTTCCCATCTTTCTATGGTCTTTTTTGAGACATTCAGCAAATCCGCAAAAGCTGTCTGGCTCATCTTAAGCCTCAGTCTCAAGCTCTTGATATCTCTTCCGCTTATTCCTTTATCCGTAATGTAACCGTTCATCAGCATCATCCTCCGGTTACATTATAGCGACATTTTGAGGGTGATACAACTTGATTTTGCCCTTAAAATGTCGCTTTTATTAGATTGTTCTATTCAATCACACCGGATATCTGCTTTTTATGCGTATCAGTCGCAGGTATATCCCGGTTTCTTGTAGAGTGATGCTTCTTCCGCAACGATCTGCGGATCGAAAACCTTGTCCTTCCACTCTGCCTTATCTATCTCCTTGATGGCGACCGAAACGCTCGAAGCGTCGCAACCCATAGTCGAGGTTATGGCCTTTGTGACTTCCTCGGCACATCTCATCTTCTGTTCTTCCGTTCTCCCCGGAAAACACTTGATCTCTACATGCGGCATATTTTTTCCTCCTATTCGTTAAGATCGCAGCTCAGACTGTTAGGCACGCCCCTCGGGCCCCTTACGGCATATATTCCGTATTCGTCGTTCAGCACTGCAAACGTAAATCTGTCTTTATCGTATCTTCTCAAGAGCTTTATCTTCATGAGCGCTTTTATGGTCAGGTTCTTGTCCTGGTAAAAGTACGGAATGTCAGTTTCCGTGACCCTGCATTTATAAAGGATCGCAGATACGGGAGCACCGACATAAAGATATACCGTGTCGCCCGTCTTTATGCCCGCACCCTGTTTCCAGTCGATCTCATCGGCTTTCTCAAAAGCGGCGATAACGTCGTAGTATTTCGGGTTTGACGGTATAAGCCACTCCTTAGGCGCCCGCTCCTTCTGCTTCTTTTTCGAAGACGCCGTCGCCGTATAGCTCATGTCAATAAGATCGAAAACCTTGCCCTCCGGAACGGTCCCGTCCAACAGCACCGTGATCCAATGGACCTTGTTCATGTGGTAGGCTGGCATTATCCCTTCCTGTCTTACGAGGACGTCACGGAAGAAGGCGTCCTCGACCTTGAGATTGATAACGGGAATGTGTTCCTTTGTCTTAAGGCCGAGCTTGTCCCCTCTGACCTCCATGACCAGGGCAAACCACTTTTTGTTGTCAACGTGCCTGAAAACGGCGTTGTCGTCGTACTTCTCCCACGGATATTCAGGCAGCACGCCATACATGTCTTTGATGTAAGAAAATACCAGTTCTTTCATAGGTTTATTCTACCACAAGACGGGCTGTTTTAATCTAACCGTGCATTTCGAAACCGGGATAATAAGAACCCCTGTCCACGCCGTAAGAAACTATGCCGGAAGACAGTTTTACGCAGGCGCTGCAACATTCGGAGAGCACCGTCTGTATATATGGCAAAGACAATCAACGGAGGAACATAAAATGAACAGCGGCATCAAGGCAACACTTTGCACCACAATTGCTTTTGCCATCATGGCGGGAATCGTCACAGGCTGCAGGGAGAATCTTAAGAACACCGGCTCAGGCAGTCAGGCCGGCACCACACAGACCAGCATAGAGCTGGTAACCAAAAGACCTGAATATGTATCCGCAAAAGATGCAAACGGCGATCTTCCCCAGAGCGGAAGCATCGGCGGTTATGAATATAAACTCCCGGGACGCGATTCTTACCGTTCAATGGAAAAGGACAGAGGCTACTACATCGACATGCTCGAAGAGGAAAACTCCCCATATTATTACGTTATCTGCTCAGGTCTTAAGAATACAGGCGGATACGACATAAAGATCGTCGATATCGGAATGGACGGCCAGACCCTGATCGTCACGGTCGAAGAAACTTCACCTGATCCTATGTCCATGGTAACCGAGGCATTGGACTATCCGTACTGCGTGCTCATGACTGACAAAAAGGTCGCGTCCATCAAGATAGTTACCGCGCAGGGGTATGAGTTCAAGAACATTAACGGCTAAAGACACTTGAAGCGAGCATTATAAATGCGAGAACTGAAGCAAAACACTTTTTCATTTCGATATCCCCCGCGCCTTAGCAGCAGCGCATACTGATCATCACTCCGCCGCCTTAGCAGCAACGCAAACTTCCCGTCAATCCGCGCCCTTCATCTGCTCGTAAGTGATACCGTATTTCTCAGCTATATTCCTGGCATAAGAACTCGTGTCGGGCGCGCTCCGCTTTACCCTGAACGTGTTCTTATCGTCTTTTATCTCCATTACGATGCTGACGATCTTACTGCTTCCCTCCCAGGCATTCATCTCGGGAATGCAGGAAGCGAGCTCATGTATGTGCGTGTTGAAGATAACGCCCGAGCCCTTGTCCTTAAGTATGTGCAGAAGGTCCTTGCAAAGGTAAAGCGCGTCGGCCGCCGAAGTCGTGGAGAAGGTCTCGTTAAAGAGTATCAGTGTATCCGCACCGGCAAGCTTTACTATCTCCTTGATCCTTACTGCCTCTTCACCCAGTCTTCCGTAATTGATCGTCAGGTTCTCGTCGATCGGGAAGTGCGTGAGGATGTTTCCGAAAGGCATTCCGCTGCAAGAACCCGCGGTGACGAACATGCCGAGTGATGCCATTACGGAGATGAGTCCCAGGCCCTGTTCGAGGATCGTCTTTCCTCCCCTGTTCGGACCCGTGAGGATGAAGATCTTCTCATTGTCCGAGAAGGAGAACTCGTTCTTTACGATCTCCTTTTGTGAGGTTATCGCAAGACGGATGTTGTAGAGATCCTTTATCCCGAGTTCCTTGTCCGGAACGATCTCCGGAAACGTGGTCTCATAACCGCGGTCGGCGAGTTTCTTTCCGAGATCCGCCACGTTGAGATAGAAAACAAGTCCGTTGTAGAGGTTTGTCAGAAGGCGTGAGTCATATCCGGAGTGCTTCGTGATGAGGCGCTTGACCTCACCGTAATGTTTCCGCAGGTGCTTCTTGATATGAGGCGTCATGGCGGCCAGGAGCGGATCGCGGTATTTGACGTCGTTGAAAGGCGTCTTGATCTTTGACCCGACGGCGATGTCCATGATGGTATATGTCGATCTGGGTTTATAGTCGACGATCTCTATGGCCGAGACGGTGTCAATATCCAGATCGGGAGTAAAGGTCACGCCGACAACGGCTCCCTTGGCTGAGGACAGATCGTCGTGTATCTTGACGATGTCGGGCTTTACGGATTTGAAATTCTCGTCCTCGACTGTCTCCTTCAGCGATTCACGGAGTGAGATGAGGCCTTCTGCCTTGATGTCGTTTTCGCACAATGCGGTATATAAGGATTCGACGACTTCGACAAAGACCTTGAGCTCTCTTAAGCGCTCGAGAAGTGACGACAGGGAATCGTCGCGGTCGTGCAGCCTCTTGGCGCCGTTGCCGTAGTACTGAAGTATCTTTATGGAATCTATGGACTGCCTGACGGCATTCCTCAGACTCTCATTTGCCATAAAGTCTTTTACGATCTCCTGACGGTAGATCATGTCTGAAGGATCCTGCGGGATCTTCACCATGATGTCACGGAGTATCTCCTGCTCTTCCTGGTCGGCGGTCATGAAGTCTATGACCTCGTGGAGCGCGATGTCCTTTACCGTCTCAGCGGAAAGCGTACAGGATCTCCCGTCCCCTTCTGTCTTGAATAAAATATCCATCTGTTATCCCCCTGACGGACCGGAAAGAAGTAATCTTCAGCGGTCCTGTTTCTGCCATACATTCTAAAAAAAATAATGATAATAAACAATGTGTGCAGGACATGAAATACCAAACTTTCCCTCAATGGTATAATGTTCGGGGCCATGGGACATCCGGTGTCCCATCCGCGGAAACAGGGCGTTTGCTCGTTTTGTGTCCTGTTTTTCGAGGCCGCTTGAAGCTAGACTCAAGCCATCACTCAAGGGAGGCAGACGAAAATGGATCAGCAGAAGATCGGTGAATTCCTTAAGACACTCCGCAAGGAAAAGAACCTTACACAGGAAGAACTTGCAGATAAGATGAATGTCTCAAGAAGGACAGTCTCAAGATGGGAAACAGGAAGCAACCTTCCCGACCTGGCCATCCTGGTCGAGCTTGCGGATCTCTACGATGTCGACATGAGGGAAATCTTCAACGGCGAGAGGAAAAACGAGACAATGGACAAAGAATTAAAAGAAACAATGCTCATGGCAGCAGATTATACTGACGACCACATGCAGAAGGTGTTAAGGAGATTCCAGCTGATGTTCGGCGCGTCAGCCGTATGCGGCATCATCTATCTTATAGGCCTTTTCGTCGGGCCTGAAAACGGTTCACCGGTATTTGACTTCATCTCCGGCATCTGCCTCGGAATAATGTTCGGCATGCTGATAATAGGCATCCTCGTTACCGACAGGCATTTTGCAAAGATTACCGAATGGAAGCGCTCCATGCTCGGCAAGACCAACAAGTAATCCTCAGGAGTACAACATGATAAACACAAATGAGATAACAAACAAAAAGTTCGTTATATTTATGTCGGTCGCTTTTTTGGCGGCATACATCCCCCTTTCGATAGCAGGCATAGCATATAAGAACGGCAACACTCTGCTCTTCATGTTCCTGTTCAGGGTCGTCGCGATCCTGATCCCGCTGGCCGCCGTGCTCATCGCAAAGCTCCCCTTCAAGAAGCTCGGATGGAAGCCGAAGTTCTCTTTCAAATACTTCATCTTCGCCTTAATAGGCCCTCAGTTACTCAGCTGGCTCGGCGCTGCCTTATTCTTCATCTTTAACCGCGAAGCATTCGGTGTAAGCCTGGACGGCATCCTGGCAATGATCCCCTCCGACATCGCTTCCATGTCCGGCATGGCGGACATCGACCCTTATCCTTATCTCGGAGTCATGACGGTAATGTCACTGACGGTCATCCCGATATCACAGATCCTTCCGTCCCTCGGCGAGGAAGCCGGCTGGAGAGGCGTCATGTATCCTTTCCTTAAGACAAAGCTCGGTCCCGTCGCGGGAAAGCTCGCAGGCGGCGCACTCTGGGGCATCTGGCACTGGCCTCTCGTGATCCTCGGAAGTTATTTCTATGAAGGTGAGTATTTCGGAAAGCCCGTTTTAGGACCCGTCGTTATCTGCATCGCGCTCTGTGCTTTCGGCATCCTCATCGACTATGTATATGAGAAGACCGGCTGCATTTGGATCCCTTCGCTCATGCACGCTTCGATGAACGCATCCGCGATGCCGGTCCTGCTCATACTGAAGAGCGGATATCAGGACCTCTCGATCCTTGGCCCAAGCTGCTTCGGACTCATCGGCGTACTGCCCGTGATTGTCGTTGCTGTCATATTGCTCATTAAGGGCGGCGCGAAAAAGACGGCTTGAGATCTTCAGAAATCAGGATCAGAATTCCACGTCCACGTTATCGGGAATCCCGTAGAACTCCTTAAAATAGGCCACGCGCGAATCATCGGCGGGATCAGGGAACCACATATAATCTTCGAACGGATAAGGCGGCATGACGATAGTTATGTCGCCTGTCTCATCCTTAACATTCTCTATGATCTGATAGCGCTCCCTGCTCACATGTCCGATCGCGAGGTAGATCCTTCCCATGCTGAACGCGAAAAATGCAGTAATGATGCCCAGGACGACCAAAACAATAGTCTTGGGAACGAACTTGACATTTTTAAGATAATAGATTAGGAGCATCTGGCAGAACACACAGAAGCTGATGACGCCCGCATAGAAACAACGTCCTCCGATCGAGTCGACTGTCAGCATCGGCACCATGGCGAGAAATGGCATGAACCAGAAGACCAGAAGACGTCTCAGGAGTTTCCTCTCGTTCAGGAAGAGGACCACCAGTTCAACTGATATGATCTCCGCAAAACCCAGGTCTATAAATGCGTAGAGACTGTCGGATTCCCTGATGAACGCGGGACATTTATTGAACATGACCGAGCCGTAGTAAACGAGGAATGCAATATCGAAGATCATCATCAGGACGATAAGGAATTTCTTAGCAAATGATTCCTTCCCCTTCAGCTTTCTTGCCGCGATAAGGAGCAGGAGCAGCGAGATGACCATCGGGATCAGGATGTCCTGGCTCACTATGCCGGGAATGAAATCGCGCATGTATCTCTGATATGCCGTCTCAAGGAATACCGATAACGGCTTGGAGCGGTCGTACTGAAGGACCCTGTATCCGTCAACCGCGGTACCGGTGTTCCAGAGTGAACTGTATATGTTGTTGCTGAACATGATGACGGCGCCTGCCAGATTACCCGCAAAGAGCGTGTAGATGTTTATGTTCTTACGCTCTTCTTTCCTGATCAGGCAGTACAGTGCAAACGCAAACGAGAACATGAGAAATATCACGGTCAGGTTTTCGATAAACAGCTGGATGATGACTCCGAACACGAAGTGCAATACCGCAGATGTCACCTTCCGCTTTTTGGAAAGGTGACTGCTCCCGCGCTCGAAAAGCAGTCTGAAGAATATGAGCATCGCGAGTGCGGACATTACAAAGTTCGCGAAACCTGCTACCCACCCGTTCGTCTGACCCCATATGTATGACGGCATACAAAGAAAGATGCAGTTCGCGAAAAGGAATGCGCAGGTAGTGGTCTTGAAGTCGATCTTACTCTTCGTTTCACCGCTCAGAAACAGGTATGCGTTCTTAGTCGATGAGAATACCATCAGCGCGAAAACAAGACCCATCACCACGGTCTTCAGCGCGAACGACCTGGTGATCAGGACCTCGACTGCATTTCCGGCATATCTGCTGTTGATGTCAGCGGTCGTCAGATGCTCAATGCCGGGCGCCAGACCCCAGTCCCAGTCATCGTGGGTATAAGGGATCTGATATGCGATCCAGATATAGAAAACGGTCGCGGCAAGAATAAAAATGCACCACGGCCATATATGTTTTCTGATCTTTTCCGTAAAACTCATAATCTTCGCGTGTTGTCCAATCAATGCGTGATAACAGATAATTCTGTCACCTGCGGATATTATACAACACGCGTTGAGTTCAGGTGGTTTTAATCTCAACCGCGAAGCGGCAGGTCCCGTCCGGATACTCGAGGATCATGTAGTCCCAGAAGCATCCGATTATATTGTGTTTGTATTCATCGGGGACATCCTTCTCTTCTATGAGCGGCAGTCCTTCCGTTATCGCGTAACACTTTACCGCGTCGTATTCGACGTCGCGCGAATCTTCGGGCGTATCGTTTTCGAGCGCCTGAACGAGCGCACCGCTCCAGCTCTCAGGAAGAGCTCCGATCATCTCATCGCTGTTTGCGTAAACAGGCGATTCAACCTGATATATAGCGTCACGGAAACCCCTGATGCCGTACCTGTCTATCGAATCCTCAAACTCCGGCAGCAGTGCCATATAGCTGTATTTTTCCTTCTGTTCGCCCGTGAGATCACCGTAAACGGTCCACTGGTCAACGGTTTTAAAACTGCGGATGAACAGGAAGCAGATGACGCCGAACATCGCAACAAGCGCAGCGAAAATACCAAATCCTATTATGAATCCCTTTTTCATGTCTAATCTCCTGAAATGTTATTCCGCGGTTGATGCTATATTAGCACCGCTGATATTGTTTTTCAATAGACTTTTATTGTTTTTCGATAAAATTCAAGATCAACCCTTTATCCAGACCAATCCGTAGAAGACCAGTGAGATAACGGCCAGAGCATAGACCGAAGCGGTCGTCAGGAGCGACAGGAGGTGCGGGCTTAAGTCTTTTGCCCTGCCGGTATAGTAAGCGCCCGCGATGACCGTCGGAACGATATATCTGAATGACATCGTGCAAGTATACGGATAACTGAAGCAGAAGTATACATAAGATGCGAGCTGCGACAGGAAAAGCACCGTCATCACGAGATCCGTGAAGCTGCGGTCCTTTATCCAGCAGACCACCATGTTCGCGAAAACAGTGATCACGAACACCGAGAAAGCCGCGAGAAGCAGATAACCGATGAGCGCCAGGAGCGTGTGGTCGCGGTAGTAGTCGCCGTCGAAAACAGCCGCATCCAGAGTCTCAGTGATGATGTTATAGTCGACTCCGTCGCCGAACGCGAGGAACCTTTTCCATGCCGGCTGATCTATTATGAGACCCGGATTTAAGATAAGGTCAGGCTTTGCGACATATGTGATCGGCACCTTCCAGAGGACATAGGACCTCACCTGATACCAGAGTCCCAAAGGCGCGCATACCGCCATGAACGCAACATACTGAAAGAACATGACGGGCTTCTTTTTCGACTCGAAAAAAGCCTTGGCCATGACGAGACCTATAGGCACGGCAACGATCCCGGCAGAGAGTTTTCCCATCATGCCGAGGCCGACGCAAAGGCCGACGCCCATGAGCTTTGCAAACGACTTCTTCTCCTCCCCGTACCAGACGAACGTCAGATAGAGAGCCGCTATCGCAAACATTACCGCAATGGGGTCGTTGTTGAGCGCACCGGAGAATACGATCAGCTGCGGGTGCAGGGCAACCGTGAGGTAAGCCAGTGTCTTTGCCTTGGGCTTCAGGTTCCAGAGATCCGTGAACCTTTTGGCTAACGTAAGTGTCACGAGCGAATAGAAGAGCGACAGGCACTGGAGAGCATCCCAGTTATTGCCGTACGAAGGAGCTACTGACTTGTAAATGCTAAAGAAGACCGCGCAGGTAATGTGCTGCAACGGCGGATGGTAGAACTGCCAGTGCTCGGCGATATTCTCGTCCAACAGCCTGTGGTTGTTTATCAGATACTCGATGTATTCGGAATGGTAGTTGTAGTCGTGGAAGATGCCGAATTCGCCCATGTCGTGCTGCCTCTGCTGGGCACCCGTGTACAGCACATAGAAAGTCCTTATTGCCACGGCGATGATCGTGACGGCGGCGATGATCTTCTCATCCCTGCCCTTCCCGGCGCTCATTACCATGAGGCAGGCAAAGCCCGTAAAACCCAATAACAGGACAGCGAGCCGCAAAGGGTTCATCAGAGCGGAGTTGCAGCCGGTCGCGATGAGAACGAACAAAGACCATACAGCACATGCGGCTATATCGGTTATTAGTCTGCTCCCTTTTCTGATACTCTTCTCCATACGGCGTAAGGCCCCCTCTCTGCCGATAACAAAAGGATATTCGAGCGGAAGAAGAATTGCAAATGACAGTAGTGTAAAAAATACAAAGAGGGCTGCCTCACTTGAGACAGCCCCCGGATCATTGACTTAAGTCCCTAGATCAGTTCATTGCCTTGATCTCGACGTTGTCGAGGAAGAACGGGCTCATGTCGGAACTCTCGAAATAGATCGTGAGTGTTGCGCCTTCTTCGACCTCGAAATCGCCTTCGCCAAGTACCCACTCGTCAGTACCGGTCTGGACTTCAGCGATGTTGGGCCATGTGCCGTCGATATCAGCCGTGCACTTGCAGACGTCTGCCTTGGACTTGATCGCGAAGCTTACGTGGATAACGTGACCTGCATACTGTGAAACGTCGATCGAATAACCGTCGTACTCAGCATAACCTTCAGAGTTCTGGAGGCAGTAATCACTCTCGTAACCGCCTTCAACGATCTTCTGGACGGAACTGTATCTCGGTCCGCCTGTGAACTTCTGATCCTCGTAGTCCTCTACGAAAGGAGTTGTATCGGATACGGGCTCAACATAGTCGGCAGGCTTCTGTACGTCGCCGCCGTTAACTGCACACATAACGCCTTCGTATGCCGGCTTGGGTGAAAGGTTGCCGTAGAAGAGCAACGGCTTGGTTGCAGACTTCCAGCTCATGTCATCTGTGAGACCCCAGACAGTAACGCACTCGATCGGCACGCCTGCCTTGTCTGCTTCGATGATGGCGCTGAAGAGTTTCTTCATGTAGACGCCCTGGTCATACATGGGGTTAACGGACTTAGGTGCCTGAACATCAAGCTCCGTGATGTGGATAACAACACCGAGCTCATCAGCATATCTCTTTGCGGCTGCAACGTAGTTATCTACATTGAGTCCGGAGTTGATGTGGCTCTGCATGCCCATACCGTCGATGTTGCCTGCAGCTGCAATGGGCTTGAGCAGGTTGATGATGTCATCCTGCTTGGATGTCTGATACTCGTTGTAGTCGTTGTAGAAGAGCTCAACGTTTGCGGGAGCGTGCTTTCTTGCGAACTCGAAAGCCTTCTCAACGAAGTCTTCACCTATTGTCTGTGTCCAGTAGCTCTGTCTGATTCCGCCGCCGTCATCGATGCACTCGTTGCAGACGTCCCAAGCATAGATAACACCGGGATAGTTTGTCTCGCACCAGTTGATAACGGTGTCGATGTAGTTCTCCATTCTCGTGAGCATGAGATCTCTGCTTGCAAGCTGTCCGTTTACATCGTAGTTCTCATAGAAGAACCATGAAGGTGTCTGGGAGTGCCATACGAGAGTGTGGCCTCTCATTGAGATTCCGTTCTCCTTGCAGAAGTCGAGGATAGGCTTTGCAGCATCGAAATGAACTGCAGGGCACTCATTGTACTTAGCGGGATCTGCAAGAGTTGTCTTAGCATCAAGAACATTCTCGGGCTTCAGTTCGTTTTCGGGTGTAACGGAATTGAACTGTGTGAGGATGAGTTTCTTGAATCCGTCGTTTGTGTTCGTCATGACAGTTGCGGGAGATGCAACGCCGAACTTGAAATAATCTGCATAAGCTGCAGAAAGCGAAGCTGTCTTTGTAGGATCCTCAAGTGATTCGACAGGTACGTTCGTAAGGTCGTTGAATTCGCCGTCGATGCTGACTTCGAAAGAACTTACCGTGTAATCCCTTACGTCGTTTGCCTCAAGATAGATCAGGGCATTCTCTGCGTTTGCAGGGATCTCGATCTTGCCTGTGATGTCGACCACACCGGACTCGTTGGGGATTCCGGCAGCGATGTTGACATAGGTTACGTTTCCGAAGATCTCATATCTCATGGAGAGAGTAAGAGAACCGTTCTCGGTCGTTGCCTGGGCACTTGTAACGACGGTATTGCCTCTGTAATCCGGGCACGGCACGGCAACACCCGTATTGCTTGCCGAACGTTCTGTGACTACAGCCTTTCCGTCCTTAAGAGTGACCTTGCAGTCGCCATAGGTGACCCAGTTGCCGCCCTTGTTCTCGCCCTTGGTGAAATCCGCCGTAATGGTGGTAGGGACTTCACGGGGTCCGTCCGATCCTTTGGGGAGCGCGTCGCATCCGCCAAGGAGGAGCATGCCTGCCATCAGGCCGGCAACAATTTTAAGAAAACCTTTTTTCATATTACCTCCGCGAAAAAATAGTTTTTGCTTCTTGCTTCTTTTCCGTGGGTTTATAATACCGCAAGAATGGTTGAACAAACAAGTAGAGGCATTTGGACCAGTGCTACAAAAATAAGCGTCAACTACTGTTAAGGTGACATTTTTGTTTTACACATCTTGCTATTTGCATATTCCATTCGCAAGTTTTGTAATTTTGTTTTCCCCTTTTTGGCGAACACTTAAAGGAAAATTTGATTATCAAATTATCTTGCCTTCTGCTATTATGTGCTTGAGGTGATGGTGTAATGAAGTACATCTTATGGTTGATCGTTTTGCTCATCTCAGGCTTCCTGCAGTACGTGCTGCTCCTGATGGTCAGTGCCTGTCTTGTAGATTCAAAACGCTTTTACGATAAGCACAACGGTTACTACCGCTGGCTTCTCAACAGCTCAACCTGGCTTCTGATATTTTTCGGAAGGATCCATTTTCACACAAAGGGCATGGACCGGATCCCCACAGATCAGAGATTCCTCATGGTAAGCAACCACAAATCCAAGCTCGATCCGATCACGACATGGTATCTGCTCAAGGACTACGATGTCGCCTTCATTTCGAAAGAAGAGAATTTCCACGTCCCGTTTTGGGGCAACATCATCAGGAAATGCTGCTTCCTCGCCATAGACCGCGAAAATCCGAGAAAGGCGATGGAAACGGTCAACAAAGCCGCCGACCTTATAAAAGACGACCAGGTGTCGATCTACGTCTATCCTGAAGGCACGAGAAACTTCGGTGAAGGACTCCTGCCGTTCCACAACGGCATCTTCAAGATCGCCCAGAAAGCGGATGTCCCCATAGTCATCTGCGGGATCAGGGGCGCCGACATGATAAAAAAGAATGCTCCGTTCCACAGGAGCGACATATATTTCGAGGTCTTGGACGTTATACCGGCAGATGAGGCAAAGACCATGCGTTGCAACGACATCGGCGACCACGCAAGAGACCTCATGCTCGATTTCATAGGACAGAAAGAGGAGGAGAAAAAGAATGTCAACCTACGTACTGTATAACGGGCTTTCCGGAAACGGAACGGGAAAGGCAAAGGCAGAAGAAGTCAAGCCTTTCTTAAGCGGCAAGGAAACCGTATTCAAGGACGTCTGCAGTCTCGACTACAGGGAATTCCTTGCAGGACTTTCCGAAAGCGACGAGATCTGCCTCTGCGGCGGCGACGGTACGCTCAACCGTTTCATCAATGACACGGACGGCATCGAAATAAAGCAGGCCATCTTCTACTTCCCCACCGGCAGCGGCAACGACTTCTGGAACGACCTCGGCAAGAAGCCCGGTGACGCTCCCGAACAGATCAATAAATACATCGCCGACCTCCCATTCGTTGAGGTCAACGGCATGAAGCGCCGCTTCCTGAACGGCATCGGCTACGGCATAGACGGTTACTGCTGCGAAGTCGGCGACCAGATGAGAGAAGCCGGCAACGAGAAGATCGACTACGCCGGCATCGCCATCAAGGGCCTCCTTTTCCACTACAAGCCCACCAATGCCGAGATCGAAATCGACGGCAAGAAATTCTCATATCAGAAGGTCTGGCTCGCGCCCTCAATGAACGGCCGTTACTACGGCGGCGGCATGATCGCCACACCCGGCCAGGACAGGCTCGGCAAAGACCGACTTCTCTCTTTACTGGTATTCCACGGCAGCGGCAAGATCAGGACTCTTGCCATCTTCCCTTCCATCTTCAAAGGCAAGCATGTCGACCACAAGAAAGTGGTAGAGGTCAAGACAGGCCACAGGATCACCGTAACGTTCGACCGCCCGGTCGCTCTCCAGATCGACGGCGAGACAGTCCTGAACGTTACCACCTACACCGCGTATAAGTAAGGTTTTGATGTAAAACTTTTACTTGTGCTTCACTTGAAAGTCCCTCACAGCATTGGCCAATGCTGTGGGGGATTTTCAGTTTGGCATGTGATGTGAAAGTGCAGAATATCCCCGTGAGCCTGGGCCGGTTTTTCCGGACTTTGGGATAAAACGGGGGCGAATTATCCCATCGCGCCATTTTTCAGGACTTTGGGATAAATTTTGAACTCGAAATTATCCCAAGATGAGGATTTCTTGCAGTTTGGGATAAAATCCCAGCTCAAAATTATCCCAAGTGAAGCATTTTTAAACTTTTGGGATAATTTCACCTCTGAAAATTATCCCGCGGAGGCAATAATCTAAGGTTTGGGATAAAATCGCCATTTAGGAGTCTTTTGGCAGGTATCGAGTAAGAAGTGCTTTCCTTTATTTCGATACCTTTGATTACAGAAGATATCGGAAAGGAAGACTTTTTAAGTATTTCGATGCCCTGACCTTCCGGCTGATATCGTTTTTAAAGACTTTTTCCCGAAAACGATATCTTGACCTTCCGGCTGATATCGTTTTTAAAGACTTTTCACCGAAAACGATATCTTGACCTTCCGGCTGATATCGTTTTTAAAGACTTCGCCACCGAAAACGATATTCTGACCTTCCGGCTGATATCGTTTTTAAAGACTTTTCACCGAAAACGATATCTTGACCTTCCGGCTGATATCGTTTTTAAAGACTTTTCACCGAAAACGATACCTCTCACCGTTCACTTCCCGGTAAACAGTTCATATTCCTTCATATCATTATTCGGCAGCAATATCATGCGGCAGTGAATGCTCCCGCACTCGGCCGGGTCAGACGGCGCTTCATCTTCATCAAGGCAGACAAAGCCGACATAAGATCCGGATACGATGAAAGCATCCGGAGAACGGAAACCGCTGACCGGGTGATCGAAAAGCTCGACTGCAAGACAATGATCCTTAAAGATCTCCGCCGTGTCGAAAAACTCAAAACCGTCGGCACTGCCGGGGTCGATCCCGGCATCTTTCACGAATGCTTCGAGCTCTTCCGGAGTGGTTATAAAGCCCTTGGAATTACGGGCAAGGTCTTTTCCGGAACAATCAAAGATGCCGATGAAAGATTCAAGCTGAGAATACACGTGGGGAGCACCGGCCGCTTTGAGGGTGCGGCTGTACTTTTCGAGAATACCGGTCACATTCGATGCATTTTCATCTTTCAGTCTGCCGAAAGACTCTCCCCATTCGTTAATCACGACGGGCTCGCCGCCGATACGGACTATCATCTGCGATGTGCCGGCGTCAAAACAGCACTCGTCTCCGCGGGCAAATTCCGCGTCATTATCTATGAGCGGCAAAAGGCGGAGAAGTTCGCTGATGTCTTCGTCACTGATACGGGCAACAGGATCGGTGTATCTGATCAGCAGAGCCAGCCTTTCGTCTTCCGAAAGGCCCTCATCCATGCTTCCGGCGCGGATATCAACCGACTCAAGCGAGCGGTAGATGTTCCCGTCCGACATGAAGAAAACAATGTCGCTGTAGTGTCCCCACGCTTCGTTGCGGTGGCTAATGACCGCCAGAAGACCTTCGGCCGGTGATGAATGTTCAGTCATGTCTTGCCTCCCTTCCAAAAGCGGGTGACGTTGATCTTTAGTTAACGGTGCTCTCAAGTTAACGGCACTCTTTAGTCGACGATGCTCTTTAGTTGGCGGTGTTCAGAAAACGGCTGTAATCAGAAGACATCCGTGTTCACCATACGGCAACGATCACAAAACAGAATGTGATCACCCAAGGAACATGTCGTAATCGCTTACCTGGTATGCGGGCAGCTGCACTATGTGACAATATGCGTATGTCTTGTCATTGCTATCCGTAAGACCGGGCTTATCTAAAAATGCAAAACCGCAGTAGCCTCCGGATACGACGAACGCGTCAGCCGTGACCTCATCGAGTTTCAATGACGCGGGATATTCAACTATCTCAACAGCAATGCAGATATAATCGAATCTGTCGTATTCGGAATCGCCGAAATACTCGAAAGCCTCCATGTTCCTGATGTCGAGTCCTGTATCTTTCTCGAACTTTTTGAGCTCGTCGATGTTTGTGATTATCTGTCTGCAGGGCTTGACCGTTGTTTTGGGACACTTAAAGGTCCCGATAAAAGATTCGGAGTTGGAATAGACGTGAGGTGTTGCTCCCCACTCGGCATTGGAAAACGCATCCCTGATATACTTTTTGACCCGCTTGGCATTGCGGTCGTTAAGTTCCCCATTCCGGTCCCCGGATTCGCTGATCTCGATCCACTCACCATCGACCAGAACCTGGATATAGCTCGTGCCTGCGTCACAGGCATATTCATCGTCATAAACGAATTCCGCATCGGGATCTATCTTGACCATGTATTTATATATCTGGCGGATGTCATTCATTTCGAGAGTGAGAACAGGTTCAGTGTAATCCATAAGGATCTTAAGTCTATCGTTGTCCGAGAGCCTGTCGGACCAGTTCGTACCGTAGGACTCGAAAGATTCTTCGGAACTGTATACCCTGCCGTCAGACAAGACAAAAGTACGGCTGCTCTGATGACCCCAGGCGGCATTATCGTAACCGGATATGAAAAGCAGCTCATTTTCGGGCAGCTCCGGTTCTGTCTGAACCGGCTTTGTCTCATCGGGATCTTTGGGCTTTTTTGTAGTCTCCGTGGTCGAATTGCAGCCGCATAAAAACATGGACATGCAAAGAGAGGCCGTAAGTACCGAAGCAATGGTTTTCGAAAGTTTCATAAGATCATCCTCCAGGGATATTATACCTTTGAAACAGATAACTGCTCAGGTTTGTTGCAGCCAGGCTTTTCAGATGTCCGCGAAAGAGAGCGGCAGATGTACTTGCAGCGGCGTTCGCCTGAGGGGCGTCCGCCTAAGCGGAGCGTGCCTAAACAACGTGCGCCTGAAGTCCGTCCGCCTTGAATGCTCAGCCTAACTGTTCGTCGATTGCCTTTGCCAGCTGATCGGCACAGGATGTGCCCTTCATGCCGCAGGTGTTGCCTCTTAAGATACCGGCAACTTCCTTTGCGTCCTTGCCTTCAACAAGTCTTCCGATGGCTTTGAGGTTGCCGTTGCAGCCTCCGATGAACTTTACGTTATAGAGTTTCCCGTCCTCTATATCGAAGTCGATCTGAATTGAACAGATGCCCTGAGGGCTGAATGTTACGTGGTCCATATCTTATCCTCCATATGCAGCTACATTATGATTTCGGGATAATGAACGGTCAAGCAAAAATAAGGGTAGAATCTCGGCAAAGACCTACCCTTATAAGTTGCTTTTATCAGACTGAAGTATCTCCGCTTCACATGGCGGATGACAGAGTTAAAGTGCCCGGAGGCATTAGAAATTCATAACGTTTATCAGCAGAATCCAGCTGATTCCGTAGTAGCATGCGACAGCCACAAGGTCGTTGACCGTGGTGATCAGGGGGCCCGAAGCGACAGCCGGGTCGACCTTGATGCGCTTGAAGAACAGCGGGATCAGCGTGCCGATTATGCTCGAGCAGATCATGGAGATCAGGAGGGCTATGCCGATGCATCCGCTCACAGCAAATGCGAAAACAGGTTCGCGCTGCTTTATAACCATCAGGTAGACGCCTATCAGGATCACCGAAGCAACGCCCAGTATGAGACCTACGCTCATGCCGACCTTCGATTCCTTTATTACCAGCGTGAACTTCTGGGAGAACGTGAGGTTCTCGTCAGTCAGTACCCTGATCGTGACAGCGAGCGACTGCGTACCGACGTTACCTGCCATGTCGAGGATCAGCGACTGGAATGCCATGATTATCGTAAGGTGTGCGATGACGCCTTCGAAAACGCCGACAAGGCTCGAAACGAGCATGCCGAGGCACAACAGTATAAGAAGCCACGGCATTCTCTTCCTGATGCTCTGGCCCAGAGGTTCCTTGATATCTTCTTCCGCAATAAGTCCGGCGAGTTTTACGTAGTCCTCACCGAGCTCATCATCGACGACTTCAACGATGCTCTGCGACGTGATAACTCCAAGTATCTTGTTGTCCTCATTAAGTACAGGGATCAAGTCCTCCGAATAATCCTTGAGCTTTTCGATACAGTCATCGATCTGCTCATTTGCGTAAACGTAAGGGAACGACGTGACTATCAGCGTGTTGAGGTCCGTCGTGCTCCTCGCGGTGATGAGATCCTTGAGCGTAAGAGCTCCGTAGAAGAGGCCCTCGTCATCTTCGACGAAGAGAGTCGAGATGTTGTCGTTCTCCTCAGCCTGTGTAACGAGTTCCGTCATTGCCTGCTTGACTGTGAGATCCAGACCGATCTTGATGAAGTTGGCGGTCATCTTTGAACCGATCTCGTCCTCATCGTAGGATGCGATTATGCTGATCTCCTGCCTGACTTCGGAGTCGAGCGCCTCGATAATGAGTCCTCTTCTCTCCTTTTCGAGCTCCCTCAGAACATTGGCAGCCGTATCCGTCTCGAGTTCGGATACGACGGCAGCCGCACGTCTGATGTCCATCTCGTTGAGATATGCGCCTACCTGCTCCTCCTCAAGGCACTCGAAAGCCTCGGCAAGCAGTGTCTTACCGCAGACCCTGAAAAACTTCTTGCGCTCTTTCTCGTCGAGCTCCTCCAGGATCTGTGCGATATCACTTGCGTGATAATCTTCCAGTTTGTAATGAATTACCCTCGGGGAATCGTTCCCCCTTATGATCGAGATTATCTCGTCCTGATAATCTCTCCTTATTTCCTTCTCTGCCATTTGTTTCCTCCTGAAAGTAAACAAACGACGGGAACAAAAAACCTCTGCAATGCTTTGGGCAAACAGAGGTAACGATACATCATTTAGTCCTTAAGGTCCGAATACAGTGTCCGGCATGACTTTAAGGAACAAAGGATATTTCGCGCACGTTTCCCTCGTTTGTCGCAACTGTCGCCAGCGTCCACCGTATTCACCTCTCTTTTTTGTTGGAATCCGGGGCTCATGTCCCCGTTCGAAATTTTATCACGCTAAATGTTATTTGTTAACCCTAAATTATCGCTCTTTGCGAACTTTTATCATGATCCCCGCGACCGAGATTATCAGCACCAGAGGGAAGACGCTTCCGATGAGCATTCCCTTCTTCAGATCGTCCCCGTTCATCTGCGCGATAAGCCCCACGATGCCCGGTCCCATTGCGCCTCCGAGATCTCCCGCCATCGCAAGGAACGCGAACATCGCGGTCCCTCCCCTCGGAAGTCTTTTCGACAGGATGCTTATCGTGCCGGGCCACATTATGCCCACCGAAAAACCGCATACGATGCATCCGATAAGACACACGGCCGGAGCCTTCGAAAGAGATGCCGCGAGATAGCAGCCGAGGCACAGGATCCCCGAACCGAGCATGTACTTCGTGAGCTCGAGCTTTTCGCCAAACTTTCCGTATATAACTTTGGAGATGCCCATCGCAACGGCGAAAAGACAAGGTCCCACCAGGTCTCCCGTCGTCTTCGGCATTCCTATCGCCGACTCCGCAAATGCCGAAAACCACTGCGCCATGGCAAGTTCACAGGCACCCGCGCACACCATCAGCACAATTCCCAGAAAGAACACCGGCGTCCTGAAGAGTTTTCCCATGCCCATCTCCACGCCGTCTTCGGTAAGTGATTCGATGGGGCATACCGCAAAGTTTATGATGTTCACGAACGGGATCAGCGACCATACGCACGGGAGCCATCTCCAGTGGTCTATACCGAACACGAAAAAGAATCCCGACGACAGGGCTATGACGCCGACGCATCCCCAGCAGTAGAACGAATGGAGGATGCTCATCACGGACGCCTTGTTATCGAAAGGACACGCCTCGACGATCGGGCTTGCGAGCACTTCGATGAGCCCGCTTCCTATAGCATAGAGGATCGTACTCGCAAGGATGCCGGTAAAAGGGTCCGGCAGCAGATAAGGCAGAAAGGAAAGTCCCGCAAGACCCAGTCCCGCCAATGCCTCAGAAATCAACGCGCCTGTCCTGTATCCGATCTTATTGATGAACCCTGCGCATATCAGATCAACGGTCAGCTGCGTGATAAAGAAAGCAATCGGTATCAGCGCGATCTTACCCAGAGATATCCCGAACTCGGTATGAAATCTCAGGAACAGGAGCGGCGCAAGATTGGCAGTTATCGCCTGCGTAATGAAGGCCAGATAACAGTCCGTCAGCGTTATCTTGTAGTTTCTGCCCTTGCTCATCGTAACCCCCGGTTTTTCATTATTTAGTATAACAGGGAGATCGTTTGGAATGTCATTAAGTTCCGTATCTTCTCGCGTCCTTCTGTGTAAGGGCATATGTGCAGGTGCTGTTTATAAGTTCACGTTAGAGTACGTTTTTTTTCGAAAATCCGTACTCTGTAGTGCACATATATGCGAAAGTGCAAATTTGAGTACGGTTTTTGACTATATTCCGTACTCTGACAAGCATAAATCAGTTATTGTCAAGGATTCGTGCAATAACCCGACTTATCGAAATTATAGTCTTTTCCATAGATCTGATCCTTTATCTCCGTGTTTCCGGGATCTGTCATTCATCCCCATTCTTATCAAATTATCCCCGGGAGTTACAAGAAAAGTATAGATAAAAAGATGTCAGGGTTCAACAAGCTGCAGACCATATCTGCGGGGGGCTTTCAATGCCCGTTTTCAGGCTAAACAGAACGCCATGGCACGGATACTTTTATCCCGAAAACAAAAAGAACCCGCCGGCCTCAAAAAGAGTACCGGCGGGCAAGGCAGGAATATGTTATATGTTTATCCCTGTGACTCAAACTTTTCGACGCCTTCCTTGAGGATCTCGATGATCGGAAGGTGCTGCGGGCAGACGCCTTCGCACTGGCCGCATTCAATACAATCTGAAGCTTTTCCGTTGCCGTCTCTTGCAACAAGGCCGTTGTAGAAGAACTGCGGTCTCATGTCGCCCGGGAACTTGCGCTTTGTGTTGATCGCGCTGATGATATCGGGGATGCTGATGCTCATTGGACAACCGTCAGTGCAGTATCTGCAGGCGGTGCAGCCGATCTGTTCGACGCGGAACATCACTTCGATTACCTTGTCGATCGCAGCGCGCTCTTCATCAGACAAGGGCTCGAAATTCTTAAACGTGTTCATGTTGTCTTCCATCTGCTCCTGTGTGGTCATGCCGCTCAGGATGGTGGTTACTCCCGGAAGACTTCCGACAAAACGGAATGCCCATGAAGCAACTGACTTGTCGGGACGGATGCTCTTCAGTATCTCCGTGCACTCCTCGTCGTGGTTTGCGAGCTTTCCGCCCTTGCAGGGTTCCATGACGATTATCGGGATGTTCCTCTCGGAAAGGATCTGATAGAGCTTGCCTGAATGAACGAGCGGATTATCCCAGTCGGCGTAGTTGAGCTGGATCTGGACGAACTCGACCTCAGGATGCTTGTCGAGGATCTTTACGAGGAGCTCGGGTGTACCGTGATAGGAGAATCCGAAATGACGGATCTTTCCCTCTGCCTTCTTCTGAATGCCCCAGTTGAAGCAGTCGAACTTTTCGTAAGTATCGTAGTTGTTGCCGTCCTCGATGCTGTGGAGAAGATAGAAATCGAAGTAATCGACTCCGCATCTTTCCATCTGCTCTTCGAAGATCTTATCCCTGTCTTCAAAGGAATGGATGCTCCACGCCGGAAGCTTTGTCGCAAGAGTGAACGAATCTCTCGGATGTCTCTTCACGATGGCTTCCTTGACGGTCCTCTCGGAATTGCCTCCGTGATAAACATAAGCCGTGTCGAAATAAGTGAATCCGGCATCCAGATAGCTGTCTACCATCTTGCAGACCTTGTCCAGATCGATGACTCCGTCTGTCTCGGGAAGTCTCATAAGGCCAAAACCGATCTTAGGCATCTTGCTCAAATCTATGCTCATAGGGGCACCTCCTGATCTAAAACCAAGATTAGATTATCACGAATGATTTAAGCCAGTCTTGTTTATTTACATATTTTTTTGTAGATAATCAGACCGTATTAATTGACGTGTATCTGTATCTCAGGCTTATCGCCGACAGAGCCTTCCCCGCCCCTGATCTCAGTATGGTAAAGTCCTTCGGAAAGGTCGAGCCTTGTTGTGAACGGTCTCATAGCAGAACCCTTGCTCATTTCAGTATCGATCAGGACATTTCCGTCATCATCTGTCATGACGAAGGAATACTCTGCTTCTTTATTGCAGGACATAACGACTGTAACCGTATATGTTCTCGCTTCTTCTACAGAGAAATCCATGAGCGCATCTTTCGAATCCTCAGTAACCTCATATCCGATAGTGCTGTTTACGATCGTTTTGTTCAGCTGGCCTGAAACTGTAATTGCGATTCCTGAAATGAACATGACAGCTGAAAGGATGCCTGCGAAAAGGAAGTTTATCTTCTTATGTGTCTCAGGGCTTATCATCATCCATCCGAGAACGAGGAACACAGGAGCCGTAAAGCCCATCAGCAGATATATTCCGAACATATCAGGCGTGAACGATACCGCTACGCTGCTGCTTGCCATTGTCTTTGCGGAATAGATTCCGGCGAGTGCGGAAAACGCATTGTTTGCGAAATGCATGAGTGCCGACAGAAGGATATTGTTGCGCTTGACTACAACAAAAGACAGAACTCCGCCGAGGATCGCCGTCGCCATAAAACGCAGCGGTGACATGTGGTTGATGCCGAAGAGCAGTCCCATGATGAGTACAATTACCCAGTCCTTCTTGATCGATCTGAAGCATGAGAGTATAGCACCTCTGTGGATAGCTTCCTCACAGATGGCAGGTGTTACCGACACGATCAGGAAAGCCAGGAGAGCATTTCCCGAATAGAGAAAGCTCGAAAGTTCAGCCGTCTCTGAAGCCCATGCCGGGAAGAGCATTCCGACCAGACCTACAGTTACATAAGAAAAGCCCTGTCCTCCAAGGAGAAGGAACAGACATCCGAAGATCTCTCTTACTGTCACTTTCTTTATGGGAAAGACCTCTTTGATACTGACCTTGCGGATAAGACAGAAACCTACCGCAACAGCAAGGAACAAGACCTCTGTCAGAACAAGTCCCGTCATTCCCCAATGCTCCTGCATATACGTGCAGACCGTTAAGAAAAGTGCTAAGAGCACTGCGAAAAGCACTATACCCATCCAGGGCTTAAGCCTCTCCTGATTAGTTAATTTTTGCATATTTGTACCTCCCCTTATTCACAAGAGTTTTTAAAATGATTTATGTTGTCAGGATAAATGCATCACTGATGCTATTCGTGTATCTTACGTTCCTTTTTAAGGTTTCCTATCTTAATGAATGCTTTGACCGCCGCGATGACTGATGCCACGCAGAGCGCGAGCATTAATATCGCGCATATGAGATTCACCGTCATTAACATGTTGTTCCTCAATAATGAACTCACTACGATCGAGGTGTTCAGCAAAGCCGCAAAGAGTGTAAATGCAATTACAAATATCAGGTATCCTGCCATAACCTTCTGATAGTTGATCTTTGAATCGATATCAGAATACAGTTCAATGCCGTCCGGATATTCTTCTTTAAGAGCTCTCGTATATACCCAGCATGTTCCGGGATAGTTGATGTAGCACACAACCTTAATGCCCATCTCTTCCAGAAACTTGAAGTATTTCAGATTCTCGGCACTCTCTCCTCCTCCCTTAAGAAAGATCTCCTTGTAAATATACTTGTCAGGTTCCGTCTCATCGAATTCAAATGTTAATCTTCCTGCATGTTCAAGAGAATATCCGTGTGAAGCCATCTCATTGATCCAGGCCTGCTCTTTCTCGAGCTGCCAGATCCAAAACAACTTGTGAATGACTCTGCGCATATCAGTTTCCTCCCAAAATCCTCTTGCCGTTATCGACCAGTTCAGAGAGTCTTGCAAGTTCTTCTTTGAGTACGGCAAGACCGTTCTGGGTGATCACGTACTCCTTCTTGCGGCTCTCGGGGTTTTCCGGCAGAGCATCTATCCATCCCTTCTCAACGAGCGAATTAAGCGCTCCGTAAAGTGTACCTGCGGCGAGCTTTACACGCCCGTGTGACAGTTCTCCCACATTCTGGATTATTCCGTATCCGTGAAGCGGTTTTTGAAGCGACAACAAAATGTAGAAGACTGCTTCTGTTAACGCTAACTGTGGCATTTATCTATCCTCCTTTTATATCGGCTTCCGATATATCGTAACCCGAGTATATCGTCTCCCGATATAGTTGTCAATATCTTTTCTGCGATTTTGAAAAATAGTGAAAAATACTGCAGCGGCCCCTGAAGTGCAGGAGCTCAGGTGTATTCGAAACAGTACCGTTTGAAGGTCGGTTGGTACCAGCCCACATACTTTAGCCGTCGTGCCCACGCCTGTTGGTAGTCTGAAACTGTCAATTTTCAGCATGTCAGACTACCATCTGCTAACTAGGCAACATGATCCGGATAACCGTATTCTGAAGAGATAAAGAAAGGCGCTGTCTCTTTGTGACCGGGTCACAGAGACAACGCCTTTGGTTTTTTATGGCATATTTTGTTGTTTATTCAGTCTTACTATATCTTTAGAACTCAGTCTGCGAAAAGAGGAGTCGAGAGATAACGGTCACCCGTGTCAGGCAGGAGTGCTACGATCGTCTTGCCCTTGTTCTCGGGACGCTTGGCGAGCTCGATGGCTGCCCAGAGAGCCGCACCGGATGAGATGCCTACGAGAACACCTTCGCTCTTGCCCAGGAGCTTGCCTGTTGCAAATGCATCGTCATTGGAAACGGGGATGATCTCATCGTAAACGCCTGTGTTCAGTACTTCGGGAACGAAGCCTGCGCCGATACCCTGGATCTTATGTGCACCGGCAGTGCCCTTACTCAGAACGGGAGAGTCAGCAGGCTCTACAGCTACGACCTTGACGGATTCCTTCTGTGACTTCAGATATTCGCCTACGCCTGTAACTGTTCCGCCTGTGCCTACACCTGCAACGAAGATATCGACTTCGCCGTCTGTGTCTTCCCAGATTTCAGGACCTGTAGTTTCTTTGTGAGCCTTCGGATTTGCGGGGTTAACGAACTGTCCGGCGATGATGCTGTTCGGGATCTCCTTCTGGAGTTCCTCGGCCTTTGCGATAGCGCCCTTCATTCCTTTCGCGCCTTCCGTGAGAACAAGTTCCGCACCGTATGCCTTGATGAGCTGTCTTCTCTCAACGCTCATGGTCTCAGGCATCGTGATGATGAGGCGGTAACCCTTTGCAGCCGCTACGGATGCAAGACCTATACCTGTGTTGCCGCTGGTGGGCTCTATGATGACACTGCCTTCCTTGAGTCTGCCGGTTGCTTCAGCGTCCTCGATGATTGCTTTAGCGATACGGTCCTTGACGCTTCCTGCGGGGTTGAAGTACTCGAGCTTTGCTACGAGCTTTGCTTCAAGGCCCAGTGCCTTTTCGAGATGTGTGAGTTCCAGAAGCGGTGTTTTGCCGATAAGCTGGTCTGCTGATGTATAGATCTTAGTCATAATTATTCCTCCCGTATGACTGCTAAAAGTAATTATATATCAGTTGATCTGTAAGGGATCAAATTGCTGCAAAACCTTTTTCGAGGTCTGCAATGATGTCATCGATGTGCTCTGTACCGATAGAGAGACGGATCGTGTTCTGATAGATGCCTACGTCGTTGAGCTCTTCTTCGGAAAGCTGTGAGTGTGTTGTGCTTGCCGGGTGGATAACAAGGCTCTTAACGTCAGCAACGTTAGCAAGGAGTGAGAACAGTTCGAGGTGGTCGATGAAGTCGAATGCTTCCTTCTTGCCGCCCTTTACGTTGAATGTGAAGATGGAGCCGCCGCCGTTAGGGAAGTACTTCTGATATACTTCGTGATCCGGATGATCTGCAAGTGAAGGATGGAAGACCTTCTCTACCTTCGGATGATTTGTGAGGAAGTCCAATACCTTCTTTGTATTCTCGATGTGACGCTCAAGTCTCAAGGACAGAGTCTCTGTGCCCTGGAGGAGCAGGAATGCTGCGAAAGGTGAGA